>Ga0209403_10000402_pt1 | contig 65636 bp, 67 predicted proteins | sample ArcticOcean_MG_C_8_FD_187440 | JGI IMG/M metagenome (GOLD analysis project Ga0209403, IMG submission 187440) | Marine microbial communities from western Arctic Ocean - ArcticOcean_MG_CB11_86 (SPAdes) (version 2) | ecosystem: Environmental > Aquatic > Marine > Oceanic | place: Arctic Ocean... | reverse complement strand
GGTTGGTTTGTTCACGGTCCTTCAGAGCCTTGATGCCATTGCACGACTATTCGCTCGCCGGTCCTCTTGTCTCGAAGTCCATGTCTTCCGAAGCAGTCCCGCTGCAACTGAAGCAAGGCAGTTGGCAAAGGCTCTCCCAATTTGGACTCGATGTATCCCAGCGCAGAGGCAAACCCTGTGCATGGAATACCGGCAAGAGCTGCGCCTGCGACCACACGCCGCAACGAATCCGTACCTTTTTCAAGGAGGGGCGTCACTTCTTTCCAGTGCAACACATCACGCCCACTGCTCCCATCGCCTTTCTCGTTAGGGAACGCTGCCCAAAGGTGATTGACCAATTCGCCTTGAAGAATGCATCCACGCCGCCAGACCCTGAGTATTTCGGCTATATCCAAGTCGTCGCCAATTCGTTCACTAGCGTTTGCGCACAATTCCAGTCCCTGACTGAAAGTGCTGATGAACGCGGCGGTGAGCGCGTCGGGCAGGAGGGCATCTAGTTCTGTTGGATTAGAGACAGGCGCGAGACATCTCTTGTCGGCGGCGGTCTGTTGGGAGTTCTCCGGAAAAGTGGCGGCTGACATCTGCCGGTACATGACCGCCTCCGAAATAGTCGGGACCGGAACCCCAAGATCCAACGCCGTCTGTACAGCCCATCGACCTGTGCCTTTTTGCTCTGCGGCGTTGTCGATGATGTCAATAAGCAGTTGATCCTCACCTGGGGCGCGCACTGATACGACACTAGCTGTAATTTCAGTCAGGTATCCTTTATTCAGTCCGGAATTCATGGATGTGAAGGCGTCCGCTATTTGATCCGTGCTGAAGCCACAGGCCCGTTCCAACACTGCGCATGCCTCCATCAGCAAGTGCATGATGGCGTACTCGATACCGTTATGGACCATCTTGACGAAGTGGCCAGCGCCGGCACCACCCAAATATCCGCAACACGGATCACCATCCGCGGTGGCCGCTATCTTCTCGAACACCGGACGAATTGCGTCCCAACCCGCCGGACTTCCGCCAACCATGATTGACGGTCCATGCCGGGCACCGTCAGGACCACCCGAGACGCCAACAGCTAAGAACTCGATCCCTGCCTCCTTCAGCCACTGTTCGCGACGTACCGAGTCTTCAAAGTACGAGTTGCCGCAATCTGCAACTACGTCACCAGGAGACAAGTGGGGAGTTAGCTGTTCAAGAACCTGATCGACGGGGGCACCATTTGGAATGGATAGGAGAATGCACCGCGGTGCTTCCAACACGGAAACGACTTCATGAAGAGACCCGCATCCGCGGAAGTTGTTTCCATCCGCCCAAGACCCAAGGTTGGAAGGTTCGATATCCCTGTCCCAGGCAACAACTTCGATGCCCTTTCCAGAAAGGTTGGTTGCAAGGCCAGCCCCCATGGGACCAAGGCCAATTAATCCAACCTGCCGCTTTGTCATATGCAATCTAGTTTTCCTTCTTGCACCTCTATCCGGAAAAATTCAGCAGGGGCACCCATACTATTTTTGGAACGCACGTGTGACCTCAGAACAATATGATCGCCGTCCGTACAGCCATAGTCCGCTAGGTAAACAACACAAGCTTTCTCGAGAGGTAATTGAACAGAAAGCTCGCACCCGAGGCTCCGAACTTGGCGAGTGTGTAATGCAGGTCAGCCCCCTCCACGAGCATCCAAAGGCCGATCTCGTTGATTGCGAGTCCAATCACACCGATGCCAATGAAAATTACGTATTCCCAATGTTTGCTATCGAGGCGCCGACGGCCGAACACCCAAATGATGCACCAGACATAGCCAACGGTAGTTGCTATACAAAAAGCGATGGCATTCGATACAAGGTAGTGAAGACTGCCGAATTCTGTCAGGCCAATGAGGATGGCAAAATCGAGCGCAAGGCAGACAGCTGAGACGACAAAATAGCGAAACATCTCGTTCGCGTGAGCGCGGGTAAGGCTGATCGAGCGGTTCACTGCAATTGCAGTCGTTTTAAATTTCGGAGATACAGAGTGCAGTGGGTCGTCAAACGCGGGCGAAGAATAGCAACAAGTCGCCCCCACCGTTCCCCACTAAAGCCATCTATTTCTGCCATTAATGCTTGGCACTTACACCCAGTTCGATATGCGTCTCATAGCATATGCCTCGCTTTGAAATCCGCCGGAATAGATATCGCATATATGATCGTGTGCGAGGGGCTGTAGGGGTGCCCCGGCCCATGAAATTCGCCGGAGTCATGGACGGTTATAAACGTGTGCGTGACGAAGCGAAGGGGTGGGGTGCCGGGGGTCTACGGATTGCGACCAAATGAGCAAGAACTGACCGTGCCTGCCACGTTCCAGGCACCTCACGGCGATGGCGTTCGCATCACGACGGAAAACGCGAGATCAGCTTGTGTGCTTACTAGCGCACTAGTCACCAGATGGGCAATTGAATGAATTCTGCTTAACTCATTAAAAATATTGGTGCCCCCGGCCGGACTCGAACCAGCACATCCTTACGGACAACAGATTTTGAGTCTGTCGCGTCTACCAATTTCGCCACAGGGGCACGGAGCGGATCATAGTCGAGGGCCGTCTCCGGTCAACTGATGTGGTTTGGCATTCTCGATAATTTACCGTACGAGAACATCCTGGATCTGGGTGGTGCCCGCAAGCGCATTGCCCGGCGCTCTCACGCCTGATATAGCGGCGCGCATCCTTTCCTCCGAACGAAACATGGCTCCGCTGTGCTGAAACGCCTTTATGACTGGACCCTCTCGCTCGCGGCGCACCGTCATGCGGTCCGAGCGCTCGCCATGGTATCGTTCGCCGAGAGTTCGTTCTTTCCCATCCCGCCCGACGTGATGCTGATCCCGATGGTGCTGGCGGCAAGGGCCCGGGCGTTTTTCATCGCCGCGGTGTGCACCGTTTCCTCGGTGCTGGGCGGGATTGCCGGCTACGCCATCGGATTCTTCCTGTACGAGACCGTGGGACGTTCGGTGCTGGCCTTCTACGGCTATTCGGAACGGTTTGCCGACTTCCAGAGTCAGTACAACGAATGGGGCCTGCTGATCGTCTTCGCCGCAGGGCTGACGCCGCTGCCCTACAAGGTGTTCACAATTGCCAGCGGCGTCACGGGATTGGGCCTTATCCCGTTCATCTCAGGCTCATTGATCTCGCGGGGGCTTCGGTTCTTCGCCGTCGCGTTCCTGCTCTGGCGTTACGGCCCACCCATCCGCACTTTCGTCGAGGAGAATCTGAAGATCGTGGCGACGGTGTTCGTGGTGACGTTGTTTGCGGGCTTCATCATCTTGCGATTCGCGATCTAAGGCGCCATATCGCTGAGACACAACCATTTCTCCGATCGTCAACATGGCTAATCTCTTTCACCCTCGCTTGAGCGCCTTGGCACTGCTGGCCGCCAGCGCGGCAGTGCTGGGGTCCGCGCTGATATCACAATACGTCGGCGGCCTGGAGCCCTGCGTGCTCTGCATTTATCAACGTGTTCCCTACGCGGCGACCATCTCACTTGCCATCATCGGTTTCGTGATGTCCGGAAGTCCCCGGTCAGTCGGCGCTGTTCACGGTCTGGCAACGATTGCGTTCCTGATCGGCGCCGGGATTGCTGCCTATCATGTGGGCGTCGAGCAGCAATGGTGGGCCGGATCCGCGGAGTGTACGGGTGCCGCCGCCGGTAGCGCCCAGTCGGTTGACGAATTACGGGCCCAGATCATGTCGGCGCCTGCCGTCCGCTGCGACGAGGTCGCATGGTCGCTGTTCGGCATCTCCATGGCAGGGTACAATTTCCTGGTCTCGCTTGTGCTGGCCGCTTTTGCAGCGCTGGCGGCCCACGCCAATTTCCAGCGTGGAACCTCGTGATATGAAGCGAGCAACATAGGATCACAGTCGATAGATAAAATGAGACCGCCCAAACAGCATCCCAAACGGACGGGCGAGGATCGCTTGCCAGGAGACCTGCCGCCGGCCGATCTTGTTGAACGCATGATCCGAGTCGATCATGCCGGAGAATTCGGCGCTGTCCGCATCTACGAGGGGCAGATGGCTGTCCTGGGCAAAAGTCCCGCCGGAATGACGGTCCGGAAGATGGCAGATCAGGAACGCGAGCATCTGGAAGCCTTCGATCGCCTGGTCGTGGAACGACATGTGCGGCCGACCGCCCTGACACCACTGTGGCACGTGGCCGGATTCGCCCTCGGCGCGGGGACAGCACTGATGGGCGAAAAGGCCGCGCACGCCTGCACCGTCGCCATCGAGGAAGTCATCGACGAGCACTATGGGCAACAGGCCGAACAGCTGGGCGACGACGAGTCCGCGCTGCGCGACACCATCGAACGATTTCGCGCCGACGAGATCGCCCACCGCGATGAAGCACTCGAACACGGCGCCCGCGAGGCACCCGGTTACGAGGTCCTGACGTCAGCGATCAAGGCTGGCTCGCGACTCGCGATCTGGCTCTCCGAGCGGATCTGATGAGCCGAAGCTCCCTGTCCCGTTGAAACGCGCCAACGTCCTCCTCGTCGTCGCCAGCGTGGCGCTAACGATCTTGACCGCGGAAATCGTCCTACGAATCGCGAATATCGCCTACCCGGAATTCAACCGGCTCGACTCCCTGCTGGGCTGGTCACCCCGGCCAGAGGTTGATGGCATCTATGCCGTGGAGGGCCGCACCAAGATCTCGATCAACGAGGAAGGTTTCCGTGACATCGACCATCGGCCGGAGAAACCTGCCAACACCCTGCGCGTGGCCGTGCTCGGTGATTCGTTCGCCGAGGGCCGTGAGGTGCCACTGGAGAAGGTGTTTTGGAAAGTGATGGAAGATGAGCTTTCCAGTTGCCTGCGAGAGAAAGGACTCGAGGCCGAAGTGTTGAACTTCGCCGTCAATGGGTACGGCACGGCCCAACAAGTCTTGGTTCTGGAGAACCGCGTGGCCAAGTATGCACCCGACATTGTCCTGTTGTCCGCATTCACGGGGAATGATATCGCCAACAACAGTCGTGAAATCGACGGTCATCCAGACCGCCCCTATTTCAATCTCGTGAACGGGCGACTCCATCTTGAAGACGACCACCTACGCACCACCGAGTTTCGCATGAAACGGCTGTGGAGTGACATCAAGCACGGTCTTTTCAACGCGCTGCGCACAGTCCAGGTGTTCCGCCAGGCCTATACCGCCCTCAAGACGCGGTTCAAGTACCGCGATCTTGACGTGGCTGAACAACTCACGGCTGGTTTGAGCGGCAAGCTCTATCGTGCGCCTGAAAACGAAATATGGCAAAACGCCTGGGCGGTCACCGAGGCGTTGATGAAGCGCGCCGCGGACAGCGCGCGCGCGCAGGGCACGCGATTCGTCCTCACGACCCTGAGCAATCCAATCCAGGTCACGCCCGATCTTGATGCGCGCACAACCGCCGCCAGAGAGCTCGGAGTCGCCGATCTGTATTACCCCGACCGCCGCCTGGCCGACTTCGGCCGTAGGTCAGGGTTCCCGGTGATCGCGCTTGCCGAGCGGCTGGCAGCGCAAGCCGCCGGTAGCGGTGTCAGGCTGCACGGCCGCAAGAGTTTTGCCGGTGGCCACTGGAACGAAACCGGTCATCGTGCCGCCGGCAACATCTTGGCGCGCGAAATGTGCGACCTTCTTGATTGACCACAGAGGCTCAGAGATACAGAGAGCTGCGGGAAGCAGATCTCGCCTCGATTGATCCACCCTCCCAAACCTCTGTGCCTCTGAGTCTCTGTGGTTAGCGAGAGGCCTAGGGTTCGAGTTCGGTGTCCCAATAGAGATAGTCCCGCCAGCTCTCGTGGAGGTGGTTTGGGGGGAAGCGGCGACCGATCCGTTGAAGCTGGAACATCGACGGCTCGGCGGGCATCGTGCGGGGGTGCATATGCGCCTGCTCGGGGCGTCGTCCACCCTTCTTGAGATTGCACCCGGAACACGCCGCAATCACATTGTGCCAGCGGGTCTTGCCGCCTTGCGAGCGCGGGATCAGGTGATCGAAGGTGAGATCGCTGTTGCTGCCGCAGTACTGACAGGTGAATGAATCACGGAGAAATACATTGAACCGGGTGAATGCCGGTTTGTGCGCGGGCTTCACGTAGCGCTTCAAGGAGACGACACTGGGCAGCCGCATCTGGAACGTCGGCGAGGAAATTACGCGCTCGTACTCGGAAACGATATTGACCCGGTCTAGGAACGCGGCTTTGACGGCGTCCTGCCAGGGCCACAGCGACAAGGGAAAGTAGCTGAGCGGCTGGTAGTCCGCGTTCAGAACAAGCGCCGGTGAGCCTTCCAATGATTGTGTCATGCCGCGTCAGTCAGCTTCGAAGGTTGATCTATCCCCGATTTCCGCTTCTGAACCACTCACCCATGACGCGTATTTTGATCACTGAACCGCCAAAACACAACATGGTGGGTCCCACCACACTGCATTCACCAAGTTTCGATTATTCGACTGTTGCCGCCTGGGCGGCGGGTCCGCCACCGATCTGCGAGACCTCGGCCGGTTTCCGAACTCCGGAAAACGAGTCGGCGAGGAACCGACCACCGATCTCCAGTGCCTCGGGCGCGATGCCGTGGCCGACTCCGCCGCAGATGTGCCATTCCACCGAGACGCCCGCGGCAGCCAGACCTTCGATCCCGAGGAACAGGGCGTGTATGGGAACGACCTCGTCTGCATCGCCGTGGAACAGGAGCACCGGCGGGCGCGACCGGGTTGCAGCAGGGGTTCCACCGGCACCACACAGAGCGCCTGAATAACCGATGACGGCCGCGCATTGCCGTTCGCGCCGCAGACTTACGTGGAGAGACATCATCGTACCCTGGCTGAAACCGACCAGAGCGAGCGAGTCATCACTCAGTCCGTACCGCTCGAGCTCAGCATCGATGAAGGCATTCAACGCGGGTGCGGCTTTTTCCACGTCCGCCGCACGCCGTTCATACTCCTCGGCCGCGCCAGCGGGATCACGGCGCAGGCGGTTGGGGTCGTAGTCGCCGAGCGAGAACCACTGACGCCCCTGCGGTACCACCTCGGAGAATTCGGGAGCATTGGGCGCGATGAATGCCGCGCCCGGCAAACGGTCTTTCCAATATCCGCCAAGCGAAACCAGATCGTTTCCGTCGGCCCCGTAGCCGTGAAGAAGTATGACGAGTTGTCGTGGCGGCCCGCCATAAGCCGGCGGCATCCGTGGACCATCGAGTCGGGGTGGGGTTGCCAGGGTCAGCTCCCGTGCGCGTATCGATAGGTGAGTTGCATGGCCGCAAAGAGCAGGTCCGGATGAGCACCTTGGCCACGTAACACGCTTTCCGGCAGCAGCGCAGTTTTAGCCGCCAGCACATCTTCGAGCGACGTTCCTTCGTAAGCCAGCACCCAATCGGGCGCCATCATACTTTTCGGCAGGTTATCTCCCGGGAACCCCCGCGACGCCATGGCCGTCGTCTCGTCATTCCGCTCCCACAAGTGCGCAGCCATGATGCCATGATGAGCCAGAAGTCCCGGCAAGGCGGTGTCCACGATATAGGACCGCAACGCGTCCGCGACGCCTTCCCGTGGCGTTACGGTAAGGAAGCCGGCAAAGCCACCCTCGGCGTCGCCGACGCTCGCCGTGACATCGCACATCATGCGAATGGAGTTGAAGAAATGTGGAGCGAATTCCGTCTCGCCTATCGTCGGGTTGGCAACCACCTCGAAGAATTCGTCACCGGCCTGGACGTGCGGGCCTTCCGTCGCGTAGACGGCCATGTATGTTGGACCACCGTGGACGGCACGGTATCTCTTGCCCCAAATGTAACCCGGAACGTCGACGCGATTCTTGACGTGCTCGCGGTCATACCATTCGTTGAGGTCAGGTTCGACTTCCTCGGGAATCTCGGTCCACATGACTGAAACCGCCTTGATTTCACCGGCCATCGAATTCTTCCCCTTGCATTATCGCCCCCAGCATTATGGTGCCACCTCGCGGCCCTTAAGGGCGCGGTAATACTGCCAAAGAATACGTGCGGCAACACTACGATACGGGCGCCATTCCTCTCCCATCTCTATCAGGCCATTGCGATCCGGCCGTTCGGGCAGACCGTAGAGGTGTTGTGCCGCAACTTGAAGGGCGAGATCCCCTGCCGGCAAGACATCAAATCGGCCCAGCGCAGTCAGCAAATAGATTTCCGCGGTCCATGGCCCGATCCCCTTGACCTTCGTCAATTCTTCCGTGACCTCCGCATCGTCGAGACGGGACAAACGCGCCGGTTTGAGATTTCCATCAGCGAACGCTTCAGCGAGGGCTCGGCAATATTTGACCTTGGCGCCACTGAGCCCAAGACCGCGAAGGCGTCGATCGCTCATGCCCAGCAGCGTCTCGGGTTTGAATGGCACGACCGCGGCCCGCACCCGCCCCATGATGGCGGCGGCCGAGGCGAGGGATAGCTGCTGCTCGACGACGAGGAGCACGAGGGTCTCGAAACCCTGCTTGCGCGAGCGATCGTGGAACGGCCCGCCGACCTCGTAAGCCCGGGCAAGATGAGGATCCCGCGCCGTCAAGGCCGCGACCGCTTCGGCGGTAAGCCGTTCGCGCTCAGATTTGGTCAAACGTCTGGATGCCATGCCTGTGAGTTAGCCTAAGAACTGGCCTATTGTCACGGCCATGGCCGATGAAAAGGTTGTCACCCGATTCGCACCCAGCCCGACGGGACGTTTGCATCTGGGTCACGCGTTTGCCGCCCTGTTCGCAGCGGCCGCGGCGCGCGACGCCGGGGGACGTTTCCTGATTCGCATCGAGGATATCGATACGTCACGCGCACGTCCCGATTTCGAGCGCGCGATCTTTGAAGATCTCGCGTGGCTGGGACTGAAATGGGAAGAACCTGTTCGCCGGCAATCCGCACACATGGCCGATTATGCGGAAGCCCTTGACCGCCTGCGGACGATGGATGTCGTCTATCCATGCTTTTGCACGCGGGCCGAGATCCGGGTCGAAATCGCGCGCAGTCCCAGCGCGCCGCACGGGCCCGATGGACCGCTCTATCCGGGAACCTGCCGGGGGTTGAGCGATGACGAACGCGACGCGCGGCAAGCCGAGGGGCAAGCCTTTGCCTTACGCCTCGATGCGGCCAAGGCCCTGGGCGCAGCCAATGAGAAAACTGGTCATGAAGGCGGTAGCGGCATCACCTGGCACGATGCGGATGCGGGCGAGCATACTGTGGATACAGAATTATTTGGCGACGTCGTGATCGCGCGAAAAGAAACCACGACGAGCTACCACTTGGCGGTCACGGTTGATGATGCGCTACAGGACGTAACTTTGGTCACGCGGGGCCTCGATCTGATGCCCACCACGCATATTCATCGTCTTTTGCAATCGCTCCTCGACCTGCGCGTTCCGCAATACCACCACCATCGCCTGATCGCGGATGAGGCGGGACAGCGGCTTGCCACTCGCGATAAGGCGATGGCGCTCAGCGCCTTGCGCGACCAAGGTGTCACTCCCGAAGATGTCCGGCGCATGGTCGGAATGTTGTAAAAATGAACCTGCCAAACTTCAATCGCACTCACCGCCGTGGCGGTTATGTGCCGTGACCGGTATCATTCCTCTAATCCGTCAATATTTTATATCCGGCGCATGATCGAAAGAGCAAATAGCGGAGACCCAACGTGACTCTCGATGCCTTGGCAGAGGCCTCTTCGGGAGAGGTAGCCTTGATTTCCGACCTGTTGCCGGCTTGTGGGGATGCCCTGGCAGCGGCGGACCGGTTCGTGCTCGTCGCGAAGCAAACGTTGTCCGAGCATGTGATGGATGACGGCCGCGTCAGCGGCAAGGCGCTCGAACGCCACCAGTTCGCGGCCCATGGCTTCGCCTGGATGGCCACCTACGTCGAAGCTCTACGCCAATCCCTTGGCTGGGCAGAGCGGCTCGAAAAGGCCGGGAACCTTGGTGCCCGCGAAGCCTTGCAGTTGCAGATCGTCTTTGGCGAATATCTGGCGCAGCTCGTCGGCGGCATCGCCATGAGCCAGGGCGAGGTCGTGCGCCCTTCCGACCTCGGCATTGATGAGAGCGCGGTCGACGCGCTGCGCCGATCCGCCGCCGGGCCATTGATCGCACGGGGAAATTCCGCCAGCGCCCGCGCCAATCTGGCCGAGCTGATCGTCGAGTCTCCCGAGTCGGGGGATTTCGGGAACCTCGATCTCGACGAAACGCTGACCCTGATCCGTGACCAATTTCACCGGTTCTCGGATGAAAAAATCGTGCCTTATGCTCACCGATGGCATGTCGACGACGTGCTGATCCCCATCGAGATCATTGACGAGATGTCGGAACTGGGCGTGTTCGGCCTGACGATCCCGGAAGAATACGGCGGGCTGGCACTAGGTAAGACCGCCATGTGCGTCGTTTCAGAGGAATTGAGCCGGGGTTACATTGGAATCGGCTCGCTTGGCACGCGCTCGGAGATTGCGGCGGAACTTATTCGCATCCACGGAACCGACGCACAGAGGACGCGCTGGCTGTCACGCCTGGCCTCTGGAGAGATCCTGCCAACCGCCGTGTTCACCGAACCCAACGTAGGATCGGATATGGGCAGCTTGCGTACGCGGGCGGTCCGCGACGGCGATGTCTATCGGGTCACCGGTAACAAGACCTGGATCACCCATGGCGCGCGCAGCGACATGATGACCCTTCTTGCGCGCACGGATCCGGACGAGCCCGGTTATCGGGGGCTGTCCATGTTCATCGCAGAGAAGCCGCGCGGCACCGATGATGACCCTTTTCCGGCGGCAGGTATGTCGGGAGGCGAAATCCGGGTGTTAGGATATCGCGGGATGAAGGAGTACGAAATCTCCTTTGACGGATTCGAGGTGCCAGCCGACTGCCTTCTGGGTGAAGAGGAAGGGAACGGATTCAAGCAGCTTATGGCAACCTTTGAATCGGCCCGCATCCAGACGGCGGCACGCGCCATTGGCGTGGCCCAAAGCGCGCTGGAGACCGGCCTGCGTTATGGCCGCGAACGCTTGCAATTCGGCAAGCAGATCTACGCCTTTCCGCGCGTGCACGGGAAGCTCGCCTGGGCCGCATCGGAAATCATGGCGGCGCGTCAGCTCACGCATTTTTCGGCACGCGAGAAGGATGCCGAACGCCGCTGCGATCTCGAAGCCGGCATGGCCAAACTACTCGCCGCGCGCGTCGCCTGGTCGGCGGCAGATAACGCCGTGCAGATTCACGGCGGGAACGGCTACGCGGAGGAGTTTCCCATCAGCCGGATCATGTGCGATGCGCGCATTCTCAACATCTTCGAAGGCGCCGCGGAGATCCAGGCTCAGGTGATCGCCCGGCGCCTGCTCGAAAGCCGGAACTGAACACCTTATATATCCCGTCATGAAAACTGTGCTCAGCGCCCTCGTTATCATCGGTCTAATCTCAACCGTGTTCGTCATGGGGACGGGAATGGTGAGCATGTTCCGCGGTGGTGAATTCAACCAAAAGTACGGGAACATCCTGATGCGGTGCCGCATCATTGCCCAAGGCACGACGGTCGCCTTATTGGCACTCTGGTTTTTCTACGATGACTTGTTCATGTAGAGCGAGATTTTAGATGAAGCGCGGGGAATAGTGGTAAAGCTCACCAAAATTTATACGAGAGGCGGGGACAGCGGTCAGACATCGCTGGGCGACGGCACCCGCCTCGCCAAGCATGCGGCGCGCGTCGCCGCATACGGCACCACGGACGAGGCGAATGCCACTGTGGGTCTAGCCCGTCTGCATACCTCTGGTGCGGCGGATGACATGCTGGCGCGCATCCAGGATGACCTGTTCGACTTGGGCGCCGATCTCTGCACTCCGGGCGATGATTTCTCGGAAAGCGAGGGCGCGCTGCGCATCACGCAAGTCCAGATCGACAGGCTGGAGAATGAGATCGACGATCTTAACGGGGACCTGGCGCCACTTACCTCTTTTATCCTGCCGGGAGGTTCAGCGGCGGCGACCTATCTCCACCTTGCCCGAACGGTAAGCCGCCGCGCGGAACGATTGATGGTGGAGTTGTCCGAATCGGAACCCGTCAACCCGCTGGCGATCAAGTTCATCAACCGCCTGTCCGATCATCTGTTCGTGCTGGCGCGCCATCTCAACGATAAAGGTGCGAACGACGTCCTGTGGCGTCCCGGTGCCAATCGCTAGATGACCCCACCGGACTTTTCCTGTAGCACGCGGATGACGCGTCGGGTCACGGCGCGGGGAAGGATGCGGGACCCCAGGACGAGCAAGCGGTTGCGCAACCCGGGTAGGATGATGACGCGACCCGCGCGCCAGCCGTCATATCCTCTTCGGGCCACCCGCGCTGCGTCCATCATGTCGACGCGGTAGAGCGGCATTCCTTCGAATCCCGCGGCTTCGAAGAATTCCGTAGCGGTCACACCGGGACAGAGACAGGTCACGGTCACACCGGTTCCGCGGCACTCTTCCGACAGTGCCTCGGAAAACGATAGGGCGTATGCCTTGCTCGCGTAGTACACCGCCATGAACGGCCCCGCCTGAAACGCGGCCGTTGAGGCCACATTGATGATCCCGCCACGTGCCCGCGACTTCATTCCGGGCAGCAACAAACCGGCGAGCCGCGTGAGCGCCGTGACGTTGACATCGATCATCTCGCGCTGGCGTATCTGATCCAGGGATTCGAAGCGCCCGACACCACCGAAGCCGGCGTTATTTACCAAGAGGTCGATGGCATGCCCGGCCCCATGGAGTTCACGGCACAGCCGTTCAGGAGCTTCCGGATCAGCAAGATCCGCCGAAATTTCAAGCACCCCAACGCCATGCCGCTCCCGAAGTTCCGCGGAAAGCTCAGACAATCGATCCGCCCGTCGCGCCGTGACGACCAGATCATATCCCTCGCTCGCCAGCAGACGGGCAAACTCACGACCGATCCCAGCCGAGGCGCCGGTAACCAGCGCAGTAGGGCGCTCCATCACATATCTCCTTATCCCGTGCGGCCAACGTTACAGTTGTACCCAATCGGGTACCGTCTGCGCGACCGCCAGCCGATCTCCCGGGCCTCGCACAGGTAAGAATCATTGGGCACGCGACAAGTATAGACGCGCGTTGACTCCACTTGGGGGCGGACATATCCTGCGGCGCGAAAACTGGGGAAATCCACCGGTTTTGTGGCCTTTAGGGCAGGAACCCGCGCAACTCCGTTGCCCATTCGCCGCAACGCTCCGGAGCAGACAAGATATGAAAGTACTCGTCGCGGTAAAGCGCGTGATTGACTACAACGTCAAAGTCCGTGTGAAAGCCGACCAAAGTGGTGTCGAATTGGCGAACGTCAAGATGTCGATGAACCCGTTCGACGAAATCGGCATAGAAGAGGCGATACGGCTTCGGGAAGCTGGTAAGGCGGAGGAGATCATTGCCGTCAGCCTCGGACCCCAACAGTGTCAGGAGACCATCCGTACGGCGCTGGCGATGGGCGCGGATCGTGGCATCCATGTGAAAACCGATGACGAGCTGCAGCCTCTGGCGGTGGCCAAACTGATGAAGGCCGTTATTGATGAAGAGCAGCCGGGCCTCGTCATCCTTGGCAAGCAAGCAATCGATGATGACTCCAATCAGACGGGGCAGATGGTGGCGGGTCTGTTGGGATGGCCGCAGGCGACTTTTGCCTCCGAACTCGACATCGGCGACGAGAACGCCCGGATTACACGGGAAGTGGATGGCGGTCTTGAGACGATCGACGTCAAAGTCCCCTGCGTCATGACCACGGATTTGCGTCTCAACGAACCGCGGTACGCTAGTCTCCCGAACATCATGAAGGCGAAGAAGAAGCCGATCGACGAGAAGACACCGGAAGACCTCGGCGTCGATATCACGCCACGCCTGAAGACCGTGACGGTAACGGAACCACCTGGACGGGATGCAGGGATCAAGGTCGAGTCGGTCGCCGAGCTTGTCGACAAGCTTCACAATGAAGTGGGAGTGATTTGATGACCGTTCTCGTCGTCGCTGAGCATGACAACGCCGAGCTGAAAGACCCGACGCTCAACACCATCTCGGCAGCATCTGAGATCGGCGGTGATATCCATGTCCTCGTCGCCGGCACAGGTTGCCGGGCGGTCGCCGACGCTGCCGCGGCCGTCGCGGGCGTCAGCAAGGTTCTCGTCGCCGATGATCCCGCCTACGAGCATCATCTGGCGGAGACCATGGCACCATTGCTGGTCTCGCTGGCAAGCGATTACGACGCAATCCTGGCACCGGCCGATACTTTCGGTAAGGACTTCATGCCACGTGCGGCGGCGCTGGCAGATATGGCGCAAATATCCGAAATACAGGAAGTGGTCTCCGCCGATACGTTCGTCCGCCCGATCTATGCCGGTAACGCGCTGGCCACGGTGCAATGCTCCGATGCCACCAAATTCATCACGGTGCGGATGACAGCGTTTGCCGGCGCCGAAGCCTTTGGCGGCAGTGCAGCGGTGGAAGACATCGCGGCGGCCGAAGATCCCGGCATTTCGACGTTTATCGGCAGTGAAGTGAGCCGGAACGAACGCCCCGAATTGACCTCCGCCCGCGTGGTCGTATCGGGTGGCCGTGGCATGCAAAGCGGCGACAACTTCTATTTGATCGAAAATGTGGCGGACAAATTGGGCGCCGCCGTGGGCGCCTCCCGTGCGGCCGTGGATGCAGGATTTGTTCCCAACGACTACCAGGTTGGCCAAACCGGAAAAATCGTCGCACCGGAACTTTACGTCGCGGTGGGCATTTCGGGGGCGATCCAGCACCTCGCTGGCATGAAGGACAGTAAGGTCATCGTGGCGATCAACAAGGACGAAGAGGCACCGATATTCCAGGTTGCCGACTTCGGCCTCGTGGCGGATCTGTTCGACGCACTGCCCGAACTCGCAAAGGAGCTCGAGAAGATTGGCAACTAACGATTCGACTCCAGAGATTACCGCGGACGACATCAAGACGATCGGGGTTATCGGTGCCGGCCAGATGGGCAACGGGATTGCCCACATCGGCGCTCTGGCGGGCTACCACATGATCCTGAACGACATCAATCAGGATCAACTCGACAAAGCCTTGGGCACGATCGAGCGGAACATGAACCGGCAGGTCTCCAGGGGGACCATCGGGAAAAGTGAGTCGGAAGCCGCGATCGGCCTTATCACAACTGAGACCGAGATGGCCGCCCTCGGGGACGCCGACCTCGTCATCGAAAGCGCCATCGAGAATGAGCAGGTAAAGCTCGACATATTCTCCGCGCTTTGCCCGCTACTGAAGCCCTCGGCGCTGATCGCCAGCAACACGTCATCGATCTCGATCACCCGTCTCGCTGCGGTCACCGACCGGCCCGAGAAATTTGTCGGCATGCACTTCATGAATCCAGTTCCCATGATGGAACTGGTTGAGGTAATTCGCGGAATCGCGACCGGGCAGGATACTTACGCCTGCGTCACGGAAGTGGCCCGCAGACTGGGCAAATCACCCGCGAGTGCCGAAGATTTCCCCGCCTTCATCGTCAATCGCATTTTGCTGCCGATGATCAACGAGGCGGTCTACACGCTCTATGAAGGCGTCGGCAACGTTGAATCCATTGACACCGCCATGCGCCTCGGCGCCCACCATCCGATGGGCCCGCTGCAGCTCGCCGATTTCATCGGGCTCGATACATGCCTGGCGATCATGCAGGTGTTGTATGACGGACTCGCGGACACCAAGTACCGTCCCTGCCCGCTGATGGTGAAATATGTGGATGCTGGCTGGGTTGGGCGAAAATCAGGCCGCGGCTTCTACGATTACTCAAGCGAACCGCCGACGCCGACCCGATAGATCGGACTTGCCCTCAGCGTTGCGCTTCAGCGGACTGATGGCCTGCTTCCTGAATGATGATTTCGATCAAGCGCACAGCCTCATCGGAATCCCATTCTGCCGGACCGATCAGGCGCCCGATGACACCCCCCTCTTTGTTCAAGAGTATGGTGGTGGGCAATCCGATCGCGCCAAGCGTGCGGGCGGACCGTGCGGAAGAATCGACGAAGACGCCAAGGTTCTTGATACCAACTTGAGTTAAAAACTTCTCGACCGCAGCAACACCTTTGCGGTCCTGGGAGAGAGCGAGAACAGTGAATTCATCTCCGGAAAGGCGCGCCTGCAAGCGGTCGAGTGACGGCATTTCCCGGCGACAGGGTCCACACCAGGTCGCCCAGAGATTGACAAGGACGAACTTGCCGCGAAAATCCTCCAGCCCGAGCTTGCGGCCCTGGGCATCAACAAATGAGATTCCGTTCATCTGTTTCGGAGAGTCGAAAAAGGTAAAGTTTTGCATCTGGCCAACAGACAGTTCGCTTCGTGCGGGTGCGGCAATCCCGCGATCGGCCGAGGCCAGAAAACCGATCAGCGCGAGGATTGCCGCCCATGCGGCCATCAAACCCTTTATTCTAAGACCGTGTTTCATGCGTATGCTGTGCGTGGCTGAGGTAATCCAATGAATGACGACGCGAGCGGACAGTCAAGTGGGCGGCAACACCCTCAAGGGTTGCTGCGCGACCGGTTCACGAGCGAGCCTGACGCGGTCATGGAGCAGATCAATGCCTCCATCGACTTCGATCAGCGTTTGGCTGCTCACGACATCGCAGCGTCACGGGCGCACTGTAACATGTTGATTGCACAGCAGATCATTCCAGAGGCGGACGGTCACAAGATCTTGAAGGGTCTCGACCAGATCGAAGCGGAAATCAGAGAAGGGAAGTTCGTCTTCACGCCCGCTCTGGAAGACATCCATATGCACATCGAGGCCCGACTGACGGAAATCATCGGGGAGGCGGGGGGACGACTTCATACCGCGCGTTCCCGCAATGACCAGGTGGCAACCGACTTCCGTCTTTGGGTCCGGGACGCAATCGACGATTCGCGCGCTGCGTTAACGTCGCTGCAGGAAGCCTTGCTGGCCCGCGCAGAGGAACACGCGGCAACGGTCATGCCCGGCTTTACGCACCTCCAAAGCGCTCAACCCGTAACGCTGGGCCATCACCTATTGGCGTATTTCGAGATGTTCGATCGGGATCGCTCGCGGCTGGCCGACTGCCGCAAGCGGCTCAATCGCAGCCCCTTGGGCGCGGGTGCCTTGGCTGGTACTTCGATCCCGGTGGATCGGGAAATGACCGCCACAGCGATGGGCTTCGATGGAGCGTGCACCAACTCGATGGATGCCGTCGCCGATCGCGATTTTGCCGTCGAATTTCTCGCCTGCCTCTCACTCTGTGCGGTTCATTTGTCGCGTCTGGGTGAAGAGATCGTGCTGTGGTCAACGGCCCAATTCGGATTCATCGCGTTGCCCGACACGCTGGCGACGGGCTCTTCAATGATGCCTCAAAAGAAGAACCCCGACGCCGCAGAACTCGTGCGAGGAAAGGCGGGACGCGTCATCGGTGACCTGAACGCTCTTCTGATTCTGATGAAGGGCTTGCCGCTGACCTATTCCAAAGACATGCAGGAAGACAAGGAACCGACATTCGATGCCGTGGACTCGGTCTCGTTGTGCATCGCTGCGATGACCGCGATGATCGCCGAGATGGCTATCAATACATCGGCGATGGAGGACGCGGCAGGCCGGGGGTACGCCACGGCCACGGATCTCGCGGATTGGCTGGTCAAGGAGCTTTCGCTGCCGTTCCGCCAGGCCCACCGGGTGACGGCTCAGATCGTGCGCATCGCGGAATCGAGGAATATCGCGCTCGAAGATGTGCCGCTGGCCGAGATGCAGGAGATTAAACCTGAGATCAATTCCGGTGTGCTCGGCATCCTCAGCGTGCGCCAATCCGTCGAAAGCCGTACCAGCCAGGGTGGCACAGCACCAAAGCGGGTGCGCGAAGCAATTGACGAGGCTCGGCAACGATTGGCCGCGACATGATGAAACGAACCGGACGCCTCGTGACACTCTTCTTCGCCCTGCTCATTGCCGCTGGGATGGTTACGTCACTGTCCGCCTGCGGTAAGAAAGGCGCACTTGAGCCGCCGCCCAAGAAAGAAGAGACGGGAAAAAGGCGATAGGCGCCGATATCCCTTTGCCAAGAGCTTGACCTTTACCCCATGCTTGGGCCTATGACGCGGGGCACAAGCCACTAATTCGGTTCAATCATGGATCACTTCGCATACCGTGACGGCGAACTCTACGCCGAAGATGTGCCTCTCAGCCGGATTGCAGCCGAGGTCGGGACTCCGTTCTATTGTTATTCGACGGCCACGCTGAGACACCACTATCAGGTTTTCACCGAGGCGTTTGACGGCACGGATGCTGCGTTCTGCTATGCGGTCAAAGCCAACGCCAATCTTGCCGTCATCCGAACCCTCGCCGAACTCGGGGCCGGTGCCGATGTCGTCTCGGGAGGTGAGTTGGAGCGTGCACTGGCGGCCGGCATCGCGCCCGCGAAGATCGTTTTCTCCGGCGTCGGCAAAAACCGCACCGAACTCGTCCTCGCCCTCAACGCAGGTATCGGTCAATTCAACGTGGAATCGAGTGCGGAATTGGAGCTCCTCTCGGAGGTATCGGCTGCCGGGGCAGCCACCGCCAGAATTGCCGTACGGGTAAATCCGGATGTCGACGCCGACACCCATGAAAAGATCTCCACGGGACGCCACCAAGACAAATTCGGCATCCCGTGGCCGGATGCACGCGACGTCTATGCGCATGCCGCCACGCTTCCCGGCATCGAGATCGTCGGTGTGGCGGCACATATCGGCTCGCAGATCACGACTCTTGCACCCTTCGAAGCCGCCTTCACCAAGGTGGTGGATATCGTCGGACAACTGAGGGCGGATGGCCACGACATACGCCGGCTGGATCTCGGTGGCGGGCTGGGCATTCCATATGACGGCGAAACGCCTCCGACGCCCGCCGAGTATGGAGGCATGGTTAAACGCGTCACGTCGGGCGTTGGCTGCGAGCTGGTGTTTGAACCAGGTCGCGTGATCGTCGGCAATGCAGGCGTTCTCGTCAGCCGCGTGCTTTATGTCAAGAGCTCCGCCGGCCACACCTTTACGGTGCTGGACGCCGCGATGAACGACCTGTTGCGACCCAGCCTTTACGACGCACACCACGCGATTGTTCCGGCACGCGAACCGGCACCGGACGCCACACCCGTTGCAATGGACATCGTCGGCCCGATTTGTGAGTCCGGTGACGTCTTTGCCCAAAGTCGGCCCATGCCGCCTCTCGTCACGGATGATTTACTGGTGATCCGTACTGCGGGTGCCTACGGTGCGGTCATGTCATCGAACTACAACAGCCGTCCCCTGGCCGCTGAAGTTCTGGTCAATGGTGACGTGTACGAGATCGTTCGCCGGCACCAAACGACGGCGGAACTGCTCAGTTTGGAGCAGATGCCGTCCTGGCTCGAAGGACACGCTGACGACCGCAAGCGGGGTGCAGCGTGAAGCCTCGGGAAATCCGCGCGTCCACGATCGTCCGGGCTCTTGGGCGCAAGCTTCTGATCGCCCGGATCATTCTGTTCTGGGAGCGTTTATGGCCGGCGCTGTGGCCCGCTGCCGGCGTCACCGGCTTGTTTATCGCATTGTCGCTGCTGGACTCCTGGTCCCTGTTGTCGGGCTGGATTCACGTCGCCGCCCTGCTCGCATTTGCCGTGACGTTTGGGTTCGCGTTGTGGCACGGACTTTCGAGACTCTTGATGCCCAATCAGGAGGACGCGCGGCGGCGCCTGGAGACACACAGCAAACTCCTGCACCGGCCGCTGACGACGCTCGATGATACCCTGGCCACGGCCGGTGGCGACGACGGCACGCGGGCGCTCTGGCGCATACATCGGCGACGGGCCCTGGCGAGCATCCGCAAACTGCGCATTGGCGTCCCAAGCCCAGGTCTCGCACGATTCGACACACGGGCATTGCGCGCGGCCGTGGGATTGCTTCTGGTCGTCGGATTTTCAGTCGCCGGAGACCAGTCCTGGGAACGGATCACTGCTGGCGTGGCACCTAGTTTCTCCGGTGAGGCGATCGCGCCTGCCATCGTCGAAGCGTGGATTGTTCCGCCGTCCTATACACGGCTGCCTCCCATCCTGCTCAGACAGCAGGAAACACTGGTGCAAGCGGAACCCGATACGCCAAGGAACATCGACACCATCCAGGTTCCAGCCGGGAGCGAACTTCTCGCCAAGGTCAACGGCGGGAAGGGTTTGCCAACGATAAGCCTCGGCCAGCGTTCAATCAGTTTCGCATTGGTCGACGCCGATATTTATGAACTCAAGACGAATATTGAATCGGCGCCGCGACTTGTGATTCGCCAAAACGAACTGGAACTGGGTATCTGGAAGCTGGAAATCGTCCCGGACGTCGCGCCAACGGTCGCTTTCAACGGTATCCCGGTCGAGACACAACGTTCCGCGTTGCGGGTCGACTACAGCGCCGGTGACGACTACGGGTTGGCCGGTGTAAATCTGGAGATTCGGTTATCGAAGACCGAAGAGTTGCACGAGATTGAATTCGTGCTGCCCGGACCAAATGTGAGAACCGCGAACGATTCGGCGTATCAGGACCTCACGCCGCATGCCTGGGCGGGTCTTCCTGCACGTGTCCGGCTGCGGGCGGAGGATCAGACCGGCCAGTCCGGATTCAGTGAAGAATTTGAGATCACACTGCCGGAGCGTAAGTTCGAACATCCAGTGGCGCGCGCGATCATCGAGCAGCGCAAGCGACTCGCAACCGAGGCGGACGCCAGGTCGAACATCGCCCGGGCGATCGGCGCGATCGCGGCGATCCCCGAAGAGTACTTCGACGATTACGTCACGTTTCTTACCTTGAATTCCGCACGCCGGCGTTTGCAACGCAGCGGTGAAGAGGCAGTTCTGGATGACGTGCGGCAAATGCTGTGGGACACGGCATTGCGCATCGAAGACGGCACGCTTTCGATCGCCGAGCGGGAAGTCCGGATGCTGGAGCAAGCGTTGCTGGAGGCGCTCGCGCGCAACGCGCCACCGCATGAGATCGAACGCCTAATGAATGAACTGCAGGAGGCCCTGGACCGGTTCCTCCAGGCCCTGGCCGAACAAGCCCTCCAGTCCGCAGGAGATACAGCGGGTTTGGAGACCATCGGGAACGACATCCTGGCGCTCAGCCGAGAGGATATTCAGCGCCTGCTCGACCGTGCCCGCGAATTGAGCCGCATGGGATCCAAGGACGCCGCACGCGATCTGCTCGCCCAATTACGGAGCATCCTCGAAAACCTGCGCGGCGGCGTCATGTCATCTCAGCAACGAGATGCCCAACGGCGCGGTCAGCGGAACCTACACGATCTGGGCGAGTTGATGATGCGCCAGCAACAATTGCTGGATCGCAGCTTCCAGAGGGCGCAGCGCGGCCGACAACAAGGCCAGCAAGGACAGGGACAGGGCGGACAAGCGCCATCCAATGCCCAGGCGGATGCCAATATGCAGGAAGCGCTGCGCCGCATGCTGGGCGAGATCATGCGGCGCCTTGGTGAAAATTCAGGCGATATCCCGGAGGCGCTCGGCGAAGGGGAGTTTTCGATGCGGTCGGCCCGCGAAGCACTCTCGCGCAACCGCAACGATCAGGCGATCGGGCCCCAAACGAACGCACTGGAGCAGCTACGCGCGGGCGCCGGCGCGATCATGCAACAGACGCTGAGCGATATCGGCATGGAAGACGGGCCCGGTACCGGCGACGACGACGTCGACCCACTGGGCCGGCCGATGCAAGGCGCAGGCATCGACACCGGAGATGACGTCAAAGTTCCCGACAAGGCATCATTGCAAAAGGCCAAGGAAATTCTCGACGAACTCCACCGCCGCGCCAGCCAGCGCACCCGGCCACAGCCGGAACTCGAATACATCGATCGGCTGCTGCGCCGCTTCTAGGCGGCACCTACCGGTTTTCGCTCTACGTAATTCCGCCGAAATCGCCAATGCTATGGCGCGCCCCGGAGAGGAATCATTGCTTGTTCATTCAGCTGAAGGGTCGTCCAAGATGCCGATGAAAGGCAGCTCTCTATAAAAGTTGGCATGGTCGAGCCCATAGCCGACGACAAATTCATCGGGACATTCGAAGCCGACGAAATCCGCATAGACCTCTTCCATCCGCCGCGCCTGCTTGTCGAGCAAGACACACAGCTGCACCCGGCGCGCGCCGCTCTCTTCCAGGCGTTGGCGTGCGAAAGAGAGCGTGCGGCCCGAATCCAGGATGTCGTCCACGATCAGAACGTCTCGTCCTTCCACCGGATCGGTGACATCACGCACGACCTCGAAACTTCCGGAACTTTCCGTCCCAGTGCCGTAGCTGGAGAGCTGCATGAAATCGATCTGCGGGCGAACACCCGCACGATGGAGTGCGCGGATGAGGTCCGCTGTGAACACAAAACTTCCCTTGAGAACGGCCACCACAAGAATGTCCGCACCATTTTGGGCGCTGACATCGCGAGCGATCTGTTCTACCCGCGTTGCGATCTCCGCCTCACTGAACAGGGTTTTGACGGCGCCCAATGGTGGATTCATAAGGAATTCCGGAATGTGAGCAGCTGCGCTGGAGGCGCCATGGAAGCAGATCAGCCTTCCTGGCCGTCAACGAACGTTACTTCGAGACCACGTGCGCCCTCCGGAGGATTGGGCACCCGCGTGCTGAAGGTACCCGATTCACCAGGTGCCAGTTCCTCGGGCGCCATCGAAAACGTCCAACTATGAATCTCATTCTGTCCGGCGTCCAATAGACTGCCCTGCAGCGTGGGAACGTTCCGCAAACGAGAAGAAATGTTCACCACCTCCCCGCTGATGACAAGAACCGCGGTATCCCCTTCAACTTCCTGTTTGGGCGCAACGTTGCGGAGTTCGAGACCGAATCCAGGACCCGGCGCAAGGCCGACTATTCCGTAAATCATTGAAGCAGGCGGCCAAACGTCGATGATGGCCGCCCGGCCGAAAAAGCCGCCGCCGAACACAATCGCCAAAACCGCAACGATCGCCCCCCACATGAGCATGGGGCCCTTGCTTTTGGCCTCCCGCTGTTGGCGCCGGCTTCGCGTCCGCGGCGTGAATGCAGGCAGTTCGAATTCATCCTCGTTCGACGCCGCTTCTTCGATGCTTTCGAGACTGGGGACTTCAACGTCGTCCGGATCGTCGTCTGCTTCCTCCCGAACGTCCTCGTAGTCCGGGTCGCTATCAAAGGTATCGGGAACCGGAACCATAGGTGTCGGCTCCTCCTCGATCACCCGCTTGGGCATATCCTCAGGAGGAAGCTCTTTCCATGTGTGCGCGCACTTGCTACAGCGAACGGATCGCCCACTCGGCAGCAAAGCCTCTGGTTTAATGTTAAATCGCGCCTCACACGAGGGGCAGGTCAGTATCATTCCGCATTCCCGCAGCCTCGGAATAATTAAAGTTATATGCGTTTGCAAAAGGCCAGGCAAGGCTGAGTCGACTCGACTGGACGCCGAGTTAGCCCTATGGAATCCTTTACTTTCTGGCGAAGGGCCGGATCAATTCGAATTTGGCGGGAGCGAGCCATTTGGTGCGTTTCGAGAATGTCGGCATGCGCTACGGCGATGAGGCCGATGTGTTGCGCGATATCACCTTTCATCTGGAGCCCGGTTCCTATCATTTCTTGACGGGACCGAGCGGTGCGGGGAAGACGTCGCTGCTGCGCCTGATGTATCTGGCCCACCGGCCGTCGCACGGTTCGGTCTCCATATTCAACCACGATGTCACGACGACTCCGCGCGAGGAGTTGCCCAGCCTCCGCCGTCGGATCGGTGTCGTGTTTCAAAACTTCCAACTGCTCGACCATCTCTCGACGTTGGACAATGTCGCCCTGCCGCTACGCATCGCCGGAGCACGCAGGGAAACAATTCAAGAGCATGTTGCCGAACTTCTAACCTGGGTTGGATTGGGCGAACACCTGGACGCACGACCCCGGACGCTGTCGGACGGAGAAAAGCAGCGTGTTGCCATTGCACGAGCTGTCATCAACCGGCCCAGCCTTCTGCTCGCGGATGAACCCACCGGCAGTGTCGACCAGGAGCAAGGCAGCCGTATCCTCCGATTGTTTGAAGAGCTTAATAAAATCGGTACCACCGTCGTGCTGGCTACCCACGATCGCACCATCATCGAACGGTATCAGCACCCTGTTCTGCGCATCGAACAGGGAACGCTGTCCGTTCGATGGGATATCACCAAAGGCAAGAAGTAGATGTTCGTGCGTCGCGGCGACCTCGCACCCGGCCGGGACCGCTCCAGCCGTTTCCTGCCCTGGATCATCGCATTGATGGTCTATCTCGCCGGGCTGGCGTTGTCCGCCACAATGGCGCTGGAGCAAGTCATCGACCGCTGGAGTGCAGGTCTCAAAGGTTCCATCACCATCGTCGTCGACCCGTCCGTCAATGGTGGTGAGGCGGAAACCGACGCAAGAGTCGAAGCGGCCCTGAGCGTCATCCTCACAACCCAGAGCGTGCTGTCCGCGACCCCGTTGGCAAAAATCGATGTCGCCGGTCTCGTTGAACCCTGGTTGGGTAAAGACGTACTTTCCCTGGATCTCCCCATCCCGAGGCTGATCGATGTGACCCTTGTCCCCGATAGCGGCTTTGACCTCGCGGGGCTGACGCGCCGGTTGGATTCCGCCGTTCCCGGGACGCAGATTGACGACCACAAAGTCTGGCTGCAAAAAATTCTACGCTTGGCAAGAACATCGGAACTGATTGCGATTCTGATCGTCGTGCTGATCGCGTTGGCCGCAGGAGCTACAGTGATGTTTGCGACCCGTACGGGCCTCGCCGTACAGCGTGACGTCATCGAAGTGCTCCATCTCATCGGTGCCCGCGACACCTACATCGCCCGCCAGTTTCAGGGAAATGCCGTATCCCTGGCCCTCTGGGGGGGGCTGCTCGGTTTGCTTTTCACCGGCGTTACGGTTCTGGCGCTGTGGCTTCTGGCACGCGACCTGGGAAGCTCTCTCCTCCCAGCCGTGCGATTAAGTCTTCCGTTCCTGGGTGCTCTTGCAATGCTCCCTCTGGTTGGCGCAATCATCGCGTCGGTCACCGCGCGCTTCACCGTGATGCGGTTCCTCGCGCGTATGCTGTAATTGGGATAATTCGCGGGATCAATGATGCTGGTATTGCTGGATCGCGATGGCGTACTCAACGAGGAACGCAGCGACTACGTCAAATCTCCCGGCGAGCTAGTCATGATCGACAACTCGGCGCAGGCCGTCGCTGACCTGAATTCGGCCGGTCACCGGGTCGTTGTCATCACCAATCAATCCGTGGTTGGACGGGGAATTATCCCGCAAGACATGCTCGACCGTATCCATGAGGCAATGCGTGCGGAATTGGCGCGGGTCGGTGGCAGCCTTGACGATATTTTCGTTTGTACGGATCCACCCTGGGCGGCGACGGAGCGCCGTAAGCCGGGCGCCGGCATGCTGCGCGAAGCATTGTCACGATTCCGTGGCGTTGCGGACGAAACGCCCATGATCGGCGATTCGTTGCGGGATCTCCAGGCCGCTGCAGCCGCAGGCTGCCGTCGTATTCTCGTCAGGACGGGAAATGGTGCCGCCACCCAGGCGGAAGGTCTTTCCGGCGATGTCCTGCCGATGGCGGTCCACGAAAATCTCCGCAGCGCGGTGGACATGCTGCTCGGAAACGAGCCATGAGAACGCACGGGAGCCGGGGATCGACCCTGCAGCTTTTGGCCTTGGCAATTCTGGTAACCGGTTTGGTTTGGTCGGGCGGATTCATGTGGTTTGCAACCAATCTCCCTCACGAAGTTGCAGATGCCACGAGCGAGACAGACGGCGTAGTCGTTCTGACCGGCGGCAGCGACCGCTTGGCTTCCGGTCTTGATATTCTTGCCGCCGGCAAGGCCGAGAAACTGTTCGTCTCCGGCGTACATCAGCTCACCTCCGTGACTCAGCTACAGCGGCTCTTGCGGCGTGAACCGGAGATGTTCGAGTGCTGTGTCGTGCTCGGCAAAGCCGCAGAGAATACAGCCGGAAATGCCTCTGAGACCTCGCGCTGGGCAAATCAGGAAGGTTATCGATCGATCCGCGTGGTGACGGGTGCCTATCACATGCCACGCAGCCTGCTCGAGTTTCGCCGCGCGATGCCCGGTGCGATGTTGATCGCGCACCCCGTATTTCCATCCCACGTCAAACTGTCGCAGTGGTGGCGTTGGCCGGGCACTGCCGGCCTGATCGCGACCGAGTACAGCAAATACCTGGTGAGTCTCGCCTGGGCCCGGATCATGGACAATGCCAAGGACCGAACGGATTCCGACGCGTGATCACCGTCCGCTCATTCGTATTCAACGCCGCCTTTTACGTCTGGACGGCGCTCATGCTCATCATCTGCACACCCGTGCTGGCGCTCGACTGGCAATTGACCGTGCGCTGTCAGACATTCTGGGCGAAGGGAGTCCTGCGCCTGATGCGTGCTCTCGTGGGCATCGTGCTCGAAGTCCGCGGGCGCGAGAACATCGGACAGGTCCCGATCATCATTGCGTCCAAACACCAGTCGGCTTGGGACACGTTGATTTGGCATGTGATCGTCAACGCCCCCGCAGTGGTCATGAAGAGCGAATTGCTGTGGATCCCGTTCTATGGCTGGTATTCGCTGAAAGCCGGCATGATCCCCATCGATCGCCGGGGCGGCGCGGCGGCACTGAAGGCGATGGTTCGGTCTGCACGGCAAGCGGCAGAACGGCAGCAACCCATCATTATCTTTCCGCAAGGAACCCGGACCGCACCGGGAACTCAAGCGCCCTTTCAGCCAGGCGTTGTCGCCATATACCGCGGTCTTGGCATTCCCGTAGTTCCCGTCGCGCTCAATTCGGGGCTGTTTTGGCCAAGGCGCTCGCTGAGCCGCAAGCCAGGCACAATCGTGGTCGAATTTCTACCGCGAATTGAGCCCGGTCTCGATCGAAGCTCATTTTTGGCAGAACTCGAGGTCAGAATCGAATCTGCGACGACCAAATTGGAAGACGAGGCCAGGCAAAGGAGCCTCAATCCCTCCACTTGTTGATAACACTGTGAGCAAATTGTGGATCATGGATTTCTGTGGATGAAACACCCTGTGTATTATCTGGGTAAGTAATTTTTTTACATTATATCAATATAATAACAGCTCTAAATCATGTGAAAACATAACGTGAACAAGTATTTGACCGTTCACGATCTCAGCTTTACACTTGCCCATCGGCCGGTTCGCGCAATGACGTGTCCGGTTCAGCCGCAACTGCCATCGGTTCTCGTCGCAAGATGCTGTGATGTTGCTTGCCGTTGGGCACCGAATGGCTTTCGCGAATCCAGGGATTCCGGATGACAACACCCATCGAACCGATCTCCCAGCAAATCTGGGACATGAAGTATCGCTTCAAAGCGCCCGATGGTTCTCCGATCGACAGGACCATCGAGGAATCCTGGCGCCGCGTGGCAACGGCCTTGGCCGCCGTTGAAGACGCGCCAGACGCATGGGAAGAGAAATTCTACCAAGCACTGGACGGGTTCAAATTCCTGCCCGCCGGACGGATTTGGGCTGGTGCCGGAACCGAACGCGATGTGACGCTGTTCAACTGCTTTGTCATGGGCACCATTCCAGACGACATGTCGGGGATCTTCGAGCACCTCAAGGAAGCCGCCCTCACGATGCAGCAGGGTGGCGGCATCGGATACGACTTTTCGACCTTGAGGCCGAAAGGCGCACCGGTCAAAGGGGTTGGAGCCGACGCTTCGGGACCACTGACATTCATGGATGTTTGGGATGCCATGTGCCGCACCATCATGAGTGCGGGGCATCGGCGCGGCGCAATGATGGCCACCATGCGCTGCGATCACCCGGATATCGAGGCGTTCATTGAGGCCAAACGGGACCCTGGCCGCCTGCGAATGTTCAATCTTTCAGTCTTGGTCACGGACTCCTTCATGGCTGCGGTCAAGACTGATGGTCCGTGGGAGCTCATGTTCGAAGGCACTTGCTACAAAAGCCTCCCGGCGCGCGAACTTTGGGACAAGATCATGCGGGCGACCTATGCCTATGCCGAGCCCGGCGTGATCTTCATCGACCGGATCAATCGTACGAACAATTTGAACTATGCGGAGACCATCAGCGCAACCAATCCCTGTGGTGAGCAACCACTTCCTCCGTACGGTGCCTGCTTGCTCGGTTCCATCAATTTGGCTGCTCTGGTCCAGGCACCGTTCACGCCCGAGGCCGACATCGACATCGAGGCACTGGGCGAACTCGTCTCCGTAGCCGTTCGCATGCTCGATAATGCCATCGAAAGTTCACGGTTCCCGCTTCCGCAACAGGACCACGAAGCAAAAACGAAACGCCGAATCGGCCTCGGTATTACAGGTCTCGCCGACGCACTCATTATGTGTGGCGCCCGCTACGGCGGTCCCCGCGCCGTCGAACTCACTGAAAGCTGGATGTCGGCGTTGCGCCGCGCCGCCTATCTCGCCTCGGCCGGATTGGCCGCTGAAAAGGAGGCGTTTCCCCTATTCGATCGCGACAAGTTCCTGACATCGGAAAGCGTTGCCGACCTCGACGAAGACGTCCGCGAGGCTATCGCAGCGAATGGGATTCGGAATGCACTTCTGACATCCGTCGCACCCACCGGCACGATCTCCATCGTCGCCAACAATGTGTCATCGGGCCTGGAACCGGTCTTCAGTTTCTCCTACACGCGCAATGTGTTGATGCCGGATGGAACACGACGCGAGGAGCAAGTGAGCGATTACGCTTTTCGCCTGTTCAGGCAACACTATGGTGAGAACACGCCGCTGACTGACGCGTTCGTAGATGTCCAACACCTGACGCCGTCGGATCACGTCCGCATGCAGGCTACGGTTCAGAAATTCGTCGACTCGGCAGTCTCCAAAACCATCAACGTCGCCGAAGGCATCTCCTTCGACTCATTCAAGGATGTGTACTTCGAGGCCTACGATTCTGGATGCAAGGGTTGCACGACATACCGTCCGAACGATGTTACCGGCGCCGTGCTGAAAGCCGACAGCCCGGATGATGCGGTGGACTCCCAGGTCGAGTTGCCGCTGGACGAGCCGCAGGCCCGGCCGAAGGATATCTATGAAGCGGGCGGCGTGGTCTACATGACAAAGCCGCTCGACCGGCCGGAGGTGCTCCCGGGTGCTACCTACAAGGTCCGCTGGCCCGAGAGCGACCACGCCATGTACATCACCATCAACGACGTCGTTATCGATGCCCGGCGCAGGCCTTTCGAAGTCTTCATCAATTCCAAAAACACCGAACACTACGCCTGGACCGTGGCGCTGACCCGCATGATCTCAGCCGTCTTCCGCCGGGGTGGAGACGTATCGTTCGTGGTCGATGAGTTGAAGGCGGTGTTCGATCCGCGCGGCGGGCACTGGATGGGGGGGCGCTATATACCCTCCCTCCTGGCGGCGATCGGTGAAGTTATCGAGCAACACCTGATTGAGATCGGCTTCATCCAACAGGCCGAACCCGGCGCGAACGCCGAAAAGCTGCAGATGGCGGCGTCCGCTGGCGGCGGCGGCGAAATTGAGAGCGCGTCCTTCCGGCCTTGCCCGCGCTGTGCCCAGGCCAGTGTGATCCGGATGGAAAACTGTGACACCTGCACGTCGTGCGGCTATTCGAAATGTAGCTGAAGTATCTCGTCGACGACCGAGATATCTTCCCTCAGTTCTCCCGATTCAGGTAATTGACTGGTTACTAAGATGAGAAGCTGGGAAAAACGCCGCAAATTTTTTTGCGACGGATCAGCACCACCTTCGAGGAATGTAAGGAAAACAGAGCTGCTTCGCTTGATTCTTCTCACCTCAGTGATGATCTATGAACGAATAAGTGGTTCAAGTCGCGGGCTGGAGGGAATTTGAGGTGTTGCCGCTGATTGCGTTCTTGCTGATCACAGTGCTCCGCGTGCTGGCCGCCCGCAGCCTCGCGCTACGCAAACACCGTCACACGTTCGGCTGGATGCTGGCTACAGCGCTTTTCCCGCCTGTCATATTGATGCTGTTGGCTCTGCCGCGTCATGAAGAAGCAGCACCTCCGACCGGTTAGCGCTTTCCGATAGACCACAGCGCCCTTGCCGCGATTACAATTCGAGAACGACCCCGACATCGTCGCCGCATGCCGCCGCGCCGGCGCCGGGTCTGGGCGTCGAGCAACAGATGAGCACTTCGCCGTCGGCAAGCGGCGCGCTCGGTTTTTCAATGTAGTCAACGTCACCGCACTTGAGCTGCGTCACGCAAGTGCCACAGATCCCTGAACGGCACGAATAGTTCGGATTGAGACCTGCCGCTTCTGCGAGATCGAGGAGTGTCCCTTTGTCCGGCGACCAATCCAGGTCGATGTTCGAGCTCGCGAAACTCACGGCGACGGGTTCCTGGGCGCTCGTACTGACGAGAGACGGCCGCTGGGGCCTCGCGTCACGCTTGAGCACGGTGGCGGGACCGAACGATTCATAGTGGAGTCGCGCATCACTCACACCCATGTCCGTCAAACCATCGTAGAGTGCCTGCATGAACGGTTGCGGGCCACATAGATAAAAATCGTAGTCGTCGAACGGCAGCAGGCTCTTCAACAAAGCCAAGTCGATGTGGCCCTCGCTATCGTGGGTCTTTCCGAGCTGGTCATCATCTGCGGTTCGCGAGTAGCGGGTGTGCGCCGTGAGAAATTCGTGAGCGTCCGCTAACTGACGAATGTGGCCAGCGAAGGCGTGCGCTCTCCCATTTTGCACCCCATGAATGAAGTAGGTACGGCGAGAGATCCGCGTGCGTTGCCCCTCCCCGGCGATGAAGTTAGCCATGGCAATCATCGGCGTCACTCCGACGCCCGCGGATATCAACACGACAGGCCGTTCGCTGGCTTCGTCGAACACGAATTTGCCCCGAGGGGCCATCGCTTCCAGTCGCGATCCGACCACGACCCGATCGTGGAAGAAATTCGAGACCAGCGCGTCGTCGCCCTCCCGTTTGATGGAGAGACGATAGTGACCGGCGGTCGGCGTATCGGAAATTGTATAGGTCCTGGCCGCGGGCTCGGACTGTCCCGGAATTGCGACCTTGATGGGCAGGAATTGGCCAGGATGATAGGAGGCATGTCCCTTGCCATCGGCACGGCGGAGATAGAACGAGCTAATCGCCTTACTTTCCTTCTCGATTCGGAAAACCTCATAGTCGACGTAGACATTCCGTTCGCCGTCGGCGGCGATGGACTGGATTGCCTGCTCCCAGGAGCCGGTTTGCTCAAGCAGGGGAGAGAATTCACCGAACGTGAACCGCAACGGCAAGCTGGCTTCGACCCGGATGACCACATCGGCATGGAAGGGGATAAGACGTTCCGCGCCTGCAAAAGCTGCGACTTCCTCGCCATCCCAAACGATCTCTGCGTTTCCGGTCAGATAGAGGAGGTCACCGGATTCGAAGTCGGCGAATAGGAAACCGGTCTTTGGATTGACGAGAATGTTGCCCACGGTGTTGAAGTGAAAATTCCCTGAAAAATCAGGAACCACGAACATACGATCATCTTCGAACTGCACGAATCCAGGATTTCCGCCGCGGTGAGAAACATCTGCGCCTTGAGATTCCGGTTCGTCGCCATCGACATGAGCCGTGGCGATAAACAGTGTGTCGGACTGGGCGATGAGTCTGCGTGCCGTCTCATCAAAGCGATCCGACCGGTTGATTTTCCGTTCCTTCTGCGGCACTTGGATCTCGGGCAGTACTTCCACGGTACGGGTCTGGATGTACTGTGGGCAGTTCCCAAAGGTGTGGTGGACCGAGATCGTGAACCCGACGGAACGGACGGAGTCGACCCGGCCCGTGAGTCTATTGCGCCGCCGGGCGTCAGGTTGAATACCCAACACGCCGATGTCCGCACCGGGTCTAAGCGTGTCATTCAACGGATCGCCGAATAAAGGCTGGACTCCGACGTCAAGACTCCGGGCCGTCCAGGAACGAGAGACGCCCAGGGTCGTCCCTCGTCATCCACTGTTCCAAGAACCACAAACGGCAGTTCACTGTAGAACTCCCGATGCTGGTCGGGCAGATGATCGCGGATGACCCGTCGGCCGAGCTTCTCGACCTTAGCGCGGACGCCGACGCGCTCCTGGGCTAATTGTTCGCCCTTGTGAAACGGGGACGCCGCCTCTTGCCAAGCGCCTTCCATGATACTGCTCCTCGTCTCGTTGTCAGCCATCGACTCCTGGATTCAAATCAAGATGCGGGGGCGATGAGTTCCATGCGGATGCCGCCGAGAATCGCGAACATCATGTGCCGGGTCGCACCACCACCGATCGACTCCGGCGAGAACTCGATGACAACATCATCCGCGACTTTCAATTTTTCATGGAAGGCGTCGAGGGCATCCGCATCGTCGACCTTCAAGGCGAAGTGATGGAGCCCGACGACATTCTTGCGGTCGAACGGTGCAGTAGCTCCAGGGTCAACGACCTGCCACAACGTGATCATGGTCGTACCGTCAGATACGAATATGGCTGGGTAGTCCGGCTTCTCGGCCACTTGTTCGAATCCCAATGTGTCGACAAAGAAGTCGCGCGCCTTTTGAACGTTGGGAACGGTCAATCCAATGTGATGTGCGCCCTGTGTCTGCGATGCGTGTGACATGAAATTTCTCCCCGATTGAAATGCACCTTTTCGTCAGATTTACATACGACCTAGCGAAACAGGCTCGAATAACTGTAAATATGGCACTTTCACAAAATGATCATAATATGTTAAATTTGAAAGAAATTATTTCATAAATAGGAATTATCTATGGATCGTCTAAGGACGATGGCTGCGTTTGTTGCAGTGGCAGAGGAAGCGGGATTCGCTCCGGCTGCCCGCCGTCTCAACATGTCGCCGCCGTCGATGACGCGCGCCATATCAACATTGGAGGAACGGTTGGGCGCCCGGTTATTCCATCGCACGACCAGGAGCGTGCGCATGACCGAGGCCGGGCAACGCTACCTTATCGATTGCCGGCGTATTCTTTCTGAGATCGAAGAGGCAGAGAGCGGCGCTGCGGGATTACATACCATTCCCCGTGGCATGGTTACGGTAACGGCGTCAGTGCTGTTCGGTCGGAACGTGCTTACGCCGCTAATGCTCGAATTCCTGGACCGCACGCCCGGAGTCTCGATCACGACGCTGTTCGTGGATCGTGTCGTCCACCTCGTCGATGAGGGAATCGACGTCGCCATCCGGATTGCCGAGCTTCCGGATTCAACACTTCTGGCTGCCCGCGTCGGGAGTGTCCGCCGCGTTCTCTGTGCTTCGCCAGTTTATCTCAATCGGCAGGGCCGGCCCGGCACGCCTGAAGACCTCTCAGGACACGACCTGATCAACTTCGTCAACCAGTCTCACGGCGGAGAATGGCATTTTTTCGGGGACGGGAAGCCTCAGGCATTCAAACCACAATCCCGACTGCACGTAAATAACGCCGACGTCGCCATTGCTGCCGCCACGGCAGGCCGCGGTATCACCCGCGTCCTCTCCTACATGATCGCCACACAATTAGAGTCGGGTGAGCTGGAAATCGTGCTCGAACCGCTTACACCGCCCGCAGTGCCGGTGCACGTCGTCCACAAAGAGCCTGGCCTTACAGCCGCACGAGTTCGCGCCGTGGTCGATTTTCTCGTCGAGCGGCTGCGACAGGAGCCGTCGCTCAACTACCAAGCCTAGAGAAAATTTTGTTGAGTTGGAAACGGAAACGTTTCCAACTCAACAATATCATTTGCTCTAATATCAATGTGTTAGAGCAAATTCACGCGCCTAAATGAAATCACATAGTGATCCCATTTAAACCCGATCTGCTCTAGCGGACGACGCCTCCCGGAGGTCCATAGTCGTTCTCGAATTTTGGAATGGAGGCGAGGCCGTTCACCCAGGGTTGCTCGGAACGCGTCCACATCTGCGCTACCGGAACGAGTTCCGCACGCTGGCGAATCGATCCCGTGCGGATCGAATAGACATTCGGTCCCTCGCCGGCCGTGTCGAGAAAACGTTTGTCCCGCACATGGGGCAGAACGAGAGCACACGCTCGGCACCACTCGTGCCAATCTTGGAATAGGTACTCGGCTCACCGGTAAGCAGCGTCAAGGCGTCGGGCATGCTGCGCGCTACGACACGGAACGCGGTGGCCGACATTGCCTGACAATCGGTGCAATGGCACACCAGGACCTGATTGAGGTCGATCTCCGCCTCGTAAGTGAGGTCGCCGCAATGGCATGCGCCATCGATCTTCATGGTCCGGTCCTTTCTCTCGCATTCATTGTTCGCAGCTTACTGACGACGGCTATAAAAGCCCTTACTCAGCTACCGCGGCTGAGGAACGGCCTCGTCAAATTTCGGGATCGACGGCAAATCGTCAAGCCAAGGCAGCGCCGAGCGATTCCAGGCCTGTCGCACGGGAACGAGCTGGTCGCGTTGGCGGATCGTGCCGGTGCGGATGTTGTAAACCTTCGGTCCTTCATCCACGGAGGTCGAATAGATCTGTGACCCGCACTCGGGACAGAACGCCTGAATACGCGGATTTCCGCTACCGCCGATCTTGACGTACTCCTTCGCCTCGCCCGTCAGCAGGGTAAACGCATCCTTGTAGCTGTAGGCGCTCAACCGGAAAGCCGTGCCGGCCAGAGTCTGGCAATCGGTGCAATGGCACAGTGTGATATTCGACTCATCGATCTCCGCTTCGAAAGTGAGGTTGCCGCAGTGGCAACCGCCGTCGACCTTCATGATTCTCTCCTGTGCTTCTTTTGAGGCCACTCGAAATTTACGACAGGCTAACCGAGACCGGAATGCGAGAGAGCAGATTCCCTCGTTGCGGGTTCGCGATCCGTCTGTTCGCTCTCCGGCGGCATGTTGCCCAACACCAGGTCCGCCGCCTTCTCCCCGATCATCATGGTTGGCGCATTGGTGTTACCGCCAGTGATGACCGGCATGATCGAGGCATCGGCAACCCGTAGGCCCTCGACCCCGAACACGCGCAGCTCATCGTCGACGACCGCATCCGGACCATGCCCCATGGTGCAGGTGCTGGTGGGGTGGAACTCGGTCGTCGCGTCCTGCCGAATCCAGTCTTCGATATCGGAATCTCTTTGCACGTGTGGGCCTGGCGAAATCTCACCACCGTCGAGCGGCTTGAGAGCGTCCTGCGACAGGATGTCCCGGGCGATGTCGACCGCCTTGCGGAACAGATCGACATCCCTTCTGTCCGAAAGATACTTCGGCCGGATCACGGGCTTGGCAAAAGGATCGCGGGACCACAGCTCAATGGTCCCGCGGCTGTGTGGCCGGAGCAGACTGGTCCGGACCGCATAGCCGTGGCCAGCCGCGGCATTGCGGTCAAACAGGTAAGCGAAGGGCGGCCGCAGTTTCATATTCTCCACCAACAGCGGCAGCAAGTGTGCTTGCAAATCGGGGACCTCAATATCCGGCTCACTGCGTATAAAGCCGCCCGCTTCCTGAGGAAATACGGTTGCGGGTCCCTGACCCCAGAGCAGTGCACGCAAGGTCACTGCGATGAAGCGATCAAGCGCCAGCAGACCGAATACCGTCACAGGACGGGTACAGGCGTGAGAGATCGACAAGTCTAAGTGGTCCTGCAGATTCCGCCCCACACCTGCCAGATCGACACGCACGGGAATTTCATGCTCGCTCAGGTCGTCGGCGGGTCCGATCCCCGACAGCATCAGGAGCTGGGGGGAGTTAATCGCGCCACCACAGAGGATGACCTCCCGATCAGCATACGCCCGCGCGTCGCTGCCCCGATGACGATAGGCCACACCTGATGTCTTGGTTCCCTCGAACAGGACTTCCTTTGCCTGGGCGCCGGTCAGGACGGTGAGGTTTCGGCGCCGCCGCGCCGGATCCAGGAAAGCACGCGCCGAACTCCAGCGCTGACCTCCTTTGATATTGCAGTGATAGCGTCCGAATCCTTCCTGGGTTTCACCGTTGAAGTCGTCGGTCAGCGGATATCCTGCTTGCTGGCCGGCCTCGATATAAGCGGTCAGAATCGGGTTGTCCGAGCGCGGGCCTCGGACGAATAGTTCGCCGCCGCTGCCGTGGTGAGCGTCAGCACCATCCTCGTGATCCTCGGCGCGCTTGAAATAAGGCAAGACGTCACGGTAGCTCCAGCCGCGATTGCCGAGTTGGGCCCAGGTATCGAAGTCGGATGGATGCCCCCGGACATAGAGCATGCCGGCGATCATCGAACAGCCACCGAGCATTTTGGCGCGCGGCCAGTCGACCCGGCGACCCGCCATCTCATCTTGCGGCACTGTTTCGTAGTTCCAATCGTCGAAGTGGCCGCGACTGAGCTTTCCCGCGATCAAGGGGACCCGATACAGCGGATTGCGGCCCTGGCTGCCTGCCTCCAACAGCAGGACCCGGGTACCCGGGTCCGTACTCAGCCGATTGGCAAGCACACATCCCGCCGAGCCACCGCCGACAATGACGTAGTCGTAGGTATTCTTCATGGGTGCCAGCGTCTTCCGCTGATGACTCCCTTCAATCGATGACGGCCACGCCGTCAATCTCGACCAGCAGTTCCCGATAAGCCAAAGCCTGGACGCCGAGAAGGGTCGACGGTGGCCGCTGTTCGGGCGTGAGAAACTCATCCATCACGTCCATCAAAACGTCACGATGCGATTCTTGGTAGCCCACTACGTAAAAGGTCAACATGACGAGATCCTCGAGCGCGGCACCGCCGGCTTCGAGCGCCAATTTCAGGTTCTCGAAGGCAAAACGAGTCTGGGCATCCAGACTGTCACCGCCCTGAAGGTTACGGTCCCGGTCGAACGCCACCTGGCCAGCAACACGAACGGTCTTCCCACCTTCGCTGACGCTGACGTGGTGATAGAACTCAGTCTGCCTGAGTGCGTCATGCTTAATCAGTTGTCGCGTCGCCATAACGCCTCACTCTCCAACGCAGTGGGCACGAGATGGAACGTAGCCCGGCTCAAGCGCAGTAACGGTCACGCAACTGCAATAGCTCATTCTCGATGTGGGCCTTGCGCTCGTCACTTTCATAGGCATCGCCGGAGAAAATGCAGTCAAGGACCTCACGGCCAACCTGGGCGAGGTATTCCATCTGCTCATCGCCCTTCATGCCGTTGGCCGGAATCTCAAGGGCGGTATCATGTGTATAGGTATGGACGGGATCACCCGCATACCCCCAAGTCGCTGGCTTGCCCGAGAATTTTCCCTCGCCACGAATACCCTCGCGCAGGAGTCGCCGCCACATGGCGACACCTCGGTCCGTCGTGCCGAGATGTTCGAGATCGTGGATGGCAATCGGGCGCTGGCCAACCAAGGCATCCCAATCACCGGGCTCGCGCTGGCGATCCGCGTAAGGCCGGTTTCCGGTCTGGCCAAGGAAATCCACGGTGTCGATCCCGCACTCCTCTTCCTTACCGATACTCGCTGTATCGACCACGTCATTGAAATGGCGATAGCCGAAGATACATGAGTTTGTATCGTCGATGGGTACCGACCAGCGCGTCACGCTGGCCCGGTTGAAGAGTTTCTCCTTCTCCACGGCCTCCCATAGGGCCGCCACCTGGCCGAAGTTCGGCAGCATAATGTGGTTGGTGCGCACCCAGATCCGATCGCCGACCTGACGGGTCGTGATGTAGTAGAGGCCGGCATCTTTCTCGATGAATTCAGTGGCCGGCAGATCGTGCCAAGCATCGGTGAACTGGGTGCCAGTGAGCCGGGTATGCAGGAACACGGCATGGATTGGATCGACGAAGTTTTCGTGGACCTGAAGCCAGCTGCACGAATAGTGACAGGAGTAGGGTACGAGCTTGTTGTCGGACAGGAAATAGGTGTCGAACATGGGGAACTCGGGCTGCTCTTCCGGCGGCCCCATGTAGGCAAAGACCAGGCCGGCATACTCACGCGCCGGATATGCGCCATGCCGGAGGCTCTCGCGCAACCGCGAATCGGGCGGCTCGCCGGGTGTCTCAAGAATGGTGCCGTCGGTGTCGAACAACCAGCCGTGATAGCAACAGCGGATGCCACGCTCGGCGACGATGCCGTATTCCAGCGAGGCACCTCGATGACTGCAATGACGGTGGAGCACGCCGACGGACCCGGACTTGTCACGGAATACGACGAGATCCTCACCGACAATGCGAACGGCGTGCGGTAGATCCGTCAGTTCTTGGGACAGGCAGACTGGCTGCCAGAATCGGCGCATATACTCTCCGCAGGGCGTTCCCGGCCCCACGTGAGTCAACTCGGCATCCTCCTGCGGGACATTACGCAGGTGATAGCCTGAGAATGGCTGCGTCATATTTCTCTGGTGCACGTTCATCGCTGCCCCCTTCGTCCAATCGGGCGTTGCATCGAATACAAAAGCGTAGCGCGCTGACGCCTACATATAAAGAGGGCCTCTATTCCGCCTCATTGCTGACCGCCTCGAACAAACGGTGGATGGGACCGTCGGCGATGCCGAGTTCGTCGAGGTGGCGCACCGTATTGGCGAGGTAATCGATGCAGGTCCCGCCCTCACCCACACCTTGCCGGATGTGCGCGACAAGTTCCGGATACGACAAGCCGCCGGCATATTGTGCGTGATGGCGATCGACCACGAAGCAGAGTGCCGGAACGTTTCGATACCCACCTTCGCTCAAGGCAGGGTTCGCCGTCAGGATTTGCACGGGCCGCTTGGCAGGTTTGTAGACGTCGTAGCCGCCCATCTCGCGGTCGTGAAGGTAGTCGAGGACTTCGATGGCATCCGAGGATGCCACCCGGTAAGCCATCCCTTTGCACGATCCGCCGGCATCAAGACCCATGACAACGCCCGGCCGCTCCCAGGAACCCCGATGCCGATGTGAAATAACGCACGGTGCCCGATGCACCCCACGGATCAGTGCCGTGTGCGCCTCGAGATGCAGAAAGCCGGGCCGCCACATCAATGAACCATAACCGAAGACCCAGAGATCTCCGCCGTCGTAGAGGTGATGGAGATTTTCGAGGCCGTCCGCACGACGTGTCGCCGGTAAGTTCGTGCTCTCGACCACGGACCAGGTATCCCCGCTCAAACTGGGAATCCAGGCTCAGTGCGCGACAGGCCGTCGAACAGATCGAACATGGTTTCACGCCATGCATAAATGGGGTCCGTAGAGTCGAACAACTGCAAGGAACTTTGGCAGCGTGCCCATTGAAAGTCGCTGAAGATGATGTAGTCGGCATACGCTGGCGCATCACCACTCAGGAAAGGTTGACGTCGTAGCGACTCCCGCACGGGTTCGAGCATCGCCCGGAAATGAGGCAAGTGTGTCTCCCGGTTCATCTGAACGGTTTCCAAGGTCATGCCATAAGTCGCCTCGCGGGTCCGCCGGAAGTAGGCGTGGTCGTCCGGATGCAGTGTATCCAGTGCATCGCGAAGGATGAGCGGCACCAGACCTCCATAGTGGAGCACGCACTCCGCCCAGTCATGGATGAATCGCGCATGGGATCGGCCGACGACACTTCCGAATAATGACGGGCGCTCTGGATAGGTCTCTTCGAGATAACAGGCGATGCGCCAGGAATCCGGAATCACGGCCTCATCGTCGACGAATACCGGTATGCCGGTCTGGCCCGAGAAGGCCAGCGAGTCTTTATCCGAGAGCTTGACGGGAACACGCGTGACGTCGAGTTCCTTGTGCGCGCAGGCCATCAAAATCCGCCAGGGAAAGGGACGCACGCTGAATCGGGACTCGGTCACGCCCATCGCTTCGTAAAGGAGGCGGGTCATGTATTCTCTTTAGTCGCCGCGCCGAGTCCTGTCACCGCCCATACACTGTTACTTCGGATAGGTGTTGTAGGTGTTGGCGACGAGAAAGCCACAGTCGACGGCTAGCGTGACACCGGTAATCGCCTTGGCTTCGGGTGAACAGAGAAAGAGGATCGCCTCGGCGACGTCTTCGACCTCAACCATTCGCGGCAGCGCGTTCTGGGCGATAATTTTAGCGGGGTCGCGTTCCCCGGCATCGATGCGCGACTGGATCGCCGGCGTTGCCGTGATGTGCGGCGCCACGGCGTTGACGCGGATCCCCTTCGGCCCCATTTCAGCCGCCAGTACTTCGGTGAGCATTTTTACCGCCGTCTTGCCAGGGTCGTAGGCGGTCAGCGGCCACGCCACGAAACTCGTGGTCGAGGCGATATTGATGATGTTACCCCGCCAGCGAGCCTTCATGAGGGGCGCGACGGCCCGGCAGCACATGTAGAGCCCGCGATTATTGATGTCCCACATGCGATCATGATCTTCCATGGGCAACTCGGCGATCGTCATGGGATTCTGCAGGACGCCTGCCGAGTTCACGAGAACCTCGATCGGCCCGACTTCCGCCTCGACCCATTCGATGAGCTCGTTCACCGAGGATTCCTCACTGACATCGAGGTCGTGGAATACGGCCGGGCCGCAAGGGCCCGCGATCTCCTCGGCCACCTGACGCCCAAGATTCGAATTGACGTCGGCAAGCACGACCCGGTCGCCGTTCGCGGCAAAAACTTCTCCGGTCCCGCGGCCCATTCCGCTGGCCCCTCCGGTGATCACGACAACTCTCGGCTCGGACATCCGCGCCTCCCCTCGACTCACGACTGCATCAAACTAAGAGATGTATCTCCTGGCGCCAAGAACCTGCAGCAACCAAGTTTAGCAAACGTGACCGTTTCCGGAGTCGGACCTATATAATCCGTGCTTCACATGACATTGCCAGCAACACCACGAATACGTGCAGCGCTTTCCTCGCCAGTGATGAAGGGATTGGCCGCCGCGGTCAGCTTGACCATCGCGATCATCGTGATCGCACACACCTGGTATTGGCATCAAGGAATTACCACCGCGCAGCAAACAATCGACGCCTGGACCCGCGCCATCGTGGACCAAAGTGGACGGGTGGAGTTGGACGGTCTCACGTATGGGGGTTATCCGTTCGCCTTTGAGATCAGCGCCAAATCCGTATTGGTCGAGAGCGCCAGCCCCGGCCTGGCGTGGTCGTGGCGAGGCGCCGCGATCCATGGCCAAGCCAGCATTTGGTCTCCCAACGCCATGTCCGCACGCCTCAATGCCAGCCATCAGTGGCAGGTTCGAGACGAGAGAAATTCCGACTGGTCGTCTCTGACCGTAGAGCAGACGAGTACCGACTTCACCCTGTTAGACGGGACTTTGAGTCGATTCACCGCTGTCCTGAGCGATATCCAAATGTCGGGGAGCAAGCTTCCCGGGCCAGTCTCCACCACATCAATCAAACTATCGGCAAAACTGGAGCGTGGCACCCAAGATGGGCCGTTGTACCGCTTTACCGGACGGATACGGCAAACAGACTTGCCAATTGCCGAGACATTCCCGATCAGCAGCACATTAGATCAACTGGCTTGGGCTCTAACGGCCCCCGCGCCGCTGCCATCTTCCATTGCATTTGAGGACATTGCCAAGTGGCGTGATGATGGCGGGACCGTCGAAATCGAATCACTCGCGGTGCGCTGGGGAGATCTCACCATCGACGCTCGGGGCACATTCAGCCTAGACGAACGCTATCGACCGCTGGCTGCCCTCTCGGCAACAGTGCGCGGTCATCGTGCCCTGGTCGACTCTCTGGTTCAGGCGGGGGCCCTCAGACCCTCTGAAGGCGCTGCGGCAAAGATCACCCTCAGTGTTCTCTCAAAATCAGCGGATAACGGGGGGATCGTCCTGCCACTCACCGCCCAGAACGGCTGGCTGACCGCCGGGCCTTTGCGGCTTTTGCAGGTGCAGCCCCTCGACCTTTTTTGGAGCGGCGGGAAGCGGCCTTAGGCCCAGATTCGCCAGCAACGGGTTCTTCGGCCTGCCCGGCTTCGATGACACCCCGGCGAATAGCGCGGGTTCGCGCGAACAAATCCTCCAGGGCGTCCCCTTGTCCCCAACGGATGGCCCGTTGCAGGGCCGATAGATCTTCGTTGAAGCGGCCAAGCATCTCGAGCACGGCATCCCGATTGTGCAGGAAGACGTCACGCCACATGACTGGGTCCGACGCCGCAATACGCGTGAAATCCCGGAAGCCGCCGGCGGAATACTTGAACACTTCTGATTCCGTGACCGACTCCAGATCCGCGGCCGTCCCGACGATGTTGTAGGCGATCAAATGTGGCAGGTGTGACGTCACCGCGAGGACGAGATCATGGTGGTCGGCATCCATGATCTCAACGCGGCTTCCGGCACGCTGCCACAATTCTGTAATGCTGCGGACAGCAGCAGGGTTTGTCCCTTCCGCCGGCGTCAGAATAGTCCACCGGCCCTCGAACAATTCAGCGAATCCCGCTTCGGGACCAGAATGTTCCGTGCCCGCGACAGGATGGCCGGGAACCAGATGAACCCCGTCAGTGATGTGCGGCGCCAGAGCATCGATGACCGCCCGTTTGACCGAACCGACGTCGGTTACGATCGCACCGGGCTTCAGAGAAGGTGCCATCGCCTCGCCGATGGCGCCGTAGGTGCTCACCGGTGAACATATGATGATCAGATCCGCGCCCTTCGCCGCTTGTCGAGGGCTTGCGAAGGTGGCGTCGACGAGACCCAGTTCACGGCATTTCGTACGTGTGCGGCGGGTGCGGGCGCATCCCACGATGCGCCCGGCGAGCCCTTCCCGGCGCATCACGCGCGCCAGCGAAGATCCAATCAGTCCAACACCGATGAGTGCGACCGTATCGAAAATTGGTTTGGTCTTTCGTGTCCTGGCCACCGCCTCACCCCAAGAATTCTTGCAATGACTCGACAACCGCGCGGGTCTCGTCCTCAAGTCCGATGGTAATTCGAACGTGATTGGGCAACCCGTAGGCGTTCATATCGCGCACGAGAATGCCGTCCCCCATCATGTGTTCGATCACCGCGGCGGCTGATTTGGACTCGTCGGGAAATTCGGCACAAACAAAATTCGCGACACTGGGAATGTACGGCACCCCCATGCGGCTCAGTTCATCCTGCAGCCAGCGGCTCCAAATCTCATTGTGTTGCCGGGCACGCTCGACGAACTCAGTGTCCTCAACCGCCGCGACACCTGCCGCCTGAGCCGGCGCGGTGACGTTGAAGGGTCCCCGCAACCGGTTGAGAACTTCGATGATGCCTGTCGGACCGTAGCACCAGCCCAAGCGAAGTCCGGCGAGCCCATAAGCCTTCGAAAATGTCCGGGTCATCACCACATTGTCTGCTGTACCCACAAATTCGAGACCCGCTGTGTAATCATCCTGTGAGACATATTCGGCATACGCCGCATCGATGACCAAGAGCGTTTGGTCGGGGAGATCCTCATGTAGGCGGGCGAGTTCGTGGCGCGGCAGATACGTCCCGGTGGGGTTGGGATTGGAAACGAAGACCACGCGGCTCCGTTCGGTGACCCTGTCGAGCAAGGCATCCACGTCAGGAGTCCAATCCCGCTCCGCAACGGAAATCGGCTCTGCCCCCACGCCCAGTGCCGCCAGGCGGTACATGACAAATCCGTGGGCGGTGTGGAGGATTTCATCACCGCTTCCCGCATAGGCCGCCGCCAGGAGGTGGATTATTTCGTCCGATCCTTCACCACAAACGATATTATCTGCATTCAGCGCGTTTCCCCCGGTCCGGTGAACCCGGGCTATAGCTTCGCGAAGCTCGCTGGCAGCACCATCCGGGTAACGATGCAGGTCTCCCGCCAGCGCCTGATAGGCGGCAATCGCCTTATCGCTCGTTCCCAGCGCAGATTCGTTGGACGACAATTTGATGACGCGATCGCGCCCTTCGACACGTGAACGACCGGGAACGTACATGGGAATCTCGAGGACTCCCCCGCGTGGGATAGGACCGTTCATCGCTTAAAACCTGCCGGTTGAATGCCTGTTTCGTTATTCGGCTGCAGATGCCGTGGGCTGAACATCACCGGCCGATCGGATTGGATTAGCAAACCCCCCGATCGCGACAACCCGACGGATTCGGCCACGTCCTCCTTCGATGAGGGAGTCAATCTTTGGGTCGTCTTCCGCGAGATATCCCTCAACCTCCACGAGGTGCAGCCACTCCGGACGATCCTCCCGGCCGTCCAATGACGTGACACTGCGGCCGGTCAGCGCGACGCTCTCCAGGAGATCGTTGATACTCGCCCGGCTGATGCGCGCGTTCGCGACTATCACGATCAGCGTCCTGTCATCGTCGGTATTGTCTTGAGGCATCTGCGAGACAACCAGTGCCGCAAGATCTTCCAACAAGGGCCCTTCGTCCTCGACAAACGGCAACCGCGATATGATTTTGAGTGTGTTCTCCGTTTGAGACGCGAGCAGCGGCCACCAAGGGTCTTCGTCATCCGACTCAGGCACGGGCAACACGCCAACGGTGGCAGCGCCCCGGGCTACTTCGCGCATGACCACAAACGGTGAACGGTGAAGGGACATCGGGGTCGTCGAACCAAAATGCGAGCGCGCCAGATCCCAGAATCCAACCGACATTTCCGGCGCACAAACGGCAACGGTCAACGGGCCCTGTAACCGCGTGAACGCGGAGATCAGTTCTCGCCAGAGGCGCGCTACCACCGCCGCCGGGAGCGCACCTCGATGCCGAGAGATCAGGCGCCGGATGACTTTGGCTTCGCGGCCCGGACGCATTCCCGTCGCCAACGAGCCGCCGCGCTTCTTGACGGCGTCAATGCGCCCCACCACCTCTGAACGGCGCATAAGGAGATCGTGAATCGACGTGTCGATCTTGTCGATTTCCCGCCGCAAGGCACCCAGAGTGTCCGGTTCTTTATCCATATCGATCAAAGATGATGACGCACCAAAAGAGGGGGATAGTAATAATCCTGAGGTCGCAAAAAATCAAAGAAAACGTTGACATAACGAACACTTGCCCATAGCTATGCTGTCCTTTCCCAGGCGTTTTGTGGGCGATTTAGCGTTGAGCAATGAATAGCACTCAGCGGCACGAAGAAGCTGACACTGGCCCCGACTCACAGGTTGGCCAGATGGCCGTTCTCGGCACCGAGAAACCGCTCGTACTGGATTGCGGCGTCGAGTTGGGGCCCTTCACGGTCGCCTACGAGACATACGGGACCCTGAACGAGGGCCGTTCCAACGTCATCCTCACATGCCATGCCTTGACGGGCGACCAGTTTGTCACGGGGACAAACCCGATCTCGGGAAAGCCGGGATGGTGGCGCTTGATGGTCGGACCCGGCCAACCGTTCGATACGGACCGATATTTCGTCGTGTGCGCCAACGTGCTGGGCGGCTGCATGGGTACGACAGGTCCAAAATCCATCGATCCAAAAACGGGAAAACCTTACGGCCTGTCGTTCCCGGTCATCACGATCAAGGACATGGTGCAGGCACAGGCCATGCTGCTCGATTACCTGGGTATCCAGAAGATATTCTGCGTTTCAGGCGGCTCGATGGGCGGCATGCAGGCGCTGCAGTGGACGGTCACTTATCCCGAACGGGTGCATTCAGCCATCCCGCTAGGTAGCGCCGCGCACCACACGGCCCAGAACATCGCACTGCATGAAGTCGGCCGTCAGGCGATCATGGGTGACCCTGACTGGCACGGTGGCGATTACATGTCGCACAACACAATTCCGCGCGCTGGGTTGTCAGTGGCACGGATGGCTGCCCACATCAGCTATTTGTCGGAAGCGGCAATGCATCGGAAATTCGGGCGGCAATTGCAGGATCGTGACACGTTGTCGTACGGATTCGGTGCCGACTTCCAGGTCGAGAGTTACCTGCGCCATCAAGGTTCGATCTTTGTCGAACGCTTTGATGCAAATTCATACTTATATCTGACCCGGGCCATGGACTATTTCGATCTGATTTCGGAATTCCAGGGTGTCCTTGGAGACGCGTTCAGGCAAAGCCCCACGCGCTTTTGCATAATTTCGTTCACCGGAGACTGGCTGTTTCCCACGTCGGAGAACCGCGTCATCGTCCATGCATTGAATGCGGCAGCGGCCAATGTCAGCTTTGTCGAAATCGAGAGCGACAAGGGCCATGATGCGTTCTTGCTCGACGAACCGGAGATGTTTGAAACCATTCGAGGTTTCCTGAAAGGCGCGGCCGAACACTGGAGCGGCAACACCCCGTGACCTCCGGCCCAAATTCGACGCCCAGTGGCGACATCCGGATTGACTTGCTGCTGATCGCAGACTTGATCGAACCCGGATCCCGGGTTCTGGACGTGGGCTGCGGTGACGGTTCGCTCCTGCATCATCTGGCACAGACCAAAAAGGCCGACGGCCGCGGAATCGAACTAAGTCAGGCGGGCGTCAATGCCTGTGTCGCGCATGGACTGTCCGTCGTTCAAGGCGACGCGGATAAAGATCTGGCGAACTACCCGACCGCATCGTTCGATTACGCCGTTCTCAGCCAGACGCTACAGCAAGTTCGGCATCCTCGGGACGTCCTCACCGAGCTTCTACGGATCGGTCGCATGGCCGTCATTTCCATTCCTAACTTCGGGCATTGGAAAGTGCGCTTGATACTGGGTCTTTTCGGCCGCATGCCAGTGACCGAGGCCTTGAACCGCCCATGGTACGACACACCGAATTCACATTTCTGCACGATCAAGGATTTTGCCATTCTTTGTGCCGAGCTCGGTATCCGGATCGATCGTCATATCTCGATCGATAAGCAAGGCCGCCGCATGCCAATCGTAAGTGATGGTCCGTTTGCCAACCTCTTCAGCGAACAGGGTGTATTTCTACTCAGCCGCCCGACCGGCAACTCAAGTCCCGCACCTGGCGCGGGCTAACGTTATTAGCCACTGGCGCCACAATCCGCCGACGCCGCACGCGGCGGCCACGATCGGTGCTCACGGCATAGATCTGTTTCCCTGCCTCTACGATTAAGACACCGGCGAACGCTCTGCCCCACCGCAGTCCCACGCGCTCGATCGCGGGTGCCATTTTCAGAAGTGGCGGCCATGTCACAGGAGGAATCGAGACCGCTGCCGACGTCGTTGTCGGCGAGAACATCATTTCCCGGAGCAACCGGGTCAGTTGTGGCGGAGAAAAGGGTTGCCCATATCCGAATGGAGTCCGCTCAATCCGCGCCCATACGCCCCGTCGGTTCGGAACCACAACCATCAGTCGGCCGTTCGACGTCATCACTCGCCAAATTTCACGCAGCATGGGACGGACTTGCTCGGCATTCTCCAAGGCGTGAACCAACAACACTCTGTCGATCGAACTGTCTGGAAACGGAAGTTCGACTTCTTCAATCAGCGTGACGAGCCCCGGCTCATCCTTAGGCCAATGAATAACACCCTGGCTCGCGGGCATTGCCGCCAGTACGCGTTCAGCTTTGTCACGGAAAACGTGCAAAAAGGGCGTCGCGTAGCCGACTCCGAGAAGCCGTTGACCGTTCATATCTGGCCAGATTTCCTGAAGACGACGGCGAATCAAACGCCGACTCACCTGTCCCAGGTGTGTGGTATAGAACTGATCCAGATCGACGATGTCGGGCCGCATAGTCCACAGATGGTAGCATAGAGACTTGCCCAGAGTGGGCGTGCATAATGAAGCAGTCTGTTGTGACCGAGGTCACACGACAATTCGCTGCAGTTGAGTTTTAATCCCAACTCTAGTAATTCGAGCGGATATCGGTCGGGGAAGCACCATAGTAACGTCGCGTCGGCTTTTGAGGGAAATGCCGTGAGTATGGGAAATCTGGAAATCGAAGTAGTCCCGGTGTTGCGGGACAACTACGCGTATGTCGTGAGGCATCGAGCGACAAACACGTGTGCGATCATCGATCCCGGCGCGGCAAATCCCGTGATGGAGGCGCTCGACCGGCTCCACTGGACGCCAAAATACATAATTTGCACGCACTACCATCACGATCAGATCGGTGGCGTCATCGGCCTGCGGAAACGCTTTGAAATTCGGCTGATTGCGCCGGAAGTGGACGGCGAAAAGATCCCAGGTGTCGACGTCAAGGTACGCGATGGACAATCCTTCGAGATCGGCGACGCCCAGGCCCGCGTGATCGGCGTGCTAGGTCATACCGAGGGCCATGTCGCCTATTGGTTCCCGGGTGCGAAGGCCCTGTTTAGCGGCGATTCACTCATGACCCTGGGATGTGGTCGCGTGCACGAAGGCACGTCCAAAACGATGTGGAATTCCCTCCTCAAGATGCGCGAGCTTCCGCCCGAGACCAATGTCTATTGTGCCCACGAACACGGGCAGACCAATCTACAATTTGCGCGCGCGATGGATCCGGATAACGAGGCGCTACAGAAACGCGGTGAATACATCATGGAACGCCGGCAACTGAACTTGCCCACGGTTCCCTCTTTGTTGGGCGACGAGATCACCACAAACCCGTTTTTACGGGCTGACGTCGAAGAACTTCAGCGCGCGGTAAAGCTGGATGGTGACGCCCCGCCATCCAAGGCTTTTGGACGCTTAAGAAAACGCCGCGATAACTATTAATCCCCACGGCAACGCTTTGAAGCTTCGTTACTCGACGACCTCTCCCTTTGTCCGAAAATGCATGGCCACTGCCATCGAAGCAGGGGTTGTCGATGAACTGGAGCTCGAGACAACGAACCCCTGGGACCCGGATACGGACGTCACGGCGCAGAATCCGATCGGTAAGATTCCGGCACTGACGCTCCCGGACGGAGATGTCCTATTCGACAGTCCCGTGATTTGCGAATATCTGGATTCGCTGCGTGACCCTCCGCGATTGTTTCCCCCGGACGGTGCCGCTCGCTGGCGCGCCTTGACGCGCATGGCGCTCGCAGATGGGCTCATGGACGCGGCCATTTTGCGGCGCCGCGAACTGATGCGACCCGCAGACGAACAGTCCCCGTGGTGGGTTGAGCGCCAGCTTGGGATCGTCAACCGGGCGGTGGACGCCATGGAGGAAGAAGCCTCAACCTACGACGGTATGGACATCGGCCTGTTGACCACCGCAATTTCGCTCAGCTATCTGGATTTTCGCGTGCCGGACCTGGCGTGGCAGGACGGTCACCCGTACTTGACGGCATGGCACGAACGATTTTCGAAACGCCCCTCGATCCAAGACACCGAGCCACGCGAGTAAACCGAGGTAAGAGCGACAGGCCATGATGAAGCTGCGATACAACCCAACGTCTCCCTACGTCCGTAAATGCGTGGTCATGATTGAGGAAGTCGGTTTGGCGGACCGCGTCGAGCGCGTCATGACTCATCCATGGGCGGAATTTACGGATGCCCATACCGTCAATCCTCTCGGCAAGGTCCCGACCCTCATACGCGAAGACGGCAGTGCACTCTATGACAGCGCGGTTATCTGCGAATATCTCGATACAGTGCACGATGGGCCCAAAATGTTCCCGGCCTCGGGAGACATCCGTTGGACGGCTTTGCGCCGGCAGATACTTGGCGACGGAATTGTCGATGCGGGCGGCGATGCTTTGCGCGAGAAACGCCGCGTGGAACACGAACGCTCGCCGGGGTGGATCGTGCGGCAAATGAATACGGTGGACCGCTGTCTGGATGAGCTGGAACTGGAAGCCTCGACATTCGACGGCATGAACATCGGCCTGATCGCGATTGGCAGTGGACTCGGGTTTCTAGATTTTCGCCATCCCGATCATGACTGGCGGGCAACCCGGCCCAATCTTACAGCGTGGTTCGCGGAAACTAGCCTACGACCCTCGTTCAAGAGCACCGAGCCTTGGGAATGGGTTCCCGAGGATGGTGGGCGCATGAACACTTGGACCGGCTGGCCAAGAGACGCAGCAACCTAGCCCCTTCTTTCTCTGAGCCGAGAGGACTCCCCTTACCAGGAATTCCGCAGTTCTCTCAGTTTGAGGAACACGGTCTTATCGTCAAGCTCGTCAGGAAGGTCCGGAAAGGTCTCGCGCAGCCGGGCGATAACGGTCGGGTTATGGAGGCGGAAGAAAGTATTGATCTCCTTCTCCAGACTGAGCGTGGAAACGAGAGCGTCGTTCAGATCCTGATTTCCCACTTCCTTCAGCAATTCGGGCGCCCGCGCGTTGTCGGGTTCGCGGTCCAGCGTGAATTCTAGATTGTGCGCAATGTAGTCGTGGCCCGGATAGATCAAGGTATGGTCAGGAAGCGTGGCCAATTGCTTGACGAACGTGTCATAGAGCTCCGCGGGATGACCGCCGTTATGGCAGTTACCGGCACCCGCATTGAACAACGTGTCGCCGCAGAAGAGTGCCGGTTGATCTGTGCGCGACAACAAGCACACGTGACTCATCGTATGACCCGGCGTATCGAGCGATTCGAGTTCGACCGTCTTGCCGATTTTCACGACATCACCAGCGGACAGGCCAATGTCCATGTCAGGAATTTTGGCCTTCGCATTCTTGTGAGCAAGCAACTTGGCGCCCGTGGCATCGATCACTGCCTGATTGCCGCCGATGTGATCGTGGTGCTCGTGGGTATTGAGGACCTGCGTGATCTGCCATCCGTTGGTTTTGGCAGCCACCAGGCACTTTTCGTGATCCAACGGATCGACGGCCAGCGCTTCACCGGTATCCGGACAGACGATCAAATAGTTGAAATTGCGGAAATTGTTGCCCGTCCACACCTGCTCGACGATCATCGGTCATTCCTCCCGGGGTTGTTGGCCTCCCGTATTCGCGGGGCCGCACTCTACCCTGCTCAGGCCGGGCCGTCACGAGACGGTAAGCCTTCGGCTTGACCTGTCCGCAGCAGGTCGCGGGCCGCCAGCAGCGCGCCGCCTGTGATCAAAAGGCATGCAAGGCCGACTTGCCACGTCGCGTCCGCCAATCCGACAGCGATCAGCAATATAGTGGATAGCAACGGCGCACCGTATGAAGAGGCCCCGAGAACGTGGATATCCCCCTGCTTGACGCCGTGATCCCATAGATAAACCGCAGCCCCGGCGGGACCGAGACCCAATCCGAGCACGGCAAGCCATTCTCCTGCGCCGGCCGGCCAAACAGTGTCCTCCAAGGCAAAGTGCGCGGCATAGCTCAGCAATGCGGTGACACCGCAGAATGCTCCGACAACAGTGCTCGGGACATGGCGCACGCTCCGAGACAGCACGGAATAACCAGACCATGTCAACGCGCAAACGGCCGCCGCGGCATAACCTAAGATGAATTCGTTCTTGAACGATATGTTACCGCCGGTGACCAGAATCATGGTGCCGGTCAATCCGGCAATTGCGCCAACGACATGCCACCAACGCAGGCGCTCACCCGGCAGAAAAGCGGAAAACACAACGATCAGAAGCGGCCAGAGGTAGGCAATCAGGCTGGCTTCCACGGGAGGCGCATTGCGCAGGGCCACAAAGTAGAAAAAGTGATAGCCGAAGAGCCCACCGACTCCGAGGATCCAAACCCCCAACGGGAGACGGAATTGCGACAGCACGCGCGCTGTCCATTTCTCTCTGTCATCCGGTTTCCAAAGCCAAAATGCGACACCAATTGCAGATGCCACGGTGAATGAAAGTCCGACCAACAGAAATGGCGGCACTTGTCCCGTTTGCGCCGTCAATAGAGCGAGCGTTGCCCACATCATTACGGCGATCATGCCGATAACGGTGGCGCGTCTCCGTTCGTGCCCCACTTAACAGCTTCCTTCTTCACGCTTGCCGCTGATCGCGGCGCAAATCGTGCACACGCATAGCTTGGTGCGTATCAGGTCTTGAAGCCAGAGCCGGAAAAATGCAAGCACCCAGCCGATTTCTGCGTCACAGACAGAAACCGTTCCCAGCATGAATTCGAGGCGCGATATTCCCGAATTCCAGTGAATTTACATAATTTGGGATGCACCGGGGATACACCCTTCATCGGCCACGTATATACACAAATCGTAGGAATTCCACGCTTTTACGGCTTCATCCGCCCGTCAGAACGATATGGTGAATCAAATACTAACAAAATACGAGATAAAATTATCTTAAATTTTAAGTAACTTCTGGATAATAGAATGCTCGACAGTAATTTGGGTATATTTTAAGGGCAGAAGACGGCCGACGTGACAGCCGCAACGTCCCTCGCTTTAGTTCAACCATCGGTCCACGCGCCAAGCGAGCGACCGACACATTATGATTCTGCCAACGCCAGATTGCGGGGCGGATCTCAGCAGGGCCAAGCTCGTCCCGCATTCCACGAATACCAGGACGAACAATCGCTGCGGCGCTCCGACCGGCGCACCGAGGGATTCTCGGGACGTCGCGCGGCAGACCGCCCGAACTGCGATTACCAACCGGCTTCCGAACGCCACCGCCCTCGTACCAACACCGGTAACTTCGGCGGGTTCGGGACTTACTCCAACCCCTTCCTCACACAATTCATCGCCCAACAGATGATGCCGCAGGACGAACGCAAAGCGACCGGCTTCGCCGAAGAGGCTGCGGCGGCCTATCAAGCGACAGAGAAGCGGACTGCTGACGCCGAAATTCAGTTCCTGCCGCTCACCCTCCAAACCTAGACATCCCTCCGGCTTTTCAAGGGACTTGCCTGCATCGACCGGATCGAGTGGAATCCTTCGTGTCTCCTGGGCCTCTAGTTCCTCCAGGAAAACCCACAAACCGAATTGGCGGACATGTCAGACACGATCCTCGATCTCCTTTCGCACGGCGATGCAGCCGACCCGGCAATTGGCGCGCCTGAACGGGCCCCACTTGTCTACGAGGCCCTGCGGCAGCACGTCCGAAAAACCGTCGCAACGCTTCGCGGGCTCGGAATTGGCCGCAACGACCGCGTGGCGATCGTCCTGCCCACTGGTCCCGAGATGGCGAGCGCTTTCGTATCGGTCGGTGCCGGCGCGACCACGGCGCCGTTGAATTCGGCCTACCGTGATGAAGAGTTCGAGTTCTACCTCAGCGATCTTAAAGCCAAAGCTTTGATCGTCGGCACAGAAGACGACTCGCCGGCAGTTGCCGTGGCGGAGCGCCTTGGTGTTGGGATTCTGCGTCTCTCTTCGAAGCCGACCGATGCCGCCGGCTTGTTCGAATTGAGTGGTGAGTCCGTGGCCGACCCCGCGTCCGGCGAGGACGCAGAGGCTGGAGATATCGCGCTGGTCCTCCATACTTCGGGCACGACATCACAGCCCAAGATCGTACCCCTAAGCCATACCAATGTTTGCGCATCCGCCCGGAACATCTCGGCGACACTGGCGTTGAAACGGGACGACCGCTGCCTCAATGTCATGCCGCTCTTTCATATCCATGGTCTGATGGGAGCTGTGCTCTCCAGCATCTCGGCCGGCGGCTCCGTGCACTGTCCACCGGGCTTCAATGCCCTGCGGTTCTTCAACTGGCTCGAGGAAATTCAGCCAACCTGGTACACCGCGGTGCCGACGATGCATCAGACCATCCTGGCCCGCGCCGGGCGCAATCGGGAGATCATCGACCAAGCTAAATTGCGCTTCATCCGCTCGTCCAGCGCACCGCTGCCGTCACAAGTCATGGCCGAGCTGGAGGATGTATTCGGCGTTCCCGTGATCGAGTCCTACGGCATGACGGAAGCGGCGCACCAAATGGCCTCGAACCCGCTGCCCCCCAAGGCGCGGAAGCCCGGCTCGGTCGGCCTGCCGGCAGGCCCGGAAGTCGTCATCCTCGATGGCTCGGGCACGGTTCAGGGTCAAGGCACGGTCGGCGAAGTCGCCATCAGGGGCGACAACGTGACAGCAGGCTACGAAGCCAACCTCGAAGCGAACGCCAGCGCCTTCACCGACGGTTGGTTCCGCACTGGGGATCAGGGCCTTCTCGACGAGGATGGATATCTCTCCATCACCGGTCGACTGAAGGAGATCATCAATCGAGGTGGCGAAAAAATCTCGCCGCTGGAAGTCGATGAGATCCTGATGGATCACGATGCCGTCGCCCAGGCGGTCACATTCGCCCTGCCCCATGACAAGCTGGGCGAGGAAGTCGCGGCAGCCATCGTGCTGCGCGAAGGAACCACGCTGACCGAAAAGGAGTTACGTGAGTTTGCCGGCCGGCGCCTCGCCGCCTTCAAGGTTCCCCGGACCGTCATCTTCCTGGACGAAATTCCAAAGGGTCCAACCGGCAAGATGCAGCGCATCGGACTCGCCGAGAAACTCGGCTTGGCAGAGAGCGCCACGGCCGCCCAATGAGAGTTTGCATCTTCGGGGCCGGTGCCATCGGCGGTCATGTTGGCGCCCTGCTGGCGCGTCAGGGTTTCGACATCACCCTGATCGCCCGCGGGCCGCATCTTACCGCGATGCAGAAGGACGGTCTGACGCTCATAACAGATGACGGTGACGAATTCGTCACCCGGCCGCACTGTATCGACGACCCAGCCGACGCTGGCGTGCAGGACTATGTGCTGGTCGCCCTGAAGGCACACTCGGTGCCGCCCATCGTGGATCGCATGACGCCGCTGCTTGGGCCCGACACGGTCGTCGTGCCGGTCGTCAATGGAATCCCCTGGTGGTATTTCCACAAGCTGCAAGGACCGTATGAAGGCCACCGCATCTCTTGCGTCGACCCGGAGAATCGTCAGTGGACCCACATCGGACCTGAGCGTGTGATCGGGTGCGTCGTCTGGACGTCTGCCGAAATCGAGCGGCCCGGAGTCATCAAGCACACCCACGGCAATCGCATGCCGCTGGGCGAGCCCGATGGCAGCCGGTCCGAGCGCGCGCTGACACTCAGCAAGGCCATGGTGGCCGCCGGTCTCAAATCGCCGGTGCGCCCGAAAATCCGCAATGAAATCTGGATGAAGCTGTGGGGTAACCTATCCTTTAATCCGGTCAGCGCCCTGACTCACGCAACGCTGGAGACCCTGGCGACCGATCCCGATTGTCACGCCATGCTGCGCGCCATGATGGAGGAAGGCCGCGCCGTCGGTGAAGCGCTCGGCGCTCAATTCTCGATGGACGTCGATGCCCGTATCAAGGCGGCGGAAGCGGTCGGCGCGCATCGCACATCCATGCTTCAGGACCTCGACCAGGGACGGCCCATGGAAATCGAGGCCCTGGTCGGCGCCGTCGTCGAGCTGGGACGCCTGGTGGGCGTGGCGACCCCGACCATCGATCTGGTCTACGCGCTGGTCGTCCGCCGTGCCCGGGAGGCAGGTTGCTATCCGGACTGACTTACCGTTCCGACAGGACCGCTGTTAACCCCTCCTGTATTTGCCGTAGACTTCAAAATCGAAGATTTCAATTCGGACCCGCCCGGCGAAAGGACGCCTCATGGCTGAACCGTTCCCGAATCTGTTCGCCCCGCTGAAGGTCGGCACTTACACGCTCAAGAACCGGATCATGAACACGGGCCACGCGGCCCACTTCCAGACCGGTGACGGCATTCCGACGGATCGATACGTCGACTACGTTCGGGAGCGCGCGAAGGGTGGCGTCGGGATTATCGTCTCCGGGTTCACGGTGACCCGCTACGATGGCGACACGGCGCTTTCATTGGCGAACTACGACGAACGAATCACATCGGTTTACGGCAAGTTCTCCGAGGCGACGCACGCACACGGCGTTCCCATGCTGGCCCAATTGGGTCATCGCGGGCGACGCGTGTCCGATGGCGCAGCCTATCTGCAGCGAATGATCGAGGCACCGTCCGCAGTGCCAGCGCCGGACTTCTCGGCTCCACAACTAGTGCCACACGCCATGTCCACCGGCGAAGTCGAAGAGGTCGTCGAGTCCTTCGCGACAGCGACCCAGCGAGTGAACCGGGGTGAGATGGACGGCGTCGAGCTTGCGGTCGGCCTTGACTTTCTGTTTGCCAATTTTCTCAGCGAGCGCGCCAATCTGCGCGAGGACAAATACGGCGGCGGTACGCTCGAAGAGCGGATGACATTCCTGAACGAAGTCATCGACGTGGTGCGCGGTGAGCTCGGACGGGAACGCCTGCTGGGTATCCGCTTTTATGACGATCTAGTGGACTACAGCCTGGGACTGGAGGATTACAAGCAGATCGCCCGCCTGGTCGAAGCGGACGGCAAGGTCGATTACTTCAACATGTGGCAGGGCATCGTGCCGAGCCCCCGCAGCGGACGGGAACACTGGCCGCCGCATTACTACAAACCCGGGCAGTTCGCCTATCTGCCCGCCGGGCTGAAGGAAGCGACCACATTACCCGTGGTCGGGACAGGCCGCATCGATTCGCCGGCGCTGGCTGACAGCATGATCGCCGACGGCAAGGCCGACATCATCGGCATAGCCCGGGCGCTGATCGCCGATCCACAATGGCCCAAAAAAGCCCGGGAGGGCCGTGCCGACGATATCCGCACCTGCATCGCCTGCACCCAGAGTTGTGTTGGGCACATCTACGTCGGCATGGGCGTCGGCTGTATCTACAACCCCGTGACCGGGCGTGAGCGGGAATGGTCCGAGCTGCCGCCGGCAGCGGAGAAAAAGAAAGTGGTCATAATCGGCGGTGGTCCCGCGGGCTGTGAGGCGGCCCGCATTACGGCCGAGCGCGGGCACGACGTCGTCCTTTTCGAAAAAGGCTCTCGTCTCGGGGGTCAGATCAACCTTGTGATGCGCACGCCGGCTCGGGACATCTTCGAACAGATCATCCTGTATTTCGAACGACAGCTCGAGAAGCTTAATGTCGATATCAGGCTCGGGCATGCAGCCCGGCCGGAAGACGTTTTGGCGGAAGATCCCGACGCAGTGATCGTGGCCACGGGCTCAACCGCGTTTCGCCCTGACATAGTCGGCGTCGGTCAAAAGCACGTGCTCAGCAGCCGGGATGTATTGTCGGGCAACGCCGAGATCGGCGAACGGGTCCTGGTCGTCGACACCCTCGGCCGAGCCGAAGCACCGACGGTCTCCGAGTTCCTGGTTGATCAGGGCCGGCAGGTCGAGATCGTCACAGGACTCGAATATATCGGCCGACACATGCCCGTCCCCGCCTGGCACAACCAGCTCGAACTCCTGATGAAGAAGGGTGTCATGCTCACGCCCTTCACGGGTGTCTGGGAGGTCTCGGAAAACTCCGTCGATGTCTACAATGTCGTCTCCTGGGAACCGCGCACCATCGAGGGCGTTGATACCGTGGTTCTGGCCACCGGTGGCCAAGCGGACGACGCGCTCTACCACGAACTTAAGAACCGCCACCCGGAAGTTCACGCCATCGGCGATTGTTACCAACCCCGCGATATCGAACTGGCCGTCGTCGACGGCCATCGTGTTGCACGGGAGATTTAGCCGTGCCTCGCGAATTGCAGTTTCAGGTTCTGTTGTTGCCCAACGCGCCGTGGGACGAGTTGTGCAGGCGGTTTCAGCACGTCGAAGAGCTTGGCTTCGATCTCGTGGCGACAGCGGATCACTTCGTCGATTGGCGAAATCCCTCCATACCGTGGCTGGAAGGCTGGACGGTTCTGGCTGCGGTTGCGCGTGCGACCTCACGGATCAAGATCGCGACATATGTCACCCAGATTCCATTCCGGAATCCTGCCTTGCTGGCACGCCAGGCCCTGACGGTCGATCAAATTTCCAATGGGCGGCTGGTAGTCGGCATCGGCACGGGTCTGGTCGAGGACCCGGCTTACGACATGATCGGGATCCCCAACTGGAATTACAAAGAACGCGTGGCGCGTCTCAAGGAGTACGTCGAGATCATCGATCTGCTGCTGACGAACGAGACCACCAGCTACCAGGGCGACTACTACTCCATCAAGGACGCGGTGATGACCCCGAGGCCCATCCAGCGGCCCCGCCCACCCATTGCCATCGGCGCCCTGGGGCCTGTCATGCTCAAACACACGGCGCGGCATGCCGACATCTGGAACAGCCTCAGCTTCGCCGAGACGTTCGAGAAACAGCTCCAGGAGACGCGCGACCGTATGAACCTGCTGGACGAGCATTGTGCGGCAATTGGACGCGATCCTGCGACTCTGCGGCGCTCCTACGTGGTTCTGGACCAGAGTTCACGAGATAGCGGCGGGGCAATCAGTTACTACGCCTCGCCCGATGCTTTCATCGACATGGTCGGGCAGGTCGTCGACATCGGGATTACCGAGATCGTGCTGCACTATCCACTGATAGAGAGAGAGATGCCGGTGTTCGAGCAGATCGCGACCGAGATCATCCCGAAGCTGAAGCAGTAGGCCAACAAGCCCACCGCACCGGACACCTTTCGACGGCCGGAAATCGAGACAAACAGGAGGACACACCATGGCAGACCTGGATCACGACCATTTCATGGGATTGGCCCTGGACGAGGCCCAGGCCTCATACGATGCCGGCAACATCGCCGTGGGCAGCGTCATCGTCCTCGACGGCAAGGTTGTCGGCAACGGCCGGAATTGGGGCGCTACCCACAACGATCCGTTGTCGCACGCTGAGATCGACGCCATCCGCGATGCGTGTGGCCGGCTCGGCAAGTCCAGCCTCAAAGGCGCGACGCTCTATTCCGTGGCGGAGTCGTGTCCTATGTGCTTGTGGGCCATTCACGAATCGGGAATCGACCGGCTCGTGCTGGGCGCCCGGCACAAAGACCTCGGCATGACACGGTTCGGAGATTACACGGTCGAACGCATGGTCGAGTTCACCAAAAGCGATCTCGAAATTATTACCGGTGTACGCGAGTCCGACTGCACGGCGATGCGCGGCAAGGGTGGCGGTTACCTGATCGAACGTTGAGGCAGGTTGGTCGGTGTTACCGAAGTCGTAATCGGCCACCCCAAATTTGTGCGCCCGCCGAAGCGACACGATCAGCCCCGGCACGACGATTTTACACAACCAAGACCTAAAACAGACTCTCAAGTGCTGCGCTTGTAAAAGCCCTTCGATCACGACTTCGGTATCGCTCAACGCAAGAAATTCCAGATTAGCCGCTCGAATTGAAGATACTTCAATCGCCCGGACAAGGAGCGCCAGCCGCCGCCCACTTCATCGAATCATCCATGGCTTCTTGAAGGGATCGGGGGGGAGGTTGCCGATTTCTTCCCGGAAACCACGCCCAACGAAGGACCTGATCGTGACCGAGATGGACCGCAACGTCGCGAACGGAACGCTTGCCGTTGCGCTCCGGGTCCTTGATCTGATTGCAGATATATTCCGAGGATTTTCCGAACCATGCAGTCGAGACGGGAGCAAGTTTCCAAACGGCGGCTACTTTGGGAGGCGAATGCGGGATTGCGTTGGCCACGGGGTTCGGATGCTTGAGAACGGTGTGGCATGCAGAGCACACCACCGATTCGGCGCCGATGCGGCTTGGACCCGAATTTATGTTCATCCCGTGCGGTCGTGTTGTTCCGTAACTCGGGCCGGACCACATGGGGATATTGTCCGGTCCGGCATGACAGTTTGTGCAACGGGGGTGGGACGCCACCTCATAGAATTTGTGCCAGTGCTTTAAGCCCTCTCCCTTGGTTATGGAGCCCGCAGGGTAGTCGCTGATGATGCGATCCGAACTGATCTGATCGGCCGCCATTGCAAAGGCAATCGAAAAATTGAAAACAAGCAGGCCTATAAAAATTTTCTGCATTGGATTGACCTCACCGCAAATCAGATTCCTTGGAAGCTTCGCCTCGGCGGCCAAACTAGACCGGCGCATACCGGTTCACTCCACGTTGGATTCAGGCAAACTCAACACCGTTTTTGATCATCGGAAGACGCGTGATCCGAGTGCCAGTCGCGGCAAATATGGCGTTCGCCAGGGCCGGTCCGATGACCGGCACAGCAGGTTCACCCACACCGGTTAGCACCTCACTTGAATCGACGATATGTACCTCGACTACAGGCATATCCGAAATACGGGTTGGCTCGTAGTCAGAGAAATTGAACTGATCGACTTCACCGTCCGTCAGGGTAATTTCGTTGCGCATGACTGCACCGAGGCCGTAGCCGATACCGCCTTCCATCTGCGCCCGGATGACATCCGGATTCACTGCAACGCCGCAGTCAACGTCACAGGTCACCTTGTCGACTTTCACGGCGCCGCCGTGCAGTGAAATATCGACAACTTGAGCAACGTACGTACTGAAGGATTTATGCACGGCCATGCCTTGGAAGGTACCCGTTGGCGCCTTACCCCAACCGGCCTTGCCGGCCGCCAGTTTCAGAACTTCGCTAAGGCGTTTCTGGTCCTTGCCTTCCCCCGATAGAAGATCGCTTCGCAGGTTGTAAGGATCCTGTCCCGTGGCGTTGGCGACCATGTCAATGAGCGTTTCCATCGCATAGGCCGTGTGCGTGTGCCCCACCGAGCGCCACCATAGGACCGGAATCTGAGAATTTGCGTCCGTCAAGCCGACAGAGAAAGTGGGAATGGCGTAATGGGAATCAGCCACGCCCTCAACGGAGAGCGGGTCTACTCCACTGGGGTCAGGCATGATCGCCGCGGCCATCGGGGTTCCTTTAATTATGGGTTTTGCCGCGACACGATGATCTCAAGCGACGATCTTGCCGTCCCCAATCCCGACCTTGGCTTTGTGGACGGCCATCGGACGATAGAATCCACCGCGGATGTCGTCTTCGCGCGTCCAAACAACTTTCACTGGTGTCTTGCCGCCGAAAGCCGCGAATACCAAAGCAGCTTCGGCCGTGTAATCCGACACCGGACTTGCGCGCCGTCCGAATGAACCGCCGGCATAGACGGTCCTGATTTCCACGTTTTCAGTGTCGATTCCCAAGACATGGGCTACCGTCGGTTTGACCGCTCCCGGAAACTGGCAACCATCATGAACTCTTACGCCGTTCTCCGTGGGCTCGAACCCGCAATTGAGCGGTTCCATCGGGGCGTGGGCGAGCATGGGGAAATAGAACTCAGTTTCGATGAGCAACTCAGCGGCAGCCAACCGGGCCGTGGTTGCCGGTAGGTCTGTCGACTCGTTGCCCGGGAACTGAGGATCGGCCGATACCAATTCATGGTGATAGTCGATCAAGGCACTCGTGGATCTGTTTTCCGCCCCCGAGAAATCCCAATCGGCAGTCATCGCCTCGCGCGCTTGTATCCCCGCCCAGGTGTTCCGTGCGTAGACGGCAACGCCGCTTCCCGTCGGCAATGCCCTTGCGTCAATAAATCCCGGCACATTTGCTGCGCCGGCCGCGTCAAACTAACCCAACCTTCCGCCGAAGCGCGGAGACCGCAGGACCACGGCGTAAACCATACCGGGAACCTTCACGTCCATTGCAAATTCGGCCGTACCGTTCGTCTTGCCGAGCGTGTCCTGGCGAGACAAGCCGTCTTGTCCGATCAACTTGAACCGTGACGGGTCTTTTAACTTTGGGTTTTCGGATGCGCGCATCACGGCCGCCTTGGCCGCCATTTCACCGAAGTGGGCAATCTTGCCGCCAGATTTCAAAACACTGTTTTCAACGGTGATGCTGTCGACGGGCACGCCCCAAGTATCGGCCGCGGCCGCGGCCAGCAGTTCGCGCGCAGCGGCGCCTGCTTGCCGGTATTGCATGAAGCTGTTTGCGATGGCCGGCGAGGCCCCCATAAACCCGCACGAGCTTATCGACGATGGCCTGTTGAGACGCCTCGAGAGCATTTTTTTCTTGCCGATCAAATCATCGGCCTTTGCTCGATACTCCTTCGAAGTTTGAAGATATCGGGCTTGTGATTCCTTGTAGGACGGTTCCTCGCCGCCAAGAGCCATTTGCGGCACGAACAGGAACAGGACAACGAGCAACGTGGTCGGGACGCGGATCATGAGTTTTTCTCCTGGTCCGTAGCATGATGGGCAGGCGACTAAAGTGGACTTGAAGCGCCGAACATTCCCTTAACGGCAAAGCCGTAATGAGTTCTCGTCACAGTTGAAGCAGAGCTAATATCCCAGCGCGCAACCGTCCTTGCGAGGCTCGGACCCGCCGGCCAGCGTGCCGCGCTCCCAGTCGATCCAGATCGCCTGGCCGCCGCCGTGCGGCATCTCCACCCGCTCCGTCGGGTGTCCCAATGCCTGGAGACCGCGTTCGACCTCGTCGCCGATCCCTCGTTCCAGCAAATACTTGTCGCCGAAGTGGAACGCACGGGGAAAGTCGATGGCCGCCTGCACGTCCATTCCATAGTCGAGAATATTGGTCAGGACGTGTGTGTGACCGGTGGGCTGGTACTGACCGCCCATCACGCCGTAGGGCATGATCACGCGATTCTTCTCGGCCAACATGCCCGGCATGATGGTGTGGAGCGGCCTTTTTCGGGGGGCGATGCAGTTCGGATGTCCCAACTCGACGCGGAACCCCGAACCACGGTTCTGCAGCATGACCCCGGACTTCGGACTCAGGAGCCCGGTGCCGAAGGCATAGGAGATCGAGTTGATGAACGAGATCGCGTTGCGGTCCGCGTCGACCACCGTCAGATAGACCGTGTTCGGCGCCGTCGGCGGCCGAATGGATTTCAACTCCATCGCCTTGTTAGGGTCGATCCGTTCACGCAATTCGGCAGCGAAATCTTGCGACAAGAGCTTGTCAACGGGCACGTCGACGAACGCCGGATCGCCGACATCGGTCTCACGAACGTTGTAAGCCAGACGCGCCGCTTCGGCCTCCAAGTGGAAACGCTCTACCCCCATCGGATCCAATCCCGCTAGATCAAAACCTTCGAGGATGTGGAGCATGAGCAAGGCGGTGATGCCAGGATTGTTGGGCGGCACCTGATAGATGTCGAGACCCCGGTAACTGCCCTTGATTGGCGACACGTACTCCGTCGTGTGCGTCTCAAAATCTTCGAGCGTATGCAGCGCACCGAGGGAATTCAGATAGGTAACTATGTCCTCGGCGACCGCGCCGGTGTAAAAGCCGTCCCGGCCCTCCTTGACGATGACTCTCATCGTCTCTGCCAGCATTTCCTGACGGTGAACATCGCCCTCGACCGGGGCCTTCCCGCCGGGCAGGAACACGCGGGCCGAAGTAGGGTCTTTTGCAAGTTTCTGGGCGTTGGCTGACCAGGCCTGGGCAATGCGGCCGTGCACGACGTAGCCTTGCTCGGCATAGTCGATCGCCGGCTGCAAGAGCTCAGCGAATCCTTTTGTGCCGTGATCCGAAAGCAGCTGCGCCCAGGCGTCGACCGCGCCTGGAATGGTGACGGCGTGCGGGCTGTACAGCGGAATTCCGGTGAAACCGTTGTCCAAATACCACTCGGGTGTTGCTGCCGCCGGTGCCCGCCCTGATCCGTTCACGGCAACGATATCGGCCGAACCCTTCGGCGCGTAGAGCGCGAAGCAATCACCGCCAATGCCCGTGGAATGCGGCTCGACGACGCCGAGGACGGCTGCGGCGGCGATGGCTGCGTCGACGGCATTGCCACCGGCACGAAGGGTGTCGATCGCCGTCAGGGTCGCGGCGGGATGTGAGGTCGCGGCCATGCCATTCAGGGAGCGTACGGTCGATCGACCGGGTATGTGAAAGTCGCGCATTCTGTGATTTCCCGTGTTGAGCGGTGCCCAGTATGCGGATCGAGTTCGGACGTGCAAACGGGCCAAGCTGCAGCCCTGATTTCCTTTCTAAGATTTAGGCCTGAATTCCTTTCTAAGATTTAGGATTGCGCCGAATGACCAAATCCGGTGACGATAGACATCCAAACCGTTGCCAAACAGGAGATGATAAAAATGGCCGAAGGTGCCGGACTAGCTATCGAACTGAGATTACTGGCTTACCTCGCGTTGCTCGCCCTAGTAATTTGGATGCCCTACGCCTCGGCTGTTGCGTCCTGGAAATGAAGGATCTTGGCGAAAATGTATTCTACGGCGGGTAGGGTACGGCCCGTCGTGGACACCCAGATTTGCAGCCCGGCTTGACTGTCACTGATCCGGACTCGGAAACGGATTTTCTTTCCGGGCACGGGCGGTACGTCGACGACCTCCACTTTCCCGACGAAGCGGTTGCCGTCGTCCTGCGCTCTCCGTACGCCCATGCGGCCATCCGTTCGATCGACCTGACAGAGGCCAAAGCAACGGACGGCGCACTTCTGGTGATCGCGGCGGCCGACGTCGCCGGCGAATTGGGTGATCTGGTCTGTGATCTTCCGCTGCAGAATCGGGATGGAACGCCTCGGGCCGAGCCGGGCCGTCCCATTCTGGCGCGTGACAAGGTCCGGCACATCGGCGAGCCAGTGGCGTTCGTCGTTGCCGAAACCCTCGAACAGGCCAAGGACGCCGCAGAGCGCATCAACGTGACCTATGACGCGCTACCCGTGGTCGTGGAGTCGTTGACGGCCGCCGAACCTGGGGCAGCGCAACTGTTCGACGATGTCGCCGGCAATCTCTGTTTCGATTGGGAATACGGCGACGCAGCGGAGATGGACCGTACGCTCGCCGGCGCCGCTCATATCGCCCGCCAGACCTTCGCCATCGAGCGCCTCGCCATGAGCCCCATCGAGCCTCGGGCCGCGGTCGGCCTTTGGGATGTGAGCACGAAACGCCACGTCCTGCATGCCACGACCCAAAGTGCCGACTACGTCCGCCGTCATCTGGCAAAGCACGTCTTCAGAGTCGATCCGGCTCAAATCCGCGTGTTGACTCCCGACGTCGGCGGGGCCTTCGGCGTCAAACACGGCGCTTATCCCGAATATGCCCTGGTGCTGCTGGCGGCGCGACGCCTTGAACGGCCTGTGCGGTGGACCTGCGAGCGATCCGAGTCGTTCCTCTCCGATGCCCAGGCGCGCGACCACATCATCGACGGCGCTATCGCCCTGGACGATGACGGGAAAATATTGGGGATCGATATCGCGACGACCGTGAACGCCGGCGCCTATCTCGGGGGATCCGTCCCACTGATTTCGACATTCGGATTCACCGGCGCCCTCGGCGGTCCCTACACCACCGGATACGTGCACTGCCGATCCCGTTGCCTGGTGACAAATCTGGTCCCTCTCGATGCCTACCGGGGTTCCGCGCGCCCCGAAGCCGTCTATGTGGTCGAGCGCCTGATCGATGCCGCCGCCCGCGAGTTGCGGCTAAGTCCGGTTGACATCCGCCGCCGCAACCTCATTCAACCAACGCACATCCCCTACACGACGGCGACCGGGCACACCTATGACAGTGGAGATTTTCCACAAAACCTCACAGACGTTCTTGAGCTTTCCGCGTGGGAATCATTGGAAGCGCGGCGCGCCGAGACTCGGAGCCGGGATCTGCTGCACGGCGCAGGCATCGTGGCCTACGTGCACAACACCGGCGGCCCGACTCGCCAAAACGCCGAGATCGACGTGCTGGCGGATGGCCAGATCACCGTCACCGTGGGTAACAAAGCCAGCGGACAGGGCCAAGCGGCCGCTTATGCGAAAGTTGTCGCTACGGAATTAGGCGTGCCGACCGACCGCGTCACGGTCCGGCAAGGGGACAGCGACCACTTGCCTTTCGGGGAGTGGACCGGCGGATCAGGATCCATGCAACTGGTTGGCGGCGCCGTGCACACCTGCTGCCGCACGATCATCGACAAGGGTGTTCAACTCGCAAGCCATCACTTCGAATGTGATGCGGCTGACATTGAATTCAGCGAGGGCGTGTTCAAGGTCGCGGGCACGGATCGTGTCTTACCGCTCTCCGACGTAGCCGCCCTCTGCCAGGATCCAGACCACCTACCCGATGGCATGAAACCCGGACTCGACGCCTACGAGATATTCGAGCGTTCGCACCAAACGTATGCCAACGGGTGCCACGTCTGCGAGGTTGCCGTCGACCCGGAGTCCGGGTTTGTCGAAATCCTCTCCTATGCCGCCGTCGATGACTTCGGAACCATCATCGATCGCCCAGTGCTGGAAGGACAGGTCTACGGCAGCGTGGTTCAAGGCATCGGCCAGGCGCTGATGGAGGG
>Ga0209403_10000401_pt1 | contig 65789 bp, 50 predicted proteins | sample ArcticOcean_MG_C_8_FD_187440 | JGI IMG/M metagenome (GOLD analysis project Ga0209403, IMG submission 187440) | Marine microbial communities from western Arctic Ocean - ArcticOcean_MG_CB11_86 (SPAdes) (version 2) | ecosystem: Environmental > Aquatic > Marine > Oceanic | place: Arctic Ocean... | reverse complement strand
CACCCCTGGAAATTTGCTGAACTCTGCAATAGGTTCAGTTACAGGTGGAGGTTCAGAATGTCTAGGAGATGAAGGCGATATTGCAGTAGATGCAAACGATGTGGTCTACTATCTCGACACTACCCTCGAAGACAATTGGTGGCACCGATTCACCGAAGGTGGTGAATCGTATGAGATGGGCTCAGTTTGTCAGCGAATGAATACAATGGCCGCAGATGACCGACCTTGGGTAGCAGCACAAGGGGATGGAATCATCCACTATCTTGGCAACTCAGGTGCTGCCCCTCCAGAATGTTCACTAGATTCAGGAAGATACTGGTATTATCATTCAGAGGATGGTGGAAACTTCTTCAGTCAGTGTTATTCAATGCCAGGCGGGTGGTCCACCATCTCAAGCCAAAAGCACGGACCATTCGTCTTTGTCGCTCAGGAGGACGCCGATTCAAACTCCGGAACTGTCCAAATCCGCATCTCTGATGACTACGGTCGCGGTACCGGTCCCGGCCCATCCGATGGCAGTTGGCAGGCCCCAATTGATTTGGGACCCCGTAACGGAAATTGTCCGGAGGGCTACCCTGTCGTGAACAACAACGAGGCAGGAACTGTGGCAGTAGTTTGGGCGGACTGTCCGAACGGCAACACCGGGCCGTGGGCTCTGCGTGTAGCGGTTTCGTATGATAACGGAACCAACTGGTCGTCGTGGAACGCGACACCGTTTGAGCGTGGAATCAACATGTATCCCTTCGTATCAATCAGCGAAAATAATGTAGTTAGCCTCGCTTTCTACGGCTTGGACTTCGGGCAGAATAACAGCGATGATGGCTACACCGCGGGCAAGGAGTGGTACCTCTACGCAGGCGCTCTCCGTGAGCCTCAGGAAAATGATACATGGAACTTCCAAATTGCAGACCCGACGCCGCTGCATATCGTCACACAATACGAGCAGGACAACGGTGATACCCACGCGCTGCACGACTTTTTCGAGACAGTTCTCGGGCCTGACGGCGATTGGATAGGCATCGCCTACCAGCAGAATGTCGGAGAGCATCCGTTCGAGGCGAATGAGGAGCAGCGCTACATCAAATTCGTGCGCGGAGAACTCGCAGTCTGAGGTGGCAAGTTGTCCCTCATCGACCCTGACATCAGCAAGGCAGAAACGCTTCCCTCACGATTCTACACCGACGCTGAAACCCACGAAAAGACTGTGGCCGAGTTTGGCAATCATTGGCATTTCGCCGCCCATCAAAGCCAACTTGAGGCGTGTGATGTGCTGCCGCTGGAACATGTCGAAGCGCTGACAAAAGAACCTATGATTCTCACCAACGATGGTGAAATGCGCTGTCTGTCGAATGTCTGTACCCACCGGGGAATGTTGATCGCTAATGAGCCGTGTTCCGCCTCAGTTCTGCAATGCCCCTACCATGGACGGACCTTCGGTCTGGACGGAAAATTCCGAAACATGCCCGAATTCGAAAATGTCCAAAACTTCCCAAGTGAGGCCGACAACCTTGCCGAGTTTCCGCTCGAAGAGTGGAATGGGTTGCTGTTCACAACGATTGATGGCGGTGGTTTTGACGATTGGATAGCGCCGCTTGTTGAACGGCTGGGATGGCTTCCGCTCAGCGAATTCAAGCATGATGAATCACGCCACCGCGACTACGAAATCGATGCCAATTGGGCGCTATATGTTGACAATTATCTGGAAGGATTCCACATTCCATTTGTTCACAATGCGCTGCATGGTGCCCTCGACTACGACGGGTATCGAACCGAACTGTTCGAGGGCGGGGTTCTCCAGATAGGAATCGCTCGTGAGGGTGAGCCGAGCTTTGACTTACCAGAATCTTCACCAGATTATGGCCAAGAAATTGCAGCCTACTATTACTGGATTTTTCCGGGATTGATGTTGAATTTTTATCCATGGGGGCTTTCTGTAAACATCATATCTCCAATTTCAGTTAACCGTACAAAAATCATCTACCACGGTTATGTTTGGGATGAAAATAAACTTGGTGAAGGTGCTGGTGCTGACCTTGACAAAGTTGAGATGGAAGACCAATTTGTTGTAGAAGCAACTCAACAAGGTGTTTCATCTAGTGCTTATGAGCGTGGAAGGTATTCTCCTACTCGTGAAACAGGAGTGCACCATTTCCATCGTATTTTGACATCTCAATAATAAAATAAATATATGCTTTTCAATACCATATATTGACTAAAATTAATTTTAGTTTTTACACTGCTTGTAAACAACTGCTTAAAGCCACTCCATTCGCCGCCGGGGTATGCTTAGTGTTGACGAACTGACCAAGGGCTTTGGCTCAGGTTCAAATCGTCTTGAGGTTCTCAAAGGAATCAACCTTGAGATTCAGCCCGGCGAGCTAGTTGCCCTCATGGGCCCATCAGGCTGCGGCAAATCGACTCTGTTGAATATCATTGGAGGATTATTGCCTGCTGATGCCGGCGAAATCAACCTTAATTCCCGTTCTTATGGGTTAAAGAATCCATCCTCAGTGGTCGATGTAAGACGCAATCTTGTGGGGTGGATTTTCCAAGATTTTCACCTTTTAGATCACCTATCGGCGTTGGACAATGTTGCTATGGCATTGGAAATTTCTGGCGTCCCATCCAAAGAAGCAGAGGAACGAGCTTGCGAGGCCTTGGTTAGAGTCAATCTCAGCGATCGTATGGAGCACATTCCAGACCAACTTTCGGGTGGTCAACAACAACGTGTCGCAATCGCACGCGCAATCGCTGGAAACCGTCCGCTATTACTTGCAGATGAACCGACGGGTAACCTTGACATCACTTCGGGTGCAGAAGTTCTCCGGTTGTTCAAGGAACTCTGTCATGATAAAGAAAATCCCATTTCAATCTTAATGGTTACTCACGACCCTGATTTGGCTAGCCAGGCTGATCGTATGCTATTGCTACGAGATGGTACGGTGGCTGCCAGCGATATCCGTTCTGCTTGGGGATTGGATGACGAAGAGGGGGGTGAAGAAGAATGAGTTTGAAATCATCCTTCATTGATGGTGTGCGAGATGTTCCCCGTAAGATGCGTGATGTACCCGATAATCTTCGTCTAGCCGCACTTGGTGCGTGGCGCGGAAGAGAACGAGGAATGGCTGTATTTGCAGGTGTATTCCTTTCCAGTTTGGTGATTACAACTGTGTTTGCTTACGGTGTTGGATTATCTCAAGTATTCTTCGAAGGATACCTCGAAATCAATGTCTTTGATGCCAAGGTTGAATTCAACGAGGAACCTTCCTACAATGACCTCAATGGATGGAGTAACAACACCTCCGATTTACTGGAAGTTTGCGATGAATTTACCGGCATGGATGAATTCTCAGACTGCACTGTCATCATGGGTATGAAGGGATTACATAGTTCGCTTGGTTTTGGTAACGAGAATATATTCAATGCGGTTCCGTTAATGATGGAAGAGGTCAATTCTTCTGATTCCGAACGGACCTGGGATACTGATGGAATATGGGATTATGAATACACTACAGGGCCTCCTGTGGCTGATACTCGTGCCATTGCATTGCTTGGGCCGGGTGCTTTTGATGGCGTGATTGCGGATCGGCTTTCGGAGAATATCATCTATGAAAAAGGCGAATGGAAATCAGCTGCTGCTGCTGAGTCCGAACGTGGCGTGTATATTCCATCGGACGTCGCCAGTCTTGCGAATGCAGAAGTTGGCGACAACTTGTCGAGTTTGAATTTCACTTACACCTCTGAAACGCTTCGTGGTGAAATGGAAGAAGAGGATTGTGGTGGCGAGATTCTGATTATCAGCGAGACCGGCTTCATGCATTGTCAGTATACGATTACAATCGAGAACATGACCATTCTAGGTATTTACGAGCCGTGGCGTCAGAGCAATCCAACACTTGCGGCCAATCCAATTTATACAACTTGGACATTACTCAATGAAAGCCAACGCATCGCTCTTATCGACAATGACCACATCTATCTTGGTTTGACTCTAGACCGTGCTTTGCTCCCAACAACATCGACTGCAGATGCGGCAGATTGGTTGGAAGATTTGGGCCGTTCAGTAATGTTTGAGGAGGACGCCAATGGCGAACGTGTCAACAAGGCCTACGGAAGTGGTGAGATTGAAATCTACTACATTGACATCATCAGTGGTACAATCTTATTCCTCAATATTTTCCTTGGCGTAATCCAAGCATTCGATTACATCATTATGATTCCAATTGTGATTCTTTCTCTATCGGTACTCGTCTACGGATTGATCCTATCCTTAGAACAACGCAGACGTGAAATTTCCATTCATCGAGTGATTGGTGCAACCTCAAAGGGATTACGCAGAATGGTCTTACTTGAACTCGCGGTTATTGCCTCAATTGCTTGGTTCCTAGGATATCTCTTGGCGATGGCTGCGGTTCCAGTGGTCTTAGCAAGTGTTGGATTCATGCAATTTGAACCGCTTGGCTTCACAGTGAATCCGAGGTTGAGCATTGGAGCAACAATCATCACAGCCATGGCAACATTGGGTATTGCCCTCATTTTCGGGCGAAGCAGAACCCGGGATTTCATGGAACTTGAAATTGATGAGGGGGTTAGCAAAGTACAGAAAGTGGCTAAGCCGCGAGTTTGGCTTCATTGGGCCTTGTTCTTAGTTGGTTCATTGGGTGCCATCGATACATGGATGGAGATGAATGGTAGTGAAGATGGTCTTATCACTAATTTCATCCTAGAGGGTTTAATCAATGTATTCGGTCCCTTCATGCTGTGGATTGGCGGTGCGTTGCTACTGGGTAGATTGGGTGCTGCTGGTCCTAGAATCATGCAGTTCTTCTTCGGTAGATCCTCATTACTTTCAGATGTCAAACGTGGATTGAAAGGAAGCAGTTCGACTGAATCCGTCAATCGTTTGGCCGTGATTATGCTGCTCACATTGTCAATCGTAACATTGGCTGCCGTTCAAGGATACACAGGTACTCTTGTTGATGAAAGAACTGCAGATATATCAGTTGGTAGTGACCTCAAAGTTGTCATGGGCCAAGATAACACATCGACTGAAGTGGAAGCTGTAATCGCAGAAATCAGTGGGCGGGATGTGGCAATTACTGCCGTTCACATACCCCAATTAACACTGATACCTGAAGGAGGTGAAGGCCTGGGCGCTTATGTTCTGATGGATGAAAGTGCAGATGTTCTCCGTTGGTTCCCACAGGCCATACCTGGTGACGATGTTGCTGCAGCAATGACCGCCTACCAAAATGGTGGTTTTACTGCTGGAGAAGACGCTGCATACGACATGGATCTTTGGGGCTCATACAGAAGCGGGAGTTCAGATGGGGGCGATATCCTACTTGAGTCGGACGATTCAAGAACAAAAGATATCAATTTTACATGGTGGGAAGAAAAGACATTCAATGTTTCATCGATGTCCTTAGAAACAACAGCGCATAACACGACACTTCGTTACATTGGCACTCACGTATTCATTCCTGGCGTAGATACCAGTGAGATGGAGAGTAGCATCATTATCGGAGAATCTGGTTATCGTGATTTGATGGGTGACTCACAAGTGAACAATTTGTCGGCTACTACTTGGATTGTCAGTATTGATGGTGTCAGTGGTGAGGATTTGAAGGCCCTTCGAATCAGTCTAGAGGCCGACTCACGATTCGACAGTGCACAAGACTGGGAAACTGCCCATGACGATGTTGAACGAAATGGAGGTCTTATCTTTGGCACACCTGGTTTGTTGACACTACAATTCATCGTAGCCATTGTTGCAGCTGTAGCATCTGCATTCGTGTTCCTCTCGTTGGTGCTAAACCAACGGCAGAAGGAGTTAGCTGTTCTACAGGCAATTGGTGCCAGCCCCAATCAAATCATCCGCTTAGTATTGTTCGAGATTCTTTCGATTATTGTTGTCTCAATGGCACTCGGTATGCTGTTGGGTATGGGTCTCGCCCTGTCCTTCAATGGCTTGTTCAATGTCTTTGGATTCATCTTCCAATTACTCTTGGGTGGGGAATCATCGATAATTAATCGTGAATTGGTATGGCCATGGATGGAACTAGGTATAGTGGGCGTCGCGGTGTTCTCTGCGGTTGTCATTGCATTGCTATTTACCACGCGCAAGGCGCTGCGCTCGGATCTCGCAAGCGTTCTCAAGGGGGAGTGAAGATGCCAGAAGATGAACAAACAATCCTTGAGGCAAACTCGCTGTATCACGTCTATGAATCTAAGGCTGAAGACGGCAATGTAGTCGCTCTACGGGGTTTGCATGTCAAGGTGAAGCCAGGTGAAGCGGTGGCTGTTGTGGGCCCATCAGGTTCTGGTAAATCGACTCTGCTCAAGTGTTTGGGTGGATTGATGAAGCCTAGTGCTGGCAACGTATCTTTAGTTGGGCGCAATATGACACGTCTGACTGGACAAGAATTGGTTCTTCTTCGACAGAATACAATATCATTCATTTTCCAAGAGGGTAATCTGTTGCCGCATCTTTCTGCGGTTGACAATGTGGCTCAACCGTTGCGTCATCAAAATGTGTCACCTAGAGAATCCAAGCAGCGTGCTTTGGATTTACTAACAGAATTAGGTATGGGGCATCGTGCTAAGGGATTGCCAGCGACACTATCCGGTGGTGAACAGCAGCGCGTAGCTATCGCTCGTGCATTGATCACCAATCCAAGTTTGATTTTGGCAGATGAACCCACAGGTGCATTGGATCCAATTACCAGTCGTGAAGTTTTGGCCCTGTTCAAGAAACTGCATGAGGAGAAGGGTGTATCTTTCCTTATTGTGACGCACAGTGCAGAAGTTGCTGCTTTCTGTGATCGTAGTCTTGAGTTGCGAGATGGGCGATTCGTGGCTCAACATGGTGATGATTTAGAAGTCACTGATTTGGCGGAATCTAGAGAACTCATTGTTGATGATATTGGAACGGTTTCTTTCCCACCAGACATCCTTCTACAGATGGGTGGCTCGGGAAGATATGAAGTGGAAGAAGTTGGAGATGGCCGTCTAGTCTTGGCTTCTGCTGAACAAAGAGAATCTCTCATAGTTGGGGGTGGGATACTTGCTTCCACTTGTTCTGCTTGTAACCACAAGTATGGTGATGACAAAACACAACTGTGTCCCGATTGCGGTTCAAGTCGACCGATGGTCTGATTACAAGGTTGGCAATTTACATGACTGCGGCTTGACAATAACCACACTACCAATATATTTTGAAGATTTATTCAAGCGCACTCGCTATGAGTGAAGCCGCGACTCGGCAGGAGTGATGCGAGAGTATTCGTCTGAACGGGTCGACCTGCGAAGTGACACGGTGACCCAGCCGTGCGCGGCGATGCGGGCAGCGATTGCGAGCGCTACGGTCGGCGATGATGTGCTCGGCGATGACTCCACAGTCAATGCTCTACAGGAGCGGATTGCGGTCATGCTCGGCAAGGAGGCGGCACTGTTCGTACCTTCCGGAACGATGTCGAACGCAGTGGCGATTCGGACACACACAAATCCAGGCGATGAAATCATCACCGAAAGCACCAGTCACATCTACATCTACGAGGGCGGAGGTTATGCGGCTCTGTCGGGCTGTTCTGTGGCGCTTGTAGATGCTGAGAACGGCATCATGGCGCCCGCCGATGTAGGAAGCGCGATTCGCAAGGCGGAGGGAAGTCTGTCTCACTTTCCAAACGGCTCATTGGTCTGCATAGAGAACACTGCAAATAGGGGTGGGGGGACCTGCTATACATCCCAAGAGATAGACGAAATCTGCCAAATCGCACACGATGCTGGATGCCAAGTTCACATGGATGGAGCGCGCCTCTTCAACGCGGTGGTTGCCACCGGAACCGATGCTTCGAAAATCGTGGAAAACTGTGACTCAATCTCCATCTGCCTCTCCAAGGGGTTGGGCGCTCCGGTCGGCTCTCTCCTCGTCGGAAGCAGGGAATTCATCGACAAGGCACATCGCTGGCGAAAAATGTTCGGCGGCGGTATGAGGCAGGCGGGAGTTCTTGCCGCTGCCGGCTTGTATGCGCTTGAACAGAACATTGAGCGGTTGGCAGATGACCACGCGCGGGCGCGTAGGTTAGCAGAAGCGGTGGATTCGATGGACGGATTTTCAGTGAATCTTGAGGCAGTGGAGACCAACATGTGCTACATTTCACTTACTTCTGGTCAATCAGCAGGCGATGTGATTGCCGCACTTGGAGAGAAAGGAGTCGACCTGCTTGAGGTTGGACCGAACACTTTGCGGGCAGTTTGCCATCTACACATCGAAGATGATGACATAGAGCGTGCAATCAACGCTTTTTCAGAGATTTGAAGTCGAAATTGGTTAGATTGGCTAGAGTAATTCATCTCGGAAGAAATCGGTGAGAAGGAATCGGCGCAGCACTACTCGGCGTGGAAGAAATTTGTTGGAAAAGTGACATTTTCGGCGCTTTGAGAGTGCTCGGTCGGCGTCATTAGCATTGCTCGTTTGAAATAGTGTGAGTCTATCTTTCGTTGTCGATGCGCTGTAACCACTGTGACCCTACGTCCAACGCACCCACCTGCGCCCGCTGTTCACTCCTGCTTCCTAAGTTGACTAGCGCACACGAGGTGTTGAAGCCAGATGAGGAATCACTTGCGATGGTTCGCGCTGCACTTTCTAGTGTCGATGTTGGATCATTGAGGGCGGGTGACGAGTCATCCCTTCTTGCCATCTGGGAGGGGCTAATCGCATCGGCACCCGCGATTGGGCCAGTACCTGGATTGGAGGCTGCTACAAGCAGCGTAAATTGGGGCCAAAATGAAATTGCTGGATGGCAAGAATACCTCGAATTTCACACTCTTGATGAGTTGGATGAGCACCATTTCGAACTGTTGCTGCCATGCGGTTCTGGCTATGAGCGAAGAGGAAATGGCCACTACATTGACGGTTCTCGGCTCCAAGGCCCACTTCCATCACTCGATATCTCCGCACTGCTCTCCCAAAATAATGCAGAAAGTATCGCAGAGGAATTCAATGATTGGGGCGAACTGCTCGCTGCTCTCGCTGCTGCCTGCTGGACCGGTGTTGAACCGATTTCACTTGGTTGGGTGCAACAGCGAATCTACGACTCTGCCCCGCCGATTCTCTCCGAAGAGATACGCTCATCGTTTGACAACGCCTTTGGAAATATTTTCGCGGGAGTCGGAATGCATCCCTTCTGGCACTTCGCCTGTTCACGAAGTGAGAGCTCGATTGACGACACCCTCACTGAAAGCGAGACTCTTGAAGCGAAGCAGTGGAAGAAACTCGAGTACACGCTGGGCTCGGTCTCTCGCGCTTGGAGAGAGAGTTTTGAGTTGGAGGGTGTGAAATCACGCACCCACTCCTACCTTCCCTCACTCATCGTATTAGATGGCCGTCTGCAACTCTTGAACCTCTCACCAGAGGGCTTCTGTAGCACAAGAATACCTCTCGATGCAGATGTATGGAGGATGGTCATTGCGTGGGCACTATACCCTCCAAAATCAGAGGTTGGGCAGTATCTTCGAGCGATTCAGTGGCTTCTATTGCAAGAGGATGAGAGCGACGAAATAGCTCCGTTGCCCGAACGCCGGGCGCTGGAATTTCTCTCAACCATTTGGTCAAATCTTGGCTCTAATGTAACGCTCACCCATGACGGTAACTTTGCGATTCAGGGCGAGTCTGGTCTCGCCTACCGACTTGGAGTAAGCAAAAGCAGAACCGAATGGGACCTCTCGGTTCGCGCCCACCGGAACTGCGCTGACGCCGTCGCCGAGAGGAACGGCGTTTCGGTCTGCATCCAATTAGGCGACCTAAAACCAGGGCTTCCTTTTGGAGATAGAATCGGAACTTTTCTGCTCGCTCTTCGAAGTGATTTGTCCACAGCCAACAGTATCTCAACTCTGCAGGATCTGCATAACTGCTGGTTTGGCAACCACGTCCAGAATCGGAAGCGCTGGAAAATGTTGGATGAGAGCCATCCGAATGGCTTTGTTGAACAAGACGAAGATTTCGATGAAGATTGGCTTGAAGAAGAGTGGGAGGAGGGTGAGCACGAATGCTGGGAAGATGATGAGTTGATTCTAAATCTACAAAATATCAACGCTGCAGACCCAAATGATACCCCACTGTTCCACCAACCACCGGTTGAGATTGAGGCATCTCCTCCTGATGATGAGAAGGTCGAGGGCGAGATGGAAGTTTGGAGAATGGTTGCCGATGCTCTTGGCGAGCGAATGGACAGGTGATGGTGGCTGCAACTCAACAGGTTCGAAGAGATTGGAGGGGTGAAATCGAAATGACGGAGTGTATCATTTGTGAAGGCGAATTGGATGAGAAGGATTCTGGTTGGTGTGAAACTTGTGCCAAGTTCGCTCCACTGCTAGTCGGCTCCGACTTCAACGCGCGGCCCCGTTACGAAGATCGCCAATCGCTTGGCGAGATATTAGCGCCCAACCGGGGCCGAACCTCCCACGCTCGATGGCGTTCATTTCTCAATTCACAAGGCGACCAAGATATCGGTTGGGCGTTCGACAATGTTGAGGACTCATCAGACCTCATAGACCCGTTCCCAATCGACGAAGCGGTCGTCGAATCTGGCCTTCAACATCTGCGTGAGGAGTTGTGCGGGCGGTCAAAACCGAGTGAACATGTGCTAGACCACCTGCTGCAAAGAGGCATTCCACTCGGTAACGGACATTGGTTATCTCGATTGAACGACAATTGGGCGTTCGATGGACACCCGCTCCTCTATCGGGTACCACACGACCACCTCATCAGGGCTCTGACAGGAACCGCTGGTGAGAAGGAACAAGCAGCGCGATGTGACTGGCCAAGGTTGTTGATGACCTTGGGGATAGTTGCCTATGTTCACCCCGGCAGAGCCCGACGCCAGTTCGAACATAGGTTCGATTTGGTAGCGGAGCCGCCATACGGAAATGTCCCAATCTTGCGACGCCGTCACCAAGAGCGGCCAGAATTATTCGGCGGCGCTCGCCTTTTCATGGAGTGGGTCACCTACATTCGCACATCGCTGCGAACTGGTGCGTTGCGCGACGAGGAGGAAAATCCACCGGTCGGAGGAGGGCACCGCGCCTTGGCGAGATGGCATCGTCGCCGCATGAGAATCGAAGCGGATATGGGTATGGCTGAACCGGTGATTGAAGGATTCAACTGGGAAGAATTGTACCCTCTAGGGCTGCCTTGGGTTAATCGTTGGAACGAACTTCTTGATGGTGGAGATACAAGTACACACCTCAGCAGATGGGGGGGCCGCTCCGTGTCAGTGCGTAGAGGAAAGGTGCACCTGAGGGTAATCAAAGATGGTCGCTGGATATGGACTCCACTTCCGCCATGGCCGAAATTGTGGGCTCTACTGTTGAGTTGGGCCCTCTCACCACCAAATTCAGAGCAACATCGAAGCCTCAGAGCGCTGCAATGGAGTTGGCACAACGAAGAAGGCGAACTGATGCCCTCCGCACCCGACAGAAGAGCACTCAGACTGCTGAAGGATGTATGCGAAGGCAATGAGAGGCTGACTCTCTCAAACAGTGGTGGGGATATCTTTGTCCAGGGAACTTCCGGATTGTACTACTCGGTGGCTGCCGGGCCGGGGGCTCACGGCGCTCGTTTCCGTGTCCAGGGGGGCCCAAATCTACAGGCAGTCAAGGGCGGGAGAGGAGAACCACTCTGCATCCACGAAGAGAGAGTAGGGCCTAGATTACCAGTCGGCGATGTGCTCGTAACCGTCGTCTTGAGCCTCATTGACGATTTGCGCTCAAGCGAGAATCTTGGGCCATTACACACTTTCATCGGCAGAAATATGACTCGTTCGGATCGTTCAGAGCGGGACAATCCGGATTGGTTGAGGGTACAACGACAGCGATTCAGAAACCCGCCTAGAAGGGGCAGATGGTTGCGAGTTTTCCCGCGGCTTTACGATGCGTTAGTTCACATGCCTCTAGGCACGCGAATGAGGGTCGCCCGAGGGGCTCCATTTCACATCACGATGGACGGTGCCATGTTTGCAGTCCTCCTGAATAATGAAGAAGAACTTGAGTTGGCAGAGGGTTTGTTTCGACTTACCGGATGGCGACGAGAACACCCCGAAGACGAGGGCGGCAATCGGTTATGGCATAGAATTGATGCGCCTGTTGAGAGAGTGCGCCGAAATCTAGTGGAACTTTTAGGCCCATTTGAGAGGCGTCACGGGAGGGCGGGTGACCCACCTTGGTGGAATATGTTCCGAAATCCTATCGGCCCCAACAACCTACCAATCGATGTACCAGACCGCTTCAACCAACCATTCGGTGAAGACGAAGTTTGATGCTGAAAATCTCCGTTTTAATCCGCTGAGATGGCGTTGTTTCCGAAATTTATTCGGCAGTCACGGATGTTAACACCCAGTCACTAAACCGTTGCATTGACATCCTCAGCCTATTTGCCACAGCCGATGAAGTGGTCTTTCTCCACCCCAATTCTTTGCTCTCTCCTCCTACTCTCACTCTTCCCAAGTGTACTCGCTGCTCCCACTGCAGTCGATTCAGGTGAAGTCGAACAAGGGGTATTTGGTGGAATGACAGTACTCGCCTCCAACCAGACGGCTGGCGAGGCCTCCTCCAGCCTCGCTTCACTTCCCGATATCGCTGAAGTCTATACTGCTACTTGGTGTGAGAACTGTGTCGATGCGGAAGATGGGTTGGATGCAGCAGCTATCAACAACGATGAATCTACAGTCCAACTAGCGTATCACCGTGAAATCAATGAGGATGAAGACCCGTTTGGTACACTTGAGGGTGACCAGCGTTGGGAGGCTCGGTATGGTCCAATTTCGGCTGCTACGGTTGGATTGAAGCGCGCTCCTCCAACGATTATCCTGAATGGTGAGATGATGCACGCTGGTACTGGAAATGCGGAGGGCTCTGCTCTAGAACCACTCTATGCGGCTTCTCTTGCGAGTGATACCGAATTTGGAAATGCTGCTGGCACTTCTTCACTTTCATGGGCGAGTGAAGATGGGCTGATTGGGGTGGTAAATTGGTCACTAGAATTGGATGACAAGCAAGGCCGTTTGGTCGAATCACTACTGTTCGTCGTTGAGGACTCGGCGATATTCGAGCAAGGTTCCAATGGCATCGGTGACTATCGTCATGTCATCCGTGCAGTTCACACTCTTACCGGAGACTCGGGGGAGATTGCGCTCACACTTCCTAATGCGTGGGATGGGGAAGACCTCTCACTGGTGCTACTCCATCAGTGGTATGCGCCGGCCGGGCAGGATGAGCCGGTTGAGGAAGAGCCCAAGGGGATTCCAGCGGCGGGTGCAGTCAGTTTGGCAGTGATGTCGATGGCTGCCGCTAGTCTACTCGGTCGTTCAAAGGCCCGAAGGCCTTGATGGCGTCTCAAATCCTGTTCAGGATTCAGGGTCTTCAATGATTCTTCGAGTCTGCTTGAGTCTTGCGTTTACACCGCCGACAGTGAGTAGGAAGGCGTCTTCTGCGATTGCACGCTTAGTCACCTCGCTGATACTCAACTCGGAGAGCGCCACTGTGGCAATCATTGCCATCAGCATGTCTGCGTTCTCACCGCTGAGCGGTCCCTGTCCATCCTTATCGAGTTCTTTTCGCTTCTCTTCGACCCAGTCGAGGAACTGCTGTGCACCCTCGATACCTTGGGTGTGAATCCAAACTCGGAGTCTTTCGGACCAAGCCTCAAGCGCTCTTTTTCGCATTGTGGTTCGGTCTCTGATGATTTTCATGCCCGTCAAGCCGTGCAAAGAGGCTAGGTCGAGCCTCTTTCGGATAATTTTCTTGGCCGTGATGCAGTCATTCTCTTCGATGCCATTCGCTCGTGCGTCCATCTTCCAGATTCGATACGGTATTGTGCCGATGTCTGAGAGAACCATCATCGTGGCAATCGCTGAGCATCGGATGACATAGGTGGCATTCTTATCCACCTGGTGCATGAATCGCATCTGATTCCCTGGCTTTGGGCCGAGGTCTTTTGGCGAGAGCGTGATGCTATTGTTGTTGGTAAAACCAGTCTCCAATAGCGCCTTCGCGGCTTCTCTGGTGTGGGTTGAATCGGTCAACCGTGCGATTTCCCTCAACACTTCTTTGGCTCGTTGGTTCTTGGCCGCGTGCGCTCTAATGGAGGTTCGGCTGAGGTTGCCTTTGCCTACCTTGAGCGCTTCTTTTCTGTCAATCACGCTGCCAAGCTTGTTGCCACCAACATCGTTTCTCAGTGCTGTGTTGTGGGCGCCTTCACCAACTCTTCCTTGCGGGTGGGTGGTGTCAATGGCCTTGTCCTCTTGGACTAGACCGCATTCGTTGCAGACGAGTTCTCCTCGAACCTCGTCCTCTTCCAAATCTCTACTACCGCATTCAGTACATTTTCCTCTGTTTACTACAGTCATTTTTTTCATCTCCTTTCGCATTTGTCCCGTCGATTGCACTATTGGTGAGCGATCGTTTATCAGTCTCTTGTTCTATCGATTGAATGTTAGTTAGTTGTTGTAAATCGCTGAACGGTTGTCCGATAATCTTTGTTTGTCGCCTCTAAGTGCTATCTTTCCCGGTTCTAACAGGCCTTGCACCTCTCCCCTCTTAAAGGTGACGGCCCCCGAACAAGAACGGTTCTTATTCCCAAACTCGCTTTTTATGTCGGCTGGTGAGGGTAACTCACTATGTCAACTCAAGTCAGTATAGTGTTGGAGTGGGGGTTCTTGAACACTTGCACGGAATTGGCCTTTTTGCCGAGTCGGATTGGCCGAGCCGTTGGTCTATTGAGGTTGGTGAATGAGGTGCGGAAGCGCCACATCAACATGGTTCAAAATCAGCCATTTAATCCGGCCTCGAGCGGTGACGATTGCTCACCTTCAAGAACCGTGACCGTCCGTCGACGGTGGTACGGGGGCTGGGATGATGGCAGATTTGGAGCAGGACAACACTGAACCTCATTCCATTACGATGGAGCAGGTGCCAAAAGGTGGTACTCCAGAGTGGCTAACCTCTCATTTTGAATCTCAATCGAAGGATCCGCGCTCCCGTGCGCAGGGAGGTCTATCTCGTCTGCTCATTATCCATCCAACCGAGGCTTCTCGCCGAGAAGTCATCTCAAGACTTTCGGGCATCTCATCGACTCCGAATGGCGAATCTGGTTTGGGAATATCTTCTGGAACTCTTGACGACGGTGATTCTCCATCTTCTGGACCAGCGCCAATTGACAGGAGTCAGCACCACACGATTGACAGCCTAGTCCGCTCGCTTCATGCCGAATTACGACAACCTCGTCTGCTGCCCACCGGCGGAGTGTTTCGTCTTCTGCTTCACAACGCCTGCGAGGAAGCTGCCAAAAATCTCCGATTTCCGCTTATCCATCCACTTCCAAGCCATGAGTGGGGGCGTGGGAAGACCCGTGACTTGACGGGGTTACACCAGATGTTGTGCGAGGAGGAGTATGGCGACTGGGTCGGCCCCGGGCTCGATTCATTTGGCCAAATTCTTAACTATCTCGGCGGAGAATTGGGTGGGATTCACCCCGACCTACAACTCAGGACCGTTGTCAAAATCCTCAAAAACAGGCATTCAAGTGATATTCCATTCGGATTAATCCCGATAGACGGCATTGTGATGCTCGACCATCCACCGACGCTTTCACCACTGCGAAGGAGGCTCCTATTGTCGCTGACGAAGTTCCGCCCACTCCATGTTTTGGCCAACTCAGGCAGCCACAGACTTGGGGTTCACGGCTTTGTTCCCAATGACATATCACCCGCGCGCTCGCGAGGCGACCTACCGAACTGGCTCCCCCTCCACGATGTCTGGAAGCCTCCCAAAGAGGGGCCTGAAGACTCGGCTACCCGACTGTTGGTTCCTCGAATTGAGCGTTCTATCGAGGCGACTCACTCTCTTTTGGAAGAGGCATTGAATGGTGAGTCGCCGATAAATTCAGTCCTATTAGTAGACCCAAAGGCGAATAATAATCGACAGAATTGGGCTAGAGTTCTCGACTCATTGGGGTTCCCTCTGCCATCGCCTGCCCGACCACTATGTGAGAGCCCAGGAGTTCACTGGTTGCTGGAGCTTGTGGGGCTCGCTCACCATGAGAATGCTTGGTCACTGGCGCAGTTGCGCGCACTTGCAGTACAACGAACGCTTGAGTTTCAAAGCGGTTGGTTGGCCTCATCTCAACACCCTTGTGAAGCCGATTGGAGACCGATTCCAGATGTATCCGTTCTCGAAGAAGTATCGCGCGGTTTCCATGTCCTCGGCGGCCGGGGGGCCTTGGGTCGGTGGCTTCGCTCATTGGCTCGCAAACCACTTTGGAGCGGTTACGAGGATGAAGCGAAGTTAGGCCGCCGCCATGAACAGACACAATGGTGGCTGCTCTGCCTAGCGAGTAAACTCACACCACTACTCTCAGCCCATGATAAGGCGATTTTGGCCTCCGAAGGGGTCAGAATCGGTTGTCACAGCGGCGAGCTGTTACCTCTTCCCGAACCAGCAAATTCAGGAGATGGTTGGTTCGCCGAATTCGCCGGAAGTCTGCGATGGGAGCGTTGGACCAATTCGTTGGACGGCGAACAGCATGAAACGCTCGCAGGGCTACAATTACTCTTCGATGCACACAGCAGATTGAGGCAATCTCAAACTCTTCTTGGACAGACTCCAAACAATGGTGGAGTCGAGTGGGTTGAGGACTTGCAAGTATTGGTTGATGGCATCGATTTACCAGGTACAACAATGCCAGACTCGATGGTGCGACTTCTCACACCAGAGGAGGCTCTTGGTTGCACTGCTGAACTAGTAATTTTGACCCATTTGGATGCAGATTCGTGGGATTTACGGTCCCCGAGCGTACCCGGACTAGCCGAGCAGGAGAGAGCGGAATTGGGGGTATTGCAGCCCGATGCACCGCTACGCACCGCACGTCACGCGTGGAATCACCTGTTGTTTTGCGCAAATGAAGTCATTATTCTCGATGCCGCTGATGATGAGTCATCTCAACCTTCCACACCTCTCTCTGAATGGTTGGCGGGTCGGAATTGGGAGCCGGGCCAACCACCTGTTCTGCCATCCTTCGTAAAGGAGGGGGATGTGTACCGAATTGATGGAGAAGTCACTAGTCGTTGGGGGGTCTCAATCATCGAAGATGGAAGGGCGTTTCCATGTGCGAGGCCCGGCGATGTGGTGGCAGATGGAAATGGCGGTTACGAGGTAATCGTGACCGGCTCGATGGTGCGCGACATTAGACAACGCAGCGGATTGAATCTCCATCGGGGACGCAATCCAGAACAAGCCCCACTGAACCCTGCGAGTGTCACTATTTCGCTAGACTCAAGACTTGTTGCAGACCGTTTGGACAGACAACCTCGGATGGGCACGATTGAGCAACCCTATCTGCCCGCAGACCGACTGGGAGATGTTGTCAGTCCGGAATTTTTCCGAATGAAGCCACAATCGAGGGAACCTAAAATCACCCCGCCTCGTCTTAATCCGACATGGCCGACAGTTGGCCTATCGTTACCCAACCGCTCCCGCTCACTGACAATTGACCCGCGCCCACTCTCTCCAAACCAAACAGACCTTGCCGACCATGACAAAAGACACGGTTTTGTTGACGGGCCAGAGTTTGACACCAAAGTATGGTCTCCTAGTCGACTTGGCCAATGGCTTTCGTGCCCACGAAAAGGTTGGCTCTCAACTCGATTGGATGCGACTGGTGAAGAGTCACAGGATGACGATATTGATGTTCGGACCCGCGGATTGTTGGTGCATGGCGTGTATGCCGACCTGCTCTGTGATTTACTCAAAATGGAGGTTGGCGAAGAGCGTCAGAGTTTCACACCACCTTCACTTGCCCAATGCGGTAAATCAGATGCAGAAATGCGCACCAGATTGCTCCACTTCGTGGAACAGCGGGCGCCTTGGTTGAACCGAGGCGATGCTGTCGCATCGGTTCGAAGACTTGGCCTTCTCGGCCTGAACAAGGAGGAGTACGAGAAGGCTTGCGAGGATGAAAAAGCACCACATCTTGCCGGTCGATTCGGCAGAATGTTGGACGCTGAGTTGACCCTCTCTTCCTCAGCAGTCCTCGCCCTTGAATGGTCACTGCCGCGTAGCGGCAAAGAGCCTGGCGTGCTGCTAGAACTACCCGAAGAGAGCACCCTTGAAGGGCTCCACTTGAGAGGTACAATCGACAGAGTAGAATTGATTCCATTCGATGATGATGGCACCGTTTTCCTCGATGAATCAGGTAGTGAGGAGGTTTGTCCGCTCGACCTCGACCTCGGTGAAGATTGGAAACCACGCCGACTAGTCGTAATTCGCGATTTGAAGTCACTCGAAGGTCCTATGAGAAAAGATGGCGGAATGCGCCATCGTCGTGAATTATTGGAAGGGGTCCAACTCGCTCTCTACGCGCGGGCGTGGGAAGTCACTCATCCAGGAGACCGTGTAGTTGGAATTGGCATTACCGAAGTTGGCGAGGAGAGTGCGCTATACCTTGAAGCAGATACGGAATACGAAGCGCACCTTACAGCGCTCGGAATCGGTGACATCGCTTGCAACAGCAGTTTCATCCATCGCAGACCGGGAGAATCTCATGAATCCCCGACGAGTAACACATTTCGCGCTTGGCTGCGGCATCGCTTGACTGCGGCGCTACGCATCAACGAAATGTCCTCGAAGGGCAAAGTGATTCCAACCCCGAGTGGAATCGCCTGTACCTATTGCTCGGTGAAGGAAGTGTGTGGCTTGGCGCCAATCGTAGGAGGTGACCGGGAATGGAGTTGAATCGGGGCCAGGTTTTGGGTCTCAACCTTGACATGCATGTTGTGCTCGATGCGGGCGCGGGCACTGGCAAGACCGCTTGCATCATCCAGCGAATTCTCGAACATTACCTCTCCGAAGATCAACGAGCGACCCGATTGTTGCCACCAGGCCCGCGTGAAGTCGACTTTGGCGGGGGATTTCTTCAGACACCGGCTAGCGAACGCGAAGACCTTCGCGAATGGCGCGGGTTGCTCCCCACAGAGGTAGTCGTGCTGACCTTCACCGTGAAGGCGGCAGAAGAGATGCGTGACCGGCTACGCAAGGAATTATCTCGACTTCGCGCCGGGCCGAGAGGTTTCAGGGATGGACTTCGCTTCGACCCTAGAATCCGAAACGAAGGATTGGTTGAACAGCTAACCATGTTGCTTGACGAAGCTCCAATCGGCACCATCGACTCCTTCCTGAACAGGTTGGTATCTGCACATCGCAATCTACTCGCTGACAGGCCGACTCATGAACAGATGTCAGACGCCCAGCGAGCAATTCTCAGAGAGCGCGCATTGAGCGCAGTATGGCGAATACAAAACGAAAATCACGCCAACGACCTCAAGGTATTCAGTGTCCCAATCAGTGATTTTTTGAGTGCGCGAAACCGTCTCTCTCACCAACTTGGGGGTAGGGCGCGCGCCCAACGAGTGGTATCCAAATTACTCTCGACTTCGCTCTTTGTGGACTCGGTTCGCCGCTCTCTATGCAATCTGAACGGAGAGGTGACAGCAGATTCCCTTCGGCAATCTTTCATCGCTCATTTGGACGAGGTTGAAATCGGAGACTTTTGCGACCAACTTCACGCAATCTGCTTCGAATGGTTGGATGCGGCCAAAACCCGTGCGACCGAATTGGGTCTTCCCACTGGGCTCAAGGCTGAGACGAGAGTGAATTCTCTCGATGTTTTGGTGGCTGGCGGGGTTCCAGCTGATGTCTGGGACCGACTGCTCTGGATGTTGCATGTCTGCCTCGCAATCAACACCCTCTCTAGTGTGGATTCCCCTCATCCCTCATGCTTCCCACGCGGATTGTTGCCGAAGAGCGACGGTTGGGTTTCTGGAATGAATCCGCTTGGCAGAATCAAGGATGCCGACAAGCGCGCCGCCGTCAAAGAGAGAATGGATGCGGCGATGGTGGAGGGCCGAGCATTACTCGGCAGTATCCTCGGAATGCGTATGCGTTCATGTGCGGTAATTGCAGACCTGCTCGACCCTCGTTGTGAACCGCCGCACTCACCTGCCAGTATTCGACCTCGCCGACTTTCCGACCCGTTCCCTGCGTACGCTGAGCCGGTTGATTTGGCCCTGAGTGCTGACACCGATGCGAGAATTCTCGGCGATTTACTGACTGTCCAAGCCGCTGCCGCAGATGTTCTCGCTGAACTGAAGTTGCAAGAGGGGCTCCACGACCACGACGATGTCGTCAGACTAGCCGAAGAATTGCTACTCGCCCGTTGCCCCAGAATCTGCCGTCGTTGGTACCCACCAGAGGTCGTTCAAGCACTCGAAGGAATTGATGAGCAGCACCCATGGACCGATTCTCATCTCGATTCGGCGATTACAATCGTTGAGTCAGCCTTCATCACCGTTGAGGAGAATGATGTCAAGAGGCGAGAGATAACCGAGCAATTCCGGGATTGGCCGATGTCCAAAGTGGAAGAGGATTTGAAGCGGCGAATTGAGGTATTGAAGGACATTCGCCGCCGATTCCGAGCCTTCATTATAGATGAGGCACAAGACAACTCGAACCAGCAGTGGAGGTTATTGAGCAGACTTTGGGGAACCCGAGCCCGAAAGCAGGAAGACCCCGATACACCCAATTCACCGTGGCAACCGACCGTCTGTTGGGTTGGTGACCAGAAGCAGAGCATCTACGGATTCAGACAGGCACTCGTCTCGGGCATGTCTCGTTACACAGTTCATTTGAGAGCAATTAATGAGATGGAATATCAAAATGAGGCTCGTCTTTTGATGGCTCCAGCCCTGAGGCGGCGAGATGCAGCGCGTGACCCTCGATTGGTCGAAGTAACAAGTTTCGTCACCGGTCTTGAATATGTCAACCACCGCCCAATTCCAGAGGAGGCTTGGAAACAATATGACCGAGCCGACGACGGTCGCCGGCTCGACCATGTCGATGTAGTTAGACGAGCAGAGGGGCATGTTGACCTAGTCACCAACTACCGTACCTGTGGTGACTTGCTGGCGACCATGAATGAGTGGTGGGAGGACCTTTTCGACCACCGACATCATCTGTTCCCCGGTGACTGGTATGCGCGCGCTAAAGGGTTGAGGGCGGACCGAAGTGAGTCCGCTGGGCGATTGGAATGGCTCCTTCCGGTGAGCCGAGGCGGGGCGCGGGACCCCTCTCCGGACCTGACACTCCCTCTCGACCCATTTGAGTTGGGCAGCGCAGCAAAATCAGTTCACCTCGAAAACGAAATGATTGCGGCTCGAATCCGGGCTCTCCTCGACGGTTCAGCGACTCAAGTTCTTCCAGCGGCCGCTGAGAATTTGAGTGGAGATGAAATAGAATCTGAGGTGGATGACCAGTCCGATGGTGAGATGTCGGTGGATGGCCAATCCGATGCTGAAACGGCAGTTGAACCGTGTCCAGTCGAGGCGCTCGAAGCGGTTGAACCTCGGGACATCATGGTACTGATGCCCTCCAGAACCCATATGCCGGATTTGATTCGACGACTCGATTCACTCGGAGTTCCCGCAATCGCCGACCAAGAGGGTGGGTTGTTGGAACAGCCGGTCGTCCAGTCCCTACTCGCATTGGTTAATTCGGTGGCTCGGCCAAACGATGTAAGCCGAGCCGCAGCGCTTGCACGGACACCACTAGTCGGTTTTGACGATGCGACTTTGGAAGCTTATCTCGCGGATGATTCTGGTCCGTCAGACCTCATAGCACGGCTTGAGAGTCATGCTGTTCTAGAAAAGCAGAGAGAACTCTTCTCTCGCTGGCGCCGATTGGCAGATTCTAATCGCCTTCTCAAATTGCTCGATGAGACTCTCGACCACTCCGACCTACTGCTCGCCTATCCCAGTCCGGTTGACAGGCAGTATGCCGAGCAGTTCCTCGCTTTTGTTCGTCAACAGACGGCTGAGGCTGGCGGTGATGCGGTTCTTCTCTCAGACCGATTGAGGCACCTAAGCAAGGTATCTGGCCGATTGTTGGAAGGCGAGGCGATGCCTCCGTCAAATGCAGTCCGAGTGATGACCATTCACGGCTCCAAGGGATTGCAGTCGAAGGTGGTGGTAGTCACAGGAATGTTCTCGGAGAACCAGAGCAATCTCGGCCAATCACTGAGAGAGCATACACTCGTAACCGGAGAAATTCTGAGCGCTCGGATTCATCCGTGGAAGAGCAGAGAAGATATCGATTCAGCCAGTTGGCGGTTGTCAAAGGAGGTTCTGACCTCTCAAGTTCAGGCTGAAGCACGCAGGCTACTCTATGTCGCCTGCACGCGTGTGAAGGATTTGCTGATTCTCGCAGGCGCGCCAGAGAACACTTCGATTTCAGCCGAAGGTGACAGTTTCGATATTCCCTGGCGCCAAAAGCCAGCCCCGCGGTTTGGCTGGATGTGGTTGGAGGCGATGCGCCAAGCAGCGCGCCGAGATGGCTTGCTGGATGCACCATGGTTGCTAGAAGACGATGAGAATCATGCCGTCCCACTCCCTTTCAGAGGAAAAGGCTCTATCTCACTTTCACCCTCCGAGTTGCTGCAAGACGCTCAACTTGCGCCCGGGCTGTTGACTTCTCTACCGATTTACCACCACCCCAACAGCCTGTTGGCCGAGCGGCAAATTCGCTCTCCTCTTGTCAACTTCCAGCGACTGCAGGATAGTTCGAGATTGGAACCAACCGGGCCAACTTCTCGACAAACAGTGCCAATTAGAGTAAGTCGAATGCGCCTAGCCCCGCACCTGCTCGACTCAGCATCATCCTGCCTTCGTCGGCACTATCTATCCCGCTACATCGGGCTCAGTGGGGAGCCTATTTCACTCCCGTTGTTGGCAATTTCATCTAATGGTTCGCCGGATGCCGCCGGCACCGATTCTTCAGCCGCCACATCCCCTACTGGCTCAGGTCGCCGACCCGAAGCCAATGAACTGGGCTCGCTATTTCACAGATTGGTTGAACTTGGATTGCCAAACCCAGGCGCTGGTGATTCAGGTCCTTCAGCACCGCTACCCGACCAGTGGTGTGTCCAGACAAGTGATTTGATGTTGGATGAAGGACTGCTCGACCAAGTGTGTGAGGAACTTCTACCCGTTGAAGTAGATTCAGACCTCACAAAACAGATGCTGACTCGAATGGCTGAGCGGGTGATGGAAGGGCGATTCGGTCGCATGGTGAAGGGCGAGGAGTGCGATGGACTGACGGTCGAAGGGTTGCGGACAGAATGGCCATTCCTCATTCAGATGGCTTCTAGAGTCGGTGGTTTACTAGACCAAAGATGGACTCCACACGGCCCGCATACGGTTCAAAACATCGAGAAAGTCATCATCGAATTTGACGGCATAGCAGACTTGGTTCTCTGTCAGCAAGGAGAAGGCAGCAGTTCCACAATTCGCGCAATCGACCTCAAGACCAACGGCTGCCTAAGAATTCTCAACCCTCCGGATGAGTTGGAAAACACGATTTTCGAGATGCCCTCAGATCCAGATGACGAAACCTTGCGAACATTCGCAGAAAGTCAACTGCTCTCCAAGTACAGAATGCAACTCTTCCTCTACCACCGCTGCCTCGTTAGACAGGAGGAAATGCGCGGCCGTGAAGGGATGGCTGCCCGGAAGGTCCTCCCACCAGCAATTCTCAGCGCTGCCACAGGTCGCCTCATCAGTTGGACAGATGAAGAACTCGAAGAGATGGAATCTGATTTTGAAGCACTTCTTACCAAACTCGCCAAAGTCGAAGCCGCAGAGCGCCATGACGAGGCAAATTTCCCTCGATTGCCACTTGAATCACTTGATGTCTGCAAATCCTGCCCCTACTTCCGGGGAGAGGTGAGGCTCTGTGCACCCGAAGGCATGGCACTCGGCGTCGTCAGTAGTTTCACAATAGATGCAGAGGAGACTACTGAGGTCACTCCGTCAACCTCGGAGTGAGTTAGGAATCATCTAGAATTGGTAATTTAGCCGTCGATTGAAGGTGAACGGGCGTTACCGGTGGTTCAATCATCAAAACTGTGTGGGGGGGTTACATGAGCGGCGCAAAATCGATTGACTGGGAGCAACTTTCGGAATTTGTCGAAGGTATGTGGGAAGACTCCGCATTGGGCAGTCTCAGCGATTTTATTCGCATTCCAGCACTCTCTCCAGCGTTCGATGAAGATTGGGCGGCAAACGGCCATCTTGATGCAACAATCGACCTCTTCACCGGTTGGCTGAGCACCATCGAAATGGAGGGATTGAAGGCAAATGTCCACCGATTGGCTGGCCGAACTCCACTACTTCTCTGTGAAGTTCCGGGCACCGGTCCGGGCGAAGTCATCTTCTATTCACATCTCGACAAACAGCCGGAATTCACTGGTTGGTCAGAGGGCAAGGGTCCTTGGAAGCCCGTGCGAGAGGGGGATTGGCTCTACGGAAGAGGGGCTATCGACGACGGATATGGGGGCTATGCGGCGATGCTTTCTGTGATGGCGTTGAAGCAGCAAGGGATTGCGCACCCGACCTGCCGATTTCTCATTGAAACTTGCGAGGAAAGTGGTTCTCCCGACCTGCCTTTCTACCTTGAAGAATTGAAAGACGAGCTTGGAAACCCCGACCTAGTCATCGTTCTGGACTCCGGAATGGGTGATTACGAGAGGTTCTGGATTACCGAAAGCCTCCGAGGTTTGGTGGGCGGGACACTCAAGGTTTCTGTCACCTCCGAGGGCGTCCACTCCGGAATGGGGAGCGGAATCATACCCTCCTCTTTCCGCATCGCTCGTCTGCTACTCTCTCGGCTCGAAGATGCCGAGACTGGCCAGTTGTTGCCAGAGTGGCTGCATATCGAAATTTCTGACCAGTTGCGGGCTGACGCGGGTGAAATCGTCGCTGTGTTGGGGGATGCCATCGTGACCGACTTTCCGCTATTGGCTGGGGTCAAAGCGCAGCATGAGGACATGACCGATGCTCTTCTCGCCCAAAATTGGATGCCGACGCTCTCAGTAACAGGCGCTGACGGATTACCGGCGGTGTCGGATGCAGGAAATGTGCTCCGAACGAACACCGACCTCAAACTGAGTGTCAGGATTCCACCCGGTGTTGAATCCACTACTGCTTCCCAGAAATTGAAGTCGCTGTTGGAGGAGAATCCCCCCAGCGGTGCTCATGTCGAATTTCAAGTCGATACGCCCGCCAACGGCTTCTCCGCTCCGGCGATGTCAAGCGGTCTTTCAGCAGCACTAAACGAAGCATCCAAGCGAACATTCGGCAACCTCGCGATGCCATTCTACGAAGGTGGAACAATCCCCTTCCTCGCAATGATGCAGGAATCATATCCGAATGCCAACTTTTTGGTCACCGGTTGTGGTGGACCGGGCAACAACATGCATGGCCCGGATGAGAAGTTGCATGTTCCAACGGTAAAGTCGGTCACCCAATGCGTTTCAGCAGCGCTCGCAGCCCTCACCGAACAGTGAGCGAAATCTCCGAAATTCGCCTAACAAAGGCCGATGCGTAGCGATGAAAATTACCCAATCGCATACCAAATTTGAATCAAAACCAGCGTTTGAAGGCGCCCCTTCGGGGCGGCGTCTATATCAATGGCGAGCGAGTGGCGCACCGTAGTGGTCTAAATGTCCGGTGACGATGAAGGAACAATCACAGACGAAGTTCGCATCCGCCAATTGACGGAAGAACTCTCTGCTCAGACCGAGCGAGTCACCAAGGTATTCAGCGCCTTTGAGCAGGCCGAGAAAGAGATTGTCCAACTCAAGGCAGAAATCGATGTTCTCGAGGGCGAGGTCATCGACAAGGAGATTGAGCGAGAGGGAATCGAGCAACTCCTCGGCGAGAAGGACCACCGACTCCGAGACCTCGAACTCACCAGCGCCAAGCGCAGCAAGCAGGTCGACCACCTTGAGCCCGAACTTGAGAAGATGGAGGAGAAGTTCACCCGTGAGAAGGACCGCCTCACCAGAGTTTTCGAAATTGCCGAAGAACTCGACAATGACCTACGCCTCGCAGTTGCAGAACTCAAGGCTCGTGACGACTGGTATGTCGACCACATGAAAGTCTTCGAAGACCTCAACAAGGCAATCAAGCGCCGCTACGAGATGATTGAAGCGGCTGTCGAATCAGAGCGCAAGAGCCAGCATATGCAGCGCGCCATCAACGAGAAGTTGGAGGAAGCGATGGAATCCCGCTCAGAGGAAGCAGCCGAAAAGGCAGCAGCAGATGAGGCAGCGGCAGAAGTCGAAGCCGGCGTCGAAGTAGCCGAAGAAGAGTGATTCTCGCTACCGCAGTTTTACCCTAGAATTCTAGAATTCTCAACTATTCGAGATTATTCCGGCTTTGAGCCATCCGCGAGCCGGATGCATTTGGCCGGAACCCCACCCCAAATTTCTCCCGGCGGAACCTCGGTCCATTTGCTGAGAATTGCATGACCCGCGATAACCGCACCGTCACCAATGATGCAACCGGGCATGATGGTGCAGCGGGCACCGATGATGGCACCTGTGCCAATCTTCACTTGAGCCAACACTAACTCGCCTTTCTCAACAACATGCCCATTGATGGTCGCGTCGCCACCGATGACAACATCATCTCCCAAAGTGACCATGAAACAGTCGTTGATTCGCGATGAGGTAATCTGAGCACCGCTTCCAATCGTGCAACCCATCGCCCGAAAGTATGTGTTCGCAACCCAGGAGGGAACGGCTTGGTTCAGAAAGGGAGTAGCCATTCTGTGGAGCAGTGAGAGGAAGGCCCAGCGTACGGTGAGAGCAGACTTGAGTGGAACCCTAGCCTCGGGAAGGTTTGGTCTGAGAATGATGCCGAAGGTGCTGACGATGACGAGACAGGAAATCCCCCAAAGGAAGTACGCCCCTCCCCCGCTAAGGCCGAGCCAAAGTGCCCGAATCCACAAATCTTCACCCGCGGTCAACTCGAAGACATGCATCACTAGTGCAGCACCTGGAACAGCCGCAAGACCCCAAATCGCTATGCAGAGAGTGATGACTAAAGTCGATAGCAGATTTTGGACGATAGCGAAATTCCGCATCCGTTCATTCCCCTGATTCAGCCCCGTTCACTCGCTAACTATGCCGCCTCAACTTTCGTCGCCATTTCCTTCAGTCGTCGCCTTAGCCGTTGCCGCCACTTCAGCAGCGTGAGCCGCCGCTAGATAGGCCGCATCCTCCGCGTCTGCAGCCCTAATACCCTCCTCAAGGTCGACTTTGCCGGTGATTATTGTACCAACAATGATGACGACAGTCACGGTGAGAATAGCAATCCTGCTGTCGAAATTGTCACTCGCAATCGCGTAGAGAAGTGGTCCAATCACCGCTGCTGCCTTGCCGATAAATCCGAAGAAACCGAAAAATTCGGTCGTCCTAGATTCGGGTATCAACTTCGAAAACATGCTTCTGGATTGTGCTCCCGCCGCCCCCATGACACAGCCGACTACCAGCCCGAGGATAATCCACTGGAGATTCACTGAAATTCCGAGTGGAGCCCAAATCTTGTCACGAACAGTGTTGGGCCACCAATCCGCATAACCCCCTTCGATGACAGTCGGATGGTGGTCGCCTACACTTCGTTGTCCTGAGATGTCGTCGGGACCGCCTTCGATTGAGAATGAGAATCGATGGTCGCTCTCTCCATTCATTGCTATGATTAGCGTACGCGCCTCTGTGGCGTTGATACTCATCTTACTGACATCTTCTCCTCTCGATGTGTCAGTGGTCGATTTTGTGGTGAGATAATCCCAGAAGGCGGCTCGGAATGCGACATCACCTTCGCCTGCAAGCGAGACCCAGTCACCCGATTCACAACAGACTCCGCGACCATAGAGAGCGGTTAGTGCGTAGACTTGCTCTTCTTCCTCCCAATCGTATTGGAAATCGTATCGCTTATGTTCATCTTCGAGGGCAAGAGGAGCGAAACTGACTGCGGTAACCGCCACCACACAATAAATCATCAGCGCCGTCATCAACGCCTCCTTGGTTCCCCACCGGTCAGCGAACTTACCGAAAACGATTGACATCGGGACCGCCACGATGTTCACCGTCAGTAGAAGGGCGATGTTCATCACCGGATTGAGTCGAAGAACGGTCTCACCAAAGGCCGACGCCATTCCGTTGATGGTGTTCACACCGTCGAAGAAGAGTAGGTATCCGACCAGAAACAGCGCGAGCACCTTGAACTTGCGAATCTCGCGCAGCGTGTTGACTATCTCAGTGGTGGCAATCTTGACCGCCTCACCGATCGAGCCGATGTCCTGTGGATTGGGAATGTCTGGCTCGGGTGTATCCTTGAAGATCCTCAGAGAGAATCCCATCCACCAGAGTGCAGAGGAGACGAAGACGAACGGAAGCCCCCACGACGCACCCTTGAACCCAAGCAACACCCCTAGGTGCACGAGCAGGAGGAGTGAGCCTCCCATGAACCCGTAGGCGTAACCCCAACTCGAGACATGGTCCATGCATCTGCGGTCGGCCAGATAGGGCATGAAAGCGTAGTAAAATGTGTTTCCAGCAGCGAATCCAACATTTCCTATGACGAAGACCGTTGCCAAAAAGTGGTAGTCGTAAGGTGAGGTGAATGAGGTGAAGGCCATCAAGATGGTTGCCCCTATCCCAAATATTGTGAACCACTTGAGTAACTTCTTTTTGATTGGAATTCTGTCAGCGATTATTCCGAGTAGCGGCGCTGCGACCGCCACAATCAGCATCGAAAAACTGTTCACATAGCCGTAGAATGAGTCGCCTCCCCCACCGTTCGCGCTATTGTATAGGCTCGACATGTACTGCGGTACAATTACTGTGAGAACCGTGAGAGCCCACGCCTGATTAGCCCAATCGTACCAATACCACCCTTTGAGCGCCTTATCCTCTTCCTCACTCATTTCCCCCATGAGTTGCTTGACTAGCGCAGGGTCGGTCTTGGTCTTGGTCGCACCAGTTCCCCCAGCCATGGCTTCGGACACGCTCGGCCTCGCTTTAGCCTTACACCCTGCACACCGGCCGCCGTTGCGGAGGTAGAAACCCGATTAATTCCGCTGGCAATTCTGTCGCTCATGAGGAAGATTTTCTTGCGAAAATCGACTTGAACTGTTCACGCTCGACTAAACATCGTGCGCGGGCGTAGCGCACGATGCGTTTCGTCGCTGAGATCGAGCAATACGACTCCAATGCTCTTCGGCAAGGACTGGAGGCGAAAGTGGTCGAACATATCCGAATTCAATTCATTCGATCGCCTTTATTCTGCGCAATTCTGCGGTATAGCGCCTCTGCGAGAGACCCTTTCCAATTGGGAGGGTTCATGTTTGGGTGGCATCCCGGGAGACTCGGAGGAATGGCTGTGAGCGGTACTCAAGGCGGTTGCTCGAAAGGGCTCATGCCTCTAGACGAGAAGGCCGTGAAAGTCCACCATCTTGTCAAAGCGCCCGAAAATGCACCAGATTCAGTTCGAATCAGAGAGGCTTGGGATGCGAAGGAGCCGGCAGTTTTCTACACCACTCCCGAGGTGCTTCCCGATGGCACTCCATGTACTGCTGCGACCTTGATTTTCCGGACCAAGGGGTGTGTATGGTGGTGGAATTCCGGCTGTACTTTTTGTGGATATTTCAACGATGTTCGCGACGATGTTACGCTCGACGATGTGATGGCTCAATGGGAGCACTGTAAGAAGGAATTGAACGATTTCGAAGGCATTGATATGGTCAAAGTCTACACCTCTGGGACATTCTTCGAAGACAGGGAAAATCCACCTGAATGGCAGGACGCAATTCTTCGTGAAACTCATGAGAAAGGACTCCACTTGATTGTCGAAGCGCAAGCTCAAATGTGCTCCCCCGAAAAGATTGCCTGGGTTGCTGAGCGCCATCCGGGCTGTGTCGTCGCAATCGGGCTTGAAGCGTATGATGATGAGGTGCTGAGATTCCATTGTAACAAGGGCTTCTCAACCAAACAGTGGCATCGTGCTGTCGACATCCTTCGAGAGAATGGTCTTGGGGTCAAGACCTATCTTTTGTTCAAACCACCATTCATGTCAGAAGGTGATGCTCTGAACCACTGCGTCGAGTGGATTCGGACAGTCGCCCCAATATCGGATGAAGTTAGCGTAAATCCGATGAATATCCAGCGTCGAACCATCGTCGACCGACTCTTCCGGAACCGTGAATATCGGCCACCTTGGCTTTGGTCTCTCGTCGAGATGATTGAACGAGTTCATCCCGCTGAGGGACGCCTTATCGTGCATCCAACAGCAGCCGGCAAAATTCGTGGGGCGCACAACTGCGGAAAGTGCGACCGAGAGGTCGGAGCAGCAATCGAGCGCTATTCAGTTTCGATGGACATTGCAGAATTCACCGGGCTTGATTGCGAGTGCAAAAAGCGGTGGCGCTGCGAAGTAGAATTGGATGCAGCAATCCCCGCTCCGCTCGGCGTCGGATTGGACCGTCGCGGCGACCATATTGACGCGCTGATGTCACCTTGATTCCGCACCTTTCAGCCGCCTAAATTTTAAGGACTTCTCGTAGGTCGGCAAGATTGCCTTTAGGCAATCTCTGGTGATACCGTGACAGAACTACCCGAAATGATGCAAGGAAAAGAAGAGCCGGCTACAGCACGCGTCATCTTGACGCTGTCCGCTATTGGGGCTCTCGCTTTTGTGATGCTATACTCCGTACTATTCCCTGGACACCCCTTCCCTGGCTTGGGCAGTGTGATTCCTTTGTTCAGTGAACTTGGGGACTCGGTGGTCTGGTTCTTCCTCTTGGGAATTGGCCTTGGCATGGCTATGTTGGTTGCGACTTTACTCGGGGAGACAATCGCAGATTGAGGTGATATCATGGAGTTAAAAACAATTTTTCTATCGTACATTATTTGGCTGCTCGCAGTCCGTTTCCTCGCCTCTCGTGGCCTTGGCCCGTTCAGTTCGTTCGCCAAGGACCTCACCGGCTTCATGCTCGGTAAGGGACTCGGCCCAGCGAATGACCTCATCGAAGACCGACCCGGTGCTGGCGCTCGAACTTGGTATGCACACGGAATCTTGTGGTTCATACTTGCAGCAACACTCTTTTTCACAAATCTGTGGACTGGTCATGAGCCGAATGCTTTGTACTCATTGAGTGCGGTTGGCTACGCTCCATCCGCGAGCCAAGCGACTGCAGCCCTGCATTTGGCAGCAGCATTCGGCGGCCTCTCAATGCTGTTGATTGCATCTGGATTGGCTTCACAAGCGAAGTTGAGTGGTGGGCGACTCGCCTCCGAATCAAACGCAGCGTTGATGGCATGGGCTTGGAGTGGCACAGTTTTCATCGGTGTAGTAATCGCTCACACTGAGATTTTCACATCTCACGCTAGTTCGTTCAGCGGCTCCGCCTGGCTCGAGATGCCACCAATCTACTACCTTCTCTTTACCGTGATTTCACTACCGATTTTCTTCAACCATCTACTCACGATGAGTGGTTCAAAAAACCCGATTTTGGTACCTCAGTGGTTCTTCGTCATGGGCTTCGCTGCTCTTATCTGGACTGGTCCGGCAGCGATGATGTTGATGATTGGAGAGAGTCAAGAAGTCTCTTGGATGCTCGTCAAAGTTCTATTCGGTGGATGGCTGTTATCCCAATCACTCGGTATCGCCCATCATGTGATTCCAAGCGCCGCTGGTGCGCCACTTTGGAGCCGCTCACTTTCAGCGGTTGCTCTGTTTGGTACATTCTTGACCTTCTCGCCGCTGGGCGCTGCAGTCGAAGTATCTGCGGCGAGTGAATCCCTACGAGCAATAGTTGCAATATCTCTCACACTATCTCTAATACCGATAATCGCAACAGTCGCCAATTTGTCGGTGACTGCGAGTGGACGATTGTCTAAGTCGTATGGAGCCAAGATGACGATGTTCGGTGTGGTAATGCTCATTCCGATCGGATTGGGTAGTTTGTTTGCATCAGTCTCCGCCTTCGGCGGTGGAGCCGAGCAGGCACACATCGCTAACACCCTCGATACATTGGCGATTTGGGGAGTATTCGGAGCGATTGCCATTGGCGGCGCTCACATCTTATTCCCTCAGACAACGGGGCGCTCTCTAGCAAGCCGGAACAAGACTCGCTCGACATATTGGCTATTCATTTTCGGAGTTGTAGGATATGGAATCGGGCAACTCATCACAGACCATGTGAATGCAGCATTGGGTGCAGAAGCGGTTGTTGCGGCACTTGAGGATGCAGGAGTCACAGCGCCAGACTCAGCGGTAACGGCCCAAGTCTTTGCCTCCGTGATGTTCTACGCTGTTGCCATGGCCGGCGTCTTCGCAGCCCAAAACATGCTTTCGGGCTCACTTAGGGGAACATCTCTCACCGATGCAGCCCCAACTGTAAGCTCAGAACCGACTCGCCACATTGTGACAGGAGCGACGACAGTCAGGAATCTGCTCTCGGCAGGCGTCGGCTTGGACACCGAAATTTCGATGGAGGGCGGTTCGGGAAGCAGCGGTCACATTGCACTAGCAGACCTTGCAGCCCCAACGGAGGATGCGGGAGATGGTGATGACTCAGACGACTCTGACGACACTGACGCTTCAACCGACTCGGGTGACACAGACGACACAGACGCCCCAACCGACTCAGATGACACAGACGACACAGACGACACAGACGCCCCAACCGACTCGGATGACACAGACAACACCGACACCTCGACCACCACCGTGACTGAACCAGCGGGTGGATTTGGCAAGATGCTGAAGGGGGAATTAGTCGGATTAGCAGAGTCTGCAGGACTCGATTCAAGTGGCACGAAGGCGGACATCATCGCCCGATTAACCTCCGCTTGAGTTGCGAAGGGGCCAAAACGGATGTGCCTCGCTGAATATTTTGAGGGGGGCTTCGTTTGCGTATCGGATTGGTAGGAAAGCCGAATGTCGGGAAATCGACAACCTTCGCTGCATTGACCGAAACTCCAGTTGAAATCGCCAACTACCCATTTACCACAATTGACCCCAATGTAGGTGTCACCTTCATCGCCGCCTCACTCCCTTGTGCTTGTCAAGAATTAGTGCAGCGTCGCGCAGCAGAAGGTCGATTGGAATCGGATGATGGTGCGGATGGAAGCATCTGCCAGCCCCGCACTGGTGCCTGCAACGGTCACACCAGATTGGTTCCAGTGACTTTGGTGGATGTCGCCGGGCTGGTTCCCGGCGCGCATGAAGGGCGAGGCCGTGGCAATCAATTCCTATCCGACCTCGCCAGTTGCGACGCTCTTATCCAAGTCGTTGACGGTTCTGGCTCTACTGACATCGAGGGAAATCCTACCGGTCCTGGAGCGTGTGACCCACTCGAAGAGCACAACTTTCTAGTCGAGGAATTGGCCGCATGGCTTTCGGGAATCCTTGAGGGTGGCTGGGCACGGGCAATCCGGACAATCCAATCCGAGGGTGATTCTGGTTTTGCCAGTTACATCACAGACCAACTGACTGGAGTTGGCGCGACTGCCGCCCAGATTTCACTGGCATTAGACAGGTTTCAATCATCAAACCGAGACTTACCTCCAGCAGGAAAGTGGGGTGATGATGAGCGACAGGCTCTATCAGAAGAGTTGCGAAGAGAGATTTTCCCACTTTTCATCGCTGCCAACAAAGCGGACCTCGCAGAGCCTGAAATCTATGCCGCCCTCAAAGCGGAAGTAACCTCTTCAGGCGGCCTATTGGTCGCTTGCAGCGCAGAGTCGGAACTAGCGCTGCGACGCGCAAGAAAGGCAGGAATAGTCGATTACGAGCCCGGCGCAACTTCGTTTTCCATCCAAAAAGGAGTATCCCTCAACCCAGCACAACAGCAAGGGCTGGACGAACTTTCGGACAGACTTGCGAAACTTGGGGGGACTGGGCTTAGTGAACTTCTCGCAGGGGTGATTTACGAGCGGCTCGAGAGAATTGTGGCCTACCCCGTGCAGGATGAGTCGAAGTGGACAGACGGTGACGGGCGCATCCTTCCCGACGCACTTCTCGTCCCCACCGGTACGACAGCCAAAGGGCTTGCATACGCTGTTCACTCAGATTTGGGGGATGGTTTCATCCGCGCTTCAGACGGAAAAAGTGGCCGGGTCATAGGGGCTGAGCACGAACTTGAAGACGGGGCTGTCGTCAAAATTCACGCGAAAACTTAGGGCTGATTCAGCCCTAAACAACGAACGCATTCGCTAGTCAACCTCAAAACTTGAGAGTCCAACGACCATCAATTGGCATCTTCGAACGGGTCATCGCCGTCGTCACCAAAGTCTGGTGCTGGTGGCAAGGCTGCTTCTGCCGGTGTGGTTTCGGCTGCACTTTCGATGCCACTTTCGGCTGAACCTTCGTCATCGGCGCTACTCTTGGGTGGCTCATCCAGTATCTCTATTTCTAGTGTGTTTTCCTCAAGGAAGGCATCGTTTTCCTCGTCAGTATAGGTGGTGAGATGCCGTCCACCGCCTCTAAGGTTGCCGTAGTCATATGGTAGTACGAGTGAGATTAGGGTGTGCTGCTCCATCCCTAACTCACCGACAGTCTGCAGTCTGCGCAGTTCCATAAGTTCGGGTGCCTTCGCTAGAGTGTTGGCAGCGTGAGCAAGATTCTTGACCGCTTCAACTTCGCCTTCTGCTCTTCGCAATCGAGCCTTTCGCTCTCTCTGTGCCTCCGCCTCTCTGGCCATTGCACGCTGCATGTCTGTTGGAATGACGACATCGGTGATGTCGACTCGAGTTACATCGATTCCAAGAGGTAGCGAGAAGGCATCGAGAATCGATTCCATCCGGTTTGAGATGACTTCTCTCTTCGATAGCAATTCGTCGAGTTTGTATTCACCAATTACGACTCTGAGCGCTGACATCGTAGCCTGCCTGATGACTGTTTGTGGGTCACTCACCGCAAGGACACTAGTCATCGGGTCAACCACCTTCCAGTAGACAACTCCGTCAACTTTCAAACTCACATTGTCCCGAGTGATACAAATCTGGCCGGGGATGTTTTCTGGTCTATCTCGGATATCGACGAGAAGGAACTGGTCGATGATTGGCCAGCGGAAAGCCAAGCCGACATTGTTTGTCTTGAGCGGCTTTCCAAAGCGGAATTTTACAGCACGCTCGTATTGGTCCAAAATCGTGATCACACCTCTTCGGGGCCAAGTTCCCCTTGGAGGATATCCTGTTGGGTCACTACCAGCACTGGCGAACATGCCACCAGCCGCCCTCAAACCCAACAAGAGCAAGGCAATTCCACCGCCGATTAAGAGGCCGCAGAAGGCTTCAAAAAGTAATGCTCCAGCTGATGCCATCACTTACCACCTCCTTTGAAAAAGTCCCCAATCGGACCGTTTTGGAAGTCAAGAATTGTGTCTGGAAGCATCATAATACGAGTTGCATTGTTCTCAGCGCCTACTTCTGAAAGAACCTGTAGACGGCGAAGTTCCATCAGTGCTGGGAAGCGAGCGAACAACTCCTGCGCCTCTGCCAACTTTGTTGCGGCTTCACGCTCTGCGCTCGCTTTGATGACTCGCGCCCGCGCCTCTCTGTCAGCCTCAGCCTCCTTAGCCATCGCCCGCGTCAAGTCGTGGGGCAACTGCATATCAGTCAATTCAACATGAACAACTTCGATTCCCCACGGGTCGGTGGCATCGTCGAGATTTGCTCGAATGTGCTCGGCAACATCTTCGCGCTCCTGCAATACTTTATCGAGCGGAACAGAACCAAAGACATCTCGAAGAGCGCCCATGGCAGCCATCCCAATGGAAGCCCGTGCATTGGTTACTTTGTTTACCGCATCTCCGGGGTCGCGCACTCGATAGAAGACCACAGCGTCGATTGTAAGCGAGATATTGTCCTTTGTTACCACCGATTGGCCCGGTACATCGTTAATCAGCATCCGCAAATCCCATCGCACCAACCGGTCGACGAACGGAATGACAACTCTGATTCCTGGCTGCAGAACACCCCTGTAAGTTCCTAGTCGGAAAACGACTGCACCCTCCCACTGTCTGATGATTCGAAGCAGACTTCCGAAGAAGAGAATCATAACGAAAGAAAGAGTTCCAATCAAGAAGAAGGTGGCCGCCATACCTCACGCTGTGCCATAGAAGGATATGAGGGTTCACCCGCGCACAAGTGCCCTCCAAATGACCCCCTGCAAACTAATCAGCCTCCCAAATAGTGCCTCGAAAGTGACCTAAAGTAGGTAGAGTAAGAGGATAAGATGGCATTCATCGCTCAAAAAGCAACCATTCCATCGTCTGCATCACGAATTTCATGTTGTCACCTTCTTCGATGTAGCCGTTTGCAGCGATGTTGCTATCCCCCACGACGACCAACCGGCCGGCAGCCTCCGAGGCTACTGCGATAGGCAGACTACCGCCAACCTCACCTTCACCCAATTCTTGGTCGAGGTCGAGGTCGCCAAACGAACTCTTTTCGGTGTACGCCAACACCTTGGCAGACTCGTCAGCGCGCAATGAACATCCAGAGAAATAGATTAGTTCGCCGAGTCCATCACAGATAGGATGGTCTGTGAAGGTACGAATTCTGACGAAGTGAAGAGTCGCTTGCTCATCTAGCACAACATCCCCCAACCTCACCTCTTGAGTCAGGTGCTCGGTCGGGTCCGTCACCCTGTCCCTTTGGATTTGTATTCCGTAAGGCGAGGTCACCTCGTTTAGGTGGTCGACATGGTCGAACAGGTCGCCCCATTCAGCGAGCAGCAGCAACCCCTTCCCGCTTCTGAGGTGGTCATGAAGAGCGAGCGATTCAGCGGTCGAGAACGCTAATTTCGGAAAAGGGATAACCAATAAATCCCAAGGTAATGGCTCACTGGTCGGCAGAACTGTATAGATTCTCTCTATTTGGTGGCCGGCTTTTTCCAACATCTCAGCAAGGATTGAGAAGCCGTCGGATTCCGGGTTGGCAACCGAGTTTTCCATGTGGTACTCATCGAAACCGATGCGTGCCAACGAATTCACCCTCAAAGTTCTCCAGCGATTGCGCTGACTTCGACTGTGAAGAGCACGACGGTCCAAGAGACAGTGACATCTTCGTCGTTGTCAAGAAGCCCGGGTGGGGGTGTATTGACATCCATAGTGACTGAACAGAGCCATTCACCGCGAGCCAACCCACCATCATCCCAGCCATCCAATATGGACTGTTTTGAAACTCCACTTGCGATGTATGTGGCACCGCTGTAATTTGCTGCGATGTCGTATGAGAAGGAGGCGGCGGGGTCTCCACCGTTGCAGATTCCCCCATCGTTCTGTTCGCTGAGTTCTCCTTCAACTCCGGATGGGTCGAGAGTTGCGTCGACAGCATCTCTGGAAGTAGGCACGCCCCCTTCGTCGTTGTCGTTGCACTCGATTGTGATGTTTACGAATGCAATCTGTTGCCCCTCATTTAGCATATCATCGGTTAATTCGTAGAACGAATCGAGGGTTTCACCGTCGCTCAGTCTTGCGGTTTCGTCGAATGTGAGGGTTGATTCAGTGAAATTCACCTGCCACCCCCCCTTCGCTCCAGAAGTGCCTCCCGAGGCTGCATCAAGACTTCCTGCCATGGTCGCGAAATAGGCTGGAAAAACAATTGCGAAGACGACGGTGACCACCCAAATTGTAATCGCTCGCTGCGAGCCAAACAATTTCTCAGTCACATCCATACTTTCGCCTCATATTGGATGGGGCGCTCCTTCGTTATCAATATAGCAGCGCGTCGGGCTCACCGTCGTTCAGGAAGTTGGGCTACCAAAATGGAACAATTGCGGTGTGCGAATTAGTCGTACTACCAGCATATGTTCCCACTCCAAGTGAAAACCAATCAACTCGCATCGATTAGCGGATTTACTCGAAGTCTTACTCGAGGGCTTACTTGAGGACTTACTCTTCTTCAGAGGAAATCCGCCATTCCTCAGGTGGCCAAGTGGGAAGATTTTGATTTGGCCACGCTCCCTTCGAGGTATCGATGCCCTGTTTTCGAAAGAGTCGCTTTGACCGTTTGAAAACAAGCAAGAAAAATCCTAGAGTTGACCGCTCGCCAAATGTCCATTTCCAAGGGCAGCGTGGGAGTCGAGCGGTCCATTCTGCGAATAGTTGTCGCCACTCATCCTCCAATTCGTTGGGAATCAGCCACTCAACAATTGTCAATGCGCCTGCCGAGCCTCTGACATGGCTGTAGGATTCCATCGCCACTTCGGTGAGAGGGCCGGTCTCAAGGACTAGTCCAATGGTTCTGGAGCCTTGTGCAATCGGCATGATGATCGCCCATCGGTCGACAAGCCTACTACCTCGAATTCTGCGAGAGTTCCAACCCGCCTCTTGAGCCATTTCTCTCAAAGCACGGACTGCCGCAGTGGGAGTCACACAGGTCTCGACTTTGAGATGGCGGGGTGGAAGCATGGTTACCACTTCTCTGCACATCGCCTGTCGCTTACTACTTTCGGAATAGTAGAAGCACCATCATTGTGACAAATTGGCGACGATATTTATGTCGAGCATTCGCACTACACAGCCCCGATTTGGGGCACGCAATTAGTTTGTTTCAAAACTATTACACTTAGCCGAACAGAGAACCGAGGCCCTCGAAGCTTGCGTCCTCCTCCTCTTCCTCGGCGGGTGCCTCCTCAGCGGGGGCAGCAGCGTCCGAGGCTGCGGGGGCGGCGCCAGCGGGTGCAGCGGCAGGGGCAGCGATAGCAGCGCTCATCGCTTCTCCAATATCCACACCATCGAGGCTCGCGACGAGCGCCTTTACGCGGGCGTCGTCTGAGGTCACGCCGGCGGATTTTAGAACCGCTCCGACATTTTTCTCGTTTATCTCGTTATCAGCCGAGTGCAATAGCATTGCAGCGTATACATACTCCATTTTTTTTCACTTCCTTTCAACCAAATAGGTCACCGAGGCCGTCGAATTCCGCGGCCTCTTCTTCCTCAGCGCTCTCCTCTTCAGGCGCATCTTCCGCTTCCTCGGATGAATCCGAGGTCGCTTCTTCGGTGCTTGCGACAGAAGCCGCAGCACCGAGCAGACCCGACAATTCTTCGTCGAGCGCGGAGGAATCTAGTTGCCCTGCTAGGGCGAGAGCGCGGGCGTTTGCCAGCGCGATGAACAGCGGAATAGTCTCGCTGTTGGAAATATTTGCTTCAACTGCAACAGCGATCGCTTCTCCACTCGCCTTCGAAAGTAGTGGACCAACTGTCTCTGGAGTGAACCAGCGAATGTTGCATGCTACATTGAACGAAGCGGAGACCGCTTGTGAAATGTTGTTGCTGAATCCTTCAAGGTCGAGGTCGAGGTCTTCTGGAGGCATAACGATGCCATCTTGAATCGCTCCACAGAGAATAATGCCGATTTCGATAGGCTTGATGTCCAACTTATCCAACATAAGTCCGAGTTCGCCACCGACGACATCGCCCTTCTTGACAGCGGTGACTGTCTTTTGGATCATCACCTTGCCCTTGTCAATCTTAGCTGGAATCCCAACCGCTGATAATTCACCAACGATTGGACCAGGTGCGAATTCGGTTGGTCCCGCTTCAACGATGATGTCTTCAGGTGCGACATCACCCTCTTTTGCTGCTCGACCGGTACGGGTCTTTTCCAACTCTGAAAAGAGCTTGAACGCGCTTAGTGAATCGCTGTGCACCAAAACTGGTTGAACAGCGCCTCCGAACAGCGTTTCAAGAGAATCAGCGTCGAGACCAGCCTCAATCCATGCCAGCCGAATCAGCGACTTCTTCGCCATCGTCATAGTCATAATTGAGCGCAAGTCATCACGCATACCGAGCATGGCTGTAGCCGGAACACCAGCCACATCGACAATTGCGAGGACTCCATCTTGCTTGAGAAGGTCCGCTAACTCTCCAACACGGTCTTTCTTCCAAGAGGCTGCTTTGGCTTCAATCACTCAATCACCTCTACTTTGACAGAAGGACCCATTGAGGTCTTGACATAGAGAGAGCGTATGTTTCCTGCGCCTCGTTCCAACTTGGAAGTAACTCGCTTCCAGACTTCCAAGGCGTTCTCAGAAATTTCATCTTCGCTCAGTGCACGGCTGCCGATGATTGTATGGAAAGTCACTTTGTCACGGCTTCTCACAATCGCAGTGTCTGAAAGACCTGCAGCAATCGCGCCAGGGTCGACATTGGGAGGCACCGGCCGAGGCATCTTTCCACGGGGACCGAGTACAACACCGAGGAAGCGACCGATAGTGGCCATGTGAGGCACTTCGGAGAGGAAGAAGTCGTGACGGTTAGCCATCTTTCGAGCGGCTTGGCGATTTCCACCATAATCTTCGATTGCTGAAGGGTCGATGACAGTGAGGCCAGCTTCGTTCGCCTTAGCTGCCATTTCTGCTCCAGCGAAGATTGCGATGCTTACTTCCTTACCACGCCCGCGAGGGAGGCGCACATTTTCTTCGATTCTGTTCGCCGGATTCTTGAGGTCGACATCCTTGATTGTGAATGCCATCTCGACGCTCTCTACGAACTTCCGTTCAGGTGCTCCTTCGAGCGCCTGCTTGATTGCTTGAGTAATGTTTTCTTCCATTTTTTCCCACCCCTGCGGTCGACGAGGTTTCCCTCTCCCGCAATCCGTGTTCAATCGAATCTGTCGTCGTATTCTCCCGCCTTCACCTTCACGATGAAATCCTTAGGCACGATGCCTTCGATGTGGCAGCGCATGGATACACAGGTACCCATCACTTCCAACGACCGATTCTTGACATTCTTGCCAGTCAAGTCAGCCGCTTTCTCGTTGGAAATCGTGATGACTTGGTCGAGTGTGATATTGTGGATTTCGGGGTCTGAACCGACATCGGTTTCCCCTTCCCAAGAGCCGTTGAACTTGATGCCCTTACCGATGACAGCGGTGCGGATTCTACGAGCGGTCCAGTTGTCTGACATCAGTTCACCTCAGTTCTCGGGTTCCCGCCGACTTCCTTCCTCTATTTAACCGCCGCGAACGCCCTACGGGCGTCACTCGCCGACCCTCTCAGTTACCCGAACATTGTCGGCTCGCATGGTGATGGGGATTGGTACAGGTGCCTCGAACAACTCGACGGTGACCTCTTCCTTTCCTTCCGCCACCTCGGTGACACGGGCTCTGTTGCCCTTGAAGTGACCAACTCGAATCTCGACGATGCAGCCGACATCGATTCCTTCTGTTGCTGCCTTAGGCTCAAGATAATTGGAGACTACAGCCAGTGGTGCTTCTCCGGGTAATACCTTCGAACAACCTCGCAATGGGGTGGTTACACCACCGAGCCTGCCGATGAGTTTCTCGACATGGTGCTTGGCGCTCGCTTCAACGAAAATGTAGCCACGCATTGTTTGAGGGTGAATAACTGAGAAAATTTCTCCTTGAACGCTCTCAAGAGAGCCGGTGCCAGAAAGTCGAGCGCGGATTTCTTGGGCGATTTTCTGCTCTCTACCAATCGTGGTCTTGAGCATGTAGAGGAATGTTGAGACATCGCCGTACATTTCACCGAGTTGTGGAACGGTAGGCCGCTCCTGCATGACGCTGACTTCATCAGCGCCGGTAACCTCATCGGGGCTCAGCACATTCAGGAAGCCAGGGTCAACCCAGATGGCGTCGTCGTAGAGAGTCTGCGCCTCTACTTCGTTGGTGTCACTGACGAATAGGATTGGTACAACTTCGTTGAGTCTGTTGCCGAATTCGACTCCTCTTGCAGTACCGGTTCTGACATGGGTTAGAGATTCCAAGGGAATTCCGGTAGCATCGTTAATTCTGACCATTACCGCATTGAGGTCAGTCGCATCACCTACGCCATAGATTCCATCCCACTTGTTGGGGAAGTCAGCAACCATCTCGCTGCGGTTGAGCAGCAGCACGGTATCCTCGTGTCGAATCAAAGCGATAAATCCATCAGACATACGAAATCCTCCATCGGGTTTTAACTGACAATCCAAGCGAAGAACTTGGGTAGTTCTGTATCCATTAGCCAAAGCATGACGAAGCCGATAAATCCGAGAATGAACATGCCAATCCCGCACACCCAAATGGTCTGTCGGAACTCCATCTTTGTCGGCTTACGAGCCATCCTCACAATCCTCGCCCACGAACCCTTTCCGAAGCTTCGAACCCAACTCTCAAACTGGTCTTGGCGGCCTTGAACCTTCTCTTCGAAGGAGCGATTGCTAGCATCGTGGCTGGACATGTATGAACCCCTTAGGGTTCACCCCGACCGGCGACCCCTCTTTAACATCAACGCTAAATCTCAATTGATGAATTCTAGGCTGCGGTTGCGCATCGTACGCATCTGCTGATGTGCATTCGCACCGAAAATCTGCTGACTTTTAACTCCGGTTAAAACGAGTAGCACACGGACTTCATTGCCCATGTTCTCATCGACTGTAGCACCCCAGATGATGCGCGCATAGGGATTGATTCTCTCCCTAATTTCTTGAGCACACATCTCAGCCTCTCCCAGTGTGAGGGAAGGCCCGCCGACAACATTGACCAGTGCCCCGCGGGCGTCTGAGATGTCGATGTCGAGCAGTGGTGACTGAAGCGCTTCTGCAGTCGCTGCTGCGGCACGGTTCTCGCCGGTCGCTTCGCCAAGTCCAATCATTGCCATTCCGCCGCCGTTGAGCATCACGCTGCGCAAGTCCTCAAAGTCGAGGTTGACCAACCCTTCTTTGGTAATCATTTCAGAGACTCCAGCGATTGAACGCATCAACAGTTCATCAGCAACTCGGAATGCCGCCTCAATCGGCAGGTCACGCACACCGTCGACCTCGAGCAACTTCTCGTTGGGCAGGACTACTACGGTGTCGCACACCTCTCGTAATCGCTCTAGCCCCCACTCGGCGTTCTGCCGGCGCAGGGTTCCCTCTGAAGCGAATGGATAGGTCACAACCGCGATAGTAAGCGCACCCGCAGACTTTGCCAACCGCGCCATCACATGAGCAGAACCGGTTCCGGTTCCACCACCAAGTCCAGCGGTCACGAAAGCCAAGTCACAGTCGATAACCGTCGAAGAGAGAGTTCTCTCTGACTCAAATGCGGCCTTCTCACCCTTCTCCGGGTCGCCACCGGCACCTCGACCTCGAGCGGTCCTGCCAATCAGCACTTTCTTCTCGACTTTTGAGCGCAGCAGATGCTGCGCGTCTGTATTCACCGCATATCCGGTGATAAAGTCGCCATCTAGCAACCCCTCCTCATGCAATCTTTGGACGGTATTGCAGCCGCAACCCCCACATCCATAGACTCTGATTCTTGGCGCTAAACTCGCTAGAAGCGAAACCAATTCGTTGTCATTCGGGGAAGGTGGGACCTCTTCTACAGTCTCTTCAGTCTCATCCTCTTGCAGTTCAAGCACTCTATCAATCAAATGACGCATGCCCGGAGGCTCGTTGAAGGTGCCTTAACTGTGACGCAGGCGACCTACACGCGAACGCCAATTAAGAGAGGGTCCCGCAATTGCCGAAATCGCGAAAAACGGGGGTTTTAGTGGGTGACGACTCCCCCGAAGTTCAAAGAGGGTAGTCGACTCTTGAGTGTTCTATGAGATACTCGGCTCCGATGATTGTGACGCTCTTTCTACTCTCTATTTTCGCAGGCTTCCTAGGTGGGGGGTTGGCCATTGGCTCGGATGTTGGCCCACAAGGTGAGGACGCTGAAGGGCAAACAGGTGGGCAGGGTGTAGGAGTTTCGGAACTTTCTGAGGCGGATGTAGTCTATGGTAGCGGAGCGGGCCTGTGGAGTTTGACAGACGGGCCACCGGTTCAAGCGGGCTGGTCTGCACTCAATTGGCAACCCGACCCACAAGGTGCAATTTGGGAGCTGGACATAAGCCCGGATGGCGAGCGATTGGCTGCGGTGGACATCACAGATAATCGGCTCTATGTTTGGAACATAAGTGACGGCAGAGTTCTGCTTTGGGTCGGCCACAGTAAAACGATTGTCGATGTGGTTTGGTTGTCCAACGATTGGGTTCTTGTCGCGGACGGCGAGACCGGCTGGTACTCTTACCAAGTGATTGACGACGGCTCATCTCGACCTCAAGCGAATGCACAGATGCGTTCAGGCGAATGGACTGATTCGATGACCGGCACCTACAACGGTTGGCTTTGGGGGCTTGATGCCTCCATCGACTATTCGACCGTCGTCTTCTGTGGTAATCTCGACCACATGAACATGGGAGGCGAAGTTGTGATTGCCGACCTCAATTATTTCATCGATGGTTCACCCCACAATGCGCGCCATTTCTTGCCGCAATACTGGAGTCCAGATTGTGATATCTCGTGGAATGGCACGATGGTTACTGCACTTGGTCGCAACATGACAACCTATCCAGATGGAGGTATAGGATATCGCGACCATGTCTACGGCATTGATGCAGGTACGGGGGCACTCCTCTGGGAGCGATTGGTTGGTGGTCCAAACAGCACCGCGTGGGCAATCGATTGGGAGCCAGGCGGCGTTGGCTACACAATCGCCTACAACCATCCGACTCCAAACCAACCCGGACAATGGGAAGGCGTCGCAACTCTCTACGACCCACCTACCGGAAATGTGGTCTGGTATTCTCCCATTCCACAGAATGTGAGTAGTCTTCGTTGGCTATCTGACGGGAATTATGTTGGAGTCGGACTTTACGACCCGGGAAGAATTTCGTTCATCGACTACAATGGCAACATACAGACCGACTTCGGCTGGCATTCGGTAATGTCAGGCAGCACCGGCCAGCCAGAAGATATCACTTCAGTCGCCACAATTCACAGACCAAATAGCGGTACGACCGACCAATGGATTGCATCGGGAGGGAAAGATGGAAGCATCGAAATTTGGTCGGTTGACCAGATGAATTTTGAGATTAAACCGATTAGAAGATTTGGACCTGATACCGTTAGGGAAATTGCAGTGGATGGAGTCCAAGACTTGGTTGGCATCGCAGAATCTTCGGGAACAATCACAGTTCGTTCAGGACAAAACGGTTCCATCGTTTCACAATGTTTCCACCCTGAGTTCGGCCAGTTCAAGTACAACATACCGAATGTGAAATCGGTCGCTTGGGGGCCCGGTTGGTTAGCAGGCGGTTTCAGTGATGGGGTCGTTCTCGGCTGCGACATGGATAACAAGTGGGCTTGGCAATTTGACCTCAGAAGTCAGAGAACGGTGGGCTCGTTTGGTCGGGTCGCAGTTCATCCAAACGGCCAGTATATCGCAATCTCATGGAGTGAGAATCTCACTGATTCCACGAAGGACGGCAAGGTGGCAATCGTTGACCCCTTATCGCAGCAGATTTTGGCTGAGTGGTCATACCCAGAAACGCATTGGACACTCGACTTCAACGAATTTGGCGAAAAACTCGCTTCCGTTGGACAATCTGGAAATGTTCGGATTTGGAATACCAGCGACCCCAATCCTGCAAACTGGATGGATGACGGCTCGCCTTATGCTCATCAAGGATATGTCGGCGTCTGCAAGTGGATGCCAGGCGGTCCCGATGTACTGATTACTGCGGGTTGGGATAAACAACTCATCTTCTACGATATTGTGGGACAAGCACCAATGCAGCAGTTCACGCTTCTCAATGAGGCGTTCTCGTTCACATTTCTGATGTCGGAAGGTCTGATAGCGGTCGGTACCGGCGATGCCTCCACCTCGTCGACGGGCCAGATTGAATTCTTCGACATGGCTAACGGTACCCGTTCAGACACCTACAATTTCACCCATATACCGCGCGGCCTCGGCTCTCTTCCCTCTGACGAATCACCTGTGGTTGCGAACCATTCAGGCACTTTCCTCACTCTGAAAAGAGATGCTGATGGAGATGGTTGGCTCGATAATGACGATGCATTCCCTAACGACCCAACACAACATGAGGATACCGACCAAGATGGTTGGGGAGATGATTCGAGCCAGCAGAACGGCGATGGTTGTCCAACCGTGGTTGGAACTAGCACTGAGGATAGGTTTGGCTGTCCAGATTCTGATGGTGATGGTTACAGTGACCCCGACGGCGGTTGGCTGGCACACCCGGGTGGTGGCGGTGACGCATTTGTTTCCAACCCGGCGCAATGGTACGATACTGATGGCGACGGACATGGTGATAACTACACTTTCCAAGTTGGCAACAATGATCTGCGTGAGGCTGAATCTGGAGATGCTTTCTACAATGATTCAAGCCAATACAGGGATAGGGACGGTGACGATTGTGGTGACAATTACTCCTACACTCTCGATAACGGATTGAGAATCAATGAGTTGGGCGACGCCTTCCTAACCGATGCCTCACAGTGTAACGACTTCGATGGCGATGGATATGGTGACAACTACACCTACGAGCTCGGTGGTGATGGGTTGCGAATTGAGAATGGTGACGCGTTCACGGACGACAACCTCGCTTGGTCGGACCTTGATGGCGATGGCTGTCCAACAGATTCTGCTACAGGCTTGGACATCGACCTTCATCCAACAAACCCAGACGCTTGCACAGAAGAGATTCCCTTCACAGGGTTGGAGGGTCTCAATCTCACAATCAGCAACGACGCTAACCTTTGGCAGGTCAACATCTCGTGGACGGGGGCAGACCCCAACACGCTGCAAATCTTGCTATCCACAGCAGAAACTGATGCCGATGGCAATCCAATATCTGACGATTATGTCACCCGTCAAGTTTGGACCACACTGGGGTCTGTTGAAGAGTCGATTCCCATCGATAGAGCAACCTCCAACTTTGGGCGGTTACATGTTCACCTCGTCGTCGCTCCCAATTCAGGTGATTCACTAGAACAGAACTGGAGTGCGCTTTGGGTTAACCAGAGCACCGATGGTGGAGCCACCGACAATGGCACTGACCCCAACGGAGGTGGCACCGACGGAGGTGGAACTGACGGCGGCGGCACAAACGGCGGCGGCTCCGGTACCGATGATGGTGGCGGCAGTGATAGCGGCGGAGGCGGCGAGGAGCCGCAAACGGATGACGGAAATTCAAATCCCACTTTGTTGCTTGCGATTGCTGCCGGATTCATGGTTGTCATCTTGGGGCTGCTCTTCTTCGCGACGAGATTCAACCGTAGCACGACCGAAATCGTAGAAGGCGCATATTCCCAAACTCAAGGGCAGACCACCGTTCCACCTCAGCCTCAGGTTCTTCCCCCCTGCAAGGTGTGCGATGGGCCGGTCCAAGAGGTAGTCCATCAGGGCAACCTGTGGAGCTGGTGTCCGAACTGTAGAGCGTGGCTTGACTTCCTCGGCAAACAGTGAGTGGTTCTTTTCGGCCTTGGGTGCAGCGAATACCTATCGCTCGCTGAGCCCGTGAGCGATTGTGACGGGACTCGCATTGGAGTGACGGGACTCACATCTGATTCAATCTAATTTTGCCGGCCGCTATTCCGGCCGGCTGGACTGCGAGTATTCGTGGTAGTCGACGGCAGGCTGGAGCGAGTCGATAGCCGTCTGAAGTCGAGCATTCGCCGCTTGCTCTCCTGAAGCGATAGATTCCATCTGACTGCGAAATTCACTCGCTTTTTGTTTGAGGGCCACCGCTTGGGCTGCCGGAAGAGCGAGCGCAGGGGTACACCATCTGTCCAAATCGGCTAGAAGCCGTTCTAGTGAGTGAGCGGAATCTCCTTCTGGCACCAGAACAAATTCTTCACCAACTCTGTTGACAGGACCTGCGGCAGCGAGTACAGCATCGAGTTGTTTCGCTGCCTTACCCGCCTTTTTCAGATGGCCTTTCAATTTCTCATGACTTTCAAGAGGCCTCAGTGAAGCCTCCAAGTTGTATTTCCCTCCTTTGCGAGCAGCCTTGAAGGCTGAAATGGCGGGCCCAAATTTTCCGTTTCCAAGATGTGAGCGGCCGGTTTGAATTGAGTCACTTGAGAGGAATGCGTTGACCGCGGCTGCACTCTCCCCATCACCCGCGCGTGAGAGTTGCCGGGCTAGCCGTTTTCTCTCTGAGTCTCGCTGTTTTCCGGCCCGTATACTCTGCTTCCATTTGCCTCGAATTTCAAGGATTGAGGCGTGGTCACGCAATCCTTCGACGAGAAGACGCTGTCTTGTCAGGTCCCGCTTCTTGTCAGCAAGTAACATTGCGCACAATTCTTCTGCCATCACTTCGGCGATTTCGAGCCTGCCATCGCCGACATAACTGCGAATTTGTTCAACCACCTTGGTTGGGTCATCCATGCCGAACAACTGACTCTCCTCACTTCCCGAGAGTGGGTCCTATGCCAATACGACTCCGGTAGATTGAGTAAAGGGTGGATGTCATCATGACGACTTGCGTTTGACTGAGCGTCGCTTCACCGATTTGCGCTTTGGTTTTTTGACCGGTTCGTCGTCTTCGTCGCCCCAATCGTCATCATCGTCATCATCATCATCATCGTCATCTTCCTCTTCTTCGACAACTTTCTTGCGTGACTTACTGGATTTCTTCTTCGTTTTCTTCTCTGCTACTGGCTGCGCGAACGGGTCATCTTCATCGTCGTCATCAACCAACGCTTTACTCTCGGAAAGGTCTCTCTCTGGAGCAGAATCAGCAATATCCGTAGAGCCACCAGAATCGTCTCCGCCACCCATGAACTCCATCATCCAGTCATCTTCTTCTTCGTACTCTTCATCGCCGCCCTTCTTCTTTTTGCGCGGGTCTTGGGCGGCGATAATTCCCATAAGAATTGCAAAGAATAGTAACAAGACATTGAACGCTACCACGGCGATGATTATCACATAGGGTGGGTCTGACCAAGTAATCGGAGCGGCTGGTTCTTCTTCCTCCGTTTTGATGGGGTAGTCGCCACTCTTGCAGATGGTGAGGCCACTCAAGTTCTCAAAACAGTGGTCGACATAGAATCGGGTCTGGAATATTTTCTCGTTCCCGGCAGTATCAATCGCCTTAATCTCCAACTTGTGATTCGCTGATTCAATGAACGTCGCAGAAGGTTCCCGCATATCGAATACTAGTGTTCCTGGCGGAGTGTTTGCAGGAGTGACATCAACCACCATTTCCCATTCAAATTCATCTTCGAACAGAATCCGGTTCTCGATGAATCTGAACATAACTTGCTCAATTCCCACATCGTCATTCACAACCCCGTGAATACGGATATCATCTCCATACAGGTAGGAACTGGCGGTCGAAGGTGAGAACACGGTGATGGTTGGGTTGGTCGCATCAATAGACCAATTCTCGGAGGACAAAGTTACCGAGTTTCCGACCATGTCGATGAGGTTAGCCGTGACTTTGAGAATACTGGTTGGGATGCCTTGTTGGATAGGGAAATCCCAGTAGTACCAAGTGGTTGAGCCGAGGAACGGTGCGGCGCGCGTTACCTCTCCTGCAGGTGTGAAAGTGAGACCAATAGATTGGCCGGGGTCGTAATCAGCCGTGGTGACGGTAATCCACGGATGTTCTGTAACAGGCTCACTGAGGAAGAGATTGAGTCGGTAGTCCCCTGCGTTCAAGGCACCGTTCCCCAAGCCGGGGTCGGTGCCGATTGAGATGGTTATGTCAGCACCTGGAGCAGTTGTGTCTTCGTGAACTAACCAAGCGTTTGAACGGTTGGTGAAGGCGCTTCTCGTGTTGCCCCATGTATCTGTTATAGTGAGGGCATACCAAGATTCACGGTCGAGGTCAATTGGGAGGTGTGCTTCGCGTAGAACCGTAGTATCTGCCTCACTCGGAGTGTACATATCGATCAGCAATTCCCACCCTTCATCATCTGTGAGATTACCTCCTTCATTATCTCCAAACGGGTCACCCAAATGTCGGTAGATGGAGTAGGATTCGAATTGTTCTGCTTGTGAGTTTATCCACGACAGTTGAACAGTTCTCTGAAAGCCTTGCAGCATAGGTTGAGCCAACTGGACAGGGGCGGGGGCAAGGGTGTCCTCCCGCAGCGCAGTCACAATGCAGTTCTGGTTGAATTCAGTATCCTCGAAGGTCGCGTTCAGATGGTTGTAACGGGTTACTGAGGTGACGCAGTAGAAAGATAGGCGATCCACAGCCGAAGGAACAGCAACATACACTTTTTGGACTCCATCTGGGACGGTTGCAATCAGTGTCGCCTCAAGGCTCAAGTTGGTAGATTCGGTTAGTCTAGTCCACGAATGCCAAACATTGTACGACTCTCCTTCGGCTCCAATTTGGTCAGTCCAAGATACATTTGTCAAGCCACCACCCATGTAGGTCGCTTCGACATTAGTCGGCTCAGCGACCCAGTGGTTGAATGCATCCTCCATTATCGGTCCGGCCAAAACCACCCCCTCATCTCCGATGAATGGGTTGTGGTTTCCTCTTGCGTCTGTGACGGTGACAGCGTAGTATGCGTAGCCGAGCATTCCACGCTGGACTTCATACTCGTAGAAACTGACCGCAGCGGGAACAGTTGCAATCAGTTGGACATCGGGATTGGTGGTGTTGTTGAACGCACTTCCCGACCTCCAGACCTTGTAGACCGGATTCAGTTCGGTGAGAAGGTCATTCCAGATGATTGTTGTATTCCCTGTTCCGCCAATCGGCTCCTCGACGAATGATGCGGTCACGCCACCTTGTACCAAGCCCGGAGCAACATTGTCCTCAGCAACCGGCCATAGAGATGCTAAGGTGTTTGAACCGAGGAAGCGAACATCCTCGTATCCTGTGTAGACATAGGTCACAGAGTAGTAAGCCAACTCATCAGTAAACGGTGGGACTATGTAGGTGAAGGAGTTGTTTCCAGCACCCAATTGGCCAATGAGTTGTTTGTTGATTGCAGGCCACGAAGCGCGGTTTGCAGCATCTAGGTGTCTGTAGACCTGTATCATGTACTGGAATGGTCCAGTTTCAGGCAGACTGTCCGGTTGCAACTCGTTGAGGTTAATCCATTGGATTTGAGTTCGACTTGTGGCAGGGTCGAATGAACCATTCACATTGAATGGGGCAGTGATATCGTGCGTGAATTCAGGAATCGACATCGGAATTTGTGCGCTACCCAATTCAAGAAAGGCGCGAATCTCTCCACTATCGAGCTGAGTTGCGATTCCGTAGTAGTAGGAGTTGTTTACACCGGGTGGAAGTGGATAAACAACTTGATGCAATCTTCCAGAGCAACTGGAGAGTGAACCATCACACGCAGAGACATTAGCGAAATATTCGACAGTGCCGTTCTCTACCATACTCGCATTCATTTCGGAACCATGCCGATAAACAAGATATCGGGTATTCTGCAACAGTTGCCACAGGGTCCCATTTTCAGTTTCGATGTTATTCCAACTGACTGTTGTCGACTCTGATACTGGGTTGAATTCGGCGTAGATGTTCTGCGCCTGCATGTCTGCTGGCTCTGAGGCATCAGCCCCTACAAATTCTGCAAAAGGCGATGCAACTGTCAATATCATCAACAGCGCCAACCAGTGGGCAACCCTTCCCGAACTATAGCGCACGCTCAACTCCCCGCGCTCTCCTGTGGTGCCATGGCCGTTATGAGGGTGACGCCATAAGACTCGTCGCTGCACGGGTATCACCCGTTTTACGAATCATCGGGTTCATCAGTTGTCACAGAATCGCCCCCTTGGGGGGCGGCAACGACTTCCAATAACTCGCTTCTTGCTGTCGAAAATCGGACTACGAAGGTGTAAATGCCGCCCAATAATGAGCCCAATAGAACTGCAGATAGGGAATTTAAAGGTGTATCAAAGAGCGGAATTGTGATTTCGAACCAAGTCTGAGTGAACACTTGGTAGATAGCAAGAATTAATCCAACGATAATCATAATGAGTCGGTCAGCCCGGCCGAATCCACCGTAGTTTCTACCCAATCCAACCGATTGCGCTTGAGTGCCCATGTATGAGCCCAAGAAGGTCAGTAGGGCTGCAGCGTAGCCAAGGTGAGGGGTCGTCATCCAAGCGACATTCACCCCGATTGCGACGATGAGGAGGAAATCTACGATTCTGTCTATGGTATGGTCGAGAAAGTCACCGTATTCAGTCGCCTTGTCGAATTTCCGCGCAATATTGCCGTCAAGCGTATCACACGCGGATGCTAGAATTACCAAACCAAGCGCGTAGAGAAGCCGAATCCCACCATCTTGGTCGGTGCCGGCGGTAGCCAACAGGTAACATGCAGCGCCGGTAATCAGCAGACTGAACCAAGAGACATGATTCGGGTCAACCCATCCAAGCCGGGATACCAGCGGATTGAGAAACGCCTCCCATTGTTTTCGAAGACTGTTCAATCCCATGTTCATCACCCGTGGATTCGCTCCACCCAGTCGATTGGGTGCTCTGGGCTATCCGGCTTGAATGCGACCCCCATCCAATCGGAAATTTCTGCAAAAAGAACCTCCGGACTGTTTTCGGTCGACTCTAATTCCAAGACAGGTAATTTTGCCCACTCCTCTTGCTCACTCCAGGCCCCTCCGAGAAGTTCCCACTCGGAATTCTCCTCGACCTTACTCCCTGCCCAATCGCGGGCCGCATTCCGCTCGGCCAAAATGCGAGGGTCGCAGCGAATTATGACCACCGCGTCTACAGGTAGAAGATGCGAGAGATGGCCGTCGACCAATAGCATCTGGTCGGGTGGCTGCGCCCACTCTTCGGCGAGAAAACCTCGAAGTTTTTCGATGTCGATGGGCGCCGCCCCATCGATTGGGTCGACCTCGCCGAGCGCGCCTATTTCAGCGGCGAGGTCCGAAACACTGACCGTAGATTCAGCAAGTTTGCAGATACTCGTCTTGCCGGTACCGGGAGTACCGGTGATGGCGATGCGGGTGTAGGAAGCCTCGGTCATTGTGTGTGGGTGTCTGCGCGGGGCCATGAAACTGGCGCCTTAGGTCAATTTTTATCAAGGTGGGCGAGGATGGCACCTACGAGGGGGAACAATGGGAAGACACAGTAACGCAGCGACGGCAATCGTATTGATAGTGGCAGAACCGGGAATGGAAAGCGAGGTTTATCAGGCACTTAGGGGAATACCCGAGGTCAAGGAGCAGATGCTTCTCTTTGGAGAGTATGACCTCTACGCGAAGATAGTCTGTGAGGATTTCGGGCTTTTAGGAAGCGTAGTCATCAACAATATCCGCTCGATTGAGGGTGTTGATTCCACCAAGACTCTCACCGCTGCGCCGATGCTTTGAACAGCTTTTTTTCAGCGGTGGATTCACTTACTGTGACGGTTAGCGTAGTCCCATGGAGGGAGAGTCGAAGGCCGAACCGGGTGACTCAGAGGGCTGGTCCGGATTGGTTCGGGCGCTGAACCCGAGAGAGTCAAAACTGAACTTGATGCTACTTTTTGTCCCTCTTGCAATCTATTTCGGATTATTCACTGACAACGGGCCTCTCGCATTCGCCACCTCAATGGCCGCCATCATGCCGCTCGCCTTTCTGATGGGCAGGGCTACCGAGGAGATGGCTCTTCGGACATCTCAGTCGGTTGGAGGTCTACTGAATGCGACTTTTGGAAATGCGGCAGAGATGATTATCGCGCTGTTCGCGGTTCTCGCCGCGGCTACGGCTCTGAAGGCAGGTGATACTGATACCGCTGAGACCATGATTCATCTGGTACAGGCGTCGTTGATAGGCTCGATTCTAGGCAACTTGCTTCTCGTTTTGGGGCTCGCCTTCGTGTGGGGCGGACTTCACCACAAGGTGCAGAGCTTCAGCGGCGCTCAGGTCGGTGCAAATGGGTCATTGCTACTCCTCGCAGTCATCGCGCTAACCCTTCCTACCGCCTACGATTTCACTCACCCTTCCCCGGGTGATGGTATCGAAACTCTCTCCCACCTAACCGCCCTTGTGCTGTTGGTGTTGTACGGCTTATTCATGTTCTTTCAGTTTCGCACACATACGGAACTGTTCGCAACTGATGGAACTCATCACGATGAGGAGCCTTCGATGTCAAAGAAGGAAGCGATTGTGCTTCTTTTGGCCGCTACCGCCTTTGTGGCGTGGATGGCTGAAATTTTGGTGTTCTCAATAGAGGAGGCGGCGACCGAGTGGGGTCTTCCCCACCTTTTCATCGGTGTGATATTGGTGCCTCTGTTCGGTAATGCGGCTGAACACTTCACTGCTGTCAGTGTTGCAGCGAAGGACAAGATGGACCTCTCATTCTCGATTGCAGTCGGCTCAAGCACCCAGATTGCAGTGTTCGTCGCTCCGCTGATGGTCGTCATCGCATGGGCGGTCGGAGTGCCACTCACCTTTCAGTTCGGTCTCTTTGAGACGGTCGCAACCTTCCTCTCGGTCCTGATAGCGAATGCGATAGCTGCCGATGGCAAATCCAACTGGTTGGAAGGGGCGATGTTGCTCGGGACCTACATCATCCTAGGTTGCGCCTTCTTCCTATATTGAAAATCGTGCGCGTGGGTCGAGTAGGGTAAATCGGGTATTCTCATCCGCTGATGTCACCACAATCGGGCGGAGCGGTTCGTGGATTGCAGCGGATTGCTGGTTCTCCGGTCGGCCAGAGTGAGTAGGATACATTGTCGTCGTTGCCGGGAAAGTCCGTTGAGAGCATGTGAGCGCCGCTCTCGATGGCGAGTTGTTGCCGGGTGTAGTTTCCTTCCTCGGCCTCGACGGTCCCCGAATCCGGTCTGGTTCTCACGATGAAACCGGCATCGACCGCAGCGGTCAGCACCTCAAACTTCGATTCTGGTTGAGTCCAAGATATGAGTGCGGCAGCAGGATTATCCTCATCGACAATGGCGAACATCGTCGCATTGATGAGACCGGGATGCCGCTCAATGTAGGCATCTCTGATTCCCGTCTTGTCGAGCAGCGCGAAGGCCGCCTTGCCGCGCACCTCGTCCAACAGCGGCCAGCCATTTTCAACCACTGCTCTACGCAGCGTGGCCCGGTTATTTCTGACATCATCGGGCTCGACTCGGAGCTCACGCGGCCATACCGAGTCGATATCAGCCTCAATCACCTCAAACAGGTCAATTCCGTCGACAATCCATTCGAGGTCTTTCGGCTCGACCATTATCCAGAGAGGCACATGGGAAGGGTTTGAGATGGACCAGTTTCGCAATTCCTGAAGACAGTCCGTGAACACGAAGCAGGTGGTGGCCGAGTCGTACGGGTTGTGGTAGACCCGCAGGCCAAGCCCCGGAAGATACCAGACATCGAGTTCGAACTGACGGACCCCCAACTCCTCCGCCTGAGTCGAAAGCGGTGCGTGTGAGTAGTTGTAATCCGAGAGAAAATCGCTGCCAAGTGGCCGGAGATGATACGAGTTGTGTGTTCCCTTGAACTGAATCTCATTCATCCTCAGTTCGGGGGGTTCCTCCTCTACCTCTGCTGGTTCCGCGGAGTTCCAGAGGCATCCCGCCATTGAGGTGGCGATGAGCAGACCACAGAGCAGGAGGCTCGACAGGACTCGCCGCATGGGTGGGAAAGGCGAGTTCAACTTGAATCAACCGACTTGCTAAGGTTACCAATCCACCAGCCCCAGATGAGGAAACCGGCGGTCATTGCGACCATGTGCCCCATGGAAGTGAAGAGTGAGGTTCCGTGTAGAAAGTAATTCCATGACTCGAAGGTGACGGCGATTGCCGGAACTAACCACCGCCTCCTACTCTGGTGCGAGGAGGCTCCGATGATGCAGAACAGTCCACCCGAACCCCCCATCCAAGCGCGCGCCAGCCCCTCTGTAAGGACTGGATCTTCTGGCCAGATTTGAACAGCGACAACCATTCCAATTGAGACAAGTGTGGCGGCAATCGCTGTGCCAATGAAGAAGAGGATGAGGGTGCGAACCGCTCCCGCTCTTACCTCAAACGACTGGACTAGCCAAAAAAAGGTGCCAGTGATGAACAGGATGTGCTCAGAACTGTTGTGAAAGATCGGGCCGATGAGTAGCGAGGCGAAGAATCGAAGGGGTGCGCGGTAGAGGTCCTCTGGCCAGATTCCGCCTGTGCATGAGAGTCCACCACCAAGGTCGACGCAGTTGTCCAACGGCCCGACGCCATGGCCTAGCCAAATTCCCCAGATGATGACTAGATAGCCATATGCAAACTTCCGTGACATGAAGAGTTCTAACGGTCTCATGGGTCTTCCCTCGAGCGCGCACCAAGGCCACGACCAAGGTAGCCAAGGGAGTTTTTCCAGTTCCTTCATCCACCCACCTCTGTGTTCCTCGGTTTTCCTGTTCGTCCAACCAGTCAACCCTGTGGTGGATTGACGCCGTCGTAGTACTCTGAGACGGCCTCGTCGAGCTGAGTCGAGATGGCGGCTTCGTCGAGAGTTAATGTGCGGCCGTCGCGGCGGAGGCAGTCGCCGCCGACATAGACATCGAGGCACTCGGCGGCCGAATAGAGTAGGTTTGCAAGTAGGCGACGGTCACCAATGCCTCGCGGGCGCATGCGCACGTCGTCGAGCGACCATGCGACCCAATCGGTGGAGCCTTTGGTAGCAAGTTGCCAGGTTTCGGCTGGTGGCAGAAGAGTTGAGTCCCAGTGGTCGTGACGCTGAATGAGCGAGGCGGCCTTCGCTTCGGCCCGCATGTCTAGACTGTTGTTGGAGGCGGCACCATCCGTTCCAAGTCGGACATCGACTCCAGCCTCTTTCATCGCTGGATAAGACATCGTTCCGCCGATTCCCAATTTTTGGTTGCTGTTCGGGCAGTGCACCGCGTGGGCGCCGTGGGAAGCAAGAATGCGCATCTCTCGCTTTGTCACCCAGCCACAATGAGCGCAGACGGTTCCATCAGAAAAGTAGTCGATTGAATCGAGATATTCGATTGGATACATGCCATGCTTTGCATGACAGTCGGCGACCTCCTTGCGTGTCTCGCTGGTGTGAATATGGAGTCTGCATTCGTGTTCCTTAGCCATTTCAGAGGCTTTGAGCAGAGTCTCTTCGCTACAAGTGTAGACAGCGTGGGTTCCGATACCGTACTCGACCCGCTCGCTCGGCGCTCCTCCCCGGAGTAACCGGCCCATCTTCGCCAAGGCCTCCGAGCCTCCCGATGGGTAGGAAGGGGTAGGGAAATCGGTGATTGGGCCACACGCCACCCCTCTCAATCCAGCCTCTAAGAGTGCCTCAGCCACGACATCTGGATGGTAGTACATGTCGCAGGCAAAGGTGGTTCCAGTCGCTATCAATTCACAGGCGGCTGCCCGCGTACCGACCGCCACATATTCCGCGGTCAGCCGCTTTTCAACGACGAAAATATTCTCCTCAAGCCAACGCATCAGAGGGAGCCCCTCTCCCATGCCGCGGTTGAGGACCATGCCAAGATGGGTGTGCCAGTTTTGCAACGAGCGGGTGAGAAGTCTGTTTGAGCCGTCGACGGTGGTGGTGACATCCTCGTCACCGGTTGAGGGGGTGCAGGAACCGTCGGGGTGGAGCAGAAAATCTCCAATTTGGAGTTTGCAGTCGTGGTCGAGCAGCCTCGTATCGGTGTAGCGAACGATTTTGTCGCTATCGTCACCCATCATGCCGCCTCCGAATTCGGCTCAATGCGGCTTTGGGCATGAGTGTTGTCACGCTTGTAATCAGCTCAAATCGCGTCCAAATGCGCTCGGATTCAAGAGGCATGAGCCTTTGGAGAGAGTGCTGACCATGTCCGACGACCCCTATCGCGTGCTCGGCGTTTCACCCGATGCGACAGACGCTGAAATCAAGCGAACCTACCGTAAATTGGCTCGCCAACATCATCCGGACAGAAATCCCAATGATGCTGCGGCCGAGGAGCGCTTCAAAGCGATTCAGGCCGCCTATGAGCAAGTCGGGAGCGGTGAGAAGAGGAAAAAATTCGATGAACAACAGCGGATGGCATCGATGTTCGGTGGTAGCGGAGGAAGAAGTGGCGACTTCTCCAACATGGAATTCAATTTCGATGGTGGCGGTGGCGGTGGCTTCGAGGATATCGTCGCCTCATTCTTCAGCGGTGGTGGCGGTAGACCTGCCCCGGGCCAAGGTGGTGGCACCATCTTCGACCAACAGGGGCGACCTCGCTCGACCGGTCAGCGAAAGCAGGAGCGTGGCGCGCACATCGAAGCGACTCTCGACCTCTCGTTGGAAGAGGCGGCTGGAGGGGCGAAAAAACCGTTCACAATCTCTCGAAAGAAGAGGTGTAAACCGTGCGGTGGAGGCGGTTGTGGCGGGTGCGCCGGAGCAGGAATTCTTGGAAAAACCAGCCAAATCACTGTCACAGTTCCCGCCAACGCTGAACACGCCTCAGTAATGCGACTCAAAGGAATGGGTCACGAGGCTCGTGGTGGGCCGGCGGGCGACTTACTTTTGACGGTGAGAATTGATGCAGACGAAGGACGGCATTGGGAGGGTGGCCGTCTCGTCCAAACCGTGGCGATTTCCTACAGCACGATGCTTCTTGGAGGTAAGATTCGCATCACTACACCGACTGGAAAGTTGGTCGAAATAGAAGTTCCACCTAACTCTCAGGCTGGCGACCGGCGTCGATTGAGGGGCCAAGGCTACAACGGCGGGCCGCTCGATGTCGAGTTTGAACTCGAAGACACTGGGGAGTTGACCGCCGAACAGCAGGCTGCACTCAAATCTCTTCGAGACAGCGGGCTCTAACCTGAGCGCAACCTCGTGTGTGAGAGCGGCTCATGGCATCGAATTCGTTATGGCGGTCTTTGACCAGTCGGTCAGAAATCGCCATACCGGTCTCAGTTGCCAGTAGGGAAGAACGGAATTAGCGAAGATGCTAGCGCACCCATGTTCCTAGTCTGAATCCAGATGCTGCCCTGCCCGGAGAAATGCATGACCAAACCTTCGCCTCCGAACATCAATGACTTCATGCCACCGACCTTGCCGATTTCGTACTGGACATTGTCTGTGAATGCCACCACATGACCTGTGTCAACTGTGATTTTCTGACCGGGCTGAATTGGGATTTCCTTGACCGCTCCAAATGAGTTGTAGTAGACTCGTCCTGCGCCACCATCCGAAAATGCGCGGATGAAGAACATACTCTCGCCGCTGAACATTCCTTTGAATCCCTGGAATTTTGTGTCTGTCTCAACATTGGTTGTGCAAGCGAGGAATGAACCGCCTTGAATGAACAGATTTTGACCCGGGTTCACATCGAACCATGCGATGTCTCCTGGCGAAGAGGGTGCTAAACTGACCCAGCCGCCATTGCCACTAGCGGTGAATGTGTTGAGGAAAAATGACTCTCCTCCGACCATGCTCTTCATCACATTCTTGAAGAAGCCGCCTCCACCCATTCCTGTCACCATTTCGACTCCAGACTGGGCCACCATCGCTCCGGGTTCCGCTTTCACTGCTTCACCTGCGTCGAGCGCCAAGGTCAGCATACTGTAACTTGGATTGAACTCCAAATGTTCCTGCATGAGCAGAGGGGTGTGTTCACCATGCCTTGATGCTTTGGCCGCACATGAGTCCCAATCAGCGAACGATTTGAGATGAAAATTGATGTCCGACTCCGTAGTCAGCGAGCCGAATTGATTGAATGCAGATGACTGCGCGCTCAGTTTGAGGATTCGGCGTGCGAAACTTCGAGCGAGTGGCGGACTTTCTGATTCCCCATCGAAGGGCAGTCCATGTCGTCGTCCTCTTCATCTCACTTCTCATGGTCCCCGGGATGATACTTGCCTTGTCACCAATCGACATGGAATCCTACAACATGGAGTCGCCCGAATTGGACGCTCGTTCAGTCATTCTTGACGAATATCCCTCAAACGAAGTGGTCGCTGGGTATGCAGTGATTATTCGAGACCAGAGTCTAGTGGGCTCGCCTCCGCAGTGGGTTTACGCCGATGAAATAGGTGAATACGGCGGTGACGCAAGTGGCGTCGCCGAGCCTGTTGGAGGTATTCTAAATCTGACAGTTTTGCGCGAAATCAGCCTCAAAGCCGAGGCCGCAAGAAATGACCCATTGGCTGAGTTCTATCGTCCGATAATCTCTGATGTTACCCTTGTCCAGCACCATGGCGTAATGACTCTCTCCGACCTGTTGAGGGTCTTCATGGCAAACGAGTCACTCCAAACTCGCCCTTCTCTTTCACCTATGGGAGTGCCACTCCCGCCGCGCACGAATTGGAGCGATTGTGGCGCTCTTGAATGCCTAAAGTTCGATGACGAGAATCTCACTCAAGCGCATATCGACCTCGCCTCACAGAGGTTAGCGAATGCGAGCGAGGGGACTTTCCTACGCTGGCTGTCACTTGACAGAGCGTTCCAGCCTGCTGACGACGGGGGTGCAATCGGGCCGGTTGGAGGCACCCTGTCGGAGGGGGGCATGTGGGCGAACGCCAGTTGGGAGCGGGGTCGGTGGTCGGCCAGTTCAACTTGGATTCTCGTACAGTTTGACCGGGGCGCTGCCGAGGCTGCGGGCTGGACATTTGAGTGGGCTGAGGCGAGGGCGGAGTCAGGTTACGACTGGCAGGGTCTGCGTCTTGTGACGACCCCACCTAACCGCGATTCCGAGTTCTGCGCAGCATCCGTCGAGTCAGGGGAGGGGCCCTGTTCGTGGGAGTGGTCTCTCATATCTCTTGAACATGCGATGCGTGAGAATGACGACTTGACGGTGACGATGGCGGTAGCCGAGGGGATCAATGTCGAAGTCAATCGGGAACTTCAGGAGAGTATCACTCTGCTCGTTGCGATGGTCCTCATCGTACTGGTGCTTCTGTGGGGAAGTCTTCGCCGTTGGTCGGATGTCGTTATTGTATCCGCCGGGCTCGGTTTGAGTCTGCTGTGGATGCATGGGCTCATCGGCTGGGTTGGCCAATTTTCAGCGGGTTTGGGTTACCCGGTGATTGAGCGAAGTCAGTTCTCAAATCTGCTACCAATCCTGATTTTGGCGCTTGGAATCGATGACAGCCTGCACGCGTTGCATCGCTACAAGGAGGAGCGAAAGAAGGGTGACTCACCGAATGGCGCAGCGCGGATTTCTCTTTCTCGTGTAGGCCGGGCAATCATGCTCACCTCATTGACTACCATCGCCGCCTTCTCGGCCAATTTGGTTTCTGACATTCCTGCACTCCGCTCCTTTGGCACTGAGGCTGCTCTGGGGGTCGCTTCGGCCTTCATTCTCACCGGATTGTGGGTTCCACTGGTACGGCTTGACTGGGATTTGTGGCTGGGAAAAAGAGAGAAATTGTTGGAAGAAGATGTTGATAAAATCCATCTCATTCCGAGCCACTGGTTGGCAAACACAGCGAGTGGGTCGGCTGTTTTCGGACCAATAGTCATCATTGTTTCATTGTTGATTACCGCATTTGCAACCCCGATGATGCTCAGTCTTGAAGGGGATTTCAAAGCGGAGGATTTCTTCGATGAAAAGTCGGATTTCGCGGCGGTTGTCAGCCTCATCAATGAGCGATTCTACTCGGAAGGAGAACCCGGCGAGATTCTAATCGAGGGTGATGTAATCGACCCACAAGTCTTCCAGGCAATCGCTGAAACTCGTGCGAATATGGGCCACCACGGACCTGACGACCCGGACAAGTTCACGGTCACAGCGGACGGTACAGTCGAGGTCCACGGCTACGATGAACTGGTCTATCTGGGCATTCTCTCGATGGCCAACAATGTGACTCCGTTTGAGCAGGCGGGTTGGGACCAATCAGTGCCAAAGGGAGGGATGGACTGCGATACCACACCGTTCGGGCTTCCACACCCCGATGACGAGGACTGCCTCCGATTCATGGTCGGTTTCATCTCCGTGCACGGTGTTCCCGCCACCAACTCCACCCCCGGCCTTCCACCTTCCGTGATGGGGTTGTACATCACTCCGGACAGGGAATTGGACCCTGCCAATCCTTCGCAGGGGATTGATGGCAGCGAGCCGCAGTATGAACGGATGTTGATTCGGTTCGGCCTCCGTCAGCCAGAGCAGTTCCCGATGGTTGAGAAGGCGTTGGCCGAACTTGAGCGGGACATGTCACCTTTCCAGAATCTCTCGAAAGGAGATATGCGGGTCCGAGCGGATATCGATGTGGCGCTCTCTGATGATGAGTATCCGGTCTCATGGGCGATGGCGACCGGTGAGCCTGTGGCTCGCTATGTGGCAGCGTCATCGTTGCAAAATGAGATGCAGTCGACGCTCAAACTCGGAGTCGTGTTCTGTGTCCTCACCCTCTGGTGGGGCTTCCGGCCGAGTCGGGAGGAGTTGGAGAACCGTCGGGCTGGGGGGGCTGGTGGCGGTCTGGAAAGTGACGGATTGGTCTGGACCTTCGCCTCGCGCATCTATGCGCCGGTTGCAGTCGGTTTTGCCACCGGTCTAGTTTTGGCGAGCCAATATGGCTCGACGGTCGGCTTGTTGCTCGGATTGTTCACAACAATAGCAGGAGTTCTGTGGGGCTTCCGCCCGCTCGGAACAGCACTGCTAACAACAACTCCAATCATCATCGTCGTGGTCTGGCTCTACGGGCTGATAGCAGCGATGGGATATGGTCTAAACATGGTGACAGTAGCAATCGCCACGCTCTCGCTCGGTGTTGGAATCGACTATGTCATACATGTTGTTGAGCGGTTCCGCGAAGAGCGCTACAAGGGAATTCCAACTCTCGCCTCCATCGCTGCAGTTGGCGGTGCATCGGGCCTCGCTCTGTTCGGCTCAGCCGCCTCGGATGTACTCGGGTTTCTGATCATTTCACAGTCGAGAATGGGCTTCTTCTCGCTTTTCGGAACATTTTCGGCAGCGATGATATTCTTCTCGCTCATCGCTTCGTTGGTCATCGCATGCGGATTGATAGGTGTGCTCAACTACCGCAAGGTATTGGCGCAGCGCCGTGAGCAGAAGATGGCCAGGTCACTTGCGGGTGCGGGGGCCGATGGCGAACAAACGATGGTGAGCACATGAGTGAATCTCCTCAACTGATTGAACTTGAGCGCCGTGTTGTTGACATGGTGCTGCGTTACGATGACGGCACTGAACTGACAATCGATTATATCCTGCTCCGCACCAAATGCCCATGCGCTAACTGTGGACCCAAGAGGAGTGACCTCGGGAGGCTACCGGAGTTTGAAGCAGAGGTTAGTCGTCTGCGCAACGAGAAGCCGGCGGTGGAGCCGGTCGGCGGTTATGGACTGACCTTCAAGTGGGACGACAGCGGTTGTAGTCTCGGAATCTACGGATTCGAACTTCTGCGTGAAATCGGCAGTGAATAAAGCCTGTTTTTTGGACGGAAAGGGTTCTTGAATGAGTTTGTGGTCGGCCAAATCGCAGTCGTTCGGTCTCCCCGCACGGTGGCAAGGAGAAATCTCCCATGACTAAGCCCAAGCCCAAGCCCGAGGCAGAAGAGGAAGAAGAGGACTGGAGCAGCTTTGCGTCCGCCGATTACGGTGATGCGTACGACCCGTGGGCTGACATGGTTCCCGTCGAAGAGGACTCTCCCTCCGATGATGATTTCGAGTTCGAGGAATTTGTGGAATTTCGCCCCGCCCCCGCGCCGGAGGGAATCGCTCATCTGGTCAAGGTTGGGACTTGTGATTGGTGCCTCGCTAGGCTATGTGGGCAACATCTGGAATGGTCCTCCGTCGAAGAAGATGGAAAGGCAATCCGACTCGCTGCACACGAGAAAAACCCCTCACTGGCCGGTGACGCTGACGGTGCTGATGGTGCTGATGGTGCTGACTCCGGGCTCGCTGACTATTGCCCGTTCTGCGAAGAGTTGTTCGCCGACCTCGCTTTGATTTGTAAGAGGATTACCGACGAGATGAGCGGCATTGAATTTGCAAAATTGCAGATTGGCGCTCACTTCGCCAAGGACCATGTGGCTGAGGAAGAGGTGCTTCGGAATCGACACGGCGCGCAGGGGAGCCGCGCTTTGAAAGCGGCGTTTTCGGATGCGATTTACCATATGCTAAAACCGTCATTTCCTGATGCTGAGTTCGTGAAAGAACATCCTGAAATTATGCTTCTCATCGATACTCTCACGCTTGAAATCAATGTTGATATCCGTTCTCTCTATCTCTACGGTCGCTACCGAAAGTTGGAGCGGGGAATTCCGCAAACTCGCTGGCCCTGCCGCGCCTGCAAAGGGCGTGATGGTGGCTGCGAGTCGTGTGAGGGAACTGGTCAACAATATCCGACTTCTGTCCAGGACCAGATTGGAGAACCGCTGAGGGCCGCGTTTCAAGCGATGGACACATCGTTTCACGGCATGGGAAGGGAGGACATCGATGTCCGCTGTCTTGGCAGCGGCCGGCCGTTCGTCATCGAATTGAAGTCGCCGCAGCGTAGAGTGGCCGACCTTGTGGAGATGACCGAGTTGGTGAACGCCACCTCGGCAGGCCGAGTTGAAATCAGCGAATTACGAGGGTCCCGCCGCTCAGAGGTCGCCCGCGTGAAGGGAACTGCTGCTGACAAATCCTACACTATCCGATTCAAAATCGAGGCCGAGACCGCGGTCGAGGAAGACCGAGTTTTCGAGGTTCTTGAGGGGTTGGTCGGGGTAACCCTTGAGCAGAAGACGCCACAGCGAGTGGCCCACCGCAGGGCAGACAAAATTCGCAAGCGGGATGTCGTTTCTGTCGAGAACATCGAAGTCCATGGCGATGAGGCGCAGATGTCGGTTCGAGTTGAGAGCGGAACTTATGTCAAGGAGCTAATTCACAGCGATGAGGGGCGAACCGTTCCAAGCGTAGCGGGGCTTCTTGAAGCGAAATGCGAAGTAATTTGGCTCGATGTCGAAGATGTCCACGCCGATTAGTGTCGCATGAATGAAATCTTTTGATAGAGCGACGCGCTTAATTAGGGGCGGCAGGTCGCCGAATCCCCCGTAAGGGGGAACATGGAGGCAATAGGGATGCGTCGCAGTCACGGTACTCGTCAGGGAACTCGCTCAATCTTGAGTCGCAGCAAGACTCAGCGCAGCCGTCTTTTCATCCGTCGAGCACTACACGGTTACGAAGAGGGCGACAGAGTCGCTATCGTAATCAATGGCGCTGAGCAGATGGGAATGCCCCACCGCAGATTTCAGGGCCGTACGGGAATTATCACCGGAAAGCAGGGACGGGCCTTCATCGTTGCAGTGAAAGATGGCAACATGGATAAGACCGTCATCAGCCGCCCTGAGCATTTGCAACCACTTGAGTGAGGTGTTGAATATGACTAACGAATCCGAATACATCGACTACGCAACTGTACGCAATGCTCTCGAGGATGCTCGCGAGCGGAGAGGCGAATTGTCCTATGAGCAACAGATGGCGCTCAACCATGCAATGTGGGCTGCTAGCACCATGCGAGCATCGGTCGACACCGACCCGAAAGTATTCTCTTCCCTACTTGAGAAGTTGATGGCGAATGAGAAGTTGGCAGCAGTGCCAGACATCGCTGCAAAGATTGCTGAAATCATTCCTGTCGAGAACTACTCAGTGAAGGCAATTCTCGCTTCCAAGAGAATCCCAATGGACGATGGTGAAATCGATGAGATTGTCACAATCGTTCGCCAAGAAGTCGGCTACGAAGGATGAAAATTAGGAGTATCCTCCTAACCCAAAAAACCCATTGAGGCGATAATTAGGTACCACCACCACACTCGTTGGAGTTAATTGGCAGGACCTACTTCGCGGAGTTGAGACGAATGCATCCCGGACACGACAGGCAGGGCGGCGGTGAGCGGGATGAGCCGTGGGTAAGAGAGACCCACTGCCGAGTGTTGTCGCAGGGCGGCAGCGGCGCAGGTGGCGGAATTCTCTACTGCGTCGGCGAGGTCGACCTCACACTTCTGAAAGTTCGCGCCCAAGCCGGATGCGGCCGACTTGAAGTCGGTGGCCGTCTTGAACTTCCAACCGAGGAGAGCGAAGGAGAAGTATCACAAATTCTCGGCGTTGCTCGTCACCGAGAGATGTCAAATTTTGCTCAGTCTGCACTGATTGATGTCGTCAAAACTATCATCGGTGATCTGCCGAAAAAATACCTCTCGTTCTACAATCGGGC
>Ga0209403_10000399_pt1 | contig 65948 bp, 41 predicted proteins | sample ArcticOcean_MG_C_8_FD_187440 | JGI IMG/M metagenome (GOLD analysis project Ga0209403, IMG submission 187440) | Marine microbial communities from western Arctic Ocean - ArcticOcean_MG_CB11_86 (SPAdes) (version 2) | ecosystem: Environmental > Aquatic > Marine > Oceanic | place: Arctic Ocean... | reverse complement strand
TTCGTTCACGGGCGCCGTGGCGGCTGGTAAAGCTGTCGAATATCATCGCCTCGGCATTTGTCTAGAAGTGATCGGAATCTCACTTCAGCCAGCGAGCGTCGCCAGGTTCAAATTCCGCAGGTTGTGGTGAATCAACGGTAATCACATCCCAGCTGGTCCCGTCCTCCCGCATCTCGTCAAAGTTGATGGGGCGATAGGAGAACTCCAGTTGCGGTGTGTCGACGATGGCACCCCCCTGCTCGAGCGACGTCATGGCGTGGTCGAGGATGCCTGAAACGAGCAACGTCCGCTCAACCGGATAAGGCTGTCGCCCGGTCTTGAAGAGATGTTGGATGGAGTGCGAGAGCGCCTTGAAGAGACAGCGGTTACCCCAGGGTCCGTTGAAAAAGGCGGTGGCTCTCGGCTGGCTCTCTCCTTTCAGGCGGCAGGCGAAATTCCAGCGATTGGAGTCGGAGCCAACTGTCACGACGGCAGCACGGGTCCCGTCTACGTAATCGACCAGTAACGCATGATTCAGCTGATCCATCTGCTCACGACGCAGTGCCGGCGGGAGGGTGCTGCGATCCTTGCCCGGTCGCGGCTGTCGGACAAAACCCGCGCTGATTTCTGTTTCCAGCGCCGCATGCAACAGGTCAGGTGAAATACGGCCAGTGGCAAGTGCTTCTCGGGCCTTCTGCCCGGTAATCAGCTGTACGCTCTTGACGCCCGTCTCGCCACCACGACGGGCTTCGATGATCGACTGAAGAACTTCGAGACCGTGAAAGTCATAACTTTCAATGCCACCGCCGTGAACGACGAGTGCTTCTGTGACCACCGATCGGCGAGGCAGCATGATTGCAGGTACGCGCTGGGCAAGAGGCACGCTGCTACCAGCCATCAGAGGCATGCCGGTGGACCTGGCCGTGTCGTACATCTCGCGGGCCCAATCCCAGCGATAGGAAAGGTGCTTGTCATTAAAGAGAGGTACGTAGCGGCCGCTTCGATGCATGCTGGCGACAGCCTGGTCGAAAAACTCTTTGCGGGGATACATCTTCTGACCCCGCTGATTGATCGGGTAATCTCCGTGTTCTCCAATCAACAGCACGGCATCCACATCCAGTTGATCTCCGCCCTGGCAGAGCGCCTTGTCGATGGTCGCGTGGAGCGGAACGCCCAGCTGTCTTGCGATGGGGCGAGCCATGTCATTGTCAGGGAATTGGTCGACGTAAAGGGATACAACGTCAACTCCCGGATCGACCAGTTTGCCTCGGAACAGGTAAGGCTGGAAGAAATTTTCCAGGATGTTGTAAGTGTGACTGCGAAATCGCCACTCTGTACAGAGTGCGGCAACCCTGGGCCGACGATGCTCTCTCGGTCGGGCAGTCGCCAGCAGGGGGGCTGCGGCGAAGGCAGTAAGCGATTGCAGTAGTGCACGACGATTGAGCATGGGCTCGGTGCCTGGGGACAATGCGACAGGCGTCACTCAGACAAGCTCGCTGATGACCTTGCCACGGTTCAGTAACGGAACCGGTCGTCCAGCCTGGTCGAGCAGCTCGTGCCGAGTCGGGATGCCAAGGTGTCGATAGATCGTAGCGAGGATGTCTTCAGGAGAAGTTGGTCGGTGTGTTGGATATTCCGCCTTGCTGTTCGTCGCTCCGATGACCTGGCCGGTCTTCAGCCCGCCGCCTGCCAGCAGAACCGAGTAGGCCTGTGGCCAGTGATTGCGGCCTGTCCCCTGGGCATTCTCACTCAATCGTGGCGTGCGGCCAAATTCCCCCATCACAACAAGCATGATCTTGTCGGCGGCATCGCGATTGTGGATATCCCTGACCAAAGCTGAAATGCACTGGTCCAGGTAAGGCAGCCGTAGTGACATGAATTTGCCGAAGTGGCCGGGTCGCCCCGCATTCATGATATGGTCGTCCCAGTTTGTCCATTGCTGCCCGGTAAACGGCGTATTCATGAACATCGTTACAACACCGGCTCCGGCCTCAGCGAGTCGCCGAGCCAGCAGGGCGGATTGTCCCCAGGTGTTGCGGCCATACCTGTCCTTCAAGTCGTCCGACTCCTCCGAGAGGTCAAAAGCCCTGGCGGTATCCGGACTGGTCAGGACATTGAAAGCCATTTCGCGGAACTTGTCAGTTCCATTGACAGCCTGCTGCAGGTCCACGCCGGCACGAAATCGATCGAGTTCGGTGAGCAGGCTCTTGCGGTCGCTGAGCCTCTCTCCGTTCAGACCACCTGTGATCTGGATCGGTGACTGGTAATTCTCGTTGGCTGGATCCCCAGCGGCGAGGCCGCGGTGTTGCACGCCGATGTAGGTCGGCCGTGTCATGTAGGGCGGACTTGGTAATGTGATGTACTTTGGGATCCCACTGCTGGACGATGAGCGGAAATGGCTGGCAACATGACCAAAGTCGGGATGCAGGCTCTTGCTTTGCGATGTGGGGTCAGGGACAGGCGGTGCTTTCCCCGTCAGTACCTGGATGCCACCATCACTGTGACTTGCCATCTCATGGTGGCAACTGCGTACGATCGCCAGCTTGTCGGCGATTTCTGCCTGCAGAGGAAAAAGCTCACAGATATCCATGCCCGGGACAACGGTCTTGATTGGCCTGTAGATGCTCTGGTATGCCGTCGGAGCATCTGGTTTCAGGTCATACGTTTCAAGCTGTGAAGGGCCGCCATGCAGGTACATCAGGATGACCGAGGTGTCACGGTCTGGCGAGCCGCTTGCTGCTCGAGCTTCGAGCAACGAAGTGAGGGTCAGGCCACTTATTCCCAGTGCACCAGCGCGGAGGAACTCGCGGCGATTAGCAGGTCCGCAGCAGTTCATAGGTGGCAGCTCCAGGTGGATGATTCACGGTAGGCGTAAGCCAACGGTGCCTGTTCATCATAATCGGTTCTTGTCCCCCACCGCCACTCGGTTTTCTTCTCTGAGGCGTCATGGGGTCGACGCTGGCCTACGAATTTAGCAAGATCTGGGTGTCAGTGACAAAGCATGTGAGAACCTCCAGCAGAGGCGACAGCTGATGATTATTACTCAGGTGATCTGTGAAATTTTGCGTATCGAAAATGTGCAGGCCAAGACGGCCAGTAGCCAGGACGCGATTGTCGTACGAGTACGTACCGACACGGGACTCGAGGGGATTGGCGAAGCGGACTCATCTCCTGAAGTGGTCCAGGCGATCATCGATGCACCCTTCAGTCACAATATCGCCAGCGGCCTGCGGCACCTGCTGCTGGGCGAAAACCCGCTCGAGACGCAACGGTTGTGGGACAAGATGTATCGCCAGTCGATGTATTTCGGTCGTAGCAGCGTGACGATCACGGCGATGGCCGCCATTGATATGGCACTCTGGGATATCAAGGGACGGCACTATGGTGAGCCGATCCATCGCTTGCTCGGCGGTCGCCACCACGACAGCATTCGAGCCTATGCGTCGATCTTGTTCGGCGCCGATGGCAAAGAGACCAGCGAGATTGGCCGACACTGGCGAGATAACGGCTACACCGCCGTCAAGTTCGGATGGGAGCCGATGGGTGAGAGTGAACAGGTGGACCTCGATCTCGTCCGCGGTGCGCGTGAGGGGGTGGGGGACGACGGAATCCTGCTCGTCGACGCCGGTTGTGTCTGGGACCGACGGACAGCCTTGAGACGGGCGACAGCCTTCGCCGACTACAACCTGGAATGGCTGGAAGAGCCCCTCTCGCCCGATGATTTTGATGGCTACCGCTGGTTGCGCGATCGCTCGCCGCTACCGATTGCGGCAGGGGAAGAAGAGTGTGGTCGCCAGTCGATGAGGCACCTGATTGATCGCGATGCGCTCGATGTCTACCAGGTCGATCTTTCCCGCAACGGTTTCACCGATGCGGACTACATTCGACAGCGGGTGGAGGAAATCGGTGCTCGCCTTTGCAATCACTGTTACACCAGCCCGCTGACCGTGGCAGCCAGTCTGCACTGGCTTTCCACCTGCAAGGACGCCTTCCTGTTCGAAGATTGTGTGGAAGATTCGCCTCTCAGGCACGACCTGACCCATGAAAAGGTGCATGCCGAGGACGGCTGGATCAAGGTGCCGGATGGCCCGGGCCTGGGTGTGACCCTGGATGAGGACTTTGTCGACGCGCACCGCGTGAACCAGACCGGAGCGGATATTGAATTCGGCGGTTAGCCTGCGGCAGCACGGTCCGTAGGATTTCCCGCGGATTCACCGCAACCTTACTGCCGTGGTGTGGTTTGTGTTAGAATGATGACACTTTGATGACTCGTTTTGTCGAGCTTGACTCGGAAAGGAAACTGACAATGAGAATGGCAACACTTGCTTCCGCGCTGTTGCTCGCGGGCCTGATGGTCCCCGGCACAGTAGAGGCGGAAATCAAGTCGGGCTTGCAGGAGGGCGCAGCGGCGACCCCCTTCAATGTGAAGGACTGCACAGGGCCGGCCAAGAATACGAAACTCTGCTACAGGTGAAAGTACGGACGTCGCCCCGTCGTCACGATATTTACTCGTGATCTCGACGGTGCCTTGGCCAGTTTGGTCAAGAAAGTGGACGGCCTGGTAGAAAAGAACTCGGGACAGCAGCTGAAGTCTTTCGTCGTGCTGCTGACGGATGATCCCGATGAAGCTGAAGAGCAACTCGTTGCCTTCGCTAAGAAAAATGGTATCTCGAACGTACCGATGACATTCTATGAAGGACTTGCGGGTCCGCCGAACTACAAAATCGGTAAGGATGCAGCGGTAACCGTTTTGCTCTGGAAGAATCTGACCGTCAAGGTAAACCACGCTTTCGCGTCGGGTGGCCTGAACGAGAAGGCCTCCCAGAAGGTGCTCGCCTCAGTTGACAAGATCCTCGACTGAGTGATCACTGCCTACTGAGCAATCGATAAGATTGAGAAAAGACCCGGGGCAACCCGGGTCTTTTTTCTGATCGGTTGGTTTTTAGTCCACATCCCTGTTGGGATCAGGAGCCTGAATGATGAAGTTGTCTCGCCTGCTCCAGCTGACGATCGGGCTGCTGTTAGCACTGCTTGTGGCCCCGGCGGTCGTCAGAGCCGGATCCTCCAACAGCCTGATGGATATTTCCGAAGACGGAAAATTGCTGGCCTGTAGTAACCGGGACAGCGGGACTGTGTCAGTTGTTGAGCTCGGCAGTAACAAGGTCCTGCGAGAGATCCAGGTTGGCAAGAAACCCGAAGGTGTGACCTTCATCGGTGACTCGCATCAGCTGGCAGTGGCGGTCTATGGCGACGACGAGCTGGTGATTGTGGATGCAGATTCAGGGACGACACGTGCCACGATCGAGGTCTTTGACGAACCGTACGGCGTTGTCAGCTCGGCCGACGGTCAACACCTGTACGTGACCCTGGATTATCCGGGGGAACTGCTGGATGTCGACGTTGCCACCGCCAGCGTCGTGGCGTCGCTGAAAATCGGAACGTTCCTGCGTGGGGTGGCGATCGCCCCGAATGGAGCGGAGCTGCTGGTTGTGGAATATTACAGCGCCCGTGTCCATAAAGTGATGATTGCTGACTGGCAGAAAGTTGACCAATGGGATGGCACGAGGGCAGATAACCTGGGCCGCCAGATCATTTACCATCCGTTGCGAGAGAAGGCCTATCTGCCCCATATTCGGTCGCAGATCAAGGCGGCTCACGGGCTGGGCTCGATCTTTCCTTACGTGGCTGTCATCGATACTCCAGCCGGTGAAGGAACGAGGCGGAAACGATTTCCCATGGACTCGTTCCTCAATAACCTGGTCACGGCCAGTCCTTGGGAAGTTGCCATCACTCCGGATGGGAAGCAATTCCTTGTTGTCTTCAGTAGCACCAACGACATGTTCGTCTGCGATGTCGTTGATGACGACTATCGTGAGATCGACTACCGGGCACGATTGCAACTGGGTAACAATCCGCGGGCCGTCAGGATCTCACCTGACGGCGCCAGGTTCTATGTCTACAACGCGCTTGATTTCAACGTGGTCGCTTACGATAGCCAGTCATTGCAGCCGCTGGCCACGATTGCTGTGACCGAGAATCCACTGGGTGAAGAGATGTTGCGGGGCAAGCGGCTGTTTTACAGTGCGCTCCAGCCGATGGTTGGGCGTCGCTGGATTTCCTGTTCCAGCTGCCATCCGGATGGCGATGCGGATGGGCGTACCTGGCAGAACCCCGAGGGTCTGCGCAATACCCAGTCATTTGCCGGCATGTCCTGGACGCACCCAATCCACTGGTCGGCCGATCGTGACGAAGTTCAGGATTTTGAACATACAATTCGTGGTCAGCTGATGCAGGGCCGTGGCCTGATTGCCGGAGCTGTTAATGCTCAGCTTGGAAAACCCAACCTCGGCCTTTCAGCGGACCTCGATGCGCTGGCAGCCTACTCGAACTCTCACAAGTTCAGCATCAGCCCCTACAGCAAGGGGGGACTGAGTGATGCCGCCCGACGGGGACGAGAAGTCTTCCTCGACGAGAAAGTCGGTTGCGCCAGCTGCCACAACGGACCCTTCTACACCGATTCGGTCCCGCGGCCTGCGTTGGAGATCGTGCGTCACAATGTCGGGACCGGTGAGGTTGATCCAAGTGAGAAAATGGAACACGCCTATGACACGCCGACCCTGCTGGGCCTCTATCGGACTGCCCCCTACCTGCATCACGGCATCTCCAAAACATTGCTCGATGTCCTGACCACGGGCAACCCGAACGATCAACATGGCACGACAAGCCATCTCAGGAAACGCCAGCTTGATGACCTAGTCGAGTTCCTCAAGGGCCTTCCCTATGAAGATCCGGAACCTGAGGCCCGACGACGTGGGCTGCAGCAGGTGTTGAAGTAACCCATCAGGGCAGCGATTATGAGAGTCGGACTGGTAATAATGTTGGCCGCTATGCTGGGTTGCTCAGTAGAGCAGCCCGGGCAGGAACCCGCCCAGCTAGACGATAGCCAGGCCCAGGCCGCTGACAAAGAGCCGCGATTGCGGCTGATGAACTGGGCTGGGGTTGAACAGTTGATTGCCAGCCATCGTGGCAAGGTCGTGGTTGTGGACCTCTGGTCGAGCTCCTGCCTGCCCTGCCTGCGTGAGTTTCCTCAGCTGGTGCAACTTTCGATTCAGTTTCCCGACGACGTGGCCTGTATTTCGGTGAACCTCGATTACATCGGCCTGGCGGATGAGCCCCCGGAGTCGCTGCAGGATCCAGTCGCAGAATTCCTGGAGGAGCAGCAGGCGTTTTTTGACAACGTGCTCAGTAGCGACACGGACGATGCCGTGATGGAGCAAGTCTCGGCAGCTTCGATTCCCGTCGTGATGGTCTATGGCCGCGACGGTGAACTGCTGGAGACTTTCAAAAACGACGATGGTACCTACGGCGAGGAGTTCACCTACCAGGACCACGTCAGGCCACGAGTTAAAGCTGCGATGGACGCAGCGGATGAGGATTAGTCGTCAGCTGCCACGGACTTGGCCAAAGGCGTCGATGGCAAGTTGCAGGTCATCGCGGCTGTGGGCAGCGGAGATCTGCGTGCGGATGCGAGCCTCACCACGCGGTACGACGGGAAAGGAAAACCCGATCACGTAGATACCCAGTTCCAGCATATCATCGGCCATTTGTGCTGCGATTCCAGCATCACCGAGCATGATTGGTACGATCGGGTGCTCGCCCTCAAGGATCTCAAATCCTGTGTTTGCCATGGCCTGGCGAAAGAAGTGAGTATTGTCATGCAGCTTGTCTCGCAGTTCCGTCGACGAACTTAGCAATTCGATCGCCTTCAGCGTGCCTGCCACAATCGGTGGTGCCACTGTATTGGAGAACAGGTAGGGGCGGGAGCGTTGACGCAGCAGGTCAATGATCTCCTGCCGGCCTGAGGTATATCCACCACTCGCACCTCCCAGCGCCTTGCCCATGGTGCCGGTCACGATGTCAACTCGGTCGACAACATCGTGGTGTTCTGGCGTGCCCCGACCCTTCGGTCCCATGAACCCCACGGCATGAGAATCATCGACCATCACCATGGCATCGTATTGATCGGCGAGAGTACAGATGTCCGGCAGGTTGGCCAGGTAACCATCCATCGAGAAGACGCCGTCGGTGGCAATCAGTCGCCGCCGCGCCGAACTCGCTTCATCCAGGCAGCGGCGAAGATCATCCATATCGTTGTTCTTGTAGCGCATCCGCTCTGCCTTGCAGAGCCGGATACCGTCAATAATGCTGGCGTGGTTCAGTGAATCGGAGATGACCACATCGTCTTCACCCAGCAAGGTTTCAAACAGACCGCCGTTGGCATCAAAGCAGGAGGTGTAGAGAATCGTATCGTCCGTGCCCAGGAACTCGCTCAAGGCAGCTTCGAGCTGCTTGTGAATCGACTGGGTGCCACAGATAAACCTCACCGAGGCCATCCCATAGCCCCAGTTATCGAGCCCCTCGTGGGCTGCCTGGATGACATCGGGATGTTGTGCCAGGCCGAGGTAATTGTTGGCACAGAAGTTGACCAGTGTGGTATCGCCGACCGAGACGCGCACGTCCTGCGGGCAGGTGATCACCCGCTCCGGTTTGAGCAAGCTGGCATCGCGTAGTTGCTGGAGTTCATCACGAATAGCGCCGCGAGTGGCTTCGAACATAACTGCTCTCTCCCGTCAGATGTTTGACGCGGTGAAGGTATCCTTGGGCGGCTCCTCCTGCCAGTACAGCAACACCTTGCCCGATTCGCCGGAATTCATGACTTCAAAACCGCGCTCCCACTCACTGAAATGGAAGCGGTGAGTGATGACCGGTCGAATGTCGAGTCCCGCCTGCAGCATGACGGTCATCTTGTACCACGTTTCGTACATTTCCCGGCCATAGATGCCCTTGATGGTGAGCATGTTGAAGACCACGTTGTGCCAGTCGATGGAGATCTCCTCGGCTGGAATACCCAGCATGGCAATCTTGCCTCCGTGACACATGTTGCTGAGCATATCGCGGAAAGCGGAGGGATTACCGGACATTTCCAGTCCCACATCGAAGCCTTCCTTCATATCGAGTTGTTGCTGAATGTCAGCGATGGACGCCTCGCGGACATCCACAGCAAGGGTGACTCCAACCTGCTGAGCCAGCTCCAGCCGCCAGGGATTGACGTCGGTGATCACCACGTGCCGGGCTCCGGCCAGGCGGACGACCGCAGCAGCCATGATGCCAATCGGTCCGGCGCCGGTGATCAGGACATCTTCACCAAGCACGGGGAAAGACAATGCCGTATGGACAGCGTTGCCGAAGGGGTCGAATATCGCTGCCACGTCGCGATCGATGTCCTGCTGGTGATGCCAGACATTGGTCATCGGCAGGACCAACTGCTCGGCAAACGCACCAGGCCGATTAACGCCAACCCCCTGCGTGTCCGCACACAGGTGGCGGCGACCTGCCAGGCAGTTACGGCAGCGGCCGCAGACGACATGCCCTTCGCCACTGACCACGTCGCCGGGATGGAAATCGGAGACATTGTCGCCGACCTCGACAACCGTACCTACGAACTCATGGCCAACAACCAGCGGCACCGGGATCGTCTTACGGGCCCACTCGTCCCAGTTGTAGATGTGTAAGTCCGTCCCGCAAATGCCTGTGCGGTCGACCTGGATCAGCACATCGTTGATGCCGAGTTGCGGTGAGGGAACGTCCTCGAGTGTCAGACCGGGCGCATCGTGCGACTTGACCAGTGCCTTCATGGCTTCTACCTGAAGTGAAAAAAGTGGGATCAGCCCTATCGTGATGAGTCAGCCGCGATTTGCAAGCAGTGGCTGTATCATGTGACGACAAAAAAATGGAGCCCAGGTTCGCAAAGAACCATGAGCTCCATATTCTGGCACTCGCAATGGGCGAGTATCAACATGTTCGACGCTAGCTATTGTGACAGGGTGCTCGAATAGCCCTTGTCCTTCAAAGCTGTCAGCGTGTCAGATTCAACATAGTCGTTCGACTTGGTGAACGTGGCTGTCTGACTATCGAAATCAACTGTTACCTCGGAGACACCCGGTCTCCCTTGCAGCGTGTCCTTGACCGCTGCAACACAGTTGATTCCTCATGACATGCCGGTGACATCAAGGCGGACCTGGTTAGCTTCCAAGGTCGTGGCGCTCGTTGCCTCGGCGTCTTTGTCCTTGGCTTCTTCTTTCTTGCCACAGCCCGCAATGATCACGGCTGCTGATAGCAACATGATGGAAAAAAATACTCGTCGCATGGTTTTACCTCCAAGCATCTAGAACGGAAAAGTCCTGTTTAACTTGCCGCCGCACACTCGTACGGCTGACCCCATCACTTATAAGTGGAATCAACAATTTCTGCAATTGCATCTGGCAGGGATTTGGGTATTTCCAGCGATTTGCGGTTCCCTGACCGGTATCTCGCCGCTGCCCGAACCTGCCCATTAACCGCTAACGACGGGCCCGCCGCAGAGATCGTCCAACAAGCTGTCATCAAGCAGATCGCTGGCACTCTGGCCAGCAGCCGCTGATTGGCTGGCTGGTAGTTGCCAGCCAGAAAGCAGTGAATCTACCTGTCGGGGCCAGCCCGCAGGTCTGTTGTCTGGCATCGCAGTGCGAAGTTCTTCAACTGCAGAGACGATATTCGACCCATCTTGCTCGAGTCCTGCCGGCGACGCTGCAGGACCAAAATGAAGCGGCACGTTTGATTCCCCTTCACCTTCAACATTCCCCACGTCGTTGAGGTGGTTGATGATCATCAAGACATCCTGCGGCGTGATGCGGTTATCCCGGTTGACGTCCAGCAGGGGTACTGCTGTCCCGTCGACTCTGGTCTCGGGCAACTCCCTTATCCCGTTCTGGTTAAGGTCCAGGATGATCATCAGGGCGTCGATCGGACTGATATCGCCATCATCGTTAACATCCATCGGCGACACACTGTTGTGCCAGGGATTGGTCGTACTGACCACGAGTGCGACAGTCGCAGTCTCGCTGGCACCGGTCGCATCGCGCGCCTTGTATTTGAAAGTGTCCGTGCGGTTGAAACCGATGCTGGGCATATAGTCAAAGGAACCATCGCTGCGCAGTGTCAGGATTCCATGAGCCGTACTGCTGACCAGTTCGGCCGTGATGGCGTCGTCTTCGGCATCGCTGTCATTGGCCAGCACGCCGATGCCGGCAGCTACCACCAGCGGCAGATTTTCAGTCAGCGGGTAGACGTCATCCACGGCCCGCGGTACATCAGGCACGGCCGCTACATTGACCTGGAAAGTCTGTTCGACTGAGAGATTGTCGCCAGTCGTACTGAGCGTGCCGTCGAGGCCGCTATCGACCACGGTCACAGTGATCACCGCAGTTCCATTGGCGTCGGCGAGTGGAGTGAAAGTGAGCGTGGCGGTCGATGCGCCAGCCACATGAACCAGGACTGGATGTTGAATCAGCGACGGCAGACTACTGGTCGCTGTGATCGAAAGCAGCTGAGATTCCAGCGGACCTGGACTGATACCTGTCAGCGTGACCAGCTGCTGATCTGCGTCTTCCTGGATCGACAGGTCTACAAGCGGGGCCAGTGTGGGAACGTCGTTGACCGCATCCACCGTGACGACCATCGCTATGGCCGTGGTGCCATTGTCACCGTCAGTGGAAAGGTCGGCATCCAGGCCGCCGTCCTCAACGACCACGGTGACCGTGACTGTTCCGTGTGCATTGGGATGCGGTCTGAATGTGATACTCCCGGTCGTATCGGCTGAACTGTATTGAACCGTGGGTGCAGGAATAATGGAGTTGTCTGAACTGCTGGCGGTCACCTGCAGCGGCTGGATTTCTCCTCCACCCGCGCTGATGCCGGTTAAGCCGACCTGTTGCTCGGCCGCATCCTCGAGGATCTCTCGATCGGCGAGCAGATCAAGTGTCGGCAGGTCATTGACCGCCTGCACGGTGACGAGAATCGTGTCCTGGAAAGTTGCATTGTCGGATCCCGTTGCAAGGTCACCATCCAGGCCGCCATCTTCCAGTCTGACAGTCAGTACGGCGGACCCGCTTGCGTTCGCCAGCGGAAGGAACGTGAAGCTGCCACTGGAGTCGTCCGACGTGTAACTGACCACGGGCTGCTCTACCAGCAGCGTATTATTGCTGCTGACTGTCAGCCGTAACAACTGGCTCTCCAGCGGGCCAGCATTTATCCCCGTCACTTGTACTAGCTGGGATCCGGCATCTTCATTGAGCGTCAGATTGGCCAGACCGTCAAATACGGGAGCATCGTTGAGCGGTGTCAGCTCAATGCTGACCGTGCTGGGGGGACTTAGTGCTGACCCGTCATCGATGCGGTAAACAAAGCTGTCCTGGCCAAAGTAATTCGCCTGCGGGGTATAGGTGAATGTACCGTCAAGCGAAAGAGCCAGGCTGCCATGGGCCGGTGCGGTCACCAGCAGGGCCTTTAAAAGGTCGCTGTTCGGACTGCTGTCGTTCAGCAGCAGTGACTGGGCCGCCTCAACTACCAGGGCTTGGTCCTCTGCCGTTACAAAGCTGTCCGCGCCAGCAGTTGGAGCAACTGTAAACAACAAGCTGGCCGTGGTGTCACTCTGCGTGCCAGTCAGCTTCAGGCTGAGCGACTCGGCTCGCCCCGTGGCGGTGTAAGCGAGGTGAATAACTGTCCCCTCCGCTTGCGATACGACTGCTCCCGAGGCATCCACAAGCTCAGCCTGGATGGGCTGGCTACTGTTGACCAGTATGCTGGCTGGCGTGGCAGATGTTGAAACAGCGGTGTCGAATGCAAGCCAGGCGGTCGTGGCGGCCTGGACTGGCTGTTTGTCGACGAATCGTGATCCGGTGATTGTCCCCAGTTGCCTGGCCTTGTCCTCTGTGTTGTTTGTCAACGTGGCTGCTGCAGCTGTCCCTGGGGCATCGATCGAGATGACATAGCCAGCAACGGATGGGCTCGTTGAGGAGACCCGAAAGAAGTAATTCCCAGCTGGGAAATCCTGCAGCGTGAGCTGGTGATCACCCGTACCGCCGCTGGTGGCGATCTGGTTGCGGTCCTGGTCAAAGAGAGTGACAGTCAAGTTGAGGTTCAGCTTAATGGGAGCGACCAGCAGCCGGTCATTGCTGGTGCCGTTGGTAGCGAGCTGGAATGAAAACCAGTCAACGTCTGCATTGCTGGTGAGATTCAGCGCCGGGAAAATATTAGCGGGGCCGGTCAGGCGGCCAAGTTGATGTGCGTTGTGGATCGAGTTGTTCGATTCACTCCAGTCACTCCGGATGCTGCCAGCCTCATCGGTCTCGTTGTACAGGCGGTCGGTAAAACTGCCCCAGCCGGTGGCCGTCACGAAGTCGCTGTATTCCGTTGCGTATCCGTCAACTTCCGTGTTGCCGGGCAAGTAGATCGTCGATCCCGAACTGCTACGACGGTCATTTGTCTTGTTGACGATTGCGCTATTGAGAGCCTGGGCGACGTTGTCAGCCGCACTCCGGATCGTGTCGGCAATACTGCTGTCCCGCACGATTCCAGTTAGAAAGTGGCCCAGGTCACGCAGGTAAGACTGGTGGTAAACAGCACTGCTTGTCACGGCACCGACGATACCTTGCCAATCCTGGTCGGTTGCATCGTCACTGAGCGCGGCAGCGCTTAGCTGCTCGAGTGCCGTGGCAATAGCTGCGATGTTTGAGGTCCGCAGAGCAGAAGTTGTATCATCAAAACCATCGCCGGTCCGATACGACTCTTGATAGACGTCAACAATGTGGCTGGCGAACTGTTCCGCTGTCACTTGGGTGGGAGTATTCTCGAGAATCCGGAAGATGCCGTTGTAGTCGTACCCGGCCCCCCCCTCCAGTTCTTGGGATGCTACGATCACGTCGACGTTATCTTTCAACGAAAAGGCGACCTCGAAGGTGGCCATCAGGCATTCATCGAACGCCAGCACGTCAATCGGCGTTCCAGTGCTCGACAGGACGCCGGCAAGTTCTTCTGCGGTAAAAGCAGTGTCCGACTGGGATATGCCATCATTCGTGTCGAGGTTAAAGCCTTCCAGGCCAGACCCGTGGTCCCACATAATCAGGGCGTAATGATCTGCCGGGCGTTGGTCAGAGGCCCAGTCGATGAAGTTGGTCAGCGCAGCTGGCTGACTGGTATTCTGCTCACCAATTCTCTCGAATGGGCTGGCAATTGTAGCCGGGTTGTCGTCGGGGACGATAAACGCGCGTCCAACGTCACCCCAGGCGGCCTCGCCGGGCGTCGGGTAAGTTGTCCCCGCTGCACTCTGGTCCCAGAGTACAGCGATATTTACGCTGCTGCCGAGCCGTGCGGCAGCCTGTTCCATTTCGTTAATGTCGGCGAAAGCAAAACGCTCAAGGTCGTCTGCCGTCATATAGACCATGATGGTCCAGTCGCCGATGTTCTCGGCACTGTTGCTGCTGCGCGGTGACGAGATGCCCAATTGGTAACCGTTGGTCTGATTACCGCTGCCGTTGACTGCTGCATAGTATGTTCCGGCGGGTAAATCCTCCAGGCTGACCCGGCTTCGCCCAGCTGAGACTGTTGATCCGCGAACAACGGCGCCTCCACCATCCAGTAAATCCAGTTCGAGGTTGCCCTGGTTTGCGTCATATTGAATGGTCACGCTGTTGGCGGCACTGCCGTCGCCAATCGTGGTGAAGCGGAACAGATCCACGTCGCTAACGCTGTGGATTGTCAGGTTCTCCAGCGTTGTGCTACCAACCAACTGACCGGAGTTATTGTTTGACAGGCGGGTCGCTGTCGAGGTCGTGTTGTTTGCCCCTGCCTGCTCGTAAACATCCTCGCCCCAGGTAAACAGAGTCGGGGGGTCAACAGTCAACGTGTAGTCGGCAGATGTACTGCCTTCGTACCCCAGAACCTGAAGGAAATAGAGGTCCTCTGGCAAGCCATCAAGTGAAATCGATTCGCTGCTACTGTTGGCCAGCTCGGAGGACCGCAGCAGGTTCCAGCTGTCGTCGTAGAGGTGCAGGTCGAGATCCGATCGATGGCCATTAAAGGCCAACTCAATCGTGCTGGATTGTTCACCCTGGTCGACCGTTTCAAAACTGAACAGGTCAATGTCGTTTTCGTTGTGAATACTGAGCCCAGTCAGCGAGACCGGCTTGCCCAGTACGCCCAGATTCCAGAGAGCACCGGTTGTGTCATTGGGTTCAAAGCGATCGGCGGCCAGCGTTCGCGATTGCAGGAGTGTCAGCTGATAATCAGGATTTGTATCTCCCAGGCCGTACACCTGCAGGTAGTAGCTGATGGGAGCAAGATCGCTCAGATCGATCGTCTCCTGGTCCGTGGTCCCGTCGGCGTACTGGATCGGTATGAATTCGTCGCCTGACTTCTCGTACAGGACCATTCCCAGGTTGCCACGCTCGTGCTCAAAATCGAGTTCTATTCGGTCGCCGACAATGCCCCAGTCACCCAATTGAAATTGAAACCAGTCGTCGTCATTGGCTGCATCAATCGAAAGAGTCTTGTACTCGACACGACCATCAATGATTCCAATGTCCGTCGCATCCTGCCATTGATCGTCATCTTCGTGCGCATCGCTTGAGAGCACCGGCGGATAGACAACCCGTAGGTAATACTCGCCTGTGTCGGTTGCAGACGTGCCAAACACCACCGCCTGGTAATCGCCTGCGGCGAGCTGTCGAAAGTCAACTCGCTCAATGTCCGTCACGCCGTAGGATCCATCGATCAGATTGTTGCTTGCGTCGTATAACTCCAGTTCCAGGTCGCCAGCGGCGTGATCGAATTGAATCTCCACGAATTCAGCAGATGTACCGGCACTTGGAATCGTAAAGCTGAAGATGTCGTAGTCATCGGCGGTGATTGAGATATCCCGGATATCGGTGGCGCCGGCCAACGGGATGGCCTCGGAAAACAGGCCATTGGGTTCATATCGATCAACGTCGGCCGGTGCCGGACCAAACAGGTCCAAGGTGTAGGAGCTGCCTGCCACGAAACTGTTGTCAGCTGCGAATACGCCGACCTGGTACCAGCCGTAGTCAAGCCCGTCCAATGAGAGATACTCATTGGATAATGTGCTCGTGGCCTCTCGTATGAATTCCGAGTCGGCATCGTAGAGTACCAGGTCCAGATCGATGCTGTCTGTCTGGAAGGAATGGGCCTTGATGTAATCAGATTCAGTACCGCTGCTCTGCAAGAGGAACCAGAAAAAGTCCACATCGGCTGCTGTGTGGATACTGAGCTGTGTCAGCTGAAGACCGGGATTGATCTCTGGCAGCAGAGTCGTATTGTCACTCGTCTCTTTCCAATCGCCAGTGAACTGGTGGGGTTGAGCCGAGACGGTCAAGCTATAGTCGTTGCTGGCGCCGGAATAGCCGCCCACATAGACAAAATAATTGCGGCCCCCCTCTATTCCGGCCAGCTCAATTCGCTCGTTGTCGCTGGTGCTCTCTGAGGATTCCACCAGCAGCTGCTGGTCATCGAAGAGCTCCAGATCGAGGTCGCCATCGAGATGACTAAAATCGATCTGCAGAAAATCATTGGCGGTGCCAGTTTGGTCGAGCCAGAACGAGTACCAGTCGACATCGCTGCGACTGTGGATGCTAAGGCCATCGACCTGGAAACCGGCGGCCGCTCCCAGGTAAAAAGCATCGTCGATGCTGTCGTTGCCCTGGCCCCAGTTGCGTTCGTAGCCATCGCCGAGTGGCACGAGGTGTGAGAGTACGAGCCGCGGTTCAAGCTGTTCCAGACTAAACAGCCGGGCTGGTTTTGATGACCGGCGACGCCCTGGGCGGGACGCTCGCCGTCGTTGTGAACGGCGTCTCAACATTGTCGATCTCTCGTGTCATGCAGCGCCGTGCCCAACGCATGCTGTATGTCCAAATAAGCTCAAGGGACAGTACGCGTAGAGCTCACTGCCATTATACTCCCGAGGTAAAATCTGGCGCGAATATTGCGCATGGAGGCCCGATGAGGGGAAAGTGGTAGGAAATCACCTGGTATTTAGGTCATTTCCGCCCGCACGGTCTATTTCTGTGATGTGACGCCAACTCGACAGTACCGGCCGCTGGCTATCACGGCGGCAGGGACCGCCATTTCGAGTCGACCATGCATCGGGAGGGACAGGAGCGCCAAACAGCGACGAGCGAGGCAGTCAGACTCGAGAGCTGGGTTCTATTCGCGCCGTACCTGTGTTGAGAGCGTGTAACGGATTGGACCGTTCCTGTAGACCAGCTCGCCGTAAAACGCCACGTGACCGGAGTCGGGCCGGGGTATCTCGATTGAATAGACGCCATCACGCCCACGTACGGGCCGGAACGACCACCGCGCTTCACGAAAATCCAGGTTGGCAGAATGTGCTGACCAGAGCCGGACCATGCGAGGTTTGTCGGGGGCCGTAACGGTCAAGCGATAGTTGTCTCCCTCGTCCAGATGCTGCCATTGGAACTCGGGTAACGAGGCCTCCTGTGTCACCTGCTGGAAGAAGGCAGAGATGGTCTTCAACGCCAGCAACACTCCCTTGCCAAGACTATGGTCGGCGTTGGGGATATAGACAACGTGCTTGGATCCCTGCAGGTCATCCCAGTAGACATTCAATGAGTCGATCACCCAGTAGCGATCGTTGGTGGCGATCACGATTAACTTGGGTATCGTTATTCGATCGAGATACGTATGCGGGTCCATCATGACTCGCAAGCGGACTTCAAGATCCGTTTCATTTTCCAGCTTGACCAGTCCCTTGCTGGTGTACTCCTGGATCTGCTCGCTGAATTCACCCCAGGAATCGAGTTGCTTCTGCATTTGCGGAGTAAAGTTGAGTACGTCGATTACGATTGGCGCGATGGCAAGGATGCGGTCATCGACAGCGGGTGCCAGCCAAGTCGTCCAGCCGCGCTTGGAAGCACCGGTGAGGACGAAGCCATCAATCGCGTCACCCGACTGCTGTTTGACAAACTCGCTCACCGCGTCCATCGATTTGACGGCACTTTTGGTCATCGGGAACAGCAGCGGCCAGTTACTGTCTTTACTACTGAGGTACCGTAACCAGGTTTCGCTGATCAGGTCATCTTCGACGCGGTTACCGAGCAGCGGCTGGTTGGGGACCTGGGACAGGATCACAACACGAGCTCGGATGCTGCGTGCAACCATGCTCCCTATCCGCGTGGAAATCGCGGTCGGTTGCTCGCCGATGGAGCCACTGTTGATCAACAGCAATACCTGGCTTTTGTTCTCCAGTCGCGCTGGCTCGAAGATCTGCAGGTTGTGCTTCCAGGTAATCCCCTGCCATTCTTGTGAGGTCAGGGCCAGGCGATGTTCTGTGCCGCCGGGAATTCGCTGGGAGCTGACGAGTTGCCAGCCATAGGCAGGTTCAGGGCGAGCAATGTAGCGGGCTAATTCTTCTTCAGCTTGCTGGGCACAAGTCGAGCTGGCAAGTGAAAGCAGAAGCATCAGAGCAGCTGTAAAACGCATGGAATTGGCGTCCTTGGAAAGTACAGTCGAAAGGTCGATGGCTATTTGAGATTCGCGGTCTGTCCACGAATCCGGGTGATGACATGATCGAGGATCTTCGGCAGATGCAGGATGGCGCTATAATGGTTCGCTTCCAGCATCATCTGGTGGTCGGGTTCCAGTCTGGCCACATCGGCCAGTGCCTTGGCTGAGGCGAGTGGAACGACGGTATCCTGCTTGGCGATGTACATCCAGGTAATCTGTCTGTCGAGCCTGTGCCCGAGCCGGGTCGGCTCCACCGGAGCCAGCAGTTGACGTAACTTCTCACCCTCGTAACCTGCCGCGGCAAGTTCTTCGCGGGCACTGGCTGTGTCCTTCTGGCCACTGGAAATCATCTCGTACAGCTGTCCACCGGCGAGCATGATGAAGCAATCGTCAAAGCCATTATCGAGTGATGCGCTGCATGCCACCACGAAACCTCCCAGGCTGGTCCCCTGGACTGCGATATAGCGGCTGTCGACGGCCGGCAAGGCTGCCACGGCATCTCGCGCCCGCCGTACGTCGGCACTCCCCTGTTGCAGCGTCCGCACCAGCTGGGTCGCCGCCTCGGGACGACCCTCCCCGCGTCGCTCTCCGTAATATGGCAGTTGCACGAGGAAGCCATGAACGCCGGAGGCCTGCATGCTGCGGGCAAAAAGACGGCCCACTTCCATTGCACTGCCCGATTCATGAACCACCACCACTGCCGGTGCTCGCTTGGCAAGACCCTCGTCGTCGCGGACCGCATGCCATTCCACGGTGACTCGGTCATTCACCTCAGCCCCGGTTGGCAAGGGGCTGGGAAAGGAGACAAGCCAGGGATAGCGGCCATCGGTCGCCTTCTCCACGCGGACAGGAAAACGACTTCGTTTCCACCAGAATCCCTGCAGGCATTCCCGCGCATCAGCGGTTGAGTCGCGCCCCATACGCAGCGTATCACGGGCAACCCATTCACCCGTTTCAGCCTGTACCGACGCACTGCCTGCCAGCCAGCAGGCGACAATGAACCAGATGATTCTGTCAGCTTTCATGGTCTGCTCAATGCGAGGTAAGTTTTGTGGATGGGAGTAGACCTTATCAGTCTATCTTCTCTGAGGGCAGGGACTCTGCTTCCGAAAGATCCCACCCGACCTGTAGAATAATCAACAGCCACTGGACTGTCATTTCCCTGCGGGGAATTCCATTGGCCCAGCAGGTACGATAGAGCTGGTTTGATCGATGGGACAAGCATGACAACAGACACCGCCTTCCAGATGTCCGCCTCCAATATCCGCTATGGGCAGGGCACGACTGCCGAAGTGGGGATGGACCTCGTGGACATGCAGCTGAAGCGGACGCTGGTGGTAATCGATCCAGCGCTTGTTGACCTGCCCGTTGGCCAGACCGTTATCGAGTCACTTAACAGCAACGGCGCCGGATTCGACCTGTTCGATGAAGTCTCGGTCGAGCCTACCGATAGCAGTTTTCAGCGAGCTGCCGAAGTTGCCACGGCGGGAGATTATGACAGCTTCGTTGCGGTGGGTGGCGGATCGGCGATCGATACGGCCAAGGCAGCCAATCTCTATTCGACCTACCCTGCCGAGTTTTTTGATTATGTCAACGCGCCAATCGGTCGTGGTAATCCTGTGCCGGGACCACTCAAAACGCTAATTGCCATACCAACCACTGCTGGCACGGGTAGTGAGACGACCGGCGTGGCGATATTTGATTATGTCGAGAAACATGCCAAGACCGGGATTGCTCACCGTTATCTGAAACCGACGCTCGGTATCATCGATCCGGACAACACGCGGACATTGCCGCCTGCAGTTGCCGCAGCGACTGGCCTGGATGTACTCAGCCATGCGCTGGAATCGTTCACGGCGATCCCCTTTACGGCGCGGCCTCGTCCGGCTCGCCCGATTCAGCGGCCTGCCTACCAGGGCACCAACCCGATCAGCGATATCTGGGCCATCCGCGCACTGGAAATGGTGAGAGATTACCTGCCCCGCGCGGTCGCCGATATTGGCGACGAAGAGGCGCGAGGCCAGATGCTGCTGGCTGCTGCCATCGCCGGGATCGGTTTTGGCAATGCCGGCGTCCATCTGCCGCACGGCATGTCCTACCCGGTGGCCGGTATGGTCAGCACTTTTCATCCGCCAGGTTACGACGTTGATCACGCCCTTGTCCCACATGGGATTTCCGTGATTCTCAATACGCCAGCCGTGGTCCGCTTCACGGCCCCGGCCTGTCCCGATCGTCACCTGCGTGCAGCCCAGGCGTTGGGCGCTGAGATCGACGGCGTGCCGCTTGAGGACGCCGGGGATGTGCTGGCAGCTGAAGTGATTCGCTTTATGCAGCAGCTGGGCATGCCCAGCGGTTTGGCGGCAGTCGGTTATAGCGACGCCGATATTCCGGCATTGGTCGAGGGGACACTGCCCCAACATCGAGTGACCAAGCTTTCACCGATTGAAGCGGGCCCGGATGAGCTTACGCAACTGTTCAGTGATTCGCTGACAATCTGGTAGGTCTGATCCAGCGGCAGGTAGAGAGTTCATGACAGATAACGGGGACCAACGCGAGACTCGAGCCGCCAGGAGATGGAGCTGGCGGCGTAAAGTCCTGGCACTCGCCAGCTCCATGCTGCTCTCACTGCTGGTCGCCGAACTTGGCCTGCGAGTTGTCGGCTACCGTCCGCTTTATGTGAACCCGGAACAGAGTATGTTCTGGGAGTATCATCCCAGGCTGGGTTGGCACCACCGTCCCGGCCAGGTCGGTCGCTTCAGTAAGCTGCAGTTTGATACGGCTGTCGAAATCAATCATCGCGGGTTACGTGATCACGATTACACGCTGGAAAGAAAAGCTGGTAGACGACGTCTGCTGGTGCTCGGTGATTCCTTCACCTGGGGTTTTGGAGTCGAACAGCCAGAGATCTTTACCGAGGTGGTGGAATCGCTGTTCGATGATGTCGACGTTATCAACGCCGGTGTCTCCGGTTACAGTCCAGACCAGGAGTTGACCTGGCTGAGTGAAGAGGGCTATCGCTACCAGCCAGACCTGGTCCTGTTGGTCCTGTCGGGCAACGATGTCTGGGGCAACCACCAGCGCGTGATATCGTTCGTCTATGGCAAGCCGGTGTATCAACTTGAGCCAGACGGGAGTCTCACGCTGACGAACGTGCCAGCTCCGACACCACGATTCTCGGTACGGCTAAGGCACCAGCTTCGTCAGCGATCAAGCCTGGCGCAGCTGCTGATCAGTGGTCTGGAGCGGTGGCGCTATCGCAGTCAATCGCAGCCTGGGCAGGCCGAGTCGGCTGGGGTAACGGCCCAGTCGCAGGGTGGCCAGGGAGCTCCCTTTCCGCTCACGATGGCCCTGATCAAGGAGATTGATCAAGTCTCGAGGAAACATGGCGCCCGCCTGGCGATCGTCACAAATAGCATTTACTGGGCACCCTGGCCCGACGGCGATTACCATGACTTCGTGAACCAACTGCAGCAGGCAGGCTACCCGCTGCTCGATATCGACGGCCTGCCCGGTTACGACAAGTCGCGACTGCAGATTCCAGGGGATCGACACTGGAACGCTGCAGGTCACAAACTGGTCGGCAACGCAATTCATGACTGGTTGGTCAAGCAGCAGTTACTGCCCTAGGCCGGCATCTGACAGCACCTGCTTTGATAACTTGCAGACCATCGTGTAGGCAGGGTCGAAGATGTTGCCCACGTCGTAACGAACACACTGAGCCATCAACAGATGTGCGCCCAGCGGATCAAGGTCGTAGTCCTGTTCCAGCCAACGGACCATTTCGCTGGTTGCATGCTGGGTTGCCTGATCGAGCGGTCGGGCATTGCCACAAGTGAAGATCCACTCATCGTTTTCTCCACGTGGCCAGCCCAGCGTTCGCTGCTTGACCAGGTCCAGGCGAAAACGGACATCCATCGAGATTTCGATACCACTCCCGACGATCTCACCGTCACCCTGGGCTGCGTGGCCGTCACCCAGGAAGAACAACGCTCCGGGTTCAAAGACCGGGAAATAGACTGTACAGCCGGCAACGAATCCGCGGTAATCCATGTTGCCGCCATGCTGGGCCGAGGTTGCCGTGGAAATGGCCTGGCCCCCGGGGGCTGCCACGCCGAAGCAGCCAAGCATCGGAGCCAGGGGAATGACGAGGTTGCCCAGTTTTGACGGTGGGCTCAGCAGCGTGGCAGTCCCCTGCTCGACGTTCACGTCCCATTCCGCCAGGCCAGCCTCCGGTCGCTCAGGCACATGATCCGGATCCAGTACGTTGCCGGCGATTGCCGAGCCGCAGAAGCCATAACTGCGGTTGGGGATCACGCTCTCAATCTGTACGACCAGCATGTCACCGGGCTCGGCACCCTCGACGTAAAACGGCCCCGTCTGGGGATTCCCACGCTCGGTGATCTGCTCACGGTGCAGGTCAAATCCGCGTGCATCAACGGTTGTTGTCTGGATAGAATCGCCAGGCTGCACGTTCAAGACCGCTGGATGGGGGCCGAGCGTGCGAAAATAATGCTGGGGAACGAAGTCGTGATGCATGGTCGGATCTCCGCAACGAACTAGCGAACATATTCTGGCAGGAACTGCTTCCAGTTCTCGTGAATAATGTTGTGAATCATCTCCTCGGGAATACGTGGCAGCGCCGTCCCCTCAACGATCTTGTTGACCTTGGACTGTCCGGCGATTACCTGGGCTGGTGTGGCGGAGGGAAAGTCGGAGCCAAAAATCAACTTGTGCTCAACTCCGTACTCAATCGCCGAGATGAAAGCCTGGTAATGTCGTAGCGGTCGATAGTGAAGAGCTGAAATGTTGGTGTACATGTTGGGGTGCTTGCGGATCAGCACCACGCACTCGTCTTCCCAGGGATGGCCCATGTGGGCAATGATCATCCTCAGGTCGGGACAGGCGATGGCGATATCCTCCAGCAGGATTGGGTTGGCATATTTCAGCGGCCCGGTCCGTACAAATGACGTGCCCTGGTGAATGTTGACCGGAATTCCCAGCTGCTCCGCCTTGCGAAACAAGGGGAGATGAGAGGGATCCTGCGGATCCCAGTTCTGGTAAATCGGCGAGCACTTGAGTCCCCGCAGGCCGAGGTCGTTGACGTAGTACTGCAGCTGTTCAACGCAGTCCTCGTCATTGGGGTCGACACTGCACCAGCCAATAAAGCGATCGCTCTGCTGCTGGACGAAGCTGGCAATTAATTCCTGGTCCGCGTTGATTCCACAGAAGGGAGCCTTGATGCCAAACACGATCACCCGATCCATGTCGGCGGTCGCTTCCAGCAACTGCTGAGGACGCGAATCAAAGGCGTTCGCCTGCTCGACATCGCTGCCGGCGAAGTAGACGTCCTCACTCAGTTTCATCTTGGCTCGCTTTGCCTCCCAGGCAAACTCGACGAATTCGTCGTCCAGGTGCTCGGGGTACCACATCAAGTTGGTATGCGTGTCAAACAGCATCAGCCGAGTCCTTGTCAGGGTGCAGGTTGGAATTCAGGGGTTCTGGATCGGGGACCACGGCGCGGCTGGGACGGACAAACATCCAGCAGATTGCAGCGGCAAGATAAAACGCCGCGTGCATGTAGACAACCTGGTTCCAGTCTGTGATCTGGGTGTCGTCCAGGTGCACAAGGTCCATGCCCATGACCCGGACTGTCACCTCGTTGGACGTCCCTTTCAGGATGTCCATCATGCCACCCAGGATGGGGGTCACCAGGACACCGCTTAGGCAACCTGCCATGTTCATGATGCCGGCCAGGACTGCAGTATGCCTGCCGCTCACGTCGAGAGTCGCAGCCCAGGTGGCGGGGGAGGCAAAGCCCGCAAAAGTAGCCCCCAGTGCAATCAGAGTGACAAAACCGGCGGGCGTTACGGCCTGGGCCGAAAGGTAGGTAAGAATGGCTGTCAGGATCAGCGAGACGACCGCCACCGACGTGCGACTTATTCTCTTGCTGCCGGTCCGTTTCAATAACCAGTCGATCAACATGCCTCCTACCAGACCTCCGACCACCGCGCCAATCAATGGCCACTTTGTATAGATTCCAGCCAGCTCCGCATCCACATCGGCAAACTGTCGGCTGAGGAACTCGGGGAAAAAGGTGACGAAGAAATTGTAGCCGGCTGCGCGACAAAAGGCCTGCAGGCAGATTGCCCAGAGGTTGACGGAACAGAAGGCAAACAACAGGTTTCGCCGTGTAAAAAATGGGCCGGGATCCACCGTGTCTGGCAACGGGCTGGAGCGGATCAGATCCCTTTCAGCGTCGTTTGCCCAGGGGTGCTCTGACGGTTTGTTTCGAAATAGTGTCAGGAAGGCAACCGACCAGAAGATCGCCACGATCGTGTAGACCTGGAAGATGACCCGCCAGTCGAAGTGGCCTGTTAATCGGCCGGTCACGTCCATTGCCAGTGCGCCGCCGATGGACATCGAGATGCCAACGAAAGCCGACATCAGTCCCCATTGCTTTTCCGGGAACCAGTCCTTGAGGATCTTGAAGGTAATCGGGACAAAGCCCGCCTGTACGGCTCCGAACAGGAAACGAATCACCTTCAACGGTACCAGGCCATGCGCCGCTGCGGTGGCCAGAGTGAGTAGTGACCAGGCGATACTCAGTAGCGTCAGCCCCCAGCGACTTCCAATGCGATTACCCAACCAGCCACCAGGAACCTGGAAGAGCAGGTAGCCCAGCGAAAAGAGGCTCATCACAGCCCCCATCGCAGTGCTTCCAAAACCGAGTTCCTGCTGGATCGCCTCATTCGTGACTGCCAGGCAGTGACGTGTGAGATACAGGCTGACAGCTCCGCTGGCAATCAAGGCCGCCACCATGTAGCGAACCCGTGTGGCCGCCGGCTGGTCAGAATGTGGTGGCGTGCTGGACATGGTCGCTCTGGCAGACGGTTCTGGGTCGATAGCCCCGGATCGCATAACATCATGACATAATTACTCAGTCGGTGTGATTGCAGCCAGTTGAGACCGCTGACCACAATAAGCCCTACGCCAGTCGCTCTCCTGGAGGATCGTTACGGATGCCTGATGCCGCCCCACTGTCAGATCGTAGCCGGGCCCTGCTGGCCTTCCCCAGTACAGCAACACTGACCACGGTTCTCTCCAAGCAGGGACTTTGGAATACGTTCGTCACTGGAGCCGGCCCGCTGAACGCCATCAAGCGGATGATCGGCGTCGCCTACACACTGCGTTACATTCCCTCGCGTGAGGACCTCGATCACGATCTCGTGTTTGATAACAGCAGCGACCCGCAACGAATTGCGATCGAGGCTGTTGGTCCGGGTGACGTGCTGGTGATCGACGCTCGCGGTGACCAGCGAGCTGGAACGATGGGGAATATCCTGGCAGCCCGGATGGTAGCCCGCGGCGCCGTGGGCATTGTGACCGACGGCTGCTTCCGCGACTCGCCAGCTATCGCCGCGATGGAGATCGCCGCCTATTCCCGCTCTCCCCATGCCTCGACGAACAAGACAATCCACCATCCGATCGAAGTCCAGGTGCCGATCGGCTGCGGAGGCGTTGCGGTCTATCCCGGTGACGTGCTGGTAGGTGACCAGGAAGGTGTGGTGGTCATCCCAGCGACGATTGTTGATAAAGTTGCCGAGCTGGCGGCCGACCAGGAACATCGCGAGGACTTTATTCTCAGTCGAGTTGTAGCGGGCAATCCGTTACTCGGTACCTACCCGCCCGACGAGCAAACAACAGCAGCGTACGAACTTTACTGCCAGCAGAACCCCAAGCCGAGTGACTCCGTTGACAGTTAGCAGCGAGGTACGAGCGAGATGACCTCGTGCTGCCGATCGAGAGGCAGCGACCTGCTAGATCGTGGAGAACGCACAGCAGCCGCCATCTGCTAGCCGTGGGGGGAAATGCCTTTGGCGAAGTCTCTCGGGTTACGTTAAAAATAGAGCTGACGCGTCGGACACATTTGCTCAGAGGTCGACAATGACAAACAACAATGCGGCACGGTTCCTTGCCGAACATACAAACCTGACCCGGCGTTTTTTCCTTGGGCTCGGTGCTGGTGGGGCAGTTGCACTTTCCTACTGGCCCGCCGCTGCCGAAGAAGCCCTGCCGCCGCTGCTTGAAAAAGCGGTTGCTGAGCTGGAAACCTATCTGACACGTCAGGACGATTTCCGTGATGTCTCGCGTGGAAAGCCGATCCCCCACACGCTTGATGAAGAGGCTCGCAGCAAAGTTGGCATGACGCCTGACAGCTGGCAGATGGAGGTCACAGGCGACCCGGAGAACCAGCCCGACTTGCGTACTCCGCTGACAAAGGCGGATGGTAATGCACTGGACTTTGCCGCCCTGATGGAGCTTGGTAAGGACAAGGCAGTTCGCATTCCCAAGGTCATGACGTGCAACAATATCGGTTGTCCGTTGGGTATGGGCATCTGGGAAGGAGTTCCCTTGCGTGACGTGATCTGGAAGGTCCAGCCGCGCCGCAATGTTCGCAGGCTGTTTTACTATGGCTATCACAATGACGACCCGGCGCAGAAATTCCAGAGTTCGCTGCCGATCGGGCGCGTGCTGGAAGATCCACTCGGGCTGCCACCGATCATTCTCTGCTACAAGCTGAACGGCCAGCTGCTCACGCCAGCACGCGGCGGGCCGGTACGGATCGTCGTTCCAGAGGCGTATGGATTCAAGTCGGTGAAGTGGATCACGAACATCGTGCTGACGAATCTCCATCATGCGAATGACACCTACGCCAACGGGAACAATGACATAGATAGCCCGTTGAAGACTTTTGCCGCCACGATTTCGATTCCGACAGAGGCCAAAGCAGGGCAACCCCTACCCGTCACCGGATATGCCCAGGTGGGAGTCTCCGGTCTGACTCGCGTGCAGTACTGGGTAACACCACGTGATGCCGAGCTGCCTGCGGGGGATCGTTATTTCACCAAGGCTCCCTGGCAGGATGCCGCGATCCTACCGCCGCCGGCGAACTGGGGTGGCGACTTACCCGATAACACGATTCCCCCCGCAACCATCGGTTTCGATGACGAGAGTGGGCGCCCCAAACAGTGGCCGATGCGACTGGCCAAAGTACACTGGGCTGCCCTGGTAGCAGGGCTGGAGCCTGGCGAGTACACCTTCCGTTGCCGCACGGTGGACCAGAATGGAATCGCTCAACCGCTACCCCGACCCTTCGATAAATCGGGTCGGAATTCGATCGAGAAGATCGGCATCACCGTGAGCGGCTAGGTATCGAGTTCTCCCAGTAACTCAAGCCAGGCCTCTCGCTCGGCCTCCGGCGTAAAGGCGGGCTGCAGTTCGACAATCCGCTGCTGCAGACGGTTGAGCCAGTGTGGTTCCGCCTGGGCAAACAGGATCATCTCACGTAACTCACTCGTGCTGCCACAGCTGAACAGACCCGGATAGTCATCTCCCAGCAGCCCAATGTTACCGGCTACTCGGCTGGCCAGGATCGGAGTACCACAGGCGATCGCCTCAGAAATAACATTGGCTCCGCCTTCCGAACGAGAACTGTTGACGAACAGCCGGCTGCGTTCGATCAACTTAAGAGCCTGGTGCGGTGGTCTCTGGCCGACCCAGCGATACCGCCGGTTATTTGCCATTTCCTTGCGCGCACGCTGGGCCAGGGCCTCGTCGAGGGCGCGGCCGACATGAGTGACAAAGACCCGAAGTTCCGACGGTATGTCACGAATCGCCAGCGCCGTTCGCAGCGGATCCTTGACGTAGCGTAGATTGGAGACGACACAGACCTCGAAAGCAGATGCCATCGGTGGGGCGGGTTTTTCCGGAGCTTGGGCCGCCTGGTAGATCGTCAGCGTCTTGCGGCGGAGTCGGGCTGGCAATTGCTGGGCAGCCAGTGGTTGCAAGGCGACTAGCCGATCGGCCAGATCGAGTGACTTGAGGCAGCGACGACTGAGTGTCCGCCGGTAGATGTCCGTTCCCGCCAACAGCACGATGATCGGCTGACCAGGGCACTGGCTGGCAAAAGAGTCGATCGAACGGCCCGACTTTTCAGCGTGAATTGCCAGTAGCGTATCGCACGGCTCGCCATTCCACTGTTCGACCACCTTGCATTTGACAGCCGTCTCCTTGAGTAGCCAGGAAATCCGCCGGGCCGTGGTAAAGTTGCCAGTTGCGGAACTGGGTCCGTGCGGTGTGACAATCGTCAGTTTCATGGTTGGCCAGGGGAACAAAAAAGCGGGACAGGCACGAGGCCCATCCCGCTCTGATGAGAAAATGTGTTGTGGCTAGCCTCTACTTTTTCGGCTCAACCTTGAACACCTGCTGCAGGACCCGGTCGATTTGTCCGGTCGCCATTTTTGATGTGGGTGCAGCAGCTCGAGCTTCCAAGAGAATCACCTTGGCAGCATCTTTGTCAGTTCGATAAGTGATCATCGACTTGAGGTAAAGAGCTTGTTGTAAGCCTTCACCGGTTGGCTTCTTCTCTTCCAGCAGGGCATTGATCTTGACCAGTACCTCTTCCGGAGTCGAATTACGTAAAGTCTGTTGGATCTTCTGAAGCTCTGACTTGATCTCCGCCGTTTGCACGGCACCCTCGTACTTGGGTTTCAGGCCAGCGGCACCATCCGCATCCAACGTGATGATCTCTGCAATCATGTCCTTGTAGGTGCCGATTGCAAGTTCGCTGTCGATCAGTGAAATTGCCTGGTCAAGCAACTTGGCCCGCTCAACCCCGTCGGCCTGATCGGCCTTGGAGAGAAACTCGTTTCGCTCGGCCAGGATCGTGGACTTGGCAGCCAGGTCGCCAATCCATTTTTTAGCTGGATCGCCGCCGTAACCGGACTGGCGATGATAGGGCCGGCCCTGTTCATCGGCGAGGATGACCGTCGGCACGCCAGTGATCTTGTACTGAGCACTCAACTTGCGGTACTGGCTGATCTCGTCCATCGACTGTTTCGACTTGTCGCGAGGACTATCCAGCTTCAGCAAGATGAAGTGCTTCGGCGCCTCGGTCTTGAAGACGTCGGTCACGAGTACGGTCTTGTGCAGCTTGATACAGGGAGGGCACCAGTCCGAGCCGGTGAATTCCATCAGGATGCTCTTACCGGTCTTGGCGGCTTCGGCCTTGGCCTCGGCAAAACTCACGGTCCAACCCTCGTCAACCGCCAGGGCGGACGGCGTGGCAACCAGGGCCACGGTCAGGGCCAGCAACGTCAGGCTGGCGATGGATCTGTGCGTCGTTTTCATTTTGTGCTCACAGTTTGCTTGGAGACAGGTATGTCTGTAACACGAATCGGGAACCCAAAGTATAATCTGCCGAGCCCACATGAGTACAGAGTCCGTCGATGTTGCTGCACTACAAATGACCGCTTTTCACAGGATAAAACAGCTATCCTTCGACGGTCTGGCGCATTTTGTCCAGACCCTTGACGGCCACCTCAAGCGGATCCTGCTGCCAGAGATCTTCCCTGAATAACTCCAGGGAGAGTTGCCGGTCATAGCCTGTCGCCAGCAATAACTCAATATATCGCGCCAGGTCAAATTCACCGTCGCCGGGCATCACGCGGTCCTTGTCATGTTGCAGTTCTCGAGCTGGTTCAGCTGGCACGTCGTTGTAGTGACTAATCGCTATCTGGCCTGCCGACAGCAGGCTGATGGATTCCAGCGAACCACCTCCACGAAAGATATGGAAGGGATCGAGCACGGTGGAAACATCGGCATGCCTGGCCCGGGTCATCACATCCAGCGCGTCTTCAATGGTATTGAGCTGGTCGACAAAGCCGAGGAATTCCATCGCCGGCTTGACTCCCATCGTTGCACCGATCTCAAGCAACTCCCGATAATGTGCTGCTCCACGGTCGTAGTCTGCCGCTTCACCGGGCGGGCCGGCGATGATATAAGGGGCACCGATTTCTGCGCTGTTCGCCATCCGCCGCTTGCATTCGTCGAGGGCTGCCTGGTGCTGCTGGCCCTCGGATTCAAACCAGCCGGCCAGGTAAATCGTTGTCGGGACCTGTAAGCCTCGATCGTCAACCGCCTTGCGAATGTCGGCAACACTCCCTCCCTGTTCCAGGTAAGCATCGATGTGGTCATGCCACAATTCGATCGCCCCGTAACCCGCTTCCGCGGCCACGTCGATTTGCCGCATGATCGGCGTTGTCATGATCGTGCTGGCGTTGAGGCAGTAAGTAAGTCTGGTCATGGCGCGGTTCTCTCCACAGATTGGGTCTGCCTGGCGTTGCTGGATGTTGTTTTAACGGCCTGCAGTGCCCGGGACAATTACGCTACCTCTACCAGCCCTGGATGTCAGGGCCGTTTGACCTCACGATACCCCTCCGGCCGTGAGGGGAGTAAAGCTACGGCCGATTCGAAGTCTACCGCCCGTTGATGGCGGATCACCTGACCCTCGGCGCTGTCCAGACGTCGACAGCTTAGTAGATCGGCGGTTATTTCCACAACGTCGTATCGCGCCACGGACGGCTCGGTCGCCAAGCCGTGGTATTCCACCAGCATGTCATCCTCGATGGCCCAGCGGAAATCCAGATCGATCCGCTGGTAGGTCTTGAACTGCTTGTCCATCATGACTTCCAACATTCGGGCCTCGCCGCTGGCCGGGTAATAGACTACCCAGGCGTAGACCGTGTTGCCCTCCTCCTTGCGGCCCTGCCAGGTTCCCTGCAGCAGCTGCGCCAGCGGTGAGTTGGGGTCTGGTGTGGCAGCGCCGCTGGTCGAGACCACAGGTCGGTAGAGACGGGTTGTTGCGGCATCGGAAAAGTTGGCAGGAAAGGCCGATAGGCCCTCTGCCAGCTCAAGCAGGCCGTCACTGCGCAGCTGAGCAAGGTGGTATTCCTTGTCGTTTTCGAGCTCAATGATCAGCTCAGCAGGGTCCTCGGAAGAATCCAGGCGGTAACGCCCTGTGGTTAACTCGCTGCCGTTGGATTCAACCCGAAACAGGCCATCGGTGGCGAAATGGACGACGATCTGGGTATCGCCTTGCAGCGGCGTGTTATCCTGCTGCACCAGTTGCCAGGCCCCCGTCAGGTCGCGAACGTGGCTGCTGTGCTCCGTTGGCGCGTCAGTTTCTGTTGCTGAGCGACAGCCGGCAGTTGCCAGCAGCAGGCTGATCAGCAGTACCGGGCATTTAGGTCTCATCGAGCAGAGGCCGGTTAGAGTCTGAGTTGGTAGGGTGACGTCGGCCGTATGGCAGATGCGACAGGCACCGCTCACGCGATCACGTCGTGTACCACCTCGCCATGCACATCGGTGAGGCGGAAGTCTCTGCCGCTGTACCGGTAGGTGAGCTGCTTATGATCGAGTCCCATCAGGTGCAGGATGGTGGCATGCAGATCGTGCACATGGACACGATTCTCTACGGCGGTCAAACCGAAATCGTCGGTGGCGCCATAATTGAAACCTGGTTTGACGCCGCCGCCTGCCATCCAGACGGTGAAGCCGTAGTGATCGTGGTCGCGGCCCTTCTGGCCCTCGGACGTTGGGGCGCGGCCAAATTCACCGCCCCAGATGACCAGTGTCTCGTCCAGCAATCCTCGCTGCTTGAGGTCAACCAACAGAGCTGCGATCCCCTGGTCGCAGGCATCCGCCAAACGCTTGTGGCCACCCACAATGTCGCCATGACCCGTGTCCCAGGCGATGTCATATCCATCGATTGAATGTGATAGCTGGACCATTCGTACGCCACGTTCAATCAGTCGGCGAGCCAGCAGGCAACCCTTGGCATATTCCGTGGGACCGTAGAGATCCATCGTGGCCCGCGTTTCGCCAGCCAGGTCAAATGCTTCCGGCACCGCCATCTGCATACGAAAAGCCAGCTCCATTGCCTGGATATTTGCTTCCAGCCGCTGATCCTGTTTCTGACGGGCCAGGTCCAGTCGATTCAGCTGCGATAGCAAGTCAGCCTGTTGCCGCTGGTCACTACCACTGAGGACCTGGTTCCGCAGGTCGCTGATCACCTTGTCTTTGTGCATGCTGCCAATATTCACATAACAGCCAGCATGTGCTCCGGGCAGGAAGCTGCTTCCCCAGTTGGCCAGCTTGCCGCGCGGAGCCGCGCGGGGTGACATGGCCACAAAGCCCGGTAGATCCTGACTCTCGCTTCCCAATCCGTAGGTTAACCAGGAACCCATGCTGGGTCGGTTTGGTTGCAGATGTCCGACGTTCATCATCATGATGGCGCCGGCATGTTCAGGGATATCGGTGTGCATCGAGTGGACAAAGCAGAGTTCATCGACAAGTGAACCGATGCGCGGAAAAATGTCACTGACCCACTTACCCTGCTGGCCGTATTGCTTGAAACCAAAAGGCGACTGCATCAAGCCATTCTTTGTATTTCGCAGGGACTTGCGGTCCACTGACTGAGGCCGTTCACCCTGGTGTTTCTTCAGCATCGGCTTGTAATCAAAGGTGTCGACCTGGGAGGGCCCACCCGGCATGAAGAGTTGGATGATCCGCTTCGCCTTGGGTGCAAAGTGCGGCGCCTGGGGAGCCAGTGGGGTGGAATTCGCCGCCTCGCTGGAATTTGTCTCAGCCAGCATGCCTGCCAGGGCCAACGAACCGAAACCAGCGCCCATGCGGTGTAACATGTCGCGTCGGCTGCAGGGAAGATTCGCGAAATTGTGCATCGTGTCACCTTTTTCTCTGGCCGGGATAACTCCCGAACATCAACATTCAGTATAGGAATCCCCTCGTCTCGCGACGAGAGTGATCCTTTCTTGTGGGCTAACGCAAGAACATGAACTCATTGGAGCTAAGCAAGACCTGGGCATATTGTTGCAGTCGCGTGAGCTTTGAACTGGCTAACTGGGCGGGCTCGTTAGCGGGTTGGTTTGCCCCGTCAATCGGGCGATCACTCTGGTAAATATGGTCGACGTTGATATGGCCCCAGCCGCCATTTCGCTGATCGACGATTTGAATGATGGCCCGTTTACCAGCCAGTTCGATCACATCCCAGCTGGCCCAGGCAAGTTTCTCGCTGCCGCCGCCGCGATCGTTCGGACCGGTGGCAGTCCGTACTACCTGGCCATCGACGATCAAGTTGATACAGGTAACACCTGGGTATTTACCACCTCCCACAAGGAAGTGAATCTGTTTTCTGTCGATCTTTATTTCTGGCGAGGTGAGTGTGCCGAGCGTGCCGTCGCCCTTGAAAAAACTGTTTACCAGGCCACGACCACGAAACCCGTTGACCACCATTTGCCCAGGAAGCGTACCCTGTGCGGGCCCAGGTCCGAAGGCCTCACCGGTTGTCTTCCAGTTGCCGTAACCGGGGCCTTCAAAGTCGGCGATCAGCAGGTCGGCGTCGGCGGTCGGCGTCTTCTCGGCAGCTGGCCTTGGCTGGAGTTGCTCGCGGCCCAGGAATGCCATGCCGAGTCCCTGTTCATCGCTGGTCGGCTGCCGGCCATAGAGGATCTGGTAGGCTCCCTGGATCCGATCGGCATCATTGTCAAACTGGCGCTCCAGTCGCTGGGCGAACTGCTCCGCCCGCTGGACCATGAAGCTGCTGTTGAGCATGAACAGGAACTGTTGAGGCACCGTGCTGGTGACACGCTTGGCCATGGTCGCACGGGGTGCCGGAAAGTCGAACAATCGCAGAAACTCATCCGAGGCATAGCGATCACCATTGCGGCTGATCACGGTGTAAATCGTACGGCGCTGATCTGTAAGCAGGTGATCGGTGGGTGGCCCGCCGATCACGGTGGCGAGTTCCCCGCTGGCCAACAGCAGACTGTCGCGCCACGATTCGACCGTCAGTCGGCGTGGTGAAAACCGCCACAGCAGACGATTATCGCCATCGTATTTAAAACCTCGCTCATCATAAGCCGAACTCATTTGGTAAGTTGCCGAGAGCATGATCGTGCGATGCAGTTGCTTGATCGACCAGCCCTGTTGAACGAATTCTGAAGCCAGCCAGTCCAACAGCAGCGGGTGCGACGGGGCTTCCCCCAGCGTTCCAAAATTACTGGGTGTGGCTACCAGCCCTGTGCCAAAATGCCACTGCCAGATACGGTTCACGATCACGCGTGTCGTGAGCGGATTGTCGGCTGACGTGATCGAATCCGCCAGGTCCAGCCTGCCACTGCCGCGCTGGTAGGCGAGCGGCTCTGCGCCATCCACGATCCGTAGAAAGCGACGTGGCGCAACCGCCCCCGGCTTTCTCAGGTTGCCACGCAGTGCGACGGTCATGTCCTTGTTGCCGGAGTCTCGCACGGCGTGCACCACCGGCAGACCGCCTGGGGCTGATTCCTGCAGTTGCCTACGCTGCTCGTCCAGCTCTGCCAGACGAGCTTTCTCCACGTCGGACGGTTCGCGTTTTTCCGCCTTGAGTTTGTCTTGGATCTGTTTGCTGGCATTGTTGGCCGCCTGCATGCCGGCATCGTATTGAATCTTCCGCTGAACAAGTTCTGGCGTCCCAAAAGGGTGAACTCCCTCGGATGTATTATTGAAGATGCCTGCCAGCGAGTAGTAATCCAGTGTCGGGATCGGGTCGAACTTGTGATCATGGCACCGAGCGCATGAGACTGTCAGTCCCAGCAGGCCACGGGTTATCGTGTCGACGCGATCATCAAGCGTTTCCGATTTAGCCTGGGCGACGCTGTCCGGATCGCCTCCATCCGACCTGTAAGTGGGACCGAGGGCGAGGAAGCCAGTGCCAGGCTGGGCCTGCCAGTCGTCCAGCAGGTCGCCGGCCAGTTGGCTACGTACAAACTGATCGTAGGGCAGATCGCTGTTCCACTGTCGCACCACCCAGTCACGGTATTGCCAGGCGTGGGGCAAGTGCGCGTTGTCGAGAAAGCCCCCCAGGCCGTCGCTGTATCGAGCGACATCAAGCCAGTGCCGTCCCCAATGTTCACCGTACTGTGGCGACGCCAGTAGTTGCTCAACCAGTCGAGGGAAAGCGGCGGGGCGATCGTCCGCCAGGAAGCTGGCGACCTGCTGTGGGCTGGGTGGCAGGCCGGTCAGGTCGAGGTAGGCACGGCGGATCAAGGTGCGGCGGTCGGCTGCTTCCGAGGGCTGCAGGCCGGCAGCCTCAAGCCGAGCCAGGATGAAATGATCGAGCGTGGTTTGGGGCCAGTTCTGATTGCTGACCTCGGGTGCCGGCGCCCGAGTGACCGGTCGAAATGACCAGTGGCCCTGTTGTAAGCTGGGCCAGTCATAGCTGGCGATTTCAGCGGGGAGCGAGGTGACCTGGTCTTCGGGCCAGGGCGCCCCCATGGCGACCCACTTTTCCAACAGGCCAATCTGCTCGTCGGACAACTTTCCTGAGGGTGGCATTTCGTAAGACAGGTAGCGGACCGACTGGATCAATAAGCTGCCATCGACATCGCCCGGCTTGATGCTGGACCCGGAATCGCCACCCTTGAAGGCAGCGCTGCGAAGATCCAGCTGCAGGCCGCCCTTGAGCGACTTGGCATCCTTGCTATGACACTCGTAGCAGTGCCTGGCAAAGAGTGGCCGAATCTGCTTTTCAAAGAAAGTGAGCTGCTCGGGGGTCGGCTTGGCAGGTTCCGTATCCTGGCCAGTTGCAGTTGGAGCAACCAGAAGCAGGGCCAGCAGAAACAAGGCAGATCGCATCATGATGACCGTCAAGCAAGCAGGTGAGATAGCGATTATGCTCTGCAGTATAACAGATGCTCGGTCTCTGGCCGCAGTCACATTCCTTTGTCAGCTGCCAATAAATCCGTTATAGTCAGCGACAGAGGCTATTCCCCATACCATGCCGTTCCAGTGGCAGGCACTCCTGGAAGGAGCGATCGTACTGTGGGCTTTCTGATTGGTTTTTACGCCGTCTTCGTGACGCTTGCGATCGTCCTGCTGACTCGTACGCGCCGTACTTTTGGCGACTGACAAGAGCGTCGCAGCGAAGCCACAAGCGAACAGAGCCAGCCAGCGTGACAGCTGGCTACTTGTCCGTCGCACCGCCGAGAGTGACGGAAATCTTGTACTTGTTCTGCAAGTGAGCATGCGCCGTGCTGGCATAGCCAACCTTGGGGTACTTCTTGCAGACCGCCTGGAATGCCCTGATGGCAGGCTCCTTGGCGTCCATCTCCTCGTAGGTATAGCCAATCTGCAATTGGGCCCAGGCAGCAGAGGCAGGATGACCACCAATAATCTGACCGTACAGGATCAAGGCCTCTTTCTGCTGCTTGAGGGCTCGATGACAGCTTGCCATCCGCTGGTAGTTTTCTGGAAAGTGATCCTCGCACTGTCGCAACGTGCCAATGGCCTCGGCATGCAGACCGGCTTCCTGCTGGGCCGTGCCGATGCTCCATAGCCAGGCTGGCGCATTGGCGATATCCAGCTTGATCAATTCACGATACAACCCGATGGCGGCGGGGAAATCCCTGAACTGTCGATAGGTTGCCGCTTCCTCACCCTTCCACTTGACCAGCTGTTCACGATCTTGGCCTTGCAACTGGCGGTAAACAGCGATTGCTGACTCGACTTCGTTCTGTTCCCGGTAACTGGAGGCGACCTGGGCAAGGCCGTTAATTCCATCGGCGAAGCGACGATAGACCTGCCGGGCCTCGTCATAGCTGCTGCGTCGCTTGTACCAGCCAGCCAGGTTGCCCAGGATTTCGTCGTCCACTCCGAAGTTTTTGATCATCGCCTGGTAACCGGTGAGGACATCATTTTCACGGCCGGCCTGGTTGTGTAGATCAATCACGGCGTAAAAGCATCTCCGCGCTTCGGCCAGGGCGGCCTCTTCGCTGGTGTCGGCTGGAATCTGGCGTTTCACGTAGGTGATCGCCAGATCGGCTAGCCTGGTGCCTCGTGTCCGCGTCTCGTCCTTGCCGACCAGGCTGCCAATCGGACCGCGGACGTGGCTGACAACCTGGGGCCAGCAGGCAGGCGCCTTCTGGTAGGTTGTCTGGATCGACTGCACTCCCTCGTCAAACGCACCGACGGCGAAATGGTAGGACGCCAGCGATCGAGAGGCGTCCTGGCAGATGCGGCTGTTCCACTTGTCCCGCATGATGGAATAGGTCAGCTCCTTGAGCAGCTTGACGCGGCTGGCTGTATCACCCTCTTCCCGGGCGATCGTTTCCAATGCCGACCTGGCATACACAGCGGCGGTATGCTTGGGAAACTCTGTGACCAATCGCTGCAGTGCTTTCTTGGCATAGGGAATCCTGCCGATATCGCGATAGGTTGTACCAATGTAGTACTGCGCCCACTTGGCCTCTTGCGAGTCGGGCCAGTAGTCGATCACGGACTGGTAGCCCTCCTTGATGGCGGTATTCTGTTGCCGCAAGCTGGCCATGCAGATGCTCCATTTAAGCTGTGCATACGGTGCCGCGCCGCTGCGTTCATAGAGCGTCAGGTACTTCTCGTATTCCGTCAGTGCCACCTTCCAGTTTCGTTCAGCGAAGTACTTTTGTGCGATGTTCATCTGGTATCGCTCCACCTCGCGCATTTTCGGCACGTGCGCTTTGAAGACTTCATCGATGGTCTGTGCCGATGTCCAACTGGCGCCAAGCAGCAGTAGCGTGAACAGGACTGTGATTGCGATGGTGAATGGTCGAGTCATTGTTCCTCGTCCCGATTTTGAGCTGTGAGCCATTTGGAATACTCCGCATGGGCGTAGTAAATCACATTTGCGCCAAGTTTGTAACAGGCATCGTAGATCTCAGGTTTCACGCCGGCGTTGCCGTCGGCCCAGGCATCACCGATGTCGCCCGGATGGTAGTAGCAGAGCCAGCGACCATCGAGTCGCCAGCCGAGTGCTTCCCGGCCGCCGTGGGGTGCCACATAGGGCAGGAAGGGAATCTGGAATGGTCGTTGTTGAATCGGCTCATCGAGCGGGATAGGGACCGGTCGGATTCCCGGCAGTACGCGATTCATGAGCGCCACAAACTGGTTATGAAAGTGAGCACTTCCACCATTATCGCAAAACAGCATGCCGTGCTTGTCGACCAGGTATTCCCGCAGGATCTCAACTTCGTTCTTGGAGAACGAGATGTTCTTCTGTCCTGTCATGTAGACCAGAGGTGGGCTCTTGCGAGCCGGAAAACTTTTCAGCTGGGCAACCCGCCGCGACTCGGTTCGCTCAGCAATCTTCTGCCCGGTCAGCTCGAAGTACTTGAGCAGCATGTTCAAATCGCCGCCAATGCCGTAGTCCTGGTCCCAATCGCCACCGGAGTATTCCAGGCGAATGAACCGCACCTTGCCACGGTTGGTGCCGCCAGCAAACCCCGCTCCCTCTCCCTCGCCCTGGCCGATCTGGTAAGCATGCTTGGTCAACTTCATCAACTCCAGCTTGACCTCCTCGATTGGCGGCACTTTGAAGAGCACAGCGCTGAAGGGATTCACGATGTACTTCTTGCGCTGGATCTTCTGGATCCTGACGACTTGCTGGACAGCCTGGTCCTGCCCTCCGCCTGCCGGCATTTCGTAGATCTCGCGGCAGCCCTGCAGGCGTGAGAGCAGCATCATGGCCCCCAGGAATACCAGTGCATACTGCACCAGCCCGAGGATCGACTGGTTCAGCCGCTGGCTCCGCTTACCCAGGTACCAGGCAGCCGGGTCAAACGGATTCCAGCAGGTTTCATCCTGCTGAACGTCCTCGTCTGGCTGTTCACTCTCAGCCTGCCGATTGCGGCGCTCCGTTTCATAGAACTGTGCCGCTTCTTCCAGCACGTAGATGGTCCAGGCAAGTCCCACGAAGAACAGGACCACCAGGCCGGCGGTGGCGATCCAGGCCCTCAGTTCCAGCAGGTAGTAGACGTCTGCCACGAAAACGCCGAACTGCCAGACAAAGATAACTGCCACGCTGGCTGCGATGCGGAAACGCAGCATCTGCTGCTGCCGCCGCTGGTACATGTATTCGACCCACAAACCGACAACCACCAGCGCCGCTGCAAAGATCACCCAGTAGAGCGTGTGATAGAGCTGCTCGAATCGCGAAGTGTTCTCCGCCTCCACTCGCCAGAGCACGAGTGCGACCAGCCAGGTTACTGCCAGGCAGCCGCTCAGCGTCACGGTCCAATGCCGTTTTAGATATTCAGGTAGCTTCATGAGTGGCCAGGCCAGGGTCTCAGTTGTCGCCGTCCAGCAGGCGATCGATGTCGGGGCTATCGAGCGGATTCTCGTCAGGGGCCGCGTCCTTTGTTTCGCCAATATTCAGCCGGCTGAGCACCTCGTCCGGATTGGCCACCGGGGCATTACCATTGGCCTGGGCCGGATTGTCAGGCACGTTGCTACTGTCCGAAGAATCAGCATCGTCGCCGACCGCCGCCGCCGGCTGAGCTTCCTGTGCCACGCTCTCGTCGGATGGTGTGTAATACGAGATCGCGGTCAACAGCATGACCAGCACGACGAAGCCGATAGACGAGATCACCAGGCTGGAGAGCAATCCGCCCGCGTCTTCAATGCCAATCGCTTCTTGCGGCGTACGTTGATCCATGTCGCTCAGAAAGGAACGCAATTCGTCGATCAGTTCCGGGCTGGCCTTGGAGTCACCTGGTATAGAGCTGTCGGACATCTGTCAATCTCCTAATCTGCCAGTTGTTATCTGGTCTGCTCAAGTATATGAACCATATCGCCGCCAGCCTCGCTAATCGCCTCAATCGCCGGCTCGAAGAACATCGCCGGGGCCGATTTGTGCACCTTCAAGAGGACAATGCGTTCCCCGGCCGGGGCATTACCCAGCAGGGACTTGATGATCGGAGTAAGTTGTACGGCGCCAACTTGCTTGCCATTGATATGGTATTTGTTCTTGGAATCGATCACGAGGCTGACTTTGGCAGCCCCGCTATTTTGCACCTCGGTGACCTGGGCCGGCTCCCATTGCAGATGGCTGTCGTCCTGCGCGCGGGCCAGGATGACGAAGAATATCAGCAGGTTGAAGGCAATGTCTCCCATTGCCATGCTGGGAACGTCCGCCTGCGGTTGTTTGCGTTTAATCTTCATCTGCTTGTCGCTACTGGGCGATAATGACCTCTTCTTCGGTCTGGATGGTAATGATCCCGCCTGCCTGCTCAATCAGCTCGGTAAACTTGATCCAGCGTGAATAAGGTGTGTTGGGTTCGCTCTTGACGATCACCACGCGGTCCTCGTCTCGAACCTTGTTGAGCAGCTTTTCTTGCAGCAGGCCGAAAAATTCGGCATCTTCTCGCCGCAGCCCGTCGAGCATTACCACGTTGGGAGTCAGCGTGACTTCGATGTTGGTATCCTGTTGCTCCTCCTGCTGCTGCTCGTCGCTGCGCGGAATGGTCTGCGAGCGGCCGCTGTCCGGCTGCACCGAAGCACAGACCAGAAAGAATATGATCAGGTTGAAGGCAATGTCACCGGTAGCGCTGGCTGGCGGTTCGACAAGTAACTTGTTAGTACGGCGTGGTTTCATTGACTCATGTCCGTGGCTGGCTAGCGGTCACCCGAGACGGCCAGCTGCAGCGTTACTGATTCGATCAAATCGGTCGCCGACTCTTCCACGTCCAGCACGGAACGATTGATAACGCCGGTAAAGTAGTTGAAGGCAACGTAGGCAGGAATGCCAACGATCAAGCCGAAGCAGGTTGTCAGCAGCGAGACCTGGATACCACCAGCTGCCGCCTCCACAATGTTCGTTTCGCCCATCTTTTCGACGATATCCCGGAATGCCACGATCATGCCCTGCACAGTGCCCAGAAAGCCGAGCATCGGAGCGGCGCTGGCGATTGTTGCCAGGATACCGAGGTGTTTTTCCAGTGCAGCCACAATATGGACGCTGTAATCGTCCATCGCCTTGACAACCTGCGACTCGATTCTGCTGGCGTCATAGTCGAGTCGCTTGAGCACGTAGTACTTGCGCAAGCCCGACGACAGCACCGCCGGAACAGGACCCTGCTGTGATTCACATTCCTTCAGGGCTTCCTCGATCTTGTCGTCACGCAGCAACTCCTGCACCCGTTGTTTGACTTCGTCATCCGAAGTGTTCACCATCTGCAGGCTACGGTAGCGTTCGATGATCACGCCGGCGGCCAGGATTGCCATGATCACCAGCGGCCACATGAAGATGCCGCCGTCGATCAACAGCCCCAGAGCGCCAGTCTGGAAGAAGCCTTTTTCGGCCTCGTCCTCATCAGCGTCGGATTCCGTATCCCCGTCTGGCTGGTCCGCCGCGTCGGGCGTGTCCCCCTCTGCTGCTTTTGGATCCGCCTCATCGTCCGGCGTTGCCGGGTCCGCGTCGACCGCTTTGACGTCGTCTGGTGGAGTGGTATCGATGGCTGGCTGTGCAGACAGCGAGACACCGAACAGGATCACCACGACGGCCAGGACATACTTCATTGCTCGTTCCCCACACCTGTTGATTGCCCGCAGCCTGGTGAGGGCAGAAGTTCTGCCTGCAGAGACTATCAGGACGCTTCGTACTAGTTGTCGTTATCGATGCTGGCCGCTTCCGCTTCGAACTGCTGGAGCATCTCGGGCAGTGCCAGCCGACCGCGTGCGTACTTGGCCGCCTCGCTGGCAGGGAAGTCCCAGCGACAGCGGTTGTAGCGACGGAATGCCTCACGGTTGTTGGTGCCCTGGCGGTAACTTTCGCCGGCCCAGAACAGCGCGTCGGATCCCAGTGCGTCCTCGGGGAATAGCTTGGCAAACTTGTCAAAGGCGCTGCCTGCATCACCGTAGTTTTCGTCCTTGTAGTAACACTGGCCGACACGGAATGCCATCCGGGATGCAAACTGGTGGCCATCGAATCGCTCGAGGAACTTCTCTCCCACCTGAGCCGAGATGACAAAGTTCTCGGTCTGGTAAAAGTAATCCGCGATTCGGATCATCACGTTGGCAATCAACGGGCTCTTGGGATGCGTTGCCGCCAACGTCACGTAAGCTTCCAGCGCCTCGTCAAAATTACCCGACTCCTCGTGGCACTGGGCCAGCTTGTACTGGGCGTCGGGAGCCAGTGAATGGTCGGGGAATTGAGTCAGAATCATTTCGTAGGAACGAATTGCCTCGGACCATTGCTGTAACTCCTGAGAGAATTGACCCAGCAGGTAGGCGACACGCGGTGCATACTTGGGATCGGGGTAGTCCTCCATGACTTCACGCAGGATGCGACGACCCGCTTGCAGATCGGTCGTCTTGTTCTCTTCCTGCCCCAGGTCACTGTGACTCTTGAACAACTCGAAGTAACTTTCGGCGATCCGGAATTTGGTCTCAACCGCAAGGTTCTCGTCATTAAAAGTCTTGCTGAAGGCTGCGATCAGTCCGTCCGTGCCGACTACCACCGGCAGCTGCACGCTGCTGACGTCTGTGTCCGTTCCGTTGGGCGATGCCGGATCGGTGTACTCCACCGAGACCAGGTCGCCGAAATAGGTTTCCAACTCGGGTGTCTCGGCCACCAGGTTGCCCTGCGTCGGCTCAGCCTCTGCCGTCAATTCAAATGAGCCGGTGAAGATGCCGCTATGAATGGTCGTCTCGGACAGGCTGACGATCTCCTGCTCGCCCTTTTCCGACGTGACTGTGACCAGGATGCTATCTCGATCATCACTCACATCCTGATCGGCATCACTGACCATCACGTACAGCCGCTCGCCAACATGCAGCTGCTCAATCGACTTCTCGTATTCGCGGTCCGTCAGTGTCAACTCGGCTGCCGAGAGCAGTCGACCCTGGGCCTCCAGTTGCAGCGGTGTCGCGTCCGTACGGCGCGTGTCCTGGTAGGACGAGCTGATAATGTCCTGGCCTGTCAGGTGCAGCACGCGGGTCACCAGGTTGGTATTCTCGGTCGGCTCGTCATCGTCCAGCGAATCCGCCAGGCGGACCCGACCGATCAGGCTGCGTGGCATGTCGCCGGCGATCGGGACGATTGGCGGACTGTCTGGACCACCCAGTTGCATCACCAGTTGGCCAACAAACCGCCCCTGCTCCAGCGCCTCGTCGTCCGCCGATGTGAGACCCTGGAAGTCGCCAAAGGAGGACGAAATCACGCACTCCACGTTGACCGTGGCACCGCTGCTGGTCTTGACCGCCACGATCACGCGGCTTTCGCTGTCCTTGGCTGCATCCGGATCAATGACCTCGATTGTCAGCGGAGCGGTCAGCGCGACACCGGCCACATCCTGGCCCTCAGCGGGCACTGCATAACTGATCTGAGGAGCCGCTTCGGATCCTTCTGGCGGGAGTGTGACTCTCGATGCCAGCACTCGCACCTGGCCGTCGGTCGGCTGGTTGACATAGACCACCGATCGCCGCGGGACGGAATGGCCCGGGAAGGTGTTCTGGCGGTCTGTATAGAGCAAGTAAACCTGGTCTCCCTCAGCAACCTTGATGGTGATTTCTTCTTCCGGTCCACCGACCTGCTGGATCTCGGCACTTGTCAGTACCTTGCGAGTGAATGTACCGCTGTTGATGTCGGTTTCGGTCGCGATCAACGGGATCGGTGGCTCGTCATTGACCTGCACCTGGAAGTCGACCTTGTCCTGATCAACGGTCTCGTCGCGGTCGTAATCGACAATTTCGACCACGATTTCGTCACCGGGATCGACCCGCTTGAGTGCCTTGCGGCGGGTTGATGTGACGCCATTGCCCCCGACCAGGTAATCGTAGGCAATCGGAGCAACCGTGCCGTTGTTGTAAGTGGCGGTCAACGTGCGGGTCAGCAATCGGCTGGTGCCAGTGATCGTCTGCGTGAACTCGTCGGTATAAGTCGCCGTTACATTGTCGCCGGCAGCGATCTCGAGCGTATTGTTGGAAGCCAGCGACAGCACATCAGCATCCGTGGGAATATGCTCAGTCCCTGCCTTGGCATCACCCACTTCGATGTGGTTCAGGATCACCGAGTCACCCGTATACTCGTCGATGATCAGCCGCGTGTATCTCAGCTGGCGCCTGGGGAAACGGAACTCCAGGTCACTGCCAATCGGAACCGCGACCGGCGTGTTCATCGGCTGCAGAGACAATCCCCGCAGTTCAATAAATGCACCCGACGTGATTTCACTGGCCCGAATCGTGATCGTCTGCGGGCCCACCGATTCGACGACAAGATGCCCGACCGGAGACTGCTGGTAAGTCGTCCAGGCACCAGTGGATGCCAGGTGCAGGTCAATCACCTGCTGACCTACTTCGACGCTGCCCTTGACCGGGTTGCCAGTACGGCCGTAATCGAGCAGCAACTGGTAGACTCCCGCCTCGGTAAAGTTCACTTCAAAGCTGACGAAGTCTTCCACGTCGAGCCAGTTCTGAATGCGGTTGACGCCATCGATTTCGACAATTGCAAAGTTCTCGCTTTTCTTCTGCAGCTGAGCCTGGTCGGCGGTCAGCATCAGTGCTGCACCAGCTGCAGCGGGACTGGCGATCACATTGGCGGCTGGTTGCGTGAGGTCGAAGTCACGTGGCACAAAGGGAGTAGCGTTGACGTTGGCTGTATCGAGTTGTGCGTGGGCTCGCCGGACCGTCAGCGGCTGAACTCCATTGGCGTTGGCCGTAAAGACTGTCAGTTCATGCACGCCCTGGGTCAGCCAGACATCGATCGATCGGTTGCCGCGGCCCACGGCCAACTCGAGCAGCCCATCCAGGGCCAGCCCGTTGGTTGTTCCAGTCAGCTGGAAGCGGACGGCTCCGGCGACCGGTTGCACGATCTTTCCATACCAGATTGCGGCCGCCTGGCCGGGAACGTTATCCGGATCGGATGTGTCCGGCTCGTATGACAGCTGATCCACTTCGGCTTGTTCTACCGGCTTGGTGTTCTGGAATAACTGCTGGACCTGGTTCCAGTTGGTGTAACCGGAGTAGTTTCCGGCGTAACGGTAGAGCGTCATCTGGCCAATTTCATCGTTGAAATTGCTAACCACCGGTTCGGCCGGGTAGCTGGCCAGGCGGAACCAGAATTCGCCGTCATAACTTCCCTGCAACTGGCCACGCAACGGATTGTTGTTGTCCAGGCTGGGGGTCGAAATTCGGACGCGTGAAACGTCGAACAGGTCTTTCATGTCCACGGTCATGAATTTCGGCGTCTGGCCGTCTGGCTGGCTGCGCCAGGAGGTCTTGCGGTCGCGGTCGATTGCCATCAAGGGGCTGTGGTCGATCGCCGTATCGCTGGCCAGCGCACCGGCTGGCAGTTCGGCGGTCTCCACGGAGGCTTCGAAAATGCCGGTGTGGGCGCCGGTCTCTGTGCCGATCACCTGGACCTCGTCGCCGCTGTCGGTTCCGACCCGAATCAGTACAGTGTCGGGATCGGATGAGATGTCACGATCGTGGTCCTCGATCCGCAGGTAAACAGGATTGCCTGGCTTGATCTCATTCTCCGGCCGAATCTGGGAGACTCTGGAATCGGTGGGAGTATCCCCACTTTCCTGTTGCAGCTGTTGACTGAACGTCTGTTCCTCGTCCGTCTGGATCTGGCTGCTGGCGACCTTGAAGTCGGCATTCGCCGCCATTCGGATTTCCACATCGGAGAGCGGTACATTCTTGAAATCCGCCTTGAATTCGTCAGGATAGTCGCACCTGATAATGTCTATGCCGGTCAGCTGCAGCACGCGGTCATCCTGCTGGGCGTCACCCAGCTGGGTGTTCAGATCGACACGAAACAGGCCCTTGCCCGCTCCGGAACTGGTCAGGTAAACCAGCTCGCGGTCACCACCAGGCTCGGTCGATACGATCACCGGAATGCGACTATGGCCTCGGCTGATTCCGAGGTCACTGTCGTGTACGACAATCGAGAGTGGATCGCCAGGTCGATGGCGTCGCTTGCTGGTCTGACCCAGCCGGCCAACGGTCCGTAGCAGGTTAAGCTGGTCGATGTACCGCTCCTCGATACGGTAAACCTCGGCCAGGTTGTAGAGCGTCTGGTTTGCCAGGTCGACATCTGGCACCCGCTCCAGCACCGAGCGGAAAATGTCGCGAGCATCATCACGATCGCCACGGCGAAATGCCAGCACGCCCCGGAGAAACTCCGAGCGGATAATGACCCGGCTGTCGGTACTTTGCGACAACTTCTCAAAAACCTGTTCCGCCTGGTCGTAAACCTTCTGGGCGAGGAATGTCTCACCCACGCCGAACTCAGCGTCGATCGCTTCTGGAGTTTCTGGATAACGATTAATAACCGTCAGGTACTCACCGCGGGCAATATCGTAACGCTGTGAGCGATAGAAATTCTTGCCCAGCAGCAACTGGATCTGTGCTTTTTCACCATCCTCGATCTGTGCCGATTCGCTGTTCTGGACCATCCAGCCGCGAAGAACTTCTTCCACGTAGTTGTGGTTCTCGTCGCCACTGGCTGCGATCAGTGTGTCGCAGACGAAGACGATCAAGTCGACTGGAAGTTCATTGCGATGTTCATCGAAGAGCGCTCGATTCTCGTCAAAAGTATCGAAGGCCAGCCGGGTGTCACCCAGCCGCAGGTAAAGCGCCGATTGCAGCAGCGGCGCCAGGGGACTGGATTCATCGATCGTCAAACCAACGCCACCCATTCGGGCATAGCTGGAACTGACGATCTTGCGCATCACCTCCTGCCGACCGTCATCCACGCCACCCATGTTGGCCAACATACCGGTCGCGAGGGCCGCGGCCGCCACATGGTCCTTGCGGGCCATCGCCGACTGGGCAAAACCAACCATCGGATCCCACATCCAGTAGACGTGACCAAGTTGCTGAGTGATCCGCTGGTAAACAAGCAGCCGATCGATTTCCGGTCGCGTCTCCGGCTGTTCCATCTCCAGCAGGAACAGTTCTGCGACTGCCGAGGCGGGCTGCACTTGCAGGTTCTTGACCGCCGTGTAGACCCGGCTGCGATCGGCATCGGTTGCCTCGGTGTCGGTGCGGTAAGTGTTGAGCCAGCCGATGGCGGAGTTGTAGTCAAAGTCCCAGCCGCGATCGGGGCGCTCGTCCTGTTTTGTGCGGGCCTGTGCCAGCACCTGGCCAAATGCATTGAGGTTCTTGTTGACGATGTGCTCGTTGGCCAACCAGCTTGTGTAGCGGCCGTGATAATCGGATTCCACCTTGAGCATGTTCTGGATCAAGACTACTTTCCTGGCACTATCTTCCTCGCGGGCTAACAGCCGACCGGCACAATCGCGAACGTCGGCGTGAATCAGGCCAAGGTTGGCCGTCAGTGTCCAGAGAGCTGTGGCCTCGGCTTCCAGCTTGTGTTTGAGCAGGATGTCGCCCATCAGGGCAGCATACTGGGGATTCTTCTTGAATTCGGCTTGCCATTGCATCAACCACTGGTAAGCCTGCTTGAGCAGGGCCGGATCATCATTCACGTCGGCGGCCTGCATCAGACGGCGAGCCCAGTCCGGGTTGAAGTCCGTCTTGTGAACTCGCAGCAGCTGGGTTGCGGCCAGCTTGCGAACTTCTGGCTCGGCGTAATCGGTGGCCGCATAGAAGTATTCCAGTACGCCGGACTGGTCGTCGCCAAATCGCTGCACGTACTTGGCCCAGCGAGTGGCGGATTCGGCACGCTGCTTGGCCGGAGCATAGTGACGATAGTAGTAGGCCTGGTTGTAAGCGATCTCGCGGGCCTGCGACTGGGTCAGTGTGTTGTAGTTGCCCGGCAGCAATAACTCCTCGCGGGCCGCCACAGCCTTGCGGTCGTTATAGCCAAGCCGGTGAAGTTGCCAGCGGGAGACGACAACATCCTTGTCGGCGGTGGCCAACTCCTGGGCCGCTATCTGCAGCCGCGGACGCAATTCTTTGTTGCTCTTATTGCTGCTGATCCAGCGGGCGATATAGGTCCGCAGCGAATCCTGCTGAACAAACTTTCGACGCATGCTCAAGGCCAGCCGAACGTCGGCGCGAAACTCGTTGTCATTCGCAGCGGTCGCCAGCAGGTGGGCAATCACGTTGTCAGTCCAGCCGCCTCCGCCGGGCGATTGCTGCAGGAACTCACGGCACAGTTGCCGAGACTTGGGAATATCTTTCTGGCGATCGCGGGCAATACCAAACGCCAGGTAGTAGCGGATCGCATAGGCTTTGAGCGGTTGCTTGGCGAGTGCGGCACGCAAGTGCTTTTCACTGTCCGCAATCTGGGCAGGTTCGGTACCGTTAAGCGTGATGAAGGGGTTGATCTCACCGACGTCGACGGGTGAGTTGTAGAGAATGTCGCGGTACAGATCGCGGGCTCGATTCGTGTTCATCTCGCGCTCGTAAGCCTGCGCGACGTACAACCTCACGCCAAATCGATTGTCGATCGTGGGGTTCTTTTGGATGTACTGGTTTGCCAGGTTTTCAATGTCCGCCGGCTTGGCCTGGGCGCTGTTGAGAACCGCGATTTGCGACTGCTGGAATTCCGGCCGATCCTCGACATTCCGCGCCGCCTGGTAGGCCGTGGCGGCGTTGCGGTATTGCTGGAGTTGCCCGTGCGCATAGGCAATGCCGGAGAGCACCCGAATTCGATAGACGTTGTCTTCCAATTGATTTCGCTGCACGAGCTTGCCACCCAGCGTGACCACGCTGGCCCACTGGCTGGAGCGGTAATATTCCTCGTACGCGCGACGGCCAACCTCGCGTGCGTATGTGCCGTTGGGCAGTCGCTGAAAAATCTCTGCGGCCAGGTCGGCACCGGTCTTGATGTGCTCGCCACCGAGCCGCGAGCAGAAATAATTGATGGCGGCAATGCCGTAGCGGCGGCCACTGGCGTTCGGACCCTGCCGTTTCCAGACCGCTTGAGCTGCCTTAGCGGAACTTAGTAGATCGTCCGTCTGCATCAAGGCGTCGGTCAATCGAATCTCAACCTGTGCGACCTGGGGAGTACTGGCATATCGTTCCAGGTACTGCCGACAGGCAACGATCAGGTCCTTGTTGCGGGACATCACCTGCAGACCATCGATCAGCTTCAACATCACCGGCTGATGGCGCGCATCATTGGGTTGCGTGGCGACGAAGGTCTGGGCTACGCGAATCAGACCGAAGACTCGGCCGTGCTCGTGGTAGAGGTCAATCAGCTTGACCATCACCTCGGCAGCTTCGGGCGTGGTCGGCTTATATTTACCCAGCTCCCCTTCCAGTGGTGCCGCTTGTTCGCTGACCGGATCAATCTGCGACCCGGCCTCTTGAGGATCCTTGGCACCCTCTTCCTGGGATATCAAGACAAGATTTCCCAGCGAGAAAGTGGCGATAAGGGCCACCAGGAACAGCAGGGAGGAGAGTGTCTTCTTCATGGTCAGACTCGCAGTCGGGTGGTGAAAAAAAACCGTGCAGGTCAGCAGTGTGGCCAGCTGGCCCTAGGGAGCTTGTGACTTGACGGCGTCGACAATCTGTTTCGCGTTGGTTGCCAGTGGACTCTCGGGGAAATCGCCAATCAGCTGTTCGAAGCGGCGAACGGCATCCGGAACACGCTGCATGCGGAACAGGCAACGGCCATAGTTAAACAGGATCACGTCCAGGAACTTGGCGTCAGGATGGTTTTCCAGGACCGTCTCAAAAGTGTCGATGGCCCGGGCATAGTCCTTCTGCTCATAATAATGATCGGCCATCTTGGCGACCGCATCGCCCACACGGCCACTCTCGGGGAAGTGGTCAAAGACCTTCTTGTATTCCTGGAAGGCACGGTCACGGATCTGGATCGAGCCATTTCCCTCGGCAGCATCTGCCATTGCGTCGTAACACTCGGCGACACCAAACTGGGCCTCGCCACGCAGCTGGCTGGTTTTCATGTTGACCAGTCGGCTGTAGATACTGATAGCCCGATTCAAGTCGCCCTGTTCTCGAGCGACATCGGCCAGTTGCAAGAGTGCGTCGTCGACAAAGCCACTGGAAGGAAACTCGTTCTGCAAACGCTGGCACATGGCGGCCGCCAGGTTCAGGCGATCCATCTCAAAGTAGATATGCCAGAGCTGAACATAAGTCTCTTCCAGTAGTCGTCCTCGCAATCGCTGGACGTCCGACATGACAGCTTCGCAGACACGCAAGGCGGACGCGTACTTCTGCTGGGCTTTGGCCTTGAGGCCGAATTCCTTGTAGCGATTGCCAATCTGGGTCAGCGCATCGGCCGTCTTCAACTGGGTCTGGATCCGCAGCTCCTGATCGGTGATACGGGCTCGCGTGACCCGCACGCCACCAATATTGCCTTCCAGGCAGCGTGCCAGCGCTCGTAGCTCATTGATCCCCTCGGCCATGTGAAACTCGTCCAGGTAGATGACTCGAACCTGGTCCCCCGGCAAGGCCTGGAGGACGTTGTCCTCGGCGTTAATTTCAGCGTCGTTGGTAACAACCACGACTGTCTGAAAGATGCCAGAGTGGATTGAGTCATCCTGCGGCTGTTCCTCTGGGGTTTCCGTCTTGGCGGGATCCGCAGCTGGGTCGGCTGCTGCTGGTTCCTCGGTCGGCGCCGGCAGCTCCTCCTTCTCGGCCGGCAGGGCCGCCGCCTCAATCACGCGTTGGATTTCAGAGAGCTTGATCTTGACGGAATCGACCAGCTTGTATCGCTCGACTTCTTTCTCTTCGTCCAGCAGCGGATCATCGAGCGGGGCGTTGTCGTCTTCCACCGCTGGCGCAGGATCTTCCGGCTGGTCGGCCGCATTGGCGGCTGCGTTGGTAGCTTCCGCTTCCAGCTCCTCGTCGGTCTTGAGTCGGTGAATCTCGACCACCGCCTCGATCTGATCGGCGGCGGCGGAGGTGTCGCGATCAGGGTCTGAAATCTGCACATTCACAGTCTTGCCCAGAACAACGCCCTGGATTGACTCACGGAAAGCGCCATCGGTGATCGTCACATGCCCGTCACCGACAACTGTCACCTCGTGCAGTAGCTGGCGGTCGACTTCCTGATCGGCAGTCTGCTGATCGACGTACTCCACCGTTACCGTGTCGCCACCCTTGACCTCCAGTGAGCCATTGCCGACAGCCGGTGTGCCCAGTCGGCTGGCGATCGAACCGAGTACCAGGCGGACGTTGCGGCCCACCGGGAAGCACTCCACCAGTTCCTCATCACCACCTGATGTGCGGCAGACGACCGTCAGTGACTCGTCCGGGTCCAGTACGGCCAGATCGGCGTCTTCGATTTTGACAAAGAACCGCTTGCCAGCCTCCAGCTTGGCCGACTGATCGTCCTCGCTGGAGAGTGTCGTGCCAACTTTTTCCAGTGCTGCGATGGCACGGCTGTAGTGACCCAGCTGAAAGTGGCCGAGGCCGATGTAGTAATAAGCCTGGTTGACCTGTCCGCTGACCGGGAAATCCTCGATCACGTCACGCATGATCTGAAAGCATTTGCCGTAGTTGCGCGAGTGGTAGAAGCAGATGCCGGTCTTGAGAGTTGCCTCGGCGCGAATCTCTTCATCCCGGTTGGACTCGTCGGCGACCGCTTCAAAGTGTGTGCGAGCTCGGTCGTAGGAGCGGTCACGATCAAGGAAGTAATCTCCCAGCATCATATGGGCAGTGAAACGCACTCGGCTGCGAGGATATCGTTCGATCACCGACCGCCAGATTTCCAGCGCCTTGGTGACTTCTTCGGCGTCGTAACGGGCCTCGCCGGCCTCAATCAGCTTGCGAGCAGCGCGATCTTCGACGATCGAGCCGCGCAGTGGCGAGTTTGCTGAATCGGCGCCTGGCTCGGTCGCCGGCTGGGCCGCCGCGGTCTGCCAGGCAGAGAGTGCCAGCAGGCATGTGAAGCTGAAAACCAGTGATCGCTGGAGGATAGAAAATCCGTGCATGGAATAACTCCGGATGGTTAGACTCATCCGTAAACAACGTGCGATATCACGTCGTTTACCCGGGTTGGTGCGAAATCTATCGCGTCTACGCGGGCATCCATGCCTCGCAGCGTGCCATGACAGCTGAGGAAGCTGCCGTGGCGCGCCGTCGGATCCTTCATTCGTCGTCGATCGGACTGCGGCTAGCCAGTAAACAACTCGTTTACCGGTGTGCCGTTGTCGACCAGTTTCATCGGTCGCTGCAGGGGCGTCATGACTTCCTTGTTATGGTCAATCCCCATCGCATGACATATCGACGCATGGATATCAGCAACTTCCACCGGACGCTCGTCCGGGTACATTGCGTCCTCGTCTGATGTGCCGACGACGTTGCCACCGCGGATACCACCCCCGGCCATGAAGCAACTGAAGCAGGAAGCCCAGTGATCACGGCCCGCATTGTCATTGATTCGCGGCGTTCTTCCGAACTCGCTCATCATGATGACCATTGTTTTTTCCAGCATGCCATTGGCAGCCAGATCTTCAATCAGGGAACCCAGTGCGGGGTCCATCACCTGGCCATGGTTTTCCATAGCCGGGAAGTTGTTGCTGTGGGTATCGAATCCGCCGCGGTTAACCTGGACGAATCGAACGCCCTTCTCGACCAGTCGGCCAGCCAGCAGGGCGCCACGACCAAAGGCAGTATTGCCGTATCGATCGAGTGTCTCCTGGGGCACCTTGGCCAGCTCGAATGCTTCCAGAGCCGGGCTCCGCATCAGCCGCACGGCGTCCTCGATCGACTCCTGGCTGGACGCCAGTCGGGGATCGGGATTGCCTGCGCCGAATCGCTGGTTGAACTTGGCCAGCGTCTCCAGTCGCTTGTTGCCTCGCAGCTCGGCGATCCCCTCGGGGAATGCCAGGTAGGGATCCTTGTCGCCGGGATTCGAGACATAGTAAGCCTCGCATCGCTGCCCCAGGTAACTGGCACGGGGAGCCTGGCCGCTGATCGAAATATAGGCAGGCAGGTCGCTGTTGTTTTCCTTCTCGTGGACCACGACCGAGCCAAAACCGGGATGCCGCAGGTTGGCACCAGGCAGGTAGCTGGTCTGAAGATTATAGGTCGCACGGCCATGATCGCCCTGGGTGCCCGCGATCGAGCGAATCAGTGCGGCATGATGCATCTGGGATGCCACCTTGGGGAAAATCTCCGAGATCTGGATTCCGGCAACCGACGTCTGGATTGGCGAGAAGTCGCCTTGTACCGGTCGGCCTGGCTTGGGATCCCAGGTGTCAACGTGCGTCATCCCACCGCCATTCCAGAAGAGGATCACATGTTCGCACTTTGCCTCGTGATCCGTTCCTGCATAGGCAAGCAGGTCGCGGACACTCAAGCCCAGGATGGAGGCGCTGGTCGCGCCCATCATTGTCCGTCTCGAGAGTCGGTATCCAGCACATGACATGGCCATTCAATTTCTCCTTCGATTGTTGCCGCTTTTGGTGTCGGCTCGTGGTTGTAAATTAAGTTGGTTGCCGTCGCCTGTTGTTAAGGCAGGAAGCGGAATTCGTTGCAGTTCAAAAGTACCCAGCGGAGGTCTGCCATTCCGTCAAGCGGCGTCTTGGCTACCTTGATAATCTCAGTTGCTTCACCGAGCTCTTCTGCTGTCGCAGCTCGGGTAAGGATCTCGCGATAGGCCAGCTGAATCGCCTTCTCCAGATCAGGTGAGTCGCCAGCCAGCAGCTTTGCCATCGGCTCCAGCGACCCGACTCGAGATGCCTCATGTGTCAAACGCCCGTTGAGCATCATCAGTGCCTGCCGCATCGTGGGGTCCTGCTGACGCGGTGTTCCCAGGTCGGTGCGGGAGGTCTGGCCGAAGACGCGGACGAAGTGTCCGGCCGGCGCGGGCGATGCCATGCGTAAGGACGAATTGAAGCGGGGATTCGAGTCGATTTCACGTCGCACATTACGAGTTTCGTACTTGGCACCCGAACGGATCATTCGCTGCTCAGCCAGCATTCGCTGGGCCTCCAGCTCTTCCTTGGACATCACCTGCATCCGCTCGATTTCCACCTCGTCATCGTCCTGGTTCAGCAGTGCGCTGAAATCCAACTCAATCGCGGACTCCAGGTCGTAGCCGGTGGCAGCCATCGCCTTGGGTTTCATTGCTGCGCCCTGATTCGTCAGCTGGCCAACAACCGAATCGCCACCTTCAACCAGCGTGCCTGGTGAGATCATCACACGTATTTGTTCGTTGATGACTCGCAGGTTAGCTCCCTGCAGATGCTTGTACTCAAACAGATGGCCTGCCGTCACGATACTGTCGTACAGCGATTCGCTTAACATTCGCCGCATGGGCGCGGCCCTGAATGTCTGTTCCAGCGACTGCCGCGTCAGCTCGTCCGTTCCATTCGGAACGCGGCTAAGCTGGTAGACGTCCGAGCTGATAATGGCCCGAACCAGTTGGCGGAAGTTGTAGTTGCTGGCTACAAATTCCTCGGCGAGCAAGGCCAGCGTTTGCGGATGGCTGGCCGGATTGTCCTGGCGGAAGTCGTCGATCGGTTCGACAAAGCCGCGGCCGATGAGTTCTTTCCAGAGTCGGTTTACGAAGGCCTGGGCGAAGTACGGATTGCGGGGGCTGGTGACCAGCTTGGCCAGCGCCGCTCGATCCTTGCTGTGTCGGTAAAGGCTGCCCTTGATGTCGATTCCCCGCAGATTACTCTTGGCCTCGCGGGTCACATTGAGTGCATCGGGTGTGCGGCCCTTGGCCTGGTTGCGAGCCTTGGAGGCGGCCTGAGCCAGCAGGTCGTCGACGGACGGTCCATCGTCACCTGTCTGTTGGCGAGCCAGGTCGCTGCGCAGCTTGTCGAGGCGGACAATAAAGTCGGGCGTCTTGTCAGCTGAGATCAGCTCAAACGGGAATGCCGGCTGCTTGGGCTTGCGGTTTTTTGCCTCCAGTTCATCGTCTGGCGGCCACATCACTCGACTCTGCTTGTCCTCGGTCGTGTAAATCACGTTGGTGAGGTTGCTCTCCACGCGGCGGGTTTTGCCGAAGTAGGCCGCCATGCCGTAGAAATCCTCGCGAGTCCAGACGTCGAAAGGATGATCGTGACACTGCGCACAGCCAATCCGGATGCCCATGAAGACCTGCGAGGTGACGCTGGCCAGGGCAAAGGGATCCACGTTGTCGCCCAGGATGTAGCCGACTTCCGGAGTCTTGTTGGCCTTGCCGTTTGTCGAAATCAACCGCCGGGCGAGCTCGTCGTAAGGCAGGTCGTTGTCGATCGAATTGTGGATATAGGCGATCAGCGATGAACCGCCGGTGACGTTGCTGCGCAGACGCAGCATGTCAGCAAAGAAGACCGTCCAGCGATCGGCGAAACGGTCGTCGATGATCAGCTTATCGACCAGCTGCTGGCGACGCTCGTCGGCAGGCCAGGACATGTACTCGTCGATTTCAGCCGATGTCGGGATGCGACCGACAATGTCAATGGAGACGCGGCGCAGATAGGTCAGGTCACTCACCAGCGGCTGGGATTCAACCATCACGCCAAGCTGCTGGTTCTCACGCTCCAGTACCTGGTCTACCGGTGTTGCGGCCAGCAGTGAGCCGGCAAGCATAAGAGAAACTGCTGCTGCACATATCAGGGACTTCATGGTTGCTCGTTCTCCAGCCGTATTTCGCCTCGATGCGATGTACACCACGCACACAATCGGCAGCTCGCTCGCAGAAGCGACGCACTGCTTTGACTACCCCCTAAACCACTATCGACTACTTCACATTCTAGGGTTTACGCAACCTGATTGCATAGGGCAACTGACTGTGGGCTCAAATAAATACTTGGGATTCCAGCTGCAAAACAGTCAAGAGAGGAGGAGTAGGAGAGTTGCAGCGCCAGAGCGATCTACAAGCCTTGAGCTGCAACCCGTAACCAGCGCTATCTGGTAGCATGAGTTCGCCTGTTTGAGGCCATTCTTCACTTGATCCAGCGAGAGATGTCATCGTGAACCGACTCCTGTCAATCATTGGGGCCATCGCCCTGCTTGTTGCTCCTGCCATGCCCGCTGCTGCGCGGCCACCCAGTATCGTCTTCTTTCTGGTTGATGACCTCGGATACATGGACATCGGTGCCAATAATCCCGACACCTTTTATGAAACGCCCCATGTCGACCGACTGGCAGCCAGCGGGATGAGGTTCACCGACGGCTATGCCGCCAACCCGGTCTGCAGCCCCACTCGCTATAGCATCATGACTGGCCGCTACCCGTCACGAATCGATGCCACCAACTGGTTCTCTGGCAGACGTGGAGGCCGTTTTCTGCCGGGCCCTTTGTTTGACAACATGCCGCTGTCAGAACTGACCCTGGCTGAAGCACTGGCAGAGCATGGCTACCGGACCGCCTTCCTGGGCAAGTGGCATCTGGGCCCGAGTGAAGAATTCTGGCCAGAAAACCAGGGCTTCCAGATCAACGTCGGTGGCCACAATCGCGGTTCGCCGCCGGGCGGGTATTTCGCCCCCTACAAGAACCCGCGAATGAAGAGCGGCCCCGACGGTGAACATCTTACCACCCGCTTGACGGACGAGGCGCTGCAGATCCTTGACCAGTTCGGAGAGGATCCGTTTCTGCTCTATCTCTCCTTCTACACAGTCCACACGCCGCTGCAGGCGCCGAAGGAACTGGTCGCCAAGTACCAGGCCAAAGCGGAAAAGCTGGGGTTGAATGGCAAGCCTGAGTTTGGTCCGGAGGAACAGATCTGGCCGACTGAGAATGCCCGCCGCGTGCGGACACTACAGAAACATGCGACCTACGCCGCCATGGTCGAGACGATGGACACAAGTGTCGGCCGCGTGTTAGCCAAGTTGAAGGAGCTGGGAATCGAGGATGACACGATTGTCTGTTACACCAGCGACAATGGCGGTTTGAGTACCTCGGAAGGATCACCCACATCCAACCTGCCACTGCGTGGCGGCAAAGGCTGGCTCTATGAAGGCGGAATTCGCGAACCTTTCCTGATCCGCTGGCCAGGTGTCACCACGCCAGGTAGCACGTCGGACGAGCCGGTGATCAGTACCGATTTCTACCCCACGCTGCTCGAGGCAGCTGGGCTGCCGCTACTGCAGCAGCATGAGGACGGAGTTAGCCTTGTGCCGTTGCTAAAACAATCCGGTTCGATCGATCGAACAGCGTTGTACTGGCACTATCCGCACTACAGTAACCAGGGGGGCATGCCTGGCGGTGCGATTCGGGTGGGCGATTACAAGTTGCTGGAGCGTTTCGAGGACGGTCGGGTTCATCTCTATAACCTCGCCGACGATGTCGGTGAACGGACCGACCTGGCTGACAAAATGCCCGATCGAGTCAGCCAGATGCGATCCAGACTGCATGCCTGGTACAAGCAGGTGGATGCCAAGTTCCTCACCGCCCGGCCCGATGGCCCCCAGGCCTGGCGACCGCATTAGGCTATTGCCGCGGGACGAGTACGAGGGCGAGATCCGCGGGGCCAGGGTCGTGAGACTCTCCTCAGCCAATAATCTCATGCGCCACATTGCCGTGGAACGAGTACGAGGGCGCAACCCGATGGATGCTCGCCGTAGGCGAGATCCGCGGGGCCGTTACCGTAGGCGAGATCCGCGGGGCCAGGGTCGTGAGACTCTCCTCAGCCAATAATCTCATGCGCCACATTGCCGTGGACATCGGTCAGGCGGAAGTCACGTCCGCTATACCGATAGGTCAGCTGTTCATGGTCGATGCCCATCAGGTGCAGGATCGTGGCATGCAGGTCATGCACATCCATCCGCTTCTCAACCGCATCCACGCCCAGCTCGTCCGTGGCACCATGAATTGTGCCACCCTTGACGCCACCGCCGGCCAGCCACATTGAAAAACCGGTGTTGTGGTGGTTGCGCCCCTTGGCACCCTGTGCTGTCGGTGTGCGGCCGAATTCGCCACCCCAGACAATCAGCGTCTCATCTAGCAGCCCTCGCTGCTTGAGGTCTTTCAACAGCGCGGCGATCGGCTGATCGCTCTTATCTGCATCACGCTTGTGGTCCATGATGTTGCCGTGAGCATCCCAGGGCTGGCCACTGCCATAGAAAACCTGGACCATCCGTACACCCCGTTCAACCAGGCGACGAGCGATCAAGCAGCCATCGGCGAATTCACCGCTGCCGTAGGCCGTCCGAGTTGTTGCTGTTTCGCGGCCGATATCGAAAGCGACCTGTGCTTCGGCCTGCATTCGATAGGCAATCTCCAGTGACTGGATGCGAGCTTCCAGCCCTCTGTCCTTCTTGCGGGCCGCCAGGTGTTCTGCATTGATCTTCTGCAGCAGGGTTAGGACTTCACGCTGTGTACCGTTCGACAGCGAGCGATTGTTGATATGACCAATCACCCTGGCCGGATCCAGCTTGGCATTATTAATGTGGGTGCCCTGGAAGATTCCCGGCAGAAAGCTGTTGCTCCAGAGCGCCGGTCCCACCACCGGTTTGCCGGGGCAGAGGACAACAAAACCGGGCAGGTTCTGGTTCTCGCTTCCCAGTCCGTAGGTCAGCCACGATCCCAGACTCGGTCGAATCGGCTGCTGGACGCCCGAATTCATCATGAACAAGCCGGGCTCGTGGTTCGGTGTGGTGGTGTGCATCGAACGAATCACACACAGGTCATCGGCGCAGCCAGATATGTGCGGAAACAACTCGCTGATATCGATGCCACTTTCGCCGTACTGTGCAAAACTGAATGGCGACGGCATGTACTTACCGCCCTTGCCCGGCGTACCCTCCTGGGCTTTCAATTCCGGCTTGGGGTCAAATGTGTCGACGTGCGACGGACCACCGTTCATGAACAGGAAGATGACATGCTTGGCACGTGGCTGAAAATGAGATCTGCGGGGAGCCAGCGGGTTTCGGGCCAGCGGCGATGGTGCCGACTCGGCATCCAGCATCGAATAGAGGCCAAGTGACCCAAAGCCGGCACCGCACTGAGCGAGCATCTGCCGTCGTGAGAAAAGTGATTGATTCATGTCCAGCCCTTGTTGCGTCCTCATCGGATTGCTACCTGCCCTCTCGGCCTTATGAAATAGTATCGGCAATTGTGCCGGCAGTAAAACAACTGTAACGGCCAGCCTCTCAGTCGACGTAGAGGAATTCGTTCGTTCCCAGCAACGCCAGGGCGTACTGCTGCCAACGCGTCAACTTGTCCTCTTTGTTCGCCTCATCCTGTTCGAGGAACTGCACGGCCAGGGCAACTTCCTGCTCACTTGGTGACCGAGCGAACAGCAGCTGGTAAGCATGTTCAATGCGTTGGCCGTTCGTACCTTCGACCATCTCCAGACGGACGGCCAGGGCGCGAGCCCGGGCGGCCATGAAGTCGCTATTGAGGACAAACAACTGTTGGAGCGGTACCGTGGTAACAGTGCGCTGGGCACTGGTGATGTTGGGATCCGGGAAATCAAACAGCCGCAATAACTCGTTCAGCTCGTGCCTGCTGATAAAACCGTAAATCGTGCGGCGATTGTTGCCCTTGTCATTCAGCTGTCGCGATGGTCCACCCAGCGTCACATCCAGCTCCCCGGTCACAGCCAGCAGGGCGTCGCGCCACGGTTCAATCTCCAGTCGACGGCGATTCATTCGCCACAGCAAGCGGTTTTCCGGGTCACGCTCCAGTGCGTCATCCTGCCATTGGCTGGACTGCTGGTATGTTGCCGAAAGCATAATCAGCCGGTGCATCTGCTTGATCGACCAGCCCTGCTCGACGAATTCCAGGCTCAGCCAATCCAGCAGCTGCGGGTGACTGGGTGCATCCCCCAGGCTGCCGAAGTTGCTTGTCGTACGGACCAGGCCCTCGCCGAAATGGCCCTGCCAGATTCGATTAATCATCACGCGGGCTGTCAGTGTGTTATCGGGACTGGCGATCGAGCGGGCCAGTGACAGTCGGCCACTACCCTGCTGAGGGAAGGGGATCTTTTCCCCGGCGGTGAGGATCGCCGGCATGGCCCGTGGAGCTGCCTCACCTGGCTTGGCAGGGTCGCCCGAGAGGTAGATTTTCAGGTCAGCGCCAGTCCCCTCGCTGAGCGAATGGGCCGTGGTCACTTGGATCGCGTTGGCCAGGTCCTGCTCTGTCTTGAGTTTCTCTTTTTGGCCAGCCAGTTGCTGCTTGGCAGCCTCCGGCAACTTTGCTTCGGCTTCCGCGCCGGGTAATGCCAGCAGCCCTTCGTCATAAAGCAGCCATGACAGCAGCAGTGCTGCCCGGCGTGCGTCCTCACTCGTCGGGCTGTCGCCCTCACTGGTTGGCTTGTCTGCAACTGCAGCAGGCGTCAGCGGTGGATCGAGTTCAAGTCGGGCTCCGGAGAAGACCGTATGGTCGCTGTTAATGGTGTTGTCGCCGTCACCTGTGCCTGCCCCGGTTGCCACCAGTGTCAGATAGCGGGCGTCGGCCGGGACAGCGATTTCAAAGCGGGCAAAGGTGCCATCCGCTGTCAGTGCCGCAGGCGGTTGGGCCGAGAAATAGTAGACCATGTCATTCTCGTCCACCTGCAGTGGCTGGCCGTTGACCTGCGCGGAGATGACGGCGTCATAGACAGCATCTTTGGAATGCGGCCGGGATAGGATCACTGCCAGGTGAGCGCTGGGAACGCTCGATCCTGCCATGTCGTCGTTGATGCCCGCCCGCTCGGAGATAAATACAAACCGCTGGTCAGGAGGCAGCAGGCCAGCTTGGCGAATTTCAGCCAGGTCAAAGGTGATCATGGCATTGGCGTGCATGCCGATGCCCTGCTCCTGGCGACCGATATTGGCGGCTACCTTTTTACCTTCAGTGCGGATGCCACCGTCGGTATTCCAGCCATCATTGACGATCGAACCATGATTGCTGTTGTCACCGCCAATCCGACTGAACTGGAAATTGATTCCCTTGGCGATTTCGACTGTTCCACCCAGCGACTTGGAGATGCGATCGACACCGAGTTTGTCAGCAGACGCAGCTGCCTTGAACTTGTCCGAGCTGAGTGCTGTCGCGAGGCTCACACCGGCGGCATCATCAAACAGGTTGCCCAGCGGAATCTGGCCTGGAGGGACGACGGCGCGGTCTTTAACTTGGACGAATGCGAGGTTATCACCAAACTGCCGTACCAGCTCGGCGCGCTGTGGAAGTAACTCGGTCGCCCTGGCAGCCAACGATTCGCCGAATGCCTGCACTGCCGCCCGGGCCGCCTCGTCGTCCGACAGGTCCACGTCGCTGAGTTGGGTTGCCAGCAGCTCTCGCCAGTCAGTCAACTGGGGTCGCAATGCGAGTTGATCGGCCTTGTCCGTTGGTTTGAGATAGCCGATCCAGCGATCGAGCAGGACTCGGCTCAACTTCTGCTGCTTGGCAACCTGTTCAGACAGCTTGTTGTTCTTGGCGTCTTTCTTGCGGCGATTAAGCACGGTCCAGGCAGCCAGTACGTAGGCGGGGATTTCGTCGACCAGTGTGGGTCGTAATTCGCGTGCCTGGTCAACAAGAAAGCGATCGATCGCGAGCTGCTGCTGCTTGACCGCTTCATCTGCAGCCCGCCTGCGCTGAATGATCTCCTCCGATACGACCGGTCGCTCCTGGTAGTTGCTGCTGGCAAAGATACCAGCAAGTCCATAGTAGTCCGACATCGAGAGCGGATCGTACTTGTGATCATGGCAGCGAGCACAGGAGACGGTCAGGCCGAGCACGCCGCGCGACAGCGTGTCGATGCGATCATCCCATTCATCCGCGAGTGCCTTGGCTTTTTCGCCATTGTCCTGGTAATAGACCGGCCCGAGGGCGAACAGACCGAGCGCGGCAATTCGTTCATGACGATTCGGTTCGTCCAGCAAGTCGCCGGCAATCTGCTCCAGCAGGAAACGGTCGTACGACTTGTCTGCGTTAAAGGCCTCGACGACCCAGTCGCGATAAAGGTAGCCGCGAGGATACTTGCGAGCCTTGAAGGTATGAGCCTGGTCCTCGCCATAGCGGGCAATGTCGAGCCAGCGGCGGCCCCAGCGTTCGCCGTAGTGAGGCGAGTCGAGCAGCTCTTCGACTACAGTGGCAAAAGCATCCTGACTCTCGTCGGCCAGGAAGTCAGCGACCTGGGCGGGAGTCGGTGGCAGGCCTACCAGGTCAAAATAGGCGCGGCGAATCAATGCTCGCTTGTCGGCCTGTGGATTGGGCTGCAAGCCTGTCTCTTCAAGTCGCGCCAGGATGAAATGGTCGATGGCATTTCGTGGCCAGCTATTTTTTTCAACGGCCGGCAACTCGGCTCGAATGGCTGGCTGGAAGGACCAGAATTTTAGCCCGGCGACGAGGTCGATCTGAGACTGGGCAGCTGGCTTGACCGCAAGGCGTGGATCAGCAGCCCCGCTGGCAATCCACTTTTCGAAATCCGCGATCACCGCCTCCGGCAACTTTCCCTTGGGAGGCATCTGGAAATCATCGTAGCGCAGGGCAGAGAGCAACAGGCTCTGATCCGGTTTGCCCGGTACCACCGCTTCGCCGCTCTCGCCTCCCCGCCTCGCTGCCTCGCGACTGTCTAGCAGCAGACCACCCTTGACCTTATCAGAATCCGAGCTGTGGCATTTGTAGCAGTACGTGACCAGCACCGGACGGATCTTCTTTTCAAAGAACTCCACCGCTGCCGGATCAAGTTTCTGTGGCTCATCCTGCTGGGCAGAGAGCAGACCAGGGACGCTTGTCATCAACAGTGCCAGGCTGCTGATGATGAACATTCGATAACGATGCGTTGCGGACAGGTGTTTCATGATGCGGACGACTGGGGCTCGGCAATCTGGGTGAATTCTTTATTGTAGCTGACAGGAGTCCAGTGGAGGAATATCTGATTGCCACTTGGCTTCTGTGGATCAGGTCAGAATGGTGGGCTGGAGTCCTGGAATATCTTCATGGACTGGGAAATAGGGCCCAGTGAGATGCTGAAAATCGTAATGCTTGACAGTGGCCGGCGTCGGACCGGGTGTATCCAGCAGGATCATTCGGCTGGAAAAATCGCCATAGGCATGGCGATGGTTCATCGGATTCTTGGCCACGATGAAGTGGGCCGAGCGGGGATCCAGCCCCACGCACTGAAATTGTTCGTCAGACCAGTCATAGGTCGGCTTGGACATGATCAAGAGCTGAATTGAACCGATCGAGAAGACGGCCGATGGGCCCATTTCTGTCAGCGTCCCTTCCCACTGACCGCCGGTATAGGTAAATCTGCCATCGCTGAGAGAAGTCACCGTGCCAGTGAACTGGCGGGAGTGTCCCCACGTGGGGTCGATCTTGTGGCCCAGCTCAAGCGTCAGTTCTGCGCCAACTCCGGCAGCATGGCAGGCTGCTGCCCCAGCGGGATCGACCAGCGGTACGAAACAGAGCCTGTCCGTTCCGCAATCGACCAGCGCGTTTAAGGAAGCGATGCTGTCCCCGGCAGCACCGCCACCACAACAGTCCGCTGTCTCGACCAGGATCACGGGACCTTGTTCTTCGTTGAGCCCCAGTTGGATCGCCTCGGTCGGTGGAATAACGGTTGGCTCAAGATCGTGGCGTCGATTCCAATACTGGTTGGCGATATCGCTGGCCAGGCTGACGGCCAGATCAAGGTTATTGTCCGTGACCACCAGCCCCCCGCTGCCCATGTTGGGGACATCCATATAAGGATGGATCAGCAGCAGGCTGGAGCTCAGAACGCCGGGCGTTGTTTCCAGCGACTTGGTCTGTCGCATTAGATCAGCAAATGGATCGTCGCCATAAGTCGACGCGTGAATGGCACTGGTGATGACCGGAACCTTGGCCATCGCCATGGTTGGGCGACAGTTGCCTGCCAGCGTGTCGAGCAACAGCCGAGCAGCTCGCTGGCCAGTCTGGTACTGGTCGCTATGAGGATAGGTTTCCCAGGCCAACAGCGCGTCAGCGTAACGCACCATCTCGGCGGTCACGTGGGCGTGCAGATCCAGCGATACGATGATCGGTACCTGCTCGCCAACCAGCTGGCGAACCGCCTTGATAATATCCCCCTCTGGATCATCCAGGTGGTCGGCCAGTGCGGCACCGTGAAGCGGCAGCAAGACGCCGTCGACAGGCAGCTCGGTCCTGAGTCGGTCCAGCAGTTCATCGCGCAGGAGATTGTAACAGGACTCGGTTATCGGCCCGGCGGCGCAGGCTGAGGCGAACAGCAGTGGTCGAATATCGACCTGTTTCTCGCGCATCACCTGGTTCATGCCACCAACGACGCTGTTCGCCATGGCCAGCATATCGCTGCCCCGCACCAGCTCGGTCGCTTCATAGAGAGCGAGATCAATCGGAATCCCGCCAAAATGATTGCACTCGGTGAGGATGCCACCGATAGCTATAGAAGGATGTGTCGACATTGCGATCAACTCTCTGGCTGCCATATTTCAGTCAAACAAATTGCGATTCTAGCAGGGGCCGAGAATTCGTGCGCCTGAGAGTGGGCGTTTGGTGGGCTCTCACAGGCGGACCTTGCATGGTATTCTCAGGGCACGCTGACCGATCACAATTCCCGGGTCAGATGCTCCTTTTGACCTGCAGTGCAAGAACATGACCGACTCTCGCCCCACCTTGACGATTTCGATGGGTGATCCTGCCGGGATTGGCCCGGAAGTGACCGTCAAGGCACTGGCCGATCCGGAAATCCGACAGCTGGCCAACTGGCTGGTACTGGGCGAAGCGTGGTTGCTGACCGAACTGGCGGAACCACTGGGGGTCGAATTTGACCGCACGCTGACGCGACTGGACGATCTCCCGCAGCTCAGCGGCGTGAGCCTATTGGATTGCCAGGTGCTGGGACGAAAACAATGGCAGCTTGGTGAAGTCTCGGAAGATTGTGGCCGCGCGGGACTGGAATACGTACGGCGGGCGACTGAGTTCTGCCTGGCTGGTCGCGCCGAAGGGATCGTTACCGGTCCACTCAGTAAGGAAGCTGTGGTGCTCAGTGGCCGGCAGAATTTCTGTGGACATACGGAATACATTGCCGAGCTATGTGGCGTACCGCAGTCGCGCATGATGCTGGTCAACGACCAGTTGTGCGTGGTGCATGTGTCGACGCATTGCAGCTTGAGGGAAGCTGCTAATCTCGATCAAGGGCGAATTGAAAACACGATCAGGCTGGGGCACCAGGCGATGAGCCAACTGGGATTTGAGCAACCGCGGATCGCTGTCTGTGGCCTGAACCCTCACGCTGGCGAAAACGGCATGTTCGGCGACGAGGAGGCGGCGGTTATTGTTCCCGCGATCAATCAGGTCCGTCAGGATGGTATCGAGTGCGAAGGGCCATTTCCGGCGGACACGCTGTTCATGCAGGCGGTGCGGGGCAAGTATGACCTGCTGGTTGCCATGTACCATGACCAGGGTCATGTGCCGATGAAGTTGCTGGATTTTGAGCACACGGTCAACGTGACGCTGGGCTTGCCGATCATCCGGACCTCAGTGGATCACGGCACCGCCTTTGATATTGCCGGACACAACCTGGCCGATGCGGAGGATATGCAGACGGCCATGCGACTGGCAGTGCGACTGGCACACCAGCGGTCATTGAATCAAGTGGTTGATTAAAAGGAGTGGGGCGATGAAACGCTTTTCCTCTTTGCTTGTCGGGCTGCTGTCGCTACTGACATTGCCACTGCAGGCTGAGTCGCAGCCGGACCGGGTGATCCTGCTGATTGGCCAATCGAACATGGCGGGCCGGGCGCCGCTTGAGGAGGGCGACGAGAAGCCGATCGAGGGGGTGTTGCTGCTCAACGGCGAGGGCAAGTGGATCGCGGCCAATAACCCGCTCAATCGTTTTGCCACGGACCGCAAGAATCTCTCGATGCAGCGGATCGGGCCGGGCTTTGGATTCGCCCGCACGCTTGCCTCGGAACTCTATGACGAGCAGATCGGGCTGGTGGTGAATGCCCGCGGAGGATCGTCGATCAACCTCTGGAAACCAGGCCAGGGACTCTATGACCACATGCTGGCTCGCTTGAAGAAGGCCGGCATCAAACAGGTGAGTGCAGTGATCTGGCACCAGGGCGAGTCGGATGCTGAGGACCCTGAGTACCTCG
>Ga0209403_10000396_pt1 | contig 66016 bp, 61 predicted proteins | sample ArcticOcean_MG_C_8_FD_187440 | JGI IMG/M metagenome (GOLD analysis project Ga0209403, IMG submission 187440) | Marine microbial communities from western Arctic Ocean - ArcticOcean_MG_CB11_86 (SPAdes) (version 2) | ecosystem: Environmental > Aquatic > Marine > Oceanic | place: Arctic Ocean... | reverse complement strand
CGCCACCCTTGGCGTCCTTGCTGTCGCGCCGTTCTCTGTGGCGCGCTGGGCGCTCAGCGGGTGTTGCTTCTCCGCTATCTGGGTCGGCTGGGTTTTGATGCCAATTTTCGCCGCATTTGGCGCAGCGCACCTGCCGTCCGCTCGACCCAAGCGCTTCCGACTTGATCTGGAAATTTGCGGCGCAAGCTGGGCAAGTGATGATCATAGAATTGCTCGATGCCGGGTTCTGTGGCCGGTTCTGTGGCCGGTTCGGCGCGCGCGGCGGGGGACAGGTGAATGAGATGTGCGATTAGTCTGACCCATCGCAAGGCTCAGATCAATTGTGCAAATCGCCCTATCTATTTGAATTTAAAGCGACTGCCCCGGCAAGATTGCGGCACATCTACGACGCGGATGGGATTGATGCTTTGAGAAAATCAACTGTCAGGCGGCCCATACCATAGTCATAGAGGTCGTTATGCCCGGCCTCGGGATAAATCTGTATCTGCTTTGGCTCCGATGCTGCGGCAAACAGCTTTTCTCCGAAGCAGACTGGAATAGTACCGTCGTGCGCGCCATGCACGATCAGAAGCGGCGCAGCCACATCGGCGATCTTACTTTTCGAATCATAGTGATCGAGCAGCAGCCGGCGCACCGGCATCAGCGGCATGCGCGCCTGGGCCACTTCTGCAATGGAGCTATAGGGCGCTTCCAGCACCAGGGCGGCAGGTGTTTGCTCGGCTGCCAGATGGACCGCGATGCCGGTGCCGAGCGATTCGCCGTAAAGCACCATGTTGGCGGGCGCGACGCCGGCCTTGGCTAAAAAGTCCCGCGCGGCCCGCCCATCGTGATAGAGCCCGTCCTCGCTCGGTTTGCCGGGATTACCGCTAAAGCTCCGCCAAGTGGTCAATAGCACACCGAAGCCAGCATCGAGATATGGCCGCACCTTGTCGGCGCGCATGCCGATATGGCCGGCATTGCCGTGCAAATAGATCAGGCTGGGCAGGGCGGCATCGGCGGGCGGGCGGTGCCAGGCGAGCAGCGATAGGCCATCGTCGGTTTCAAGCGAGACCTCGGCCATTTCAGGCACACCGCTCTCCGCCGGTGTCGGGCGGTGGGAATCGGGGAAATACATTAGATGGCGCTGGCCGGCGAACATACTGCCAAGCGCAACGCCATAGGCGCCCACTCCTGCCGTAATGCCGCGCCACAGCCAATCATTCATGTTGCTATCCTCGCCAAAAAAAACACCCGGCGCAAAGGCCGGGTGTTTCGATCTCGAAAATTCGGCCTACTATTCGCGGCTGCCGCCGAACAGCATCAGCAGCATCATGAACATATTAATGAAATTGAGATAGAGCGACATCGCGCCCATGATGGCTTTCTTGGTCATCACGGATTTGCCATCCGATTCCAGATAGCTCTGTTTGATGCGCTGCGTGTCATAGGCGGTGAGGCCGGTAAACACCAGAACGCCGACCACCGAGATGACGAAATGCATCACCGAAGACTGCATGAAGATGTTCACCACCATGGCAATCAGCACACCGATCAGGCCCATAAACAGGAACGACCCCCAGCGCGCCAGAGAGCGCTTGGTGGTGTAGCCGTAAAGGCTCATGGCGCCGAAGGTCGCGGCGGTGATGAAGAACACTCGCACGATGCTGGTCGCCGTGTAGGTGAGAAACACATAAGAGAGCGACGCGCCCATCAGAATAGAAAACACCCAGAACAGGGTCTGCGCCGTGCTCGGCTTCATGGTGTTGATCTTGGAGCCCATGAAGAAGACGATGCCAAGCGGCGCGAACATGACAATAAAGCCGATACCCGAGCCGAATAGTGCCTGATAAAGGCTGGTATGGGCGACCACATAGGCAACGATGCCGGTGAGCGCCAGGCCGGAGCCCATATAATTGTAGACGCGTAGCATATAGCTACGCAGACCCTCATCTACCTGGGTCTGTGTCATCGTTGAACCGAATGCGCGGCGTTCCGTGCCAGTGGCCATGGAATAAGTCCTCATCTCAATATTGTGGGTTTCTTGAGCGTTATATAATGCTAAATGCGCTATTTTTCAATATACGAGATAGACTTAACCGATTAACCCACTGAGAATCTTCGCCAAGACCGGCCCTATGCAACGCCTGTTCATCGCAATCGACATGCCGCCCGCTATCGCGGCGCAGCTGAGCGCCCTGTGCCGCGGCGTCAGCGGGGCAAAATGGGCTGATATTGCGCATTTCCACCTAACGCTGCGTTTCGTTGGCGATGCGGATGATCGCTTGCTGCGTGATATTGAGCTGGCGTTAGCTGAATTTGAGGCGCCGGCCTTCGATGTGGCGCTCGGTGGGGTCGGCTATTTTCCGCCGCGCGGCCCGGCTAAAATTTTATGGGCGGGAGTCGAGGCCAACTCTCTGTTGGACCGTTTGCGCTTGCAGGTGGTGACGGCGCGGGCCGCTCTTGGCCTCGAGCCGGAGCGGCGAAAATTCGCCCCGCACATCACCCTAGCGCGTTTCCAGCGGGACGCTCTCCCGCCGCAAATCGGCGAATTCCTTACCGAGAATGCCCTCTTTCGCACCGCGCCATTTACGGTCAGTAAATTTCACTTCTATTCGAGCCTCCTGCGCCCGGATGGCGCTGTGCACCGAATCAAAGCGAGTTATCATCTGCGGGGCATGAAAGGAATGTGGGACGAAGTGGAATTCGATTTTTAGCCGCCGTCTTCGATATTTTCCATATCATCGTCGGAGAAGCCGAAATGGTGGCTGACCTCGTGGATCAGCACATGGCGCACCACGTCTTCGAGATGCTCATTTTTCTCCAACCAATAATCCAGCAGCGGCCGGCGGTAGAGAGTGATCATGTCAATGTCATGGCGCACATTGCTGACACTCCTGTCGCTGATCGGCACGCCCTGATAAAGGCCGAGAAGGTCATACGGCGATTCGAGCGCCATCTCGCGCATGACGATGCCATTCGGGAAATCCTCGACATGGATGCGGATATTGGTTGCGTGTTTGCGCAGCGCCGCAGAGATCGTCTCAAATGCCCGCGCGGCAATCTCCTCGATATCAGCCGCTGTGGGCGGCTCGCCCTCGGGCGTGCGCATGGGTCTCTATCTGGGCGCCATACGGAGCGCGCCATCAAGGCGAATCACGGAGCCGTTGAGATAGCGGTTCTCAGCAATGTGCTTGGCCAGTGCGGCATATTCGGCGGCATTGCCGAGGCGCTTGGGAAATACTGTGGTGGCGACCAGGGATTCGCGCACATCGTCGGGCAGGCCGGCCAACATCGGCGTGTTCATCAGGCCGGGCGAGATGCAATTGACGCGGATGCCCTCGCGCGCCAGTTCGCGGGCAAAGGTGATGGTCGAGGCGGCAACGCCGCCCTTTGAAGCCGAATAATCGCCCTGGCCGATCTGTCCTTCGAACGCGGCAATCGAAGTGGTGGTGACGATCACGCCGCGCTCGCCATCGTCGAGCGGGTCCATGGCGGCCATATCCGCAGCGGCTAGGCGCATGGAATTGATGGTACCGATCAGATTTACCTGAATAGCGCCGGTGAGTTTGTCGAGCGGCGTGGCGCTGCCGTCCCGGCTGACCAGCTTGGCGCCGGTGGCAATGCCGGCGCAGGCGACGAAGATGCGCGCCGGGCCGATCGCTTCGCGCAAAGATGCCATTGCCGCTTCGTGGCTGGTGGCCTCCGTGACGTTGCAATGGGCAGCAGCGCCGCCGAGCTCAGTGGCGACGCTGTTGGCCATATCTTCATTCATATCGAGCAAGCCGACCGTGGCACCTGCCGCGGCCAGGGTGCGCGCTGTTGCTTCGCCCAGGCCCGATGCGCCGCCAGTGATGTAAGCAGTTTGACCTTTGATATCCATATTTTCGTCTCCTTAAGTTTTTTTGAATGCCCGCACGTGGCTTGCAGGGGCCGTTGGACCGTTACATAGCAGAAGCGGGCGAATAGAATCCATTTAATCCGGCGTAATTTTAGGTTCCGGTCGGTGGTGTAGCTTGGCGCTGCAATTTTGCCTCGCGCCGTGCAATATAGATGGCGCTGACGGCGATCAGCGCGGCGCCTGGCCAAATCCAAATATTCGGCACCTCGCCAAAGGCAAAATAGCCGATGGCGGCGGCGAAAGGCAGTCGGGTGAAATCGAGCGGTATCAGGGAAGACGCTTCGACCAAAGACAACGCGCGGGCCATGCTGAAATGGGCAAATGTGGCAATCACGCCAATAAATAATAGCCAGGCCCACTGGTTCAGGCCCGGCATCGTCCAAAAATAAATCGCCGGGCCGAGAGAAATCGGCGTCATCAATAAATTCATGTAAAAAACGATGGCTATCGGCTGCTCGCTTCGCGTCAGGATACGCACCAAGGCCATGGAAATGGCAAACAGCAGGGCCGAGAATATGGCCAATAGGCTTCCCAGCCCGATCGACTGGGCGCCCGGCTGCATGACGATCAACACACCGCAAAAGCCGACAATGGTGGCAACCCAGCGGCGCAGGCCGACCTTCTCCCCGAGCAGCAGAATAGCGACCGGTATCATCCACAAGGCGACGGTAAAATTAAGTGTAATGGCTTCGGCAAGTGGGGTGAAGCTAAGCGCTGAATACCACGCCCACATGGCGCTAACGCCAACCAGGCCACGGATGCAATAGGCTTTCAGTGCTGGCTTTTCTGGAAAATGAAAGCCGATCCGCCACATCACCGGCAGCAATAATACCAAGCCGAAAATATTACGGAAAAAGGCGATCTCAAACGGCGATATCTCACTTGAGAGATCGCGGATGGCTGCCGACATGGCGGCAAAGCAGGCGCAAGTGAAGACCATCAGCAGCGATGCTTCAACCGACGGGCTGAAATAACGTCCACCTTTGGCTGCCTGCTGGGTTGGTGGTTTTGGTGGCGCGATCAGGCTGGCTTTCGGATGCGGCTATATTCCATTGATGGCGACCAGGGCGCTTGCCGCTTTGCTGAGCGCCCGGGCTCGCGCCCAGGGGTCCGCAATTTTGGCGGCAACGCTGACGGCCTCGTAAAGCGTTGCCTGTCCGGCTGCTCGATTGCCGCCTGCCGCCTGCGATGTCGCAAGGTCGGCGAGCACAAAGGCCTTATCGAGCGGGTTGGTTAATTCTTGCGCCAAGGTGACCGCTTGATCGCCGAGGCTTGCTGCCACCGCCCCGTCGCCGTTCCGTTTGGCGATTGCGCTCATGCTGACAAACGTGTTGATGCGCAGCTTGGCGCTCTGAATGGATTCGGCCAGGCGGACTGCCTCTACCATCTGGCCGCTCCGCGCCATGGCCAACACGATGCGGCTGAGCACGAAAGAGTGGGTGTAACCAAGCTCGATGCCGCGCACCTGCTTAAGCGCTTCGTCGAATTCCTTCAGCGCGGCGTGCGAGGTAGCGAGGCAGGCGCGCGCCTGTTGTCGCTCCGTCGGGCGCGAGATCGCCGCCAAGGTGGATTGCGCGACTTCAAGGGTTTGCCGGGCGCGTTTGACCCGCCCATTGCGTAATTCGGCAATGACGATGTCACACAGCGCCTGCACCTGGTTCTTGGCTGAGCCGATACGGGAAATCATGATATTGGCTTTAGCGCTCTCGCCGACGGCGGCCATCAGAGAGGCCATTTCACTCAATGCCCATTCCCGGAATAGCTCGGCCGTGATGCTTTCGGCCAGGCGCTCGGCCTCCATGGCGAGGCCATGCGCCACATCGTCATGGCCATGCGCCAAATAGCTGTGCGAGGTGGATACCAATGTCGGCAGCCGCTCATGCGGCGCCTCGATCAGCGATACCGTTACTTCGGCAAAATCCGGCCGTCCCGCAGCCAATTGTCCTTCCGCGACAGCACGCAGCGCCTTATCACGCAGCGCTGCATCCGGTACTTGTTGGGCGGCTTCCAGGGCTTCTTCAATGCGCCCGGCGCGGGCCAGCGCTACGGCGATGCCGCTGAGGGCGGCAATCACTGAGCGTGGATCGTTTATCGCCCGTGCGACGCGGAGCGCCTGATCGACCTGACCGCTGCGCGCCTGCGCCTGAATCACATCGCTCAATGCCCAATCGCGTAGACTATCCTTCTCGACGCTTTCCGCCGCGTGTTCGGCTTCGACAATCAGACAGGCCGGCTCGGGGGCTTGATAGCAGCTTTCGGCGCGCGCTTTCAAAACTTCCAAATCGGGTTTTGCGCCGACCACCAACGCGCGCGCCTGGGTCGCCCAATCCGCTCCAAAAGCCTGTTTCAGGTCACTGCGCGCCTGTTCAATCTGGTCTTTTTGCGCCTTATCGAGACGCAGCAGCAGATGTTGTGCCTCACCGGCGGCAGAGGTCAGGGTATCAAGCAGTTCGTGGCTCGGCTTGCCATCCACCGGCAAATTAGAGAAGCGCTGGAAGGTGCGGATGGCTTCCGCCGTCTCGGCTGATATCACGCCGCCGATGCGCCCGCCATAAAGGCCGATTTCGGCGAGGCGGAGCTGAATTTGCCGTACCAACAAGCTGTAGCGCCCGGTCTGGGTTTCGGCATCGATATCGGTATTGCCGAGGGCGGCCAGAATCAGATGCGGGTTGGCATAAGGCGCGGCTGGGCGTGCCGTAGCACCGGCGCCAGAGGTGCCAGCAACCAGCAAAATGAGCGCGCAGGACAATAGCGTTGCCTGACGCAGGCAGTGGCGTGCGTAGATATTCAGCATCAATATTTTTTCCACAGGCGATAATAGCTGCCGCCAGCCCATTGGCATATTGAATAAGCGCGATCCATCCCCACGTTATCAAGACAGGTAGCGCCAATCTTGCGGGCTGGCCTGTGGTGGGATTGCTGTGTGCGCTGTAAAAACTGCAATTTGGCGTGCTATAGCAGATTTTTCATCGAAATACTCGCTCAAGAGGAGGAGTGCAGACGATGACGCGTTTATCGCCGTTTAACAGCCCGCTTCTGCTCGGGTTTGACCATTTAGAACAGATTCTCGAACGGGTTTCGAAGAATTCCGGCGACGGATACCCCCCTTATAACGTCCTGCAAACCAGTGGCGACAGCCTGCGTATAAGCTTGGCCGTTGCCGGCTTCAGCGAGGATGAGTTGTCGGTGACGGTGGAGCAAAATCAGCTGCACATTATCGGTCGTCAGCAGGATGATCCCAATGCCGTCTATTTGCATCGCGGCATCGCGGCGCGTCGTTTTCACCGCACGTTCCTGCTGGCTGAAAGTATCGAAGTGGATAGAGCTACGCTCGATAACGGGCTTCTCAATATAGATTTGGTGCGGCCCTTGCCGGCGCATTCCGTGCGCACGGTTGAAATTGAGCGCAATCCATCCAAGGCTGGCAAAAAGGCGCCGTTATATGAGGCGGCCACCGGTCGCAAGGCAGAACGTAATCAGCGGAGGTCGTCATGAATGTCAAGCGAGACCACCAGTTGGATCTCGCCGAAACCTTCTCTGAACTGGGCGGTTCCAATATTGTTTTCATTGATCGCCGTCCGTGGGAAGGCAAGTTGCGCTATGTGATCCTCGACGGGTCGAGCGAGATTATCGGCGTTGCCGACGAACGCGAGGTCGCCTTCGCCGCAGCGCGTCAATATGGCCTGGAGCCGGTTAGCGCTCACTAACCCGGCGTTAAAAATCGTCCGTATCGAACTGGGCGATCGCCGCTTTGCCGGTCATGATGCGCAGGAACAGCGAGGCTGATTCCGGCAGCAGCTTATACATGTAAAAGCGTGCCGTTTTCAGCTTGTTGGCGTAGTAGCGCGCATCTTCATTATTGTCGTCCACCGCTTTCGCCGCCGCTTTCTCGGCCATCAAAACCCACATATAGCCAACCGCCACCAGACCGAACATTTTGAGATAGTCGGTGGCAACGGCGGCGGCTTCTTCCGGATCGCCCAGGCCCTTCTGGGCAATCACCATGGTTGCCTGCTGCAGTTTGCCAAGCGCCTTGGCAAATGGCAGGACGATATCTTTCAGCGCTTCGTTCTCCTGGTGGGTCTCAACGAAGGCTGTCGCTGGATGGAAGAAATGACGCAGCAGCCGACCTGTCTTCATGCTGAGCTTGCGCCCGACCAGGTCGAGCGCCTGAATGCCGTTGGCGCCCTCATAGAGCTGCGCGATGCGTGCATCGCGCACTAATTGTTCCATGCCATGTTCGGCGATATAGCCGTGCCCGCCATGCACCTGAACCGCCAGATTGGCGGCTTCGAAGCCACGGTCGGTAAAAAACGCCTTGATGATCGGCGTCATCAATTGCACCAGCTCATCGGCATCCTGGCGCGTCTCGGCGTTGGGGTGCTTGAGCGAGATATCGAGTTGCAGCGCCGTCCAATATGCCAGGGCGCGCGAGCCCTCATTATAGGCGCGCGCCGTGAGCAGCATATTGCGCACATCCGGGTGGACGATAATCGGATCGGCCTTATCGCCGTTCTTCACACCCTTGGCGAGACTCTTGCCTGAGCGCCGCTCCTTGGCGTAGGCGGTGGCCGATTGATAAGCGGTCTCGCCGAGCGCCAGACCCTGCATGCCAACGCCAAGACGGGCACCGTTCATCATCGTAAACATGCAGCGCAGGCCTTTATGGGGCTCGCCGATGAGAAAGCCTTCGGCATCGTCAAAATTGAGCACGCAGGTGGCGGAGCCGTGGATGCCCATCTTCTTCTCAATCGAGCCGCAGGAGACGCCATTGCGCGGGCCGATTTCGGCATTGGCGCCGCTGCCTTTGAGATTAAATTTAGGCACCAGGAAGAGCGAGATACCGCGCACCCCATCCGGCGCGCCGGGTAGCTTGGCCAACACCAGATGGATGATGTTGTCGGCGAGATCATGCTCGCCGCCAGTGATGAACATCTTGCCGCCGTCGATGCGGTAGGCGCCGTTATCGCTCGGCACCGCCTTGGTGCGAATGAGGCCGAGATCGGTGCCGCAATGGCTCTCGGTCAGACACATGGTGCCGCTCCACGAACCATCGGTCAGATGCGGCAGATAGGTGTCTTTGATGGCGTCGCTGCCATGGGTTTCGATCAGCGCTGCAGCGCCGCGTGAAAGGAGCGGATAGACACCGAAGGCGAGGTTGGTCGAGCACACCATCTCTTCGATGACGAAATTTAACAGCCCGGGCAGGCCCTGGCCGCCATATTTGGGATCGGACGAGATCGATTGCCAGCCGGCGCCGACGAAATCATCATAGGCCTGCTTGAAGCCGGTCGGTGTGCGCACCACGCCGTTCTCGTAAGTGCAGCCTTCTTCATCGCCGATACGATTGAGCGGCAGCAGCTTGTCTTCGCAGAACTTGGCGCCTTCCTCGAGGATGGCGTCGATGGTATCCGCCGTGGCTTCTTCATAGCCCGGCAGCTTGCACAATTGTTCCGCGTCCAGCATCTCGTGCAGGACAAAGCGCATATCGCGCAAGGGGGCTTTATAAATCTGCATAGTCGCTTGCTCCTGCCGCCTAATTTCTAAGCGGTTTGCCGGTTTCCAGCATATGTTCCATGCGGGCGATGGTGAGGGGGTTTTTGACGAGGGTCATCAGCGCGTTGCGCTCGAGGGTGGAGAGGTCATCCTCGCTTACTGCATCTGTGCTGTCGGTCTTGCCGCCGGTGAGGACGATTCCCAATTGATCGACCACCGTCAGATCATGCGGCGTCGCTTTGCGGGTTTTGGCTAGGCCGCGCACCGCCATCATCAGGGCGATGCGCGCGGTCTTGCCGGGCAGTTTAATCTCCTGCGGCTCTGGCGCTTTATAATTTTCCACTAATTCGAGAGCGCGTGCCTTGGCATCGGCCAGCAGCCGATCGCGATTGGCGGTAACGCGGTCACCGTCGCGCAGGTAGCCATAAGTAAAGGCCTGCGCCGCTGAGCGCGATACCTGGGCGAGGCCGATGGTCTGGAACAGTTTGGAGATGACCGGCATGGCGCCACCACTCAAAATGCCGCCGCGTTTGTTGGTGAGATTGCGAACGAGTAGTTCTTTGCATCCGCCCCACCCGGGAATAATACCGACACCAACTTCAACCAGACCAATGTAGGATTCGGCGTGGGCCTGCACCGCGTCGCAATGGAGCAGGCTTTCGCAGCCGCCGCCCAAAGCCATGCCCGAAGGCGCACCGACCACCGGGAAGGGGGCAAACTTCAGTGCCTTGAAGGTATCCTGGCCCTGCTTGACCATATCTTCCATCATCGGCCAGGCGCCGACATTGATAGCAAATAGGGCGAGACCCAAATTGACACCGACCGAATAATTGCTGCCCTCATTGTGCAGCACCAGGGCTTTATAATTTTTGCCGACCGCGGCAATGGATTTACCGATCATGTCGAGGGTCTCAGGGTCAATGGCGTTCATTTTACTATGGAATTCGAGGCAGGCAACACCATCGCCGATATCCCATAAGCTCGCCGAGGCGTTGTGTTTGATTGGCTTTCCGGCACGTTTAACATCGCTTAGCAACAATACGCCGGGCGCGCGCTCGATGGTGACGTAAACGCCATCGATTCCAAGATATTGCAGACGGCCTTGCTCTGTGCGGTAGAAACCGCCTTTTTCAGAGGCGAGGCGGAGCAGCGCTGGAATTTCGCGGCCTTCCGCGGTCAGGCGTTCGACCAACCAGTCGGCACCGATCTTGTCGATCAACTCGAAGGGGCCATTTTTCCAGGCATAGCCCAGCTTCATGGCGTCATCGGCGGCAAGCACCGTGTCGGCGATTTCCGGAATCAGATCGGCGGAATAGCAGAGCGTGGCGGACATTACTTGCCAGGCGAAAGCGCTCGACGCATCGCCGTGGTTGAAAAGCGCACGCGGGTAATTTTTGGCAGCACGCACACTATCCGGTATTAGCCGCGTGGCGGCTGAATAAGCGCCGGTGGCGAGATCGATAACTTCCTTGACCGGCTTGCCGCTCTCTTTGTTAAGGCGATAGAAGCCGCCCTTGCCTTTGCGGCCAATCGAGCCCTCGGCAATCATTTTAAGGATCAGCTCGGGCTCGCTGTAAAGGCCGCGATAGGCATCGTCTGACGGTACGGCATCATAAAGGCTTTTGCCCACCAGCGGCATCAGATCGATACCGACCAGATCCATCAGGCCGAATATACCGGTCTTGGGAATGCCGAGCGCCCGGCCAATGGCGGCGTCAGCTTGCTCGACCGTGACATTGCCTTTGAAGGCCTCGACTACCGCCGCCTGAATCCAAAAGGTGCCGATACGATTGGCGATGAAGCCTGGCGTGTCTTTGCAATCGACCACGCCCTTGCCGAGTTTTACATCAGCGAATTCTCGGATCGTTGCAATAGCTTGTGGGTTGGTCTTCGAACCGGCGACAATCTCCAAGAGACGCATATAGCGCGGCGGATTGAAGAAATGGGTGATGAGAAAATCGCTCTGAAAATTTTCATCCATCCCGTCTATTAGGTCACGGCAGGGAATTGTCGAAGTATTGGAGGAAACGATGCTGCCCGCTTTGCGCGCGCCATTGATCATGCGGTAGATCATTTGCTTGATATCGTGCTTCTCGATCACCGCTTCAATGATCCAGTCGGCATCGGCCAACAGAGTAAGATCATCGTCAATATTGCCGCAAGTCACTCGCTTGGCGTTGCGCTTCTCCATGAAGGCGGCAGGCTGGCTCTTGAGCAGGCGTTCGACAGCGCCAAGCGCCAGCGCGCTCCGTTTTTTTGCGCCTCTCCCGGCATTCTTTGGAACGATATCTAGGAGAACAACGTCATGGCCGGCGTTGGCGATATGGGCGGCGATACCACTGCCCATCAGTCCGGCGCCGATAACGGCTATTTTATTGATCGCCATCAGGCCGCCTCAAGGATAGTTGAGATACCCTGACCGCCGCCGATACATTGCGTGGCGAGCGCATAGCGTTTGCCCTCGCGCTTAAGCAATTGCGCCGCCTTGCCGGTAATGCGCGCGCCCGTGGCGCCAAGCGGATGGCCAAGCGCCAGGGCGCCGCCGTCCAAATTCATCTTGTCGAGATCGATCGACAATTCGCGCACGCAGGCCAGAGCCTGCACGGCAAATGCTTCATTGAGCTCGATTATATCAATATCGGCCATGCTGATGCCGGCGCGCTCGAGCGCTTTGGCGGTGGAGACCACCGGGCCATAGCCCATGATTTCCGGCTGGCAGCCGGCGACGGCAATGCTTTTTATCGCTGCCAGCACATCGAGATTATTCGCCGAAGCATAATCTTCGGTGCAGACTAGAACAGCCGAGGCTCCGTCAGTCAGTGGTGAGGAGGTGCCGGCGGTAACAGTGCCATCGGCATCAAACGCCGGTTCCAATCCGGCCAGTGCTTCGGCATTGGTGCCGGGGCGGATGCAGTCATCCTGATCCACGGTCTCACCGTCGCAATCGATGGCGACGATTTCGCCGGCAAGGCGCCCTTCTTCGCGCGCCGCAGTGGCTTTTGCATGGCTGGAAACGGCAAGCCTTTCCTGCTCGTCGCGCGGGATCTGATATTTCTGCGCTAAATTCTCGGCCGTCTCGCCCATTGCCATATAGGCACCCTCATTTTGCTCATAGAGATCGGCATTAGGCAGCGGGTTGTAGCCACCCATTGGCACGCGTGACATGGATTCGACTCCAGCGCAAATAAATGCCTCGCCGGCATTCATCTGGATTGCGCCGGCGGCCATGTGAATGGATTGCATGGAGGAGCCACAGAAACGGTTGACTGTGACGCCGGCGACGGAAATCGGTAAATCGGAGAGCAGGCCAACAAGACGGCCCATATTGAGGCCTTGCTCGCCTTCCGGAAAAGCGCAACCCAAGATTAGATCTTCAATACCGGCGGGATCGACGCCGCTACTCTTGATTAACCCGCGCAACACTTCGGCGGCCAGATCGTCGGGCCGTTTTTTCACCAATTGGCCCTTGTGGGCGAAATGGAAAGGCGATCGTTTGTATCCTGCGATGACAACGGGTTTCATGGCTTCGTCCTCGGGCTGATGAACTTGTCTTTGGATGATGTATCACGCCGGTCGGGTAAATTTCGACTCAAGAAGATGCGGCCTGATTTCGTTTGGCAGCTTCTTCGGCGACTAATTCTTTTTTGGATAGCTTCCCGATCAATGTTTTAGGCAATTCGTCACGGAATTCGATCTGTTTGGGCATTTCGATGGCAGAGAGTTTGTCTTTGAGGAAGGTAGTTAAATCCTCTGCATCAAGGGATTGGCCGGCGCGCAGCTTAACATAGGCCTTAACCGTCTCCTGCCGGTATTCATCCTCAATGCCTGCGACGGTAACTTCTTCAACTGCCGAGTGGCGATAAATCGCCTCTTCCACGTGGCGCGGGTATATATTATAGCCGCCGGCGATAATGATCTCCTTCAGGCGGTCGATCAGGTAGGTATAGCCATCCTCGTCTATATAGCCGACATCTCCGGTATGAAAGCGGCCATCTTGCAGTGCGGTCGCGGTTTCTTCCTCGCGCTGCCAATAGCCGCGCATGACTTGCGGGCCGGTGATGCATATTTCGCCGATCTCGCCCTGCGCTAGAACGCGCGAGGGATTTTCTACATCGGTGATTTCCACCAGGGTTTGTGGTGTCGGCAGGCCGAGCGATCCGGCGCGCGCTTTGCCGGTCGGTGGGTTGCCCAGCGCCACTGGCGAGGTCTCGCTCAGGCCATAGCCTTCAAGCAGGCGGCAGCCGGACAGGGATTCAAATTTTTCCTGCACATCGCGTGGCAACGTATCGCCGCCGGCCAGGCAATATTTCATGGAGGTGAGATCAAATTTCCCTGCCGCTACACCGGGGTGGTTATTGATGGCAATATAGATGGTTGGCACTGCGGGGAAAAAAGTTGGGCGTTTTTTATTGATGATCTTAAGCGCTGTCTCGAGCTCAAAGCGCGGCAACAGGATCATTTTGGCGCCGGCATGAACACTGAAATTCATCACCACCGTCATGGCAAAGACATGAAATATAGGCAGCACGCCCATCATCACTTCTTCGCCGAATTTGGTTTCGGGGAAGAAAAGGGTCGCCTGCTGCACATTGCAGGTAAGATTGGCGTGGGTGAGCATTGCGCCCTTGGGCTTGCCTGTGGTGCCGCCGGTATATTGCAGTACCGCAATATCCTCATGAGGGTCGATTTCAATAGGCTCAGGACGGCCGTCATTGAGGGTGAGATTCTTGAACGAAACATGGCGGGCGTCGCTGGGCATGGTGACGATGCTTTTCCGCCGCAACAGCTTATAGAGTAGGTGTTTCGGGAACGGTAATTGCTCGGCCATCGACGAGAGGACGATCTTATTCAAACAGGTATTGCCCAGCATTTTGGCCGCTTTGTCATAAATCTGCGGCATGTCGAGGGTGATCATGGTCTCACAACCTGAATCTTCGATCTGCTCGCGAATTTCCTGCTCGGCATAAAGCGGATTGAAATTGACCACCGTTCCGCCGGCTTTGAGCACGGCGTAATAGGAGATCACCATCGCCGGGCAATTGGGCAACATCAGGCCGACACGGTTGCCTTTTTTTACGCCAAGCGCCTGCAACCCTTTTGCTGCGCGATTTACCAAATCCGCTACCTCACTGAAAGTGAAGATGCGGTCCATGAAATCGATGGCGGGGCGGTTGCCGTATTTTTTCGCCGCACTGTCCATCAGCTCCGACATAGCGCCCGCCGCGAGCGGCGCATCCCAAGCGATTTCGGCGGGATATGATTTCTCCCACAAATGCGGTGATATGTTGGGTTGGTCTGGCTCGGACATTGACGTTTCCAATGAAATCTAGAGTTAAGGTTCCTTAGTAAACAACTGCATTAATCTACCCGTAATTAAAAAAATATTCGAATAGCAGTTGTAGTAGATGCGAATAAGTTCTTACAGAAGTTATCTTAAATTACTTAATACAAGGCTAGTTTGCCGATTTTTACTGGAGGATACAATATCTCCTATACAGGCTGGAGAGACAACACTTGTTAACGATGTTTAGTTAGGCATGTTATTAATAAATATGTGTTGCCCTTGACGTTGTGTGTGCGGCAGACGAAAGTAAATAAAGGCTAATTACCCTTAACTTTAGCTAGAGTGAACGAGAGGCCCGCATCAGCAATGCCGGACGGAAAAAACCAAAAATCTGGTTATTGACGATGACGATTTGGTGCGCGCGACGATTGTCGCGGTGCTAGATCGAGCCGATGTTGTTGTTTCAGAGGCATCGGACGGCGATGTAGGCATGCGCCTTTTTGAGGAAGGCGCGCATGATGTGGTGATCACCGATATTTTGATGCCCAATCGCGAAGGTATTGAAACCATCCGCGATTTGCGCCGTAACAAAGAAGACGTAAAAATTATCGCCATTTCCGGCGGCGGCAATATTGATAAAATGCAACTTTTGGATTAGGCACAAAAATTTGGTGCGGATCGAGTGCTGCCCAATCCCTTTACGCCTCAGCAAGTGCTGACCACCCTGGACGAAGTGCTGGCCGAGCGCGCCTAGAGATAATTCCGAGCAGATGGGATTATCTGCGGCGTGAATTATATTAAATCTCAGATAGTTAGATATTTTTTCGGGTGAAGTGCGTGCGGGCGCGATATGCTCTGAAAGGCTTCCCTAAGCGCCTGCGGATTGTTTCAGCCGCGCTTGGGATATTTATTTTCCACATAATTTTCGACGATCGATTGAAATTCTTCCGCGATACCCTCGCCGCGAAGTGTCACCGATTTCGCGCCGTCGATAAATACCGGCGCCGCCGGAGTTTCTCCGGTGCCGGGCAGGCTAATGCCGATATCGGCATGTTTGCTTTCTCCGGGGCCGTTTACGATGCAGCCCATAACCGCGAGCCGCATATTTTCGACACCGATAAATTCTTTGCGCCATTCCGGCATGCGTGCCCGTACATGACTCTGAATTTTTTCTGCCAGGCCTTGAAATACGGTGCTCGTAGTGCGTCCGCAGCCCGGGCAAGCGGTGACCAGAGGGGTAAAGGCGCGCAGACCCATGGTTTGTAAAATTTCCTGAGCGACGATCACTTCCTGAGTGCGATCACCGCCGGGCGGCGGTGTGAGCGAAACGCGAATTGTATCACCGATTCCTTGTTGCAGCAGGATGCCGAGCGCCGCCGTTGAGGCGACGATACCTTTCGAGCCCATGCCCGCTTCGGTCAAACCAAGGTGGAGCGCATAATCCGAGCGCGCCGCCAGGTCGCCATAAACCGCGACCAAATCCTGCACCTGGCTGACCTTGCAGGAAATCACAATACGGTCACGTGCCAGACCAATTTCCTCGGCCATTGCCGCACTTCGGAGCGCTGATTCTACCAAAGCGCTGCGCATCACTTCCTGCGCTTCGAGAGGGGCTTCAAGGGTGGCGTTGCGGTCCATCATTTCGGCCAGTAATTCCTGGTCGAGACTACCCCAATTTACGCCGATGCGTACAGGCCGCTCATACTCAAGCGCTACTTCGATCATGGTTTGAAATTGTCGGTCGCGCTTCTCGCGGAAGCCCACATTGCCGGGATTGATGCGGTATTTTGCCAATGCCTCTGCGCAGGCCGGGTGCTCACGCAGCAATTTATGGCCGTTATAGTGAAAGTCACCAATCAGCGGCACGGCGCAATTCATGCCATCAAGGCGCTCGCGAATATGTGGTACTGCGGCAGCGGCATTCGGTGTGTCAACGGTCAGGCGCACCAGCTCGGAGCCGGTATCGGCCAGGGCTTTCACCTGCAGCGTTGTGCCTTCGACATCGGCGGTGTCGGTATTGGTCATGGATTGAACGAGGATTGGCGCGCCGCCACCAATTTTGTAGGGGCCAACGCGCACGCCGACAGAGGCGTGGCGTTGGCCTTGAACCGTATTATCGGTCATCGGTTGTGGCGATTTCAGCCCAGCACCTTTTTCTTGGCGCGGTGCAGAAAATCGATTGTTGATGCGATGGTTTTTTCCGGGCATTCCACCAGGTCCGCATGGCCGATATCCTCGTAAACGATCATTTCGCAATCGGGAATGTTCTCAGATACCCATAGCGCGCCGGCGCCTGTACTACCGGTCTCCATAGGTGTTAACATATCCTTCTTGGCGGTGATAACGAGGGTCGGGCTGGTAATTTTTTTGCAATCTTCGCGCAAATCCATTTTTTCCATGGCGAGACAGGCCTGAACCACCGTTTCCACTGAATTCAGCCCGACGATGGTGCGTACCATCTCTATTAGATCGGGGCCGTTCGGGCCATCGAGATATTCTGCGCCGACAGCCTGGGTTACCACATGATCGGCGAATTCGGGCGAGCAGCCCCATGAAGTCGCCATATGGCGCCAAGTGCGGAACATGATCTTGCGCATGCCATCGCATTTGGCAAAGGCGCAGTCACTGACCACGCCGATGCATTTTTCGGGATATTTGGCGGCGAATTTAAGCGCAATCATGCCGCCGGCCGAGGTGCCCATAACATGGGCGCGGGGAATGCCGAGCTTATCCAATAACGCTGCTAAATCATCGGCCCAGAGATCCAGGTCATAGGATTGCAGCGGGCGATCGGTCTGACCATAGCCGCGCTGGTCATAGCTGATGAGCTTGAAATTCTCCGCCAGGCCTTCCCATACCAAACCAAAGTTCTGGCGGCCAAATAGCGAGCCGCCGATCAGGGCGAGGGGCTCACCGTCGCCCATATATTCATAAAATATATTAATTCCGTTCGCTTCGACCTTGGGCATGATTGCTTCCTGTTTGCATTGATTGAGCAGCATCCGTCGTGGTGCCGCATTCGCCGCCATTATGACGCTCCTCTAGGCCAAGGTCGATGGTGTGATTTATGGTGTGATTTATGGTGCGGTCTATTGCTGCGGCGTTTCTTGCAATAATAATGAAAATGCCTGCGCAGCTGTCAATTCGTCTGCTTTATGCTGCATTTTCGAACTCTATCCCGGTAAATAATAATGCAGTGATACGGGAGATCGCGGCGATGTCGAAACGCTTCAGGCGGCGCGCTGCTTGGAGCGTAGTTCCTTTAATTCAAATGGATCAGCATGAATATCATGCAGCCCCGCGCCGGCCAGAAAGGCGCGTTTTTTGGCGTTATTGACCATCGGCGGATTGCCACACAGGTAAACCCGCCAACCGGTGAGGTCTTCGTTTTCGCTGAGCGCGATGTCATTCACCCGGCCACGGGCGCAGCCACGCGGCGGTTTTTCTCCTGAAAGGCAGCCCGTATAGCTGAAATTTGCAAAGGTCTGCGCGAGGTCAAACAGGGTATCGCGTAAATAGAGGCCGGCGGGTTCGCGTGAGCCGTGATAGAGCCGCACCGTGCCGCGGTGGCCGTCATGCAGCGCATCGGGTGCAATGGCCGGCCAGTACCGGTCCCGATCAGCAATAAGCTCTGATCGGGCGCGCCGAGTAAATAGAAGCATGAGTCATTGGGGCCTTGAATATCGACACTCTCGCCGATCTTCATGTCGTTAAACATCCAATTGCTCATCTGCCCGCCCGGCAGACGTTTGATGTGAAATTCCAAATGTCTGTCGAGATTGAGCACACTGGCGAGGGAATAGGAGCGGCAAAGCTCATCGTTGCGGCGCATATTGAGAAATTGCCCGGTATGATAATAGAGCGCCGTTGCCGGCTCGAGAGTAACGCGGCAAACATCCAGCGCTAGTAACTCGCGTGACTGAATGACGGCGCGTTGATAGAGCGCCGCATCCTCTGCCTCGACAACACGGATGTCGCTCTCAGGTACGCACAGGCAGGGGAGAAAATAGCCCTGGCTGCGCAATGTATCGCGCAGGCCCGCCTGCGATTTTTTCGGCACCGCATCATCGGGCGCGCGCATCATACAGTTCAGGCAACTGCCTTTACGGCAAGAGTAATTGGGCTTCTCGCCGTTGCGCAGCAGCGTATCCAGAACAGATTCCTCTGGCTCGCCGTGGTAAACAGAATCATTGAATTGAACGTCAGGCATTTCTTGCGCGCGCGTCTACTGATTCAGAGCGTCGCTCTTCGTACTGGCGGCGGTGGCCATGATTTCTCCGGCGATATTCTCCGGCACGTCGAGTTCGCTCAGGGTATCCTGCAAATGGCCCGCCACAGCATCGAAATGCGCGGCGTTCAGACCCTGATCAACCAGCTTGGCATGTGCCGTGCGCAAATCCTTGCCGGTATATTCGTTGGGCCCGCCAAACACCATGGTCAGAAACGCTTTTTGCTTCTCGCGCTGCCCGCCCATATCCACATCGTCGAAAAACGAGCTAATTGTGTCGTCGCTCAATACCTTGCGGTAGAAGATGTCCACAGCGGCATTCATCGCCGCCTCGCCGCCGATTTTCTGATAGATCGAATCGAGCATTTCACAATGCTCCTTAGTTTGAGTTGGGGGCTGTAGTAGAGCCCCTATAATCGGCCTAAGGCGTTACTAAAGAGTGAAAATAGGCGTCAAAGTAACCGCACCTAAAATGCCAAAATATGTTATCGGACATAGGTTTATGGCCCAACGGCCTGTTCGGCGATGGTGGCAAAGATTATATTAAGCTCAGCCGCTATGTCATCCAGCGCGGCACTATCGTAGGACGCAAAAATTGCTGCTGGCGTGCGATAGATGAGGTTGGCGGTGCCGTCTGAATTGGCGGTCAGATAGAACCGGAGAGGCGCTTCAATACCTGACGCTACGCTTGCCGCGAGCATGCGTACGGCATAGTCGTTGCGGAAAACGCCGATGACCATATTGCCAGCGATCTCAATGCCGCGCCGTTTTGCGCCAGCACTGGCGCTGGCCTGGGTTACCGCGAACATGCCATTGTCTTTGATGGCGGTATTTACCGAAGTCACCAGTTCCGCAAAAGATTTTTGGCTGGTCAGGCTGCGGGTGCCAGTGAGCGGCCACTCACCGGCGCTGAGCGACGGCGCGAGCAGACAAAGAACCATAGCAGCAGCGATCCAGAACTTTAGAATTGGCAGCATTGTGCCTCCCGATATTGTATTTTCTATGAGCATTTGTTGAATATAGAGGCCTGTGTAAGTCAGCGGGATAACAGAAGGGTGAAGTGGTGACCGTCGGGTTTGTGAGCGATTGCCAACAGGCAAAAGAAGCGCTTACTAGGCTGGCGGCGGAAGATGTGGCCTGCCTGCCGCTGTTATCCGCGCCCGAGCTTGAGCCTTTGCTCCATGCGGCGCGGGCGCTGACCTATCGCACAGCCTGGCGCGAGGTCGGCAGCGGCGATCAGGTGGTTCGGCAAGATTTCGATATATGCATGGCGCCGCCTAAGCCTGGGCCGTTGTGGCAGCTGGCGGCACGGCTGGAGAAGTTTCTTAGCACTGCGCTCGCGGCGTGCCGCCCGGCCCTGCTTGACGATCCTCTCAATCTGAATGATCTAGTGGTACAGCGCTATCCTGCCGGCTCGTTTGGCATCACCGCGCACCGCGATCATGTACGCTATGACGGCCGGCCTGGTCGGATTGTTTTTACTGTGCGGTGAGGGGCGATTTTTTGCCTGCCGTGAGCGCTCTGGCGCCGACGTGCGGGAGATCGCGTGGCAACCCGGAAATCATCTTCTCATGCGCGCACCCGGTTTCGCCGGGCGCACTGATCGCCCGTTTCACTATCTCTGCGATATCACCTCTGAGCGCTACAGCATCGGCCTTAGGCACGACACTCAAGTAAATGGAGAGCCTTAATCGTCGCTCATCTTAAGGGCGGCGAGGAAGGCTTCCTGAGGAATTTCCACATTGCCGAACTGGCGCATGCGCTTCTTACCGCGTTTTTGCCGGTCGAGCAGCTTGCGTTTGCGCGTTATATCGCCGCCATAGCATTTAGCGGTCACGTCTTTGCGCATGGCGCTCACCGTTTCGCGCGCCACCACTTTGCCGCCGATGGCGGCCTGTACCGCGACCTTAAATAGCTGGCGCGGAATCAATTCTTTGAGGCGTAGGCAAAGGGCGCGGCCACGTGCTTCGGCTTGATCGCGGTGCACCACCATGGAGAGCGAATCAACCGGATCGCCATTGATCAGAATACCGAGCTTGACCAGGTTGCTCTCTAAATAGCCATCCAAGTGATAGTCGAAGCTGGCATAGCCGCGCGATATGGATTTCAACCGGTCGTAAAAATCGAATACCACCTCGTTAAGCGGTAGGCGGTAGGTCACCAGGGCGCGGCTGCCGGCATAGGTGAGGTCGGTCTGTTCGCCGCGCTTTTCCTGACAGAGCGACAAAACCGGGCCGAGATATTCGTCCGGCACCATGATGCTGGCCATGATCCACGGCTCTTCGATGGCGCGGATTTTGGTTGGGTCGGGCATATCTGCCGGATTGTGCAGCTCGAATTGTTCGTCCTGGGTGGTATGCAGGCGATAGACGACGCTCGGCGCCGTGGCCACCAGATCGAGATCGAATTCACGCTCCAGCCGTTCCTCGACGATTTCCAAATGCAGCAGGCCGAGAAAGCCGCAGCGAAATCCCATGCCGAGTGCCGCCGAGGTTTCCGCTTCATAATGAAAACTTGAATCATTGAGGCTGAGTTTGGCCAGGCTTTCGCGCAGGCGCTCGAAGTCGGCGGAATCAGCCGGAAACAAGCCGCAAAAAACCACCGGCACGCTGGGCTTAAAGCCGGGCAGGGGCTCGGCGGTCTGGCGGCGCTCCTCAGTAATGGTATCGCCGACCTCGCATTCGGAAACATCTTTGATGCTGGCGGTAATAAAACCGATTTCTCCTGGGCCGAGCGCCTCGACGACATCCGCTTTGGGGGTAAACACGCCGACGCGCTCAATTTCATGGGTCGATTCCAGACCCATCATGCGCACTTTCATGCCTTTCCGGAGATAGCCGTCTCGCACCCGCACCAGGATCATGACGCCGAGATATTGATCGTACCAGCTATCCACGAGCAGTGCTTTCAGAGGCGCCTCTGTATCGCCTTCGGGCGCGGCGAGGCGTTCCACCAACGCGTCGAGTACATCACTGACGCCATCACCGGTCTTGGCGGATACTGGCAGAGCATCGGTGGCATCAATGCCGATCACATCTTCAATCTGCTGCTGGATGCGCTCAGGTTCCGCCGAGGGCAGGTCGATCTTGTTCAGCACAGGGATAAGGTCATGCCCGCCATCAACCGCCAAATAGGCGTTGGCCAGGGTTTGCGCTTCCACCCCCTGGCTTGCATCGACCACCAGGAGCGAGCCCTCGCAGGCGGCAAGCGAGCGGCTGACCTCATAGGAAAAATCCACATGTCCGGGCGTGTCGACCAGATTGAGGGTGTAGGTTTTACCATCCTTGGCTTTGTGTTTGAGACGCACCGTCTGGGCTTTAATGGTAATGCCGCGCTCGCGCTCGATATCCATGGAATCGAGCACCTGAGAGGTCATCTCGCGCTTCTGCAGGCCGCCGCAAATTTCGATCATGCGGTCGGCCAGCGTCGACTTGCCATGATCGATGTGGGCGATAATGGCGAAATTACGAATGAGGGCGAGATCGGTCATATTATTCTTGAATAATGAAAATAATGGCGCGCTGGGTCAGTCGCGCGGTTTCGCTTAGCCGCGCAGCTCTCCGCCGGTGACCTTTTTAACATTATCGACGATTTTTTTGGCCACGGCTTCGATTTCCGCATCGGTCAAGGTACGGTCGGCTGGCTCCATGCGGACGGCGATGGCGAGAGATTTTTTGCCCTCGCCCAAGCCTTCGCCTTCATAGAGATCAAATAGTGCCACGTCGGTAATCAATTTCTTATCGACACCGCGCGCCGCACGTACCACATCGCCGGCCGGTACATCGGCGGCAACAATAAATGCAAAGTCACGCTCGACGGCGGGAAAGTCCGACACATTGAGCGCCGCGCGGGTGCGCGCCGCCTTGCTTTTGGGCGTCGGGATTGCGTCGATGAAAAGCTCGAAAGCGACAACGGGGAAATCCACATCCAGATCGGCTAGCGTGCCGGGGTGAATGTCGCCGAAATAGCCGAGCACATTCGGCCCGAGAGCGAAGCTGCCGGAGCGCCCGGGATGATACCATTCGGGCGCCTTGGTCTTAACCTGAAGGCTCGCCACCGGCGCACCGGCGGCGCCAAGCGCTGCCAGGGCATCGGCCTTGGCATCAAAGCAATCAACTTCGCGTGCCGGGGCATAGGGGTTTCTGTTGATCGCCTGGCCGGAGCGCACCCCGGCGATCATGCGGCGCTGTGATTTGGCATCGGAACCGGCATATTGCGGCCCGCCTTCAAACAGTGCCAAATCCTTGAGGCCGCGGTCCGTATTGCGACGGCAGGCTATAACCAGATTGGGCAGGATCGAGGGGCGCATGACATCGAGGTCGCTGCTGATCGGATTAGCGAGCGTTAGCGCAGCCGGCGCACCGCCGAACAGCTTGGCTTGTGCCGTTGCCATGAACGACCAGGTGACGGCTTCCGACATGCCGCGCGCGGCAAGCACACGCCGGGCCCAACCGACACGGCGCGGCGCCAACGCTATTGCGGCACCAGCGCGTCGCTTGAGCGGCGGCAACGGCACCGCCGGAATATTATCAAAGCCATGGATGCGTAGAACTTCCTCGACCAAATCGGCCTCGCCAACAACATCGCCGCGCCATGCCGGCGGCTCCGCAGCAATATGGTCAAAGCCCAACTCCTGGGTTTCAAAACCCAGTTTTTCGAGAATCGAGACACAGGCCAGCTCATCCAGTTCAACGCCGCCCAGGCTATAGACGCGCGACGGGCGGAAGGCAATCTCACGCCGCCATTCCGGCGCTTGTCCGGCAATGACCAGCTTGCTCGCCTCGCCGCCGCACATCTCCTGCACCAGGCGCGTGGCGGCTTCCATGCCGGGCACGGCAAATTCAGGATCGACGCCGCGCTCAAAACGGTAGCGCGCATCCGATTCCAGGTTGAGCTTGCGCCCGGTGGCTGCAGTGCGCAGCGGGTCAAACAGGGCGATCTCGATGAAGACGTTGGAGGTTTCTTCGGTGCAGCTTGAGCTTTCACCGCCCATTACGCCGGCCAGGCTGAGCACGCCGTTGTCATCACCGATCGCCGTCATCTCGCCGTCGAGCTCATATTGCTTGCCGTTCAGCGCGTCGAACTTGGCGCCGTCACAGCCGGTGCGCAGCCACAGATGATCACCGGCGACCTTATCCGCATCAAACACATGCACCGGGCGATTGAGGTCGATGGTGAGAAAGTTGGTCATGTCGACCAGGGCCGAGATGGGCCGAAGACCAACCGACAGCAACCGATCCTGCATCCATTTGGGGCTGGCGCCATTTTTGACGCCGCGAATATAGCGACCGACAAACAGCGGGCAGGGTTGGGCTTGATCGTTGGCGACATCGAATTCGAGGCGCACGTCCAAGGGGCTCTTGAAGGTGCCGGGAATGGCGGTTACATCCGGCTCAATAAAGCGCCCCATGCCGGCTGCCGCGAGATCGCGGGCAATGCCGGAGACACCGAGGCAATCGGCGCGGTTGGGCGTGATGGAGATATCAAACAGTGGATCGTCGAGGCCCATATAGATGGCGAAGGGCTGGCCGATGGGCGCATCTTCCGGCAGGTCGATAATGCCCTCATGGTCATCGCTGAGGCCCATTTCGCGCTCCGAACACAGCATGCCATTGCTCTCGATGCCGCGAATTTTTGTCGGTTTGAGCTTTAACCCGGTGCCGGGAATGGTGCTGCCGGAGGGCGCGAACACGCCCTTCAATCCGGTGCGCGCATTGGGTGCGCCGCAGACGACCTGCATATGGCCTTCGCCGGTATCGACGATACACAGGCGCAGCTTGTCGGCGTTGGGATGTTGCTTGGCTTCGATTACGTGAGCGATATGAAACGGCGCTAATTTGACCGCCGGGTCTTCAATGCTTTCGACCTCAAGGCCGATAGCCGTCATGCTGATTGATAATTCCTCGACCGATTTGTCGGTCTCGAGATATTGTCGCAGCCAGGACAGAGAGAATTTCATCGCGCCAGGCCGCCCACCAGGCTCGGCACATCGCCGGCAGCGAAGCCGTAATGCTTCAGCCAGCGCGCATCGGCATCATAGAAGGTTCTGAGATCGGGGATGCCATATTTCAGCATCGCCGAACGCTCGACACCAAGGCCGAAGGCGAAGCCCTGATAGCGCGTCGGGTCGACACCAGACATTTCCAGAACGCGCGGATTGACCATGCCGCAGCCGAGAATTTCCATCCAATCGGCGCCTTCGCCGATACGCAACACGCCGCCTTCACGCGAGCAGCCGATATCCATTTCTGCCGAGGGTTCGGTGAAGGGGAAATAGCTCGGGCGAAAACGCACCGGCAATTCATCGACCTCAAAGAAGGTTTTGGCGAAATCGATCAGGCAGCCCTTGAGATGCCCCATATGGGTATGTTCATCGACCACCAGACCTTCGATCTGATGAAACATCGGCGTGTGGGTGATGTCATAGTCGCAGCGATAGGTACGCCCCGGTGCGATGATGCGATAGGGCGGCGCGCCGGCCTTCATGGTACGAATTTGCACCGGTGAGGTATGGGTGCGCAGCAACAGGCGCGAGCCGTCTTCGTCCTCGGGGAAATAGAATGTGTCGTGCATCTGCCGGGCGGGATGCTCGGGCGGGATGTTGAGGGCGGTGAAATTGTGGAAATCATCCTCAATATCCGGCCCCTCGACGATGGAAAATCCCATATCGCCGAAAATCGCCGCCATCTCGTCCAGCACCTGGCTGATCGGATGGATGCGGCCTTCCGTCTCGGGCCGTACAGGCAGTGTAATATCAACCTGCTCGGCGCCGAGGCGTGCATCCAGGGCACCGCCCTCAAGTGCCGCACGCCGTGCATCGAGGGCTTCGGTCAATTCACCTTTCAGGCGGTTGAGTTCCTGCCCAGCGACCTTGCGAGCCCCCGGCTCGAGGCCGCCGAGGCCCTTCATGCGTTCTGTCAGGCGGCCCTTTTTGCCGAGCGCAGCAACGCGCGCCATATCCAGCGCGGCCACATCGGCTGCCTGCTCGAAGGATGTGAGTATTTCCGTCCGAAGCGCTTCTAGATCCTGCAAGACTCTCTCCTCCCTGCACCCGCCGCGAGGGGGTCGTCCGTTATCGCCGCCTCGAGGGTTTAGCCCTTGGCGAGACCGCCGCGCGCCTGCTCGACCAATGCCGAAAACGCCTCGGGCTCACGTACAGCGAGATCGGCCAGGACCTTACGGTCGATGGCAATACCAGCTTCAGACAGACCGTGGACGAATTTGGAATAGGTCATATCATGCGCGCGTACGGCGGCATTGATACGCTGAATCCAAAGAGCGCGGAAATCGCGTTTGCGCGTGCGCCGGTCGCGATAGGCATATTGCAGCCCTTTCTCGACCCGCTCGATGGCAACGCGGAAATTGGAATTGGAGCGCCCGCGATAACCGCTTGCGCGGGCGAGCACCTTTTTATGACGGGCGTGCGATGTGACGCCCCGTTTTACTCGTGACATAGCCGGATTCCTTAAAGGTAGGGCATCCAGCGTTTTACCGCCGGTGAATTGGTTTGATCCATGACGCTCAGCCCAGTATGGCTGCGCAGGACTTTTTTGGCCTGTTTGGACAGGTTATGGCGGTGCTTGGCGTGACCCCGGCGCAGCTTACCGCTGCCGGTGATCGTAAAGCGCCCTTTGCAACTGCTCTTTGTCTTGAGCTTAGGCATTTCTATGTTTCTCTCTTTTTTTGTTGCCAAGCCGGCCACACCGAAACGGCGGGGACGGGGCAAATATCGTGACAAATTCGATGGTTGGGCATGCCTTAAGCCGCGCCACCTCTACGGAGGGCCAGTTTGTAGCCACAGTGACGCCAAATTGCAAGTGGCAGGGTTGGGAAATGGCCGCTGGTGTGAAATCGGTCGGGCAGCGCAAAATTAGGGAGGCTAAAGATTATTTGGCAATCCAGTGGAGGAGCCTCTTTCTCAGCATTTTCGGCTGGATCGGCTTGACGATATAATCGTCCCCAGTTGCCGCCATTGCTTTCAATATACCGTCCTTCGAGTTCAGCGCAGTTTGAAAGATAATGCGGCACTGAAGCAGCGGAAATTCGTTGCGAATGCGTTTGCTTACCTCAAATCCGTCCATCCCCGGCATCATAACGTCCAAAAGAATGACGCGCGGGGCAGTTTTCTTGAGTATTTCGAGGCATTCCTCGCCGCTTCTGGCGCCGAGGAAGCTATACCCCATGCCGGCCGACAGTCGCCGAAAGCAGTTTGAGGTTTAGCGCCTCCTCATCGACACCCAGTACGATACTACCGGGTCGGGGAAAGCTTTCATTGGACATCTTACGAACTCGCCATGGAAAACAAGGGGCGCGCCGTGCGAATTCATATTCTTACGGCACATGCTGAGTCATAAGATGCCATATAATTGTTATTTTTGCGTGACTACCATGGTCATTTGCCGCCCTTCCATTTTGGGCAGCTGCTCAACCTTGCTGATTTCCTCAAGATCGTCGCGCACCCGCATCAAAACCTTCATACCGAGATCCTGATGCACCATTTCGCGGCCACGGAAGCGCAGCGTAATTTTTACCTTGTCGCCCTCACCGAGAAAGCGCCGGATATTGCGCAATTTCACGTCGTAATCAGCTTGGCTGATGCCGGGGCGGAATTTCACTTCTTTGACGTCGATGGTTTTCTGTTTTTTACGCGCCACCGCCGCTTTTTTCTGGGCTTCGTACTTAAATTTGCCGTAGTCCATCAATTTGCAGACAGGCGGTGCGGCGCCGGGTGAAATCTCGACCAGGTCGAAACCACTCTCAGCGGCAAGTTCAAGCGCCCGGGTAATGCTGACGACGCCAACCTGTTCGCCGACGCCATCAATAAGACGAACACTGTCGACGGATATGTCTCTGTTTACGCGCGCACCTTCGCGCTTTGGCGGAACTAAACTGGTATGCCTAACGATACTTTTTCCCCTTACTTTTTTTTCACCAAGAAAGGCCGCAGAATAATATTCTCCGGCCAGAAAACACTAAAACAGCCTAATACGCCTGTGCCAAGGGCCCTGCTGACTCTTTTTGAAGTCTATCTAAGGCCTCGTCAAGCGCAAGCACTTCTTGCTTCTTGCTGCCGAGGCGGCGCATGGCGACCGTTTGGCCGTCCGCCTCACGCCCGCCAACAGCAAGAATGACCGGCAGCTTGGCAACGCTGTGCTCACGCACTTTATAACCAATTTTTTCATTGCGCAGATCCGTCTCGGCGCGAAGCCCCGCTGCACGTAGGCGCGCGACTACCTCGTTAGCGTAACCGTCGCTATCCTCGGTGATGGTTGCCACCACCACTTGGCGCGGCGCCAGCCAGAGCGGAAAGCGCCCGGCATGATGCTCGATGAGAATGCCGAGAAAGCGCTCGATGGAGCCGAGAATAGCGCGGTGCAACATAACCGGGCGGTGGCGCTCGCCATCCTCGCCCACATAAGAGGCGTCAAGCCGCTCGGGCAGGACAAAATCCACCTGCAGGGTGCCGCATTGCCAATCGCGGCCAATCGCGTCACGCAGTACGAATTCAAGCTTTGGGCCATAAAAGGCGCCTTCGCCGGGGTTGAGATGGACCTCAAGGCCGGCACTCTTGACCGCCTCCATCAACGCTCCTTCGGCACGATCCCAAACTTCGTCGGCGCCGGCACGTACCGGCGGCCGGTCGGCAAAGTTGACGCGCACCTCTTCAAAGCCGAAATCCTTATAAATCGACATCAAAAGGTCGCAAAAATTTTTGGTCTCGGGTGTGATCTGATCTTCGCTGCAAAAAATATGTGCATCATCCTGAACGAAGCCGCGCACCCGCATCAGCCCATGCAGCGCGCCGGAGGGCTCGTTGCGGTGGCAGGCGCCGAATTCGGCCATGCGTAAGGGCAGGTCACGGTAGCTCTTGATGCCTTGGCGAAAAATCTGCACATGGCCGGGGCAATTCATCGGCTTTAGCGCCAGAATCCGATCTTCCGCTTGGGTGGTAAACATATGCTCGCGGAATTTTTCCCAATGACCGGAGGCTTCCCACAGGGTTCGGTCAACCAGCTCGGGCGTTTTGACCTCGACATAGCCGGCATCATCAAGCCGCGTGCGCATGTAGTTTTGCAGAGTGCGGTATAGTTGCCAGCCATTGGCGTGCCAAAACACCATGCCGATGGCTTCCTGCTGGAGATGGAACAGATCCATCTCGCGCCCCAAACGGCGGTGATCGCGCTTCTCCGCTTCTTCAATGCGGAACAAATAGGCCTTGAGCTGTTTTTCGGTTGCCCAGGCGGTGCCGTAAATGCGTTGCAGCATCTCGTTATTGGAATCACCGCGCCAATAGGCGCCGGCAATCTTGGTCAGCTTGAAGGCGCCGATGCGCCCGGTGGCGGGCAGATGCGGCCCGCGGCAGAGATCGATAAAGTCACCTTGGCGGTATAGGGTGACGTCCTGATCCTCAGGAATTCTGGCGATGATTTCTGCTTTATATTTCTCACCGGCCTGCTCGAAAAATTTGATCGCCTCGTCGCGCTGCCAGACCTCGCGCTCGATTTTCTCGTCGCGTTTGATAATTTCTTGCATGCGCGCTTCGATAACGCCGAGGTCATCCGGCGTAAACGGTTGGGCGCGGGCGAAATCATAATAGAAGCCGTCTTCGATAGCGGGGCCGATGGTAACCTGGGTGTCGGGGTAGAGCTCCTTGACTGCCTCAGCCATCAAATGCGCAGTGTCGTGGCGCAGCACCTCAAGCCCGGAATCGTCTTTTGCCGTGACAATACTGACGGCGGAATCTTTCTCGATGGGTCGCGATAAATCCCATAATTCACCGTCAACCGTGACCACAAGTGCGGCCTTAGCGAGGCCGGGGCCGATATCGGCGGCGACCTCTAATCCACTCACAGGTCCGTCGAATGAACGGGTTGAGCCGTCTGGCAATGTAATGTCGGGCATAGACCCCTTGATTCTATCTGCTTATGAGTAAAAGTGGCGGCACTCTAACTGGCGCGTAGCCGCTGTCAAGCTAGCTAAGTCTAGCCGGGATAAACCTACATATTCATGGTTAAGGCAACGTCAACGAAGCACGCACGTCGCTAACCGGCAAGTCGGCCATGCGCGTACATTGCAAAAGCCGCACGTTCGGCCCGCGCGGCGCGGTAATGGCGGGGTTGGAGGCGGCGGAGAATATCACCGTGGCGGCACAGCCGACCGCCGCAATGATGTGCATCGGCCCGGTGTCATTGCCAACGGCGGCAGCGCCGTGCCGCGCCAGGGCGGCAATTTGGCCGAAATCCGTTTGGCCGCACAAATTAAGCGCTTCCGGGCAAAGGGCGTTGATCTCTTCCAGCGCCTCACGCTCCGCCGCCGCGCCGATCAGCAGCGGCACATAGCCGGCGGCGTTCAGTTCTGTTGCCAGCTCGCCATACGCCTTGGCCGGCCAGCGCTTTTCCGGGCGGTGCGCTGATCCGCCGGCGACCAGCAGCGCATATGGTTTGTCGGGCAATAAATGGGAGATATCGCCGTCGAGCCAGGATAAATCCGCCGCGCCGACCTGTTCAATCCCGGCCATGGCGAGCTGTTCACGCTGGCGCTCCACGGTATGCATGGCGTTGCGCCCCGGGTTGGCATGCGGGTGCGAGCAGCCGGGTGCGATGCCGGACCATTTCGGTTTGGCGGCGGCGAAGTAGCGAAAATATGCGCTTGAGCGGCTTGAGGTTTGCAAATCATAAACCCGGCCAAAGCCGCCAGTGCGAAGACGCCTGCGCATGGCAAGCCAGCCCGCTATATTCCACGCCTTGGCTCTCGAATCACACCAGATAGTGTCGAAATGGCTGGAGCGGAGCGCCATTTCAGCGAAAGGTTGGGTGGTGAGAAGGGTAATGCGCGCTTGGCTGTGATGCGCGCGGATGGCCGCAAACGGCCCCATGGCGAGCAGAAAATCCCCGAGGGCGCCATGCTTGATGACGAGAATTTCGCCTCTATCGTTACTCACTGCCCGCTCGGCGTGGGTGCCTCGATGGCGAGAACTTCTTCATATACGGCGAGGGTGCTGTCGCACATTTTGTCGAGCGTAAAATTTTCGGCGATGTGGCGGATGGCGATTTCGGCCATGCGTTGGCGCCGCTCGACGGTGAGATCGAGCGCCGCATCTAACGCCCGGGCGAGCTCAACTGCATTACCGGGCTCCACCAGCAAGCCGGTTTCGCCGCCGAGAACGGTTTCCTTGGCGCCGCCATGCTCAAAGGCAACCACCGGGCGACCCATCGCCTGGGCCTCGACGATCACCCGACCGAAGGCCTCAGGCTTGGTCGAAGCGCTGACCACGACATCAGCCGATACATAAGCTGCCGGCATATCGCGGCATGGTCCGGCAAAACGCACAATATGGCCAAGCCCGTTCTGCTCGACCTGGCGCTCAAGTTGATGGCGATAGTCATCGCGGCCCTGTTCGTCACCAACAAAAACGGCGACATAATCATCGCGCTTGAGATGGGTGAGCGCTTCGAGCAGCACCGGGTGGCCTTTCCATGAGGTCAGGCGGCCTGGCAACATGATGACGGATTTACCGTCCGGCAGGCGCCATTGCCCGGCCAGCTGAATGATTCGTGCTTGGGTCACAGCGCCCGGGTTATAGATCGAGATATCGACGCCCCGGCAGATGACGCGCAGATTTTTCTGCTCCATCGGGTAGGTGTGCATGATGTGATTGGCAGTGAATTGCGAATTGGCGATGACCAGTTCGCCGCGTGTCATGATGGAATTGTAGCGCCGCTTGAGTGCGCCGGAGGTGCCATAGGCGCCGTGAAAGGTGGTGATGAAATGACAGGCGGTTTTTTGTGTGGCATGCCAGGCGCTCCACGCCGGGGCGCGTGAGCGGGCGTGGATGATGTCGATCGATTCAGCCTCGATCAACTCGGTCAGGCGTTTGGTATTTTTGCGAATCTGCAGCGGGTTTTTACTTTTAAGCGGCATCTGAATATGGCGCGCACCAGCGCTCTCGACCTGATACTGCATGGCGCCGCCGGCGGAGGCGACGATGGCCTGCCAGCCCGCCGCGGTCAGGGCGTTGGCGATCTCGACCGTCGAGCGCTCGGTGCCGCCTGGCACATCGAGTTCGGGTACGACCTGCAGGACAACAGGTTTGCGCTCTTTCCGCACGTCGGGGGCGATGCTAATCTCTGCTTTGTCTGACACTTTTATGCCGCGTTCTTTCCAAGGCCGGTCCGGAGATAGTTCCATAACTGATCAAAATGCGGCAACTGCGCAGGATGCGCGAATCCTACGCATCACGGATGAGCAGACCATCGCCTACCACGTGCTGGAGGGCAAGGCTCCCGGTGTCCTCTTTCTCGGTGGCTTGATGTCCGATATGAGCAGCAGTAAGGCGCTCGCCCTGGAAGCGCATTGCCGGGCCGTCGGGCGCGCCTTTGTGCGCTTTGACTATACCGGCCACGGTGAATCGTCCGGGCGCTTTACCGACGGTACGATTGGCCGCTGGCACGCCGACACGCTGGCGGTTCTGGATGGTATTACCGCAGGCCCGCAGATCCTGGTGGGCTCTAGCATGGGCGGTTGGCAAATGCTGCTCGCGGCCCGCGTCCGGCCGGCGCGCGTGGCTGGGTTGATCGGCATCGCTGCAGCGCCGGATTTCACCGAAGACCTCATGTGGCAGCAATTCGACGATGCGGCGAAGGTTAAAATCCAGGCCGAAGGCATTTTGCATCTGCCGTCCGATTACGAGGATACGCCCTATCCGGTAAGCCTCGGTTTGATCGAAGACGGGCGCGATCACCTGCTGTTGCGTAACTCCCTGGTGCTCGAGTGTCCCGTGCATTTGATCCACGGCATGGTCGATACGGATGTGCCGTGGCAAACGGCGCTCAGCATAGCCGAGGCGGTGACGAGCGATGAGGTCAGCGTCACCTTGGTCAAGGGCGGCGGCCACAGATTGAGCGCTGAAGCCGACTTGGCGCGCCTTACAGCGGCGGTTGAGAGCATGGCGGCGCGTGTACACAGCTGATAAAGCGCCATCAATTCCTAGTGAGCGCCGGACGCGCGGCCTAGGCAGGCGGCTTCGGATGCATTATGTAACGAAGCTATGCAAAAGATAAAATCTCATACCGGTTTCATTATGCGTTGGCCTGCCCTGATGGCTGCCGCCGCTATGTTGTTGATTGCGCTGTTTGCCATGCCGCATAGCGGACAGGCGGATGACAGTTTGCAAGCATTGGATACGCGCGACGATGGCTCGCGTATCTTGAACATGATCGCGCATGAGAAATCGCTTGGACTGCCGGAGTTTAGTTTTGTTGACCGCGACGGTAATCGGCTCTCCCTCGAGAATTTTCGCGGAAAGGTCGTGGCGCTTCACTTTTGGGCAACTTGGTGCGTTCCCTGTCGTGAGGAATTGCCGACCGTCGATGCGTTGCAAGGGGTGTTAGGCGGCGAGGGTTTCACTTTTGTGCCGCTTTCAGTGGACCGTGCCGGGGCGGAGCTCGTCGGCCAATATTATGCTGAAAACAATATCAATAATTTGCCACTTTATATGGACGAAGGCATGGATGCGTCACGCGCTCTCCTGGTGAACGGTATTCCCTACACAATATTGGTTGATCGCGAGGGCCTGGAAATTGCGCGCATATTGGGTGATCGCAATTGGGCGGCGCCCGAGGTGACGGCCCTCATACAACAAATAATTCAGTAGGAAAGCCAGCTGTTAAGCCTGATTTGGCGAGCTTAATTCCGCACTATATATTGCGAAGATAATGGACTTTTCCCTCATCGGCATATTGATCGCATTTGCGGCGGGCGTAATCTCGTTTCTCTCGCCCTGTGTGCTGCCCTTGGTACCGGGCTATGTGTCCTATATCGCCGGTGGCTCGCTTGAGGACTTAACGGAAAATCCCTCGGCCAGTCGACGCATGCGGGCGATTTATCTCAGCATGTTTTTCGTCCTCGGCTTCTCGCTTGTGTTCATCGCACTCGGCGCCAGCGCCAGCGCGGTCGGTGAGTTTCTGCTCAGCAATAAGCGATTGTTCGAAAATATTGCCGGTGCGGTGATTATTGTCTTCGGCCTCTATCTCATGGGGCTTTTGAAAATACCCTTCATGTCGCGTGAAATGCGCTTTGTCAGCCGCGCTGCCGGCGGTCACCCGGCCAGTGCCGCTCTGCTCGGCACCGCTTTTGCGTTTGGCTGGACGCCCTGCATCGGCCCGGTGCTGGGCGGCATTTTGACCATGAGCGCCAATACCAATGAAGTTGGCGCCGGGATGGTATTGTTGGCGTTCTATTCACTCGGCCTTGGCTTGCCATTTTTGCTCGCTGCTGCGTTTACCGGATTTTTTCTCAATTCCATGAAAACCATGCGACGTGTCAGCCGGCCCTTTCAGATATTCGCCGGCACCATCATGGTGTTGATGGGCATTGCTTTGATCACCGGTTATTTGACGTCGCTGGCCTATTGGCTGCTGGAACTGGTGCCGGGCTTGGCTACTCTTGAGGGCAACCTTATTTAGGCGTTTCGTTGCCGAGGAGGGCTTTTAGCCCACTGCGATAATCCGGATAGCGCAGTTTGATGCCAAGATCACGTTTGATGCGCTCATTGCGCACGAGCCGGTTCTCGGTCCAGAAGCTCCGCGCTATGGCGGACATATCCTCCGGCGAGAATTTTTGCAGGGGCGGCGGGGCAACGCCGAGCAATTCACAGGCATAGCTCACTACATCCGCCGGTGTTGCCGCTTCGTCGTCGCACACATTATAGACGGTGCCGGGGTTGGGTGCGGCCATGGAGGCGCACAATATCTGCACGATATCGTCGACATGAATGCGCGAAAACAGGTGGTCCGGCTTATCAATGCGCTTGGCGGCTCCGGCCCGCACCGTCGCCAACACATTGCGTCCGGGGCCATAAATGCCGGCTAGGCGAAAGATATGCACAGGCACGCCGCGTGTTTGCCAGAGATCAAGCCAAGCCTGCTCCGCCGCCAATCGGTAGCGGCTGCGTTCATTGCCGGGCGTTGGCGGATCCTCTTCCGCCACCCAGGCGCCGCCACGATCGCCATAAACGCCGGTGGTGGAGAGATAGCCCAGCCAGGCGAGGCTCGGGGCGGCGGCGATTTTATCTGCGTGGGCTTGAATGACGGCGTCGCCCACCGCTCCTGGTGGAATGGTGCATAAAATATGGCTGGTGCCGGACGGTATCTCGGCCTCTGCCAATTGCCGGCCGCTAATGCCGTGCGTGCTTAGCTCCTGTAATGCCGCCGCATCACGCGACGTGCCGGCGACTTGCCAGCCAAGGCTGCGCAGTTCGAGAGCGAGGCGCGCGCCGGTATAGCCGAGGCCAAAACAGAACAGCTGTGCCGGCGGAAGCGCGCTATGATGGGAAGAATTCACGCCACATAATAGCGTTGTCATGTTTACTATTGCCACATATCCCTAAGGAAATTTCGCCTACCATGTTGCGGCCAATCTTGTTTCTCGTTCTCCCCGCGCTTGTTTTATGGCCGTTCGTGCCAAAAAGCGCGCTGGCGCAGAGCGTCGTTCAGGAGCGTGAATATGATCAATGTATTGAAACGGCCATGCGCCAGCCGGATATCGGATATGAGCGCGCCCTGGCATGGCGCGATTTGGGCGGTGGCATTGCGGCCCGTCATTGCGTGGCCGTGGCGCTGTACGGCCTCGGGCATTTTAGTGAGGCGGCGCAGCGCTTGGAGCGCCTTGTCCAGGAGAATGAGGAAGCCGGCTTGCGCGTTTCTTTGCTCAGCCAGGCGGGCAATGCCTGGCTTATGGCGGGTGAGCTCGAGCGCGCCAGTACGGCATTGAGCGCTGGCCTCGTCGTGGCGCCGAAAAACATCGATTTACTGATCGATCGTAGCTTAGTTTTCGCGACAAAAAAGAAATATTGGGAAAGCGTCGACGACCTTAATCGCGCGCTCGACATAGATCCCAACAATATCGACGCGCTGATCTTCCGTGCCAGTGCCTACCGCTATCTGGAGAGTCTCGATTTGGCGGCGGATGATGCGAACCGGGTGCTGGAGTTACACGATGATCATATTGCCGCCTATCTGGAGCGCGGTAATATCCGCCGCCTGCGAGGCGATGATGACGGGGCGCGGGAGGATTGGCTGCAAGTGTTGAAGCGTGCACCCGATTCACCCGCAGCGGGGGCGGCGCGGCGTAATTTAGAAAAAATGGAAATCAGGGAGGAGTAACACGCCACTCCGCGGCCACATCCGCATCCCTTTCGCCCGGCAAGTACTGCGCCTTGCACTGTTCAAACCGCAGCCCCGGTGCCAGTCGGGCGAGCGCCCAGACGGCCATGGCGCGGACCAGAGGGGAGGCGTCGCCAAGGCGCTTCTCGACCACGTCAGCAAGCGCCGCATCGCCGCAATTGCCAAGTGCGATCATCACATTCCTGACGAAGCGATCCCGCCCGGTGCGCTTGATTGGGGAGCCTGAGAAAAACGCGCGGAAGGCGCTGTCATCGAGCGCGGCCAGCTCTGCCAGGCGCGGCGCGGTCAATTCAGCGCGCGGCTGGAAGGTTTGTGAAGTGCTCGCCTGGGCAAACTTGTTCCATGGGCAAACCGAGAGACAGTCATCGCAGCCATAAATGCGGTTGCCCATGGCGGCGCGAAACTCAGCTGCAATATGGCCCTTATGCTCGATAGTGAGATAGGAAATGCAGCGTCTGGCATCAATCCGGTAGGGCGCCGGAAAGGCCTTGGTCGGGCAGATATCAAGGCATGCCTGGCAGCTACCGCAATGGTCCTCGCTGGATGTGGTCGGTGGTAAGACATGGGTGGTGAATATCTCACCCAGGAAAAGCCAGGAGCCGAAGTGGCGCGATACCAGATTGCTATGCTTGCCCTGCCAGCCGAGACCGGCGCGCGCAGCCAATGGTTTTTCCATCACCGGCGCGGTATCGACAAATAATTTTACCTCGCCGCCAAATTGCCGGGCGATGTCGCCGGCTAGGCGCTTCAGCCTCTTTTTCAATATTTTGTGATAATCCCGTCCTTGGGCATAGACCGATATGGCGCCGTTCAGGGGCTGGCCTAGAATGTCTTCGGGCGGGTGTTCGGGCGCATAGCTGGCCGCTAACATGATGATGCTTTTCGCTTCCGGCCAAAGCTCGGTGGGGTCGCCGCGCCGCAGCGCGTGGGTGGCCATCCATTCCATATCGCCGTGATAGCCGCGCGCCAGATAATCTCGCAACGCCTCGCGCTCCGGCCCTGGTGCCGATGCGGTAACGCCAAACGCCTCAAAGCCGAGTTCGCGCGCCTGGCGCTCGATTTCGGCGCTCAGCGCCGGGCCATCCAGCGCGCCAGCCTGCGGGGTGTCGGGCGGGCCGCCCGGATTAGAAGTCGAGGTTCGCATAATGCTTGGGTGGTGGGAAGCCGGGGATGTGATCCTCCAACAGGGAGCGGAAGGAGGGGCGTGATTTGATCCGAGCATACCATTCTTTCGCCGCTTCGTGGCGACTCCAGGGCACGTCACCCATATAGTCGATGGCCGATAAGTGCGCGCCGGCCATGATATCGGCGAGGGAGAATTTATCGCCGGCCAACCAATTGCGCCGGTCCGTGAGATAGGTAATGTAATCCAAGTGGGTGCGGATATTGGCGAGGCCGGCGCGGACCGCTCGCGAATCCGGCTCCGCCTTGGTGAGAAAGCGCTTCACAAATTTTTCGGTGTGGATGAAATCACTTACCTCGCGGCCAAATTTGTCGCCGAACCAGGAGATCAGCCGGCGCACTTCAGCGCGCTCGATTGGCGTCGCGCCGATCAAGGGCGGGGTTGGATAAACTTCTTCAAGATATTCGAGAATCGCGCCGGCACCGGCGATCACCGCGCCATCTTCCTCGACCAAAATGGGCACTTCGCCTGATGGGTCCAGGGCCATGAATTCGGTCCGTCGCTCCCAGGTCTTTTCCAGCACCAGCTCGAACTCCAGGCTTTTCTCGGCCAAAGAGATGCGTACGGCGCGGCAGGTCGGGCTCAACCAAAGATGATAGAGGGTTCGCATGGCCGGCAGTCTAGCGCATTGTAAAACATCGCCCAATAACGGAGATGGCTTCTTTTTAGGTCACTGAAACGAGAACGGCCTTTTGTCATGGCCTTGGGAGAGCATGGTATGCTCGGCGCTGGAAATTTGCATGAAGAAACGCCCGTTTCATATCCTGCTTTGTATCGCCGCCGCTTTGGCCTTCGCTTTTGTGGCAGAGCGGTCTCTGCGCGCTGAATCCAGCGCGCGCCTTGTTGTGGTTGAGCTTTTCACCTCGCAAGGCTGTTCCTCCTGCCCAGCCGCAGATGCCTTTCTCGGCGAATTGATCGAGATGCGGGACGATGTTCTCGGTCTCGAATTCCATGTGGATTATTGGGATAGTCTTGGCCGGAAGGATCGTTTCTCGAGCGCCGAATCAACCGCGCGCCAGCGTGCCTACGCTAAAACACTCGGCCTTACTTACATTTACACGCCGCAGATGGTGATCAATGGCAGCGCCAATGAGGTCGGCTCCGACAAGATGGCGGTGATTGCGGCTATCGAAAACGCCCATAAGAGCTATACGCGCCATCTCGACATCACGCTTGCTGTCAACAGCGCTGGCGGCATTGATATTGCGATTCCTGCCGCAGATAGCGGTAGTGGTGGCCAGGCGGCGGTGACAGTGTGGCTGGTAAATTTTGACCGCCATTTTATTACTGATGTCACCGCCGGCGAGAACGATGGGCGAAAAATGAACAATAACCACGTGGTACGCGGCCACAAGGCGATCGGCACCTGGCATGGCGATGCGCTCAATTTCTCGATTGACGCTGATCAACTGGTAGATATGGGCGCTTCGGATGGCTGCGCCGTACTCGTCCAGTCGGGCGAGTTTGGCGCTATTTTCGGCGCCGCCGCGTTATGGCTCGACGGAGCGAGTTAGTATTAGGAAGAGATGAGCCTGTCTCATCGCCTTTTGGCAAGCGCAACCGCCCGGCGATCGAGGGTATATACAACCGGTCATCCCTATGACCCGTTGGTACATTAAGCACTCAGAGTTTTGGTCAATAACCCGGCTAACCGGCGGCTGAACGATGCCGGGTCGGGCAGTGATTCGCCTTCCAGAATACGTGCCTGATCGAGCAGCAGATGGGCCGCGTCCTCAAGTGCTTCCGACGCGCCTTCCTTGCTCACCAGGGTGGCCAGGGCACGGGTGAGGGAATGGCCGGGATTGATTTCGAGCACCCGCGCTTGGCCGGTCACCGGCTGCTGGTGTTGGCGCAGCAAGCGCTCAAAATGCATATCCACATCGCCCTCATCGGCGACCAGACAAACCGGGCTCTCGGTCAAACGTGACGACGAGCGCACGTCTTTGACCGAGTCACCCAGGGTTAGCTTGACCATGGCGATAAGCTTGTCCATATCGCCGTCGCTGGTCTTTTCTTCCTCCGCAGCCCCGTCGTCATCGTCCGATTTGGTGGCCTCAAATTTATCGAGATCGGCGGAGCCTTGGGTGATCGAGCGGAACGGCTTGTCGTCGTAATCCTTGGCGGTTGGCAGCCAGAATTGATCGACCGGATCGGTCATGAACAGCACATCGATACCGCGCGCTTTGAAGCCTTCCAATTGCGGGCTTTTCTCAAGCCCGGCGGCGGAATCGCCACTCAGATAGTAAATCGCTTCCTGGCCCTCGGGCATGTTGGCGACATACTCAGCCAGCGAAAGCCATTTTTTATCTGACAGGAGTGAGTGGAAGCGCGCCAATTTTATGAGCTTGTCGCTCTGGTCGGAGGCCTCGTAGATACCTTCCTTGAGCACCGCGCCGAAATTGCGCCAGAACATGTCATAGCCTTCGCTATCGTTTTTAGCCCTCTTTTCGAGCTCGGAAAGTATGCGCTTCACTAGGCCGGAGCTGATTTTGGCGAGAATCGGATTATGTTGCAGCGTCTCGCGACTGATGTTGAGCGGCAGATCGCTTGAATCGACGATGCCGCGCATAAAGCGCAAATATCCGGGCACCAGGCCCTCGCAATCGTCGCTAATGAAAACCCGCTTCACATAAAGCCGTACGCTGTGTTTACGCGCCGGGTCGAACAGGTCAAACGGGCGCATGTCCGGCACATAGACCAGGCCGGTATATTCGATGCGGCCTTCCGCGCGCATATGCACGGTCAGCCACGGATCGCCCGGCAGATGGGAGACGTGGTGATAGAATTCCTTATGTTGCTCTTCCGTAATATCGCTCGCCGAGCGGGTCCAGAGGGCTGAGCCTTCATTGAGGGTCTCGCCGGCGCCACTATCGTCGAGCAGCTCAATCGGCAGGGCTATATGGTCGGAATAGGTGCCTACTATATGTCGAATGCGCGCCTCCTCGACAAACTCTTCCTCCGCTTTGCGCAAATGGAGGACAATGCGTGCGCCGCGCGTTGCGCTGTCATCGGGCAGGATGGAGAATTTACCGCGGCCTTTTGATTCCCAGCGCCAACCCTGATCTTCGCCGGCGCGCTTGGTAAAGACCTCGACCCGGGTCGCCACCATAAAGGAGGAATAAAAGCCGACACCGAATTGGCCGATCAGGGTGGGGTCTTCGGTCTCGCCTTCGTCTTCGCTGTTTTTAAGCTGTTTGAGGAAAGCTTCGGTGCCCGAGCGCGCGATGGTGCCGAGATTTTGCACCAGATCATCGTGATTCATGCCAATACCGTTATCGGCGATGGTCAGGATGCGCGCTTCCTTGTCGAGAGAAATACTGACCTTGAGGTCGGTATCACCGGCCATCAGCTCCGGCGCGGTGATTGCCGCATAGCGCAGCTTGTCACAGGCATCCGAGGCATTGGCGATCAATTCGCGCAAGAAGATTTCCTTCTCCTTGTAGAGCGAGTTGATCATGAGATCGAGCAGCTTGCTGACCTCAGCCTGGAATTCATGTGTTTCCGCTTTGGCCGTATCGCCTGTAGCGGTTTCGGGTTTTTCGTCTACCGGGGCATCGCCCATGGTGCATCTCTCCTAAAAACAAATATGAACTTGGGCGCAATATGTGTCGGGGCAGGGGCCTGTTCAAGCCCCCGTTGCCCGTTTTTTTACACAGGATCCGGCGGATTGGCTTGCATTCCCGCCCTCAAGGTCTGATTCTCAGAGCCATGGCGGATATGCGCGCCCGAGGGCGTACAATTACGGCGGTTCTCGGCCCCACCAATACTGGAAAGACCCATTTGGCGGTTGAGCGCATGCTGACCTATAGCTCTGGTATTATGGGCTTCCCGCTGCGTCTGTTGGCGCGAGAAATCTATGACAGGGTGGTGGCGATCAAGGGTGCGCGCGCCGTCGCGCTGATTACCGGCGAAGAGAAAATACTTCCCAAAAACCCGCGTTACATCCTTGCAACGGTGGAGTCCATGCCGCTCGATCAGGTGGTGGATTTTCTCGCAGTGGATGAGATTCAATTGGCGGCGGATCGCGAGCGTGGCCATGTTTTCACCGACCGACTGCTGCATGCGCGCGGCCGGTTTGAGACCATGTTTCTTGGCGCCGATACCATTCGCCCGTTGATCCGCCGCCTGGTACCTGAGGCGGAGTTCATCGGTCGTCCGCGCTTTTCAGATCTCTCCTTCAACGGCCACAAAAAGCTTGGCCGTCTCGCGCCAAGAAGCGCTGTGGTCGCCTTTTCGGCGCAGGGTGTCTATGCGTTGGCCGAAGTTATGCGGGCGCAACGTGGCGGTTGTGCGGTGGTGCTCGGCGCCCTCAGCCCACGCACCCGCAACGCTCAGGTGGCCATGTATCAGGCCGGCGAGATCGATTATCTGGTGGCGACTGATGCGATTGGTATGGGCCTCAATATGGACCTCAACCATGTTGCCTTTTCGGCTGATCGAAAATTTGATGGCCATCATATGCGCCGCCTAAATCCGGCGGAGATGGCGCAGATTGCCGGGCGCGCTGGGCGCTATCTGACAAATGGCAGCTTTGGCACAACGGCGGATTTGACCGAGCTCGACAGCGAAATAGTGGAAGCAGTCGAACAGCACCGCTTTGCCAAAATTCGCGAAGTTTTCTGGCGCAATTCGGACCTTTCCTACCGTAGCCTGGACAGCCTGCTTTATGGTCTCGACAAGCCGCCGGATCAACCTGGCTTGCGCCGTGTGCATGATGGTAGCGACCACCTCACCCTCTTGGCACTGGCGCGCGATGATGCGGTGCGCGAGCGCGCGGAGGGAGCGGAGTTAGTCCGCCTGTTGTGGGATGTCTGCCAAATTCCTGATTTTGGTAAAACCCTGGCCGATAGCCATATTCACCTGGCACGCCGGATCTTTCTCAACCTGGCGCAGTCAGGTGCTTTGTCGGAGACGTGGATTGACGAGAGAATCGCCGGGCTGGATAGAGCGGATGGGGATATCGACACGCTGACCACCCGTATCAGCCACATCCGCACTTGGACCTATATTTCTCATCATGCGGCCTGGCTGGCCGATGCGCGCCACTGGCAGGAGCGGTCGCGCGAGGTCGAGGACAGGCTATCCGACGCCTTGCACGAACGCCTGACCCAGCGCTTTGTCGATCGCCGTGCCGCCGTTCTGGTGCAGCGCATGCGTGATTCTGATTCGCTGAACGCTGCCTTTGATGAAAGTGGCGAGGTTATTATCGAGGGACATCCGGTCGGCCATATAGAGGGTTTTTGCTTTTTGCCCGACGATCCGGGCGTGGAAAGTAAGGCGGTGTCGAGCGCTGCACAGAAGGTTCTCGGCGCGGAGATTCAACACCGTGTGGGCGCGCTGGAGCAGGACGATGACAAGGCCTTCCGTCTCAGCCTGGATAAAAAGCCGGCACAAGGGCGCGCGAGTGACATTGAGGTCGATGTAATTTGCTGGCGCAATGCGCCGGTCGCCAAGCTAATTACAAGCGACAATGTGTTGAAGCCTGGCCTGCAAGTTCTCCACGGTGATGCGTTGAGCGGGCCGCAGCGTGAGCGGGTTCGCCGCCGTCTGGCGGACTGGCTGGAGCGCCGTGTCGCACGCGGTGTGGCGCCGTTGGTCAAACTGCGCACCGCAGAATTAACGCCTGTCGCGCGCGCACTTGCTTTTCAGCTATCCGAAGCGCTGGGCTGTTTACCACGGCGCAAGGTTAGCGCTGAGATTGCGGCTCTCGATAAGGCGGCGCGGGCGCAACTGTTGGCCCTTGATGTGCGTATCGGCAGTTCCAGCGTCTATTGCCCCGCTATGCTGAAAACTGTGCGATCTGAGTTCGCCGGTCTATTGTGGGCGGTCAACCGGGAGGCGCCGCCGCCAAAGCGTGGCGCCAACCCGGCGGCGGTCGGCTTTGTCCGCGATCAAGCCACACCGCCGGATGCCTACAATGCGCTGGGCTTTATCGTGCTCGGCGCGCGCGTATTGCGAGCGGATATGGCGGAACGCCTGATTGCCGGGATGGCTAAGCGCAGCCGTGCCGGGCCTTTTGTCCCCGATACGGCATTGCTTGCCATGGCCGGCTGCGCCAAGAAGCAGTTTCCGGATTTGGCGGGCGCGCTTGGCTATCGCAGCATCGCGCCGGAGGGCGATGAAGAGGGCGCTGCGCCGCGTTATGCCCGCAAGCCGCGCCCAGCGCCGACCAAGCGGCGCAAGAAACGCCCGTCGGTCAAAATTGATCCCAACTCGCCCTTTGCCGCATTGGGCGGTCACGCATTATTCGGTGCCGGTTCCGGTAAGCGGAGTAGCAAGAGACCAGGCGTCATCCCGAAGAGCGGCTCGTGAGCGAAACTCAAGAAACTCATGACACTCATGAAATTCAGAGACTTGATAAATGGCTCTGGCAAACACGCTTTTTCAAGACGCGCGGCCTCGCTCAGCGCATGTGCAGCGCCGGCAAGGTACGGATCAACAGCCAGCGCGTGCGCAAAGCGCACTACGCCTTAAAGGCGGGCGATATACTGACCTTTACGCAAGGCTCGCGCATCCGCGTGGTGCGCATTCTCGCCATGCCCGAGCGGCGTGGCCCGGCGGTGGAGGCGCAACGCTGCTATGAAGATGTCGAGAGTGAAGCGGCGTTGAATGAGCGTATAAATCCGCCTCCTTCGGGCGCGCATGATGGGTTCGAAAGCAAGTGATAAACTGTGGTTGAGTCCGTTGCTTCTACTGTGTTACGCATCTGCTATGATCAATCGGATCAAAGCACTATTCGCAGCACCCAAGGGCGCCGCGCAAGCAGTCGATAAACCGGCGCACAGCGTTGATGAACTGCAATTGGCGGCGGCGGCGCTGCTAGTGGAGGCGGCTCATCTCGACGATTCCTATGACGAGGTGGAGCGCGCCGCTATCGCGCATGCAGTGAAGCAGGAATTTGAGCTTTCCGACGAAGAATGCAAGACGCTGCTGCAGCAAGCCGAAGTGGCGCAACATGAAGCGACTGATCTTCATCGCTTTGTCCGCAAATTCGATGCGAATTTTGGTAACGAGGAGCGCTTGCGGCTGATTGAAATGTTGTGGCGCGTCGTCTATTCGGATGGCGAGCTGCATCCCTATGAAAGCAATTTGATCTCGCGCATTGCTGCGATGCTGCATGTGACCGACCGGGAGCGTGCGGAGGCGCGGCAACGGGTTTTGGCCGCGTAGTAGATACGCACAGTAGAAATTTGGTATTCCCTGCACCCAAAAGGGGCGCTAGTGGGGCATTTTTGGACTAATTATCGCCTTGATGGCGAATTGTCGCAGGCAGAGAGGAAGATATGACCTATTTGGTGACCGAAAATTGTATCAAGTGCAAATATATGGATTGCATCGAAGTATGCCCGGTGGACTGTTTCTATGTGGGTGAGAATATGTTGGTCATTCATCCTGACGAATGTATCGATTGCGGCGTCTGTGAGCCGGAATGTCCGGTCGAAGCCATCATTCCTGATACCGGTGGCGATGATGAAGCAACTAAGTGGTTGGAAATAAATACGAAATATGCCGAAACGTGGCCCAATATCACGCGTAAGGGCGAGCCGCCGGCAGATGCTGATAACTTTAAAGATGAGGCAGGAAAGTTCGAAAAATACTTTTCTGATAAGCCGGGCGAGGGAACCTAACGCGCCTAAAGAATATACATAGAGGGAACAATTCGATTTTTTCCGAGTCGTTTGGTTCTCGATAAAGGTTTTGGCCAGGCGATATCGCTTTGTCTCGTTTGAGGCGCTGTATTTAAACGCTATTTTGTGTTATGGTCCAAGACCTTTCGGGTAAATGGGCGGGGGGTTCCCGCCCATTTCTTTTTGATACGGGTGATCTTTAACCAAACGTTCAATAGAGCCCGAATCTATAGTAGCCATCCCCATCTTGATAAGCGAGCTGGGCCGCATTTGTGGTTAATTACTTGCCGGTGCGGGAGCGAAACGCTAATACGCGTTCGAAAACAGCGAATAAATACAGGTTAACAACTTCACGGTAGCAATGACCATGGTAACAGCAAAATCCACTTCGGCTGGCAAAACAGCCGCGAAACCTTCGGCCAAAGCCAAAAAGGCGACCGCAGCGAAAAAGAGCCCGGTTAAGAAGGCAAAGCCGGCGGTTGCCACAAAGTCAAAGGCCACAAGTAAGGCGCCGGCGGCAAAGAGCGCACCCGCCAAATCTAAATCCGCTGAAAAGAGCAAGAAGCCGGCTGCCAAGAAGGCACCTGCCAAGAAGGCACCTGCCAAGAAGGCACCTGCCAAGAAGGCACCTGCCAAGAAGGCACCTGCCAAGAAGGCACCTGCCAAGGTCCCAGCCAAGGCCAAGGCGCCTTCAAAGGCCGCCAAGCCGGCTGCTGTCGTCAAACCCGTTGCTGCCAAGCCAGCTGCCGCTAAACCAGCTGCGTCAAAACCCGCACCGGCTAAGGAAGAAGTGGCCAAAGAAGCTGCCAAGCCGGCCGCAAAGCCTGTCGCACCGAAAGTGGCCACTAAGCCGAAGGACAATGATCTTCAGGGCTATGCGATTAAAGACTATGTGGTCTACCCGTCCCACGGTGTCGGCCAAATTATTGCGATTGAAGAGCATGAAATCGGCGATATCGTGCTGCACGTTTTCGTTGTCTTGTTTGATAAGGAAAAAATGACCCTCAGGGTACCGCTCGATAAAGCAAGCTCGTCGGGCATGCGAAAATTGAGCTCTCAGCAGACCATGGAGCAGGCAATATCCACGCTGAAAGGCCGGGCGCGCACACGCCGCGTCATGTGGAGCCGCCGTGCTCAAGAATATGACGCCAAGCTTAATTCCGGCGATCCGGTATCGATTGCCGAAGTAGTGCGTGATCTTCACCGCGACGAAGGCCAGCCCGACCAGTCCTACAGCGAGCGGCAAATGTATGAAGCGGCGCTGGAGCGTTTGGCGCGCGAATTTGCGGCGGTGGAAAATACCAATACCGAACAGGCAGCGGAAAAGCTGGAGAACGTACTCCGCGCCGCCTAATAAAGCGCCGAGCCCATGCCACCGCGCGTTGATCGGGATCGTTTCGCAGCTTTTAATGGCGCGCGTCGAGTCTGGGCGGTTGGCGCAATTCACGGCGAAGCGACCCGACTAGCGGCCTTGCATGCTGAGCTTGGCGAACGTTTCCTCGAAGGCGATCGTCTGGTCTATCTTGGTAATTACATGGGCCATGGTCCGGCGGTCCTGGAGACGATCAACGAATTACTGCTCTTTCGTCGCCAACTAATTGCTGCGCCTGGCATGCATGTGTGCGACGTGGCGTATCTGCGCGGCCAGCAAGAAGAGATGTGGCACAAATTGCTGCAACTGCATCTTGCCGTGGGACCGGCTGAAGTATTGACTTGGATGCTCGATCGGGGCCTCCGGCAAACCCTTGAGGCTTACGGTAGTGATGAGGAAACGGCGCTCCGGCGCGCCCGTTCCGGCGCGCTCGAGCTGGCCCGCTGGACTAATGAACTGCGCCAGTATATGCAGGCCCGGGATGGCCATGTTCAGCTTATGTCGAGTTTACGACGGGCTGCGTTTACCGAGGACGGAACGCTGCTTTTCGTCCATACCGGCGTTGACGCCAAGCGCCCGCTCGATGCTCAAGGCGATGCGTTTTGGTGGAACGGCGCCGACTTCGCCAGTTTGGATGCGCCCTTTAGCGGCTACACTAAAATTATACGCGGTTTTGATGTGGAACATGGCGGGGTACAAATTGGCCCGTTCAGCGCCACCGTCGATAGCGGCTGCGGATTCGGTGGCACGCTGAGCGCCATCTGTTTTGGTGTTGATGGCGAAGAAGTTGATCGCGTCGAAGTTTAGAGCAATTCCCGGGCAGGTAAAATTTCCTGCAACGTGAATTTTCTTCAATGCATAAGAGCTTGAGCTTCTCGCGGGAGCACATGCGAGCGTGCCATGCTCTAGCCAAACGAAGCCGCCTCAGGAGCTCTAAGCGCTGAGGCCGGTCGAAAAGAACCGACGGGGCTCCGGGAAAGGCGGCGCGCGAAACAGCGTTGCCTAGTGGACGGGTCCGTCCTGCTCAGGCTCGGCTGCCGGTACGTCATCGACCTTTAGGTTAAGGCCCCACTCCGCCTGAGTGGTACTCGAAATCAGCAGGTCGCACAGGGAATAGAGTAATTTCTTTTCCAGGCTTAGATTGATAGCGCGCCCATCCTTGGTTTGCAGAGTGAGCTGGGTGCCCTTGCCGCCCGGGCTGGTACGAATGCCGGTGAGCAGGCTGGCTTTCTCACCAAGCGGACGTTTGGCGTCTTTATCTTCAAAATTCTTAGAGAAGTTTGCCGTTTGGCGCGCCTCTTCCCGCTGGAAGGATTTCACCGCCTGGCGGGTCTCCGGCGCCGCCTGGGCCTGCACGTCCGGCAGGCTTTCAACCGATTTGCTCAGCAACTTCCACAGAATCTTTACGTAACGCTGCGTCATCCACAGGCGATATTCCGTCTTCCCCGTGGTGTTAATACGCAGCAACATACGGTCTTCCTCAGGCGAATAGCCGAGGTTGATTTGGTGAAGGCGATCGGGCTCAGACATTGTGCGCGGATATCATTTCAGGTTTTTGCTGGGGCGCCGTCCAGACATAACGGGCAACGCGCTGCACATGCTTGGCATAAATTCGAAAGCCAATCCAGCCTAAGCGAATAATGGTCCTGCCCAAAAATCCTTGCGGATTAATACCGGCGGATTTAAGCGTCATGCCAACGCCGCGCTGGATATGCTTGAAGTCATAGAGTTGCAGCGTGCGCGCCATACAGGCGTTGTTTGCCTGCTTGCGCTGATAGGGCTCGGTATCGCCTGAGCCGCAATAATAAGCATAGGCCAATTCATCGTCACCGATCTCGACAATACGGCCGGCGACGATTTTAAAGCGCGCCCAACGGCTGAGGTTTTCGACCTTTTGGAAATGTTTGACGTATTTGTAGAAGAGTTTGTAGTGGCGAAATTCATCGGCCGCGATGCGGCGGCAAACCTCGCGTAGAACTGGCTCGTCGGTCGCGTCATGCAGCGCGCTATAGTAGGAAGACGTGCCAACTTCGACGGCGCAACGGGCAATCATCTCTTTGCACAGCGAGCCGCGAATGGATTGATCCGTGGTGGTATCAATCAGGTGGCCATTGGTGAAACGGGCAAAGGCATCGTCAAAATCGAAGTCCGGGTCGGCCAGTTCAGCGTAGCGGCGCAGCACCTTGCCGTGCTGAACTTCCTCCTCCGCCCAATCCCGCGCCTGGCGACATATCTCCGGCTCCTCGTTAAACACAGCACAAAGATACTCGCCGTAAACGCCGCTATGGTGCTCGACCATGCAGGCCGCCTTCACAAGCTTAAGACGCTCCCGGTCAACCTTGTCCGGTTCGAAGCTGTCCCATGGTATATCGTCGAGTGTCCAGTTTCCCATAACGCACCGTCTTCATCTGCTGTTTGATTATTAATCATTCTTTAAGATTATAAAAGCAGGTGTGCGAGTCCAGCAAGCACGCTTATTACGCACTAATCCTACAAAAATAATAGAGGTAATTGGTGGTGCCTGAGCGGCCCTAGCTGCAGGCGGCGACCAGGGTTTGTGCAACTTCGAGCGCTTTCTCGCACTTTGCACGTTCTGCGTCCGAGGAGGCGTCACTGAGGTCACGCTCCGCCGTGTCCAGGCGTTTACGGGCTTCGCTCTCGTCGAAGTCCGCCAAATTGACCGACTCGGTGGAGAGAACCGTGCAGCGTTCGGGCGTTACTTCGGCGAAACCGCCGCCAACGAAAAAGCGCTCTTTCGGCTTATCATTCTCATGAATTTCGATAATTCCGGGGCGTACGGTCGAGAGCAATAGGGCATGGCCCGGCAATACGCCAAAATCACCCTCCGCTCCCGGTACGACGACAAACTCGATATCGTCCGAAAAAATCAGCTTTTCCGGCGCGACCAGTTCGAATTGGAATGTATCTGCCACGATCTGTCCTATCGGTCTTGCTAGAGCGTGTCATGTTCGCATGCGCTCACACGAAATGCTCTATATTTTTTAAGTTGAAGCAAATCGTCGTCGTAGGTGATTTCACTCGCTCGGAATTTGCTCTAGGCTGCTTCAGCGGCCATTTGTTTGGCTTTCTCGATGGCTTCGTCAATTCCGCCAACCATGTAGAAAGCGGCTTCCGGAAGATCATCATAGTCACCGGCGACAATTGCCTTGAAGCCGGCAATGGTGTCTTTGAGGTCGACCAGCTTACCCGGCGTGCCGGTGAATACCTCGGCAACGAAGAACGGTTGCGAGAGGAAGCGTTGAATTTTGCGTGCCCGGGCGACGGTGAGCTTATCTTCTTCAGAGAGCTCGTCCATGCCGAGAATGGCGATGATGTCCTGCAGGGATTTATAGGTTTGCAGGATACGTTGAACTTCACGCGCTACTTCATAATGCTCGTCACCGATGATGCGCGGGTCGAGCATGCGTGAGGTCGAATCGAGCGGATCCACCGCCGGGTAAATACCAAGCTCAGCAATCTGGCGCGACAGCACGGTGGTCGCATCCAAATGGGCGAACGAGGTGGCCGGGGCCGGATCGGTGAGATCATCCGCCGGCACATAAATCGCCTGTACCGAGGTGATCGAGCCCTTTTGCGTCGAGGTAATACGCTCCTGCAGATTGCCCATTTCAGTGGCCAGGGTCGGCTGATAGCCCACCGCTGACGGCATGCGGCCCAGCAATGCGGACACTTCCGAGCCGGCCTGGGTGAAGCGAAAAATGTTATCGACAAAGAACAGCACGTCCTGGCCTTCTTCATCGCGGAAATATTCAGCTTGGGCGAGGCCAGAGAGACCAACGCGCGCACGCGCTCCGGGCGGCTCGTTCATCTGGCCGTAGACCAGCGCCACTTTGGAGCCTTCGCCGTCCAATTTGATAATGCCGGAATCGATCATCTCGTGATAGAGATCGTTGCCCTCGCGGGTCCGCTCGCCAACGCCGGCGAACACCGAATAACCGCCATGTGCTTTGGCGATGTTGTTGATTAATTCCATGATAATCACGGTCTTGCCCACGCCGGCACCGCCGAACAGGCCAATCTTGCCGCCCTTGGCGTAAGGCGCCAGCAGGTCAACGACCTTAATGCCGGTCTCAAGAATTTCTGATTCGGTCGATTGATCGACGAAATCAGGCGCCGGAGCATGAATTGGGTTTCTCTTCTTTGAATTAACCGGCCCGCGTTCGTCAATGGCATCGCCAACCACGTTAATGATGCGCCCCAGCATTTCCGGCCCGACCGGGACCGTGATACCGGCACCGGTGTCGGTGACTTCCTGGCCACGCACCAAGCCCTCGGTGGTATCCATAGCAATGCAGCGCACATTGCTCTCGCCCAAATGCTGGGCAACTTCGAGCACCAGGCGAGTGCCGTGATTGTCGGTCTCCAGCGCGTTCAGAATCGCCGGCAAATCACCTTCGAATTGAACGTCCACGACGGCGCCCATGATTTGCGTAACGCTGCCTTTTCCATCTGTACTGGCCATAGCCTGGCTCCTGTCGAGCTTGAATTCAAAATAATACTACGTGTGTGCGTAGTGTGGTTTGGTCTTGCGCAAATCCTTCTAGGTGGCCTCGGCACCGGAGATAATTTCGATCAATTCTCCAGTGATCTTGGCCTGACGGGTGCGGTTGAAGTTGAGTGTTAGCTTATCGATCATATCGCCGGCATTACGCGTGGCGCTGTCCATGGCGGTCATGCGCGCGCCTTGCTCGCTCGCAGCACTTTCCAGCAGGGAGCGAAATACCTGGATCGACAAATTATAGGGCAGCAATTCCTCAAGAATTTCAGCCTCTTCCGGCTCAAAATCGTAAATTGCGCCGCCATGGTCGACCGCCTCGGCTTCGTCGCCATCACCGGCCCCATGCGCCGAATCAGCGAAGGGAATAATTTGTTGGAAGGTGACGATTTGCGTCATCACCGTTTTGAAATGATTATAGACCACCGTGCAGACGTCAAATTCGCCCTGCTCGAACATTTCGGTAATGGTTTGCCCGATGGCGCTTGCTTCGTCATAGGACGGGCCGCGTTTGCCGATCTCATTGGCGCTGCCGATGATCAGCGAGCCGAATTCACGGTTTAGCTGCTCACGTCCCTTGCGGCCGACACAATAGAGTTTAACCGTCTTGCCGTCATTGATCAGCTCGCGAATGCGCACCCGCACGGCGCGTGTGATCGACGAATTAAAGCCACCGCAAAGGCCGCGGTCCGACGTCGCAACAACGATTAAATGGGTGTTGTCCGCACCATTGCCGCGCAGCAATGCCGGAGCATCTTCGCGCTCCTGCATAAGGCCGGCCAGGCTGCCCACCATGCGTTCCATACGCTGGGCGTAAGGCCGTGCGGCCTCAGCCGCTTCTTGCGCCCGGCGCAGTTTTGATGCCGCGACCATCTTCATTGCCGAAGTGATCTTTTGGGTCTGCGTGACGCTATCGATGCGTGTGCGCAGGTCCTTGAGAGTGGCCATGTGCCGCTATGCCCCGTCTTGCCCTAATTTACCGCAATGCCTAAGCAAATTTCTTGGCGAATTCGTCAAGCACGGCGGTGAGCTTGGCGTCTGTCTCGTCGCTCAACTGACCGCTATCGCGAATGGTGCTGAGGATGTCGCTATGGGCGCCACGAACTTCACTTAGAAGCTCAGTCTCGAAGCGACCGATCTGCTCAACCTCAATCTTATCGAGATAACCGCGCACACCGGCGAAAATAGCCACCACCTGCTCATCAATCGGCAGCGGTGAATATTGGCCTTGTTTGAGCAACTCGGTCAGGCGCGCACCACGTGCCAGCAGGCGCTGGGTAGCGGCGTCGAGATCCGAGCCGAACTGGGCAAAGGCCGCCATTTCGCGATATTGCGCAAGCTCGAGCTTAATCTTGCCGGCAACTGCGCGCATTGCTTTGGTTTGCGCGGCTGAACCCACGCGGCTCACCGAGAGGCCAACGTTAATGGCCGGGCGGATGCCTTGATAGAACAGGTCGGTCTCGAGGAAAATCTGACCGTCGGTGATCGAAATCACGTTAGTCGGAATATAGGCCGACACGTCACTGGCCTGGGTTTCAATCACCGGCAGCGCAGTGAGCGAACCACCACCCAACGAATCATTCATCTTGGCAGCGCGTTCGAGCAGGCGTGAATGGAGATAGAACACATCACCCGGATAGGCTTCACGGCCCGGCGGACGACGGAGCAACAGGGACATCTGCCGATAGGCAACGGCCTGCTTGGAGAGATCGTCATAAACGATCACGGCATGCATGCCATTGTCGCGGAAATACTCGCCCATGGTGCAGCCCGTATAAGGCGCTAAGAATTGCAGCGGCGCCGCTTCAGAGGCAGTGGCCGAGACAACAATGGTATATTCCAGAGCGCCATTTTCTTCCAAAGTCTTTACAACCTGGGCCACGGTGGAGCGCTTCTGCCCAACCGCCACATAGATGCAATAGAGCTTCTTCGATTCGTCGCCGCTGGCGTTGACTTCTTTTTGGTTGATGATCGTATCGATTGCCACCGCAGTCTTGCCGGTTTGACGATCACCAATGATCAGCTCGCGCTGTCCACGACCAATCGGCACCAGCGCATCGAGCGCTTTCAAGCCGGTTTGCACCGGCTCATTCACCGATTGGCGGGGAATAATGCCTGGCGCCTTAACCTCAATACGACCCATTTCCGATGATTCGATCGGCCCCTTGCCGTCGATCGGATTGCCGAGCGCGTCGACAACGCGGCCCAACAGGCCCTTGCCGACCGGCACCTCAACGATGGCGCCGGTTCGCTTGACCGTATCGCCTTCCTTGATCGCCCTATCTTCGCCGAAAATCACGACGCCGACATTGTCGGTCTCAAGGTTGAGTGCCATGCCCTGAATATTACCAGGAAATTCGACCATTTCGCCGGCCTGGACGTTATCCAGTCCGTACACGCGAGCAACACCATCACCCACTGAGAGCACTTGCCCTACCTCGGCGACATCCGCCTCAGTACCAAAGTTGGCTATTTGCTCTTTGAGGATTGCCGATACTTCGGCGGCGCCAATATCCATTCTCAAATACCTTTCATGGCGAGCTCAAGATTCTGCAGCTTCGTCCGTATTGAATTGTCAATCATGCGGGAGCCGACCTTTACGATCAGTCCGCCAATTAAGCTTGGGTCGACCTTGCTTTCCAAGGTGACATTCCGGCCCACGATTTTTTTGACTGCTTCTTTCACAGCTTCTAAATGGGCTGGTTTTAATTCGTTTGCCGAGGTGACTTCGGCGGATATTTCACCGCGATGTTCGGCCAACAGGGCCTGGAAGGCTTCGATCGTGCCCTCCAAAGCGAACAGGCGGCGATTTTTGGCCATCAGGCCAACCAAATTAGCCACAAGATCTGATAACCCGCCGTGTGCAATTAGCGCTGCCATGGCGGCGCCCTGCTCAGCGCGGGAAATGATCGGGCTGCGTACGAGACGTTTCAAATCAGCGCTTTCCGTGATTAAGGCGCGCAAATTGCCCAATTCTTCGGCCAATTGGTCAACCTTGTCCTGCTCGATCGCGAGATCAAAAAATGCCGTTGCGTAGCGCTTGGCGAGATCACTCTGGCCTGTGGATTGGGCTGCCACCGAAATTCGTCCCCTCAGATTTATCGTCGCGATTTATGCGCCGATACTTTGTGTTTTTCTATGCGGAAATGGCCGTACAACGTTGCTTCCGGCCAGTGCTTCTGTCCAAAATGCAGGGGATAAGTAACATACTCGTTATGGTCACGCAACTGACTCCGAATGTCTTGTTTTTCGAAGTAATTTCAGCGCCTTAAGGTTAGAGAAAGCTATAGGGATCAACATCTACCCGAACTGTTACCTGAGACGGTGCATCCAATTCAGCAAGCCAGCTCTGTAACCAGGGCTGGGGCAGCACGGCGCGGCTGCATTTGATCAAGAGGCGATAGCGGTAGCGCCCGCGCAGTAGTGAAAGCGGCGCCGGTGCCGGGCCGAGAACATCAATATCGCTATTTTTAGGCAAGGATTTTCGGGCGATTCGGGCGAGGGCGCGGGCGCTATTGGCCACCATCTTTTCGTTGTGGCCGGAGAGAATGACCGCGGCCAGGCGGCCAACCGGCGGCTGGCCGTGTTGTTGGCGTGCCTCGGCTTCGCGCGCCAAAAAGGCTTGCCGTTCGCCCGAGCACAGTGCCGCCATGACGGGGTGTTCCGGCATATAGGTTTGCAGCAATACCTTGCCCGCATGCTGCGCCCGCCCGGCCCGGCCCGCCACCTGATGCAATAATTGATAGGTCCGCTCCGCCGCGCGGAGATCGCCACCAGCTAGGCCGAGGTCGGCATCGATCACTCCGACCAGGGTGAGCAACGGAAAATGATGGCCCTTGGCGATGATCTGGGTGCCGATCAAAAGATCGACCTCATGATTTACAATGCGGGCGATAAAGGCCGCTGCCTGCTCCGGCCCGGCAATGGTGTCGCTGGTGACGATTTCGCTACGCAGGTTGGGGAACAGTTCCGCCGCTTCTTCGGCTACTCGTTCGACTCCGGGCCCGCAGGCAGCCATCTTGCCTTCCACCTTACATTCCGGGCAAGCCTCCGGCGGCCGTTGGTGATAACCGCAGTGGTGACAATTGAGGCTGTCGGAAAAGCGATGTGCCACCAGCCAGGCGGTACAGTTGGGGCATTGCAGACGGTGGCCGCAGGCGCGGCACAGCGTGAGCGGCGCATAGCCGCGGCGATTTAGAAACAGCACCGCCTGTTGCCCGGCAGCAAAACAATCCACCATTGCGGCGCGCAAGGGCGGTGAAATCCAGGCACCGCGCGGTGGTGGGTCGGCACGCATATCGATGGCTTCTATATGCGGCAATTGTGCGCCGCCATGGCGGTTGGGCAGATCGAGGCGTTTGTAACGCCCGTTCTCCACATTGGCCAAGGTCTCGAGCGATGGTGTCGCCGAACTCAATATGAGCGGACAGGCCTCCAGGCGGGCGCGCATCACCGCCATGTCGCGGGCGTGATAAATGACGCCGTCTTCCTGTTTGAAGGCGCCGTCATGTTCTTCATCGACCACCATCAGGCCAAGTTCGGCAAAGGGCAGCCAAAGCGATGAGCGCGCGCCGACCACAATCCGCGCTGCGCCACTGGCAACTGCGCGCCAGGTTTCGCGCCGGGCACGCTGGCCGAGCTCGGAATGCCATATTAATGGGGCGCTAGCGAATCGCGCGCGGAAGCGCTCCAGCCATTGGGCCGAAAGGGCGATTTCCGGCAGCATCACCAATACTTGGCGATTCGCCTCAAGCGCTGCCGCCACGGCCTCAAAATAAACTTCCGTCTTGCCGGAGCCGGTCACGCCATCAAGCAAGGTGACGCTGAACGCATCTTCATGCACCCGGGCGCAAAGCTCCGCCGCGGCGCTGCTCTGACCGGCGGAAAGCGTCGCCCGGGGTTGGTTCAAATCCGGCTGTTCGGGCGCGAGTTCTGCCGGCAACGAGATTTGCCGCAGCCCGCCGCTTTCCGCCAGGCCCTTTACCACACTGGTGCTGACGGCAGCCTCGCGCGCCAATTCCTGGGTGCCCCGGGGCATGCCGTCGCTTAATAATTCCAGTACCCGGCGGCGCGCCGGGGTGAGGCGCTTGGGCGGTGTCTCTCCGGTAAGATAAGCGGTACGCATTTTTGCCGGCTCCAGCGCCTGGGGCACGCTCATCGCCATGCGCAGCATCGCGCCGTGTTTGGTCACGGTATATTCCGCCACCCAATCGACCAGCTTCCGCAAGGTTTCCGGCAGGGGCGGGACTGGCAGAACGGTGTTGATTTCCTTTAGGCGCGCCGCGGCCAAACCGCCGTCTGCCTCTTCAGTTCCGGCACCCCAGACCACGCCGGTCACCTCGCGGCGGCCAAGCGGCACGCGCACAAAGGCGCCCTCCGGCGCGGCCTCGCCAGCCGGGACCAAATAGTCATAGGCGGCGGGTAGCGCCAGCGGCAGCAATACCGCGACGCGCTGCGTATCATCGCGCGGATTCTCGGGGGTTAAAGTGGCGTCGGTGCGTGCCATCCGATAAAATGTGCCAACGACTCGCCGCCGCCTCAAGTGGGTTCGTTAGCTGCACCGGACGGCAACCGATTGTCCGGCGGCAAAAAGGGACCGGGGTGGGGCGTAGTGAGAACCTTCAAAACAGGATGCAGGGTATGAAATTCTTCGTCGATACGGCGGAAATCGCAGAAATCGAGGATTTAGCGGCAACCGGGCTGCTTGATGGCGTGACCACCAACCCGTCGCTCATTCATAAGTCAGGCGGCGATTTTATTGAGACGATCAAGCGTATTTGCGAGATCGTGCCGGGGCCGGTGAGCGCCGAAGTGACCGCTACCGAGGCCGACTCGATGATTGAGGAGGGTAAGCGGTTGGCTGGCATCGCGCCCAATATTGCGGTCAAGGTGCCGCTCACCTGGGATGGCCTGAAGGCCTGTAAGTCGCTCAGCGGGGCCGGCACCATGGTCAATGTTACGCTCTGTTTTTCCGCAGCTCAGGCGCTTCTCGCGGCAAAAGCGGGCGCAACCTTCATCTCGCCCTTTGTTGGCCGGCTCGATGATATCGGCCAGGACGGTATGCTGTTGATTGAGGAGATAGTCACCATCTATAGTAATTATCCCGATACGCTGCAAACCGAGGTCCTGGTCGCCTCGATTCGCGATCCCATCCATTTGATCGAAGCGGCCAAGCTCGGCGCCGATGTTGCCACTGTGCCGCCGGGCGTTTTGCGCAAGCTGGCGCAACACCCGCTGACCGATAAAGGGCTGGCCGCCTTCCTCGCGGATTGGGAGAAGACCGGCCAATCGATCATTTAAAGTAAAATCCGAGCAGGTGGAATCACCTGCGACGTGGATTTGCTTTAATTTTAAGGAGCTAGAGCGTTTCGCGTGAGCGCATGCGAGCGTGACATGCTCTAGGCGCAGAAGGAGCACCGCCATCGCTGCCGCAGCTTCGCCAGACAATGTAACGGCAAAGGATATCGCCGGCATTCCTGTGCTGGCGGATGGGGCGGTGATTGCGGCGGTCGAATCATGGTATCAATGGCTCGCCCATGAGCGCCGTGCTTCAGTTCATACAGTTAGCGCCTATTTGCGCGATCTGTCGGCATTCTTCGCTTTTCTCACCCAGCATTTGGGTGGCCCGGCGACCCTGGCTGATCTGGAAAGTCTGCGCGCGGCCGATTTTCGCAGCTACCTGGCACGCCGCGCGAGCGAGAACCGTGCCAAGACCTCGACCGCCCGCGCTGTCTCGGTATTGCGTGGATTTTTTCGCCATCTTGAGCGGGAGGAATTGGTGCTGAATGGCGCAGCGGCGGCGCTGCGCAGTCCGCGCTTACCACGCGCCATACCGCGACCGCTCAGCCCCGAGCAGGCCGGTCGCGTTGTCAGCGCCGCATTTGAAGGTGTGGCCAGCGCCAGCCCCGAGCCGTGGGTTGCCAAGCGCGACGCGGCGGTGTTGCTGTTGCTTTATGGCTGTGGATTCCGCATCAATGAGGCGCTTGGCCTGAATGGCCGCGATGCCACCGGCGGCGATGTGCTGCTGGTGCAAGGCAAGGGTGGCAAGGAGCGCGGTGTGCCGGTGTTGCCGCTGGTCAATCAGGCAATCTCCGATTACCGCGCCGCCTGCCCGCATACACTGGTGCCGGAAGGTGCGCTGTTCGTCGGTGTGCGCGGTGGGCGGCTCGGCGCGCGCGCCATCCAGGCCGGTATGACCCGCTTGCGCGCTGCCCTCGGCCTGCCGCCGAGCGCCACGCCGCATGCGCTGCGTCATAGCTTTGCCACCCATCTATTAGCCGATGGCGGCGACCTGCGCAGTATCCAGGAACTCCTCGGCCACGCCAGTCTGACCTCGACCCAACGCTACACCGAGGTCGATGAAGCCAGCCTGATGGCGGCTTACAATGCGGCCCACCCAAGAGCGCGTGGGTAGGTAAGCCTGGCAGGGAAGAGAGGTTGGAGAGAAGGGGCGAATGAAGCGCTGTGTTTAACAAATGCAGTCGCGCCTCTAATTCAAGCGAACTTAATTTTTCTCTATGAAATTAGCTAATTTGGTCGGCCGCCAGGTCCAAATTATCTTCGAGAATCAAAAATCGATAAATTTCTCGCAGTCCCTCATAAAGCAAATAAAAGTCGTCATGCGCAATGGGAGCGTAAGGATATACCCCAAGACGATTGTCCGGATGCATCACTTTGATCCGGTCCTCATAATATTCTTCAAAGTATTTCATCCCCGAAGCTTCTTCTCCAAATGCATTTTCGACACAAATCCCAGCGTCGTACGCAGAGGGAGAACCTATTCCATTCGCATGTAGTGTTCTCATCACTAAGCTGAATGATGCATCAAGTGATACGTAGAGCATGTAAATAGCGGCTTCAAAGAAATGGTAATGTAGGGATAGCATCGAGGATTTCACAAGGCACGAAAGGCCTCGCATTAGCACGCTGTCTTGCAAATCAATGGCGTCGAATATTTTCTTCTGCAAAGCTACGGGAGAATCTTGATCTCGAAATTTGTATTTGGGCCCCCAAATTTGGGCGGGTAGGGTCCATCCTTCCGAGCAAGCAAGTTCTTCTCAGTGAAACTCGAACTCATACTATCGATTATTTCCTTCGAAATTACGAATTCTCGGAGGTCGGTTCGACTATCTATTCGGCACGAATGATACAGTGGATACGGCAATACCGTCCCATAATTATACCCAATCGGTAAAATAAGCGCGGTCAGCAGTCTGACTTTTTCAATCATTGGCTGATCGAATTCAGTATAAAACGCGCCTTTGTGCTGATTTTCGTCAAAATGACAGGCCGAAAAAATTAGATCCTCTTTATTGATGTATAGTGCGCTAGGTAGGGAGAGGTTGTCCCGCCAGTAGTGACCGCTTGGAGAGTAGGCACGGACAATAGTTCCGGTCTTAATAATCTTCCGGCGCGCTATGGAGGGCCCATTTTTAGTCTCAGACTTCAGCTCGTTCATCCGGCCATCTTCGTTTAGAGATTGTCGTTTAGGTCGCAGCCATTAAGTAGCTTCTCGCGCTTATCTTGCCTCTCAAACCCAAACCCTTACCACTTCTCCTGGGAGGAAGGTTTTTTGATCCTGCCGCGCTGACATGACCACCGCTATCAAACGTGAATAGCCCGTTCGTCGACGTCGAGGGCGGCTTCTTTGAGGGCTTCGTTGAGGGTCGGGTGGGCGTGGCAGGTGCGTGCCAGGTCCTCGGCTGAGGCGCCTAGTTCTATCGCCAGCACCGCTTCGGCAATAATGGTGCCGGCGTCGGCACCCATGATGTGAACGCCAAGGATTCGGTCACTCTCGGCATCCGCCAATACTTTAACGAAGCCATCGGTGGCCGACATGGCGCGCGCCCGACCGTTGGCGATGAAGGGAAAGCTGCCGGCATTGTAATCGATGCCGGTGGCCTGCAATTGCTCTTCCGTTTTTCCGACTGAGGCGAGTTCCGGGTGCGTGTAGACCACGCCTGGAATGGCGTCGTAATTCACATGGCTCTTCTGGCCGGCGATGATTTCCGCCGCCGCAACGCCCTCATCTTCTGCCTTGTGGGCGAGCATCGGCCCGGCAATGACATCACCAATGGCGTAAACGCCAGCGACATTGGTCTCAAAATGTTCGTTGACCTCAATCCGCCCGCCGCCATCAACGGCAATACCGACCTGTTCCAGGCCGAGACCCTCGGTGAAGGGTTTGCGCCCAACCGCGACCAGCACGATATCGGCTTCCAGCGTCTCACCCGCACCGCCGTCAACCGGCTCCATGCTGAGCGCCACGCCGTTTTCGGTCAGCTCGGCGCCAGTTACTTTGGTAGAGAGTTTGAACTTCATTTTTTGTCGGCGCAGCATTTTGTGGAATTGCGTCGCCAGCTCGCCGTCCATGCCGGGCACAATTCGATCGAGAAATTCGACCACCGTGATTTTGGCGCCGAGGCGGCCCCAGACCGAGGCCATCTCCAGGCCGATATAACCACCGCCGATAACCGCCATGTGGCCCGGCACGTCGCTCAGTGACAATGCGCCGGTTGAGCTGACGATGCGCTTCTCATCAATCTCAATGCCGGGCAAACTGGCCGGTGCACTGCCGGTGGCGATGATCGTTGCCGTGGTTTGCAGCGTCGTTTTGCTGCCATCCTCGGCACTGACGATAACTTCACCCGCAGCACCAAGCGCGCCCCAGCCGGCAATATGGCTGATGTCATTTTTTTCGAATAAATGGGCAATGCCTTTGGTGAGGTCGCCGACCACCTTATCCTTGTGGCCCATCATGGTCGGTAGGTCGAGTTGCAGATCGCCGACGATTATACCGTGGCGCTTGAGGGCCTTGCCGGCGTGGGCATATTCCTCGGAGGCTTGCAGCAGCGCTTTGGAAGGGATGCAGCCAACATTCAGGCAGGTGCCGCCAAGCGTCGGGTCTTTCTCCACACAGGCTGTTTTCAAACCAAGCTGAGCGGCGCGGATGGCGGCGACATAGCCGCCCGGTCCTGAGCCGATAACCACGACGTCAAAATTACTGTCACTCATTATTCTGGCCTGCCTCTTGTGTTTAGATTGTTGGCGTTGTGGACGCTCCGGGCAGAATAGCGCCCGAGAATTAGAGGTCCAGCAAAAGCCGCTCAGGTTCCTCGATACATTCCTTGATGCGCACCAGGAAGGTGACGGCCTCGCGGCCATCGATCAGGCGGTGATCGTAGCTGAGCGCAAGATACATCATCGGGCGAATTTCCACTTGCCCATCGACGGCAACGGGGCGCTCCTGAATTTTATGCATGCCGAGAATGCCTGACTGCGGTGGATTGAGGATCGGCGTCGACATCAGCGAGCCGAAGGTGCCGCCATTGGAGATCGTGAAGGTGCCGCCCGAGAGGTCGGCAATGGAGAGTTTGCCATCGCGCGCCTTGGTGCCTAGCGCTGTGATATTTTTTTCAATCTCAGCAAAGCCCAATTGATTGGCATCGCGTAACACCGGCACCACCAGGCCCTGCGGCGCGCTCACGGCCACACCGATGTGATAATATTTCTTGTAGACGATCTCAGCGCCGTCGATCTCGGCATTGACCGCGGGAATTTCCTGCAATGCCGTGACCACCGCCTTGACGAAGAACGACATAAATCCGAGGCGCACGCCGTGCTTTTGCTCAAACGCATCGCGGTATTTGCTGCGCGCCGCCATAACCGTGGTCATATCCACCTCGTTGAAGGTGGTCAGCATGGCGGCGGTGTCCTGCGCCATTTTCAGTCGCTCGGCCACCCGTTGGCGGAGGCGCGACATGGGCACGCGCTCTTCGCGCGCTGCTTCGGGTGATTCCGCCGCCGCCTTAGGCGGGGCAACGGACGCGGCAGGTGCTGGAGCCGGTGTTGGTTTAGGTGCCTCCGAGACTGCTGCTTGCAACAGACTGAGCACATCGCCCTTCAATATCCGGCCATCTCGCCCGGTGCCGGTGATGGCGCTGGGGTCGAGGGCGTTTTCCTCAATCAGTTTGCGTACGGCGGGGGACAGCACGGCAGTCTCGTCTGCTGCCGTTTGCGTGATTTCAGGCCGGGGTATGTCGCTTGCGGTTGAGGCTGGAGCGACGGGAGGAGCGCCTTTGCCTTCGCTCAGATGGCCGAGCACGGCGCCGACTTCCACATCTTCGCCCTCGGGCACGATGATATCGGCGAGAACGCCGGCGCTGGCGGCGTTTATCTCAAGCGCGATCTTATCGGTTTCCAATTCGACCAGGGGCTCATCGAGCGCAACCGCATCTCCGGGCGCCTTGAACCATTTGGCAACGGTGGCTTCCGTCACCGATTCGCCCAATTCGGGCACGGTGATGTCGAGGGTCATGACTTTGCTCCATTCGGGTGGTCGCCCAAGCTGGCGATAGTCAGCGCTTCACCGACCAGTGCATTTTGTTCTTTTGTATGAGCCTTAAGGGTGCCGCTCGCCGGCGAGGCCGCTTCAGGCCGACCGATATAGCGCACTTTGCGACGTTGTTCGTCCAAGCTCTCCAATACACCGTCCAGACGCTGGGCGACATAAAACCAGGCGCCCTGATTTTGCGGCTCTTCCTGACACCAGATAATTTCGGCATTGGGATATTTGGCCAGCTCGACGGTCACGCTACGGCCTGGGAAGGGAGTGATCTGCTCCATGCGCAACAGCGCCACATCGATTAAATTCTGCTCGTCGCGGGCCTGCAATAAATCGTAATAGACCTTGCCACTACACAGTACGACGCGGCGAATATTTTCTCCGGCGGCATAATCAGCTTGCTCGCCGATGACCCGGTGAAAATGGGTTCCGGGGGTAAAGTCGTCCAATTTCGAGGTGCAGAGCTTGTGGCGCAGCAGGGATTTCGGCGACATGACAATCAGTGGCTTGCGGTAGCGGCGCCGCATCTGCCGGCGCAGCACATGAAAATAGGAGGCCGGGGTGGTGCAATTGACGACCTGGATATTGCCCTCCGCTGCCAATTGCAGATAGCGTTCAACGCGGGCTGAGCTATGTTCCGGCCCCTGGCCCTCATGGCCGTGCGGCAGTAGCATCACCAGGCCCGACATGCGCAGCCATTTGCTTTCGCCGGATGAAATAAATTGATCGACAACGACCTGCGCGCCATTGGCAAAATCACCAAATTGCGCTTCCCACAGCACCAGCGTATCGGGCTCGGCGGTTGAGTAGCCATACTCGAAGCCGAGCACACCCACTTCCGAGAGCAGGCTGTCGGCAATCTCAATGCGCGCCTGGCCGTCTTCAATGTGATTGAGCGGGATATGCCGAGCCTCACTCTGTTGATCAAAGAAGGCGGCATGGCGATGGGAGAAGGTGCCGCGCGAAACATCCTGGCCGGAGAGGCGCACGCCGTTGCCTTCGTGCAGCAAAGAGCCGAAGGCCAGCGCCTCGGCCATCGCCCAATCAAATTTCTCGCCCGATTCGATCATCTTGCGGCGCGCGCCGAGTACCCGCTTCAGGCGCGGATGCAAATTGAAATCCGCCGGGGTGGAGGCAATGGCATGGCCAATCCGGTTGAGTACATCCGGCTCTACTGCCGTTTCGCCCGGACCATGTTCTGATGGCGGTGCCTGCATTTCGCTCCACTGGCCTTCGAGCCAATCGGCCTTGTTCGGCTTGTAGCCCTTGGAGGCGTCGAGTTCATCTTCAAGGCGGGCCTGGAAGGCTTCTGCTAGGCGCACGGCCTCTGCCGCGGAAAGCACACCCTCCGCCACCAGTCGCTCGGAATAGAGGTGCCGCGTCGTCGCCAGTTCATCAATGGCCTGATACATGACGGGTTGGGTAAAGGCCGGTTCGTCGCCCTCATTGTGGCCGTGACGGCGATAGCAAAAAATATCGATGATGATATCGCGGTGAAAGCGCTGGCGATATTCCGCCGCCATACGGCAGACATGCACCACGGCTTCCGGATCATCGCCATTCACGTGAAAAATAGGCGCCTGAATAATCTTTGCCGCATCCGACGGATAAGGCGAGGAGCGGGCGAAGCTTGGGCTGGTGGTAAAGCCGATCTGATTGTTGACAATAATATGGATGGTGCCGCCGGTGCGGTAGCCGCGCAGATTGGAAAGCTCCAGCGTCTCCGCCACCATGCCCTGGCCGGCAAAGGCGGCGTCGCCGTGTAAGAGGATACCCATCACCTTTTGCCGCTCGTCATCGCCGATTTGCATTTGTTTGGCGCGTACTTTGCCGAGCACGACCGGATTAACGGCTTCCAGATGGGAGGGGTTAGGCGTCAGCGAGAGATGAATCTGACTGCCGTCGGGCAATTGCCGGTCGGTCGAGACGCCAAGATGATATTTGACGTCGCCCGACCCCTGCACATCGGCCGGATGGGCGGCTTCACCCTGGAACTCAGAAAACACGGCGGCGTAGGATTTCCCCATGATGCTGGTCAGCACATTGAGGCGGCCGCGATGGGACATGCCGATGACCACATCCCGCACACCCCACGCACTGGCGCCTTCGATTAAGGTCTCCAGCGCCGGTATGACGCTTTCTGAGCCCTCCAGCGAAAAGCGCTTGGTGCCGGGATATTTAATATCGAGAAAACGCTCAAAGCCTTCCGCCTCATCGAGTTGGCGGAGAATTTCGATCTTGTCGCTGGCGATCAGATTGGGTCGATTGCGGCTGCCTTCAATGGCCTGCTGTATCCAGGCTTTTTGCTCCGGGTCCTGGATATGCATGAACTCGACGCCGATATGGCCGCAATAGGTATCGCGCACTACCGCGACCATTTCACGGAGCGTCGCCCACTGCATGCCAAGCACGCCATCAACGTAAATCGGGCGGTCATAATGAGCTTCGGTAAAGCCGTAGGATTCGGGGTCCAGTTCGGGATGGCTATTGTCGCCATCACGCTTGAGCGGATCGAGATCAGCAAGCAAATGGCCGCGCACGCGATAGGCGCGGATCAACATCAGGGCGCGGATCGAATCCACCGTTGCCGCAGGCACGCCTTCGGTCGGCTCGGCCGGGACACTGCGTGGTTCCGGCCCAGGAAGTTCGCCACTTTCATGTTGTGCTTTGGTGTGGTGTGCGCCCTGGTGTTTGGTGGCAGCGCCATTCGATTTGTCGGCGGGTTTGTCTGATTCCGCCGCGCCGTTCATGCCGTTAAAATAGTCGCGCCAGCTCGGCTCAACGGAATTTGGGTCATGGGTAAAGCGTTCGTACAACGCCTCCATGAAGGCGGCATTGGAGCCGTGCAAAAACGACGGGTCGTCCGTATGCGTGCTCATATATGCATTCTGCTGTTCGTTGTGCCGCTCGCGCAGCCGGGTGAAATCAGCCCTTCAGCAGATTCACCATGGTGGTGCCAATGGCGGCCGGAGACTCCGTTACCGCAATACCGGCGCTTTTCATCGCCTCGATTTTATCGCCGGCGCCGCCTTTGCCGCCTGAGATGATCGCACCAGCATGGCCCATTCGCCGGCCTGGTGGCGCGGTCAGCCCAGCAATGAATCCAACCACAGGCTTCTTAATTTTTTGTGAATTAAGAAATTCCGCTGCATCTTCTTCGGCGGTGCCGCCAATTTCGCCGATCATGACAATTGATTCGGTCTCGTCGTCGGCCAAAAACAATTCCAGACAATCAATAAAATTGGTGCCGTTCACCGGATCGCCGCCAATGCCGATACAAGTTGTCTGGCCAAGGCCGGCGGCGGTTGTTTGCGCCACAGCTTCATAGGTAAGCGTGCCGGAGCGCGAAACAATACCAACGCTGCCACGGCGATGAATATGCCCGGGCATGATGCCAATCTTGCAGGCCTCGGGCGTGATGATGCCGGGGCAGTTGGGGCCGATTAGGCGGCTTTTCGAGCTATCCAAGGCGCGTTTGACGCGCACCATATCGAGCACCGGAATACCCTCAGTAATGCAAACGATCAGCGGCACCTCGGCATCGATGGCTTCCAAGATGGCATCTGCCGCAAAAGCCGCCGGCACATAGATAACGCTGGCATCGGCTTTCGTCGCCGCCATGCCGTCGGCAACGGTGTTAAACACCGGCAGATCGAGGTGGCTGGTGCCGCCTTTACCCGGTGTGATGCCGCCGACCATGTTGGTGCCGTAGGCAATGGCCTGTTCGGAGTGAAACGTACCCTGCGCGCCGGTGAAGCCTTGGCAGAGGACTTTCGTCGCTTTTTCAATCAATACCGCCATCAGCTTGCCTCATTTACGGCGGCGACGATTTTCTCTGCGGCATCGCCCAGATCATCGGCCGAGATAATGGCGAAGCCGCTCTCGGCGAGAATAGCCTTGCCCTT
>Ga0209403_10000394_pt1 | contig 66069 bp, 76 predicted proteins | sample ArcticOcean_MG_C_8_FD_187440 | JGI IMG/M metagenome (GOLD analysis project Ga0209403, IMG submission 187440) | Marine microbial communities from western Arctic Ocean - ArcticOcean_MG_CB11_86 (SPAdes) (version 2) | ecosystem: Environmental > Aquatic > Marine > Oceanic | place: Arctic Ocean... | reverse complement strand
AAGGCTTAGCAAGAGCCAGCAGTGTAGGCGGCGCGGATTGGCAAGATGGAAATTGTGGTAATTCTGAAAGATTGTACTTTACCTTTACCGATTTTATGGGTCGAGGATTATACAGGTTTCCCTCCACCGGGCGACCGGCAATTGCGTATAATACTGCCGGTCCATACACTGCATCTAGAATGATGCCTGTAGGTTTTCGTTTGCCAGCCGGTGGAACAGTAAATATACTAACCGAGCCGACCGTCGCCATCGCCTTCAGCGGGCGGCTGTGGGTTCAAACGAACCGTGTGATGAATACGGGAGCCATTGGCGGCGGCGCCGGCGCGAATATGACGGATCATACGCCCCTGCTCGTCCCCGCGACCTCCAATACACCCTCCGCGCTCAACGCCACCCCAAGCACTGGTTCTGGCACAGGGGTCGGCACACACACAGAAATGATATCCATAGAAGTGCTATTCGACGCGTCCCTGACCTCCCCCACTGGTTTAATTGGGGCATATGTAGATATAGAACGATTTTAAAGAACATCCAAATATTTTACAAGTTTGCACTTGATTTTAGAATGAGATAAATAGTATTTAACTGCTAATAATTTATAATCACTACTTTATGTGTAGGCATTATATTTTAACTAATTATAAAAATTGAATTAAATAAAATACTTTATTGGAGACAATAACTCTAACACGATGAACATTATAGACAAATCGCCTCCTTCCGTTCCAATCAAAAAAATAAAAAAGGAAATAAAAGTAAAAAAAAGTCAAATGGATCTGAGATGGGAGCATATATTAAAACAGATTGATTTTGATCCGAAATGTGAGGAACGTAAAATTACTAGCGCCGAAATAAAAGCTGCGAGAACCACTTGGAACGGGACGCCCTACCAATTTGAGCCTCGTAACTTGTGTAAGCAAGATACAGCAGAATCACGCCCTCATATTTTTAAAAAACATGGAATATGTATACTATCGATAAAAAATGGACATTATATATTAACCAAGAAAAATATTTACGTTCCATTGCATAAAACACCCGGGACCGAGACCATTAAAATAAAAAAAATACATAAAAGTTGTCTTCTAGATATAGGTAATAGTGAAACAAGCTTGTTAGACAATCTGCGATATGATGGAATTTTGGAGAGTGACAAATTGATAGGAGAGAAAATCATATATGGTCCATTGCTTGGTGGCAGGCATTATTGTCATTTTAAAGCAACTTTGGAAAATACTGAAATCGAAATTAACGGCTCGCAATATGAGACAGATGCTTGTTATGAATCCGAGAATGGCGTTTGTATTATTGAGATTAAATCGATTGATGTTAGAAGTTTTAATATTCGCCAATTGTACTATCCATATAGGGAAGTATATGACAAAGCTACAGCATCTGGGAAAAAAATTATGTGTTTATTTATTTATAAAGACAAACAAAAAATGATTCATATTCATAAATTTGAATGGACGGACCACTTAAAAATGATGGCTATTAAGCAAGTAGCATATTTTAGATATCAATATTAATTATAAATAATAACTTCTGTTGTTGTTGAACCAGGTTTCTTAGAATTAATTGCTCGTCTTGCTATAATATCTTCGCAATTGTATTCTTGAAAATTTTCAGTTACTAAATCTACTTTTGCATTACTCATTACAAATTTTATTTCTCCTAATTTTTTTATTTCACTAAAAAGCAGTTTGTGCATTTCTAAATTAAATCCATCGGCGACATAACCTACAAAAGATTTTTTATTTACTGGAGCATATGGTGGGTCTAAATATACAAAATCCCCATCTTTGACATTTTTAATTGAAGAAGTAAAATCACAATGTATAAATTTAACATTTTGAATAAGTTCACTAACTTTTTTAATTTCATTTTCATCTATAATACCAGGAATAGTTTTGCGATCTTTTAATCCGTACGGAATGTTAAACCCGTTATTTCCTTCCCGATACATTCCGCGAAAACCTGTTTTGTTTAAAAATATAAAATATACAGCGGATTCTAAAGTAGTTTTAACACAATTATTAAATTTACTACGAATCCAATAATAGTAATGTTCTCTAGTATTTTTATAATTAGATTCATTAATATCTTTTGGAGCTCCGCGTTGTTTTAATGTATTAATTTCTATATTTTTAAATTCTTCCTTTAATTTTAAAACCTCAACAACAACGACTTTATAATTATTTTGAATTTGTCGAAATGTATTAATAAGTGTAAGATTTAAATCATAAGCATATACTTTATTTTTAATTACAATTTTCTTTTGTTTCTGTAATGATAGAACGGCTAGTAAAACACTGCCTCCTCCCAAGAATAGTTCATGATAATTATTTATTTCTGATGGTATTTTTGAAATAATATCTTTGATAATTTGAGTTTTTCCTCCAACCCATTTTAAGAATGGTTTCTGTATTTTGTATTCGGTCATTTATTATCCGTATTAACTTTATGTCAACAATCAATTTTATATATTTATTTTTAGTTATAAATATACAACAGCTTAAAATTCAAAGAGGTCTTTCAACAATGTTTCTTTATTGTACACGTATAATTTAGATGTCGAATCCCAATTACTATGCGTTGTGATGATGCGCTCATCTTCAATTATTAATCCAAGGCAGAATTCCACACATTCTCTATCAAAAGTAAAAAATCTAGAATGTCGTTTATATTTCAACGTCTCTCCATCCAACACTACCATACAATGATAGTAGTGTCGCGGTTTAGAATGATGAACGATATGCGTGATAAACCAATACTCATTCTTGTAATAACAACCATTGGTAGAACCGCGAAAATATTTAAAGATTGGCGGTCCTTGCTCTTCCACTTCAATGAACTCGGATGTGGACGCATCTATGATACGTCCAATGGTCAATGGATTCCAATGATAAATAAACTTAAGATCATTTTTATGACTGAACAGCGCCCAATTCTTCTCACAATCATTATTCTTTGGTGATTCAAAACAATTAAACGACAAGCGTGATTTATCCTTATTATATTCACCAAAACATATACATAATTTAAAGGTTTCAGGGATTTGGTATGTTCCCATATAATGTATTTTCTCTCCGTGACTTACTATTCTAACATCCTCGACTCCTCGAATGCGACATGAATAATCAAATACAGAATCAAATAGCTTCTTCTCTCTAATGTTAAAGTTCTTATCCATTAATACATAAGCATTTCGTGTATGCACGTTTGATCCATCCTTGTATACATAATCCCCGCTTCTCTGCAATTTATAATCAACATATCGTACATTAAGAACATAGTTCTCTCCCTGTCGAAGAATAGATGGGGTGCTACTTGTGAATCCTGGACATAGATCTCCCAATTTAGAAGCGAGATTATGTTGTGTTTGCGGCCTTATTTTTTTGCAATAGAATTGATAATTTGAAAGAAGATGATTCATATCTTGATTATTGGGTGTATTGAATATATTCATAAAATTTGAGAGAATGTTTGGACGTGGTTTAAGATAGTATGCAAAAATGCTGAGCTCATAATCAAAAAGATAATCATAGACATCACAATGTAAAAAGAGAACATTGCTATTTGGCAATGGGATACTTTTTCCTAGTTTATAGAAGTGATATGCTAATTTATTTTTTGCTGCTAGTCGATAGTGCTTCACCATTTCATATATATTTTCTGCTCTTAGTGGATAAAAATTATATCCATCTAGCCATGCCGCTAGCGCCTCTGCATGTTTTCCCTTTCTCTGATAACAAAGACCTAAGCGATAATATGAATACCAACACTCTTCAACCCAATCATTTATTTCAATCCGTTTTTTATATGATTGGATAGCCTCATCAATTTGATTAGTATTATAATAACTATTTGCCAAATAGAAATGATACCGCCCATTCTTAGGTTCACTCACCAACCCCTCTTTTAACAAACGAATATCTCTCGAGAACTTGTTATCTTTACAACCTCCGTCACCTATATCATTAATAAATAAACTATCTAAGCGCGCTTGCGATGTCCCCTTAGGCAAATCATAGTATTCGTGGGTGGGACCAACACACTTCACGTCGAGAGAACCGCTTACAAGACGTGTATTATAGTATTTGAAGGCAGCGTGTCCTTGTTGTATGTTATAGACTGGGACACTGAGTTTATTTTTATCAAAATCTGGTTTGATTATGAGTTTCATATCGGCATCGAGTAATAAGATATATGTTGCCATTCCTCGCGCAGCCTTCAGGGCTTCTGTTCTGTTATATCCGAAATTTTTGAAGGGGCGATCTATTATCTTACCAGTAATATTCTTTTCATTAAAATAATTTGTGATAATTTCTTTGGTATTATCGGTACTACCTGTATCGCAGATGCAATAGCAATCAATAATAGATAATACGCTATCAAAAAGGCGCACGATGATCTTACTTTCGTTTTTTACAATCATATTTAAGCAAATGGTAGTGGCGGCTTTTTTCTCGGTTATGGTTATTTCCATTGTAAGATCTTTATTTAAAACTTTTAATATAAAATATAATCTATTATTATTATAATGGCTTTTACTAGATTTAATTATGACCCTTGTAGAACTGCTAAGATCCTTCAAGAGTCTACAGGACCGGGAAGGTATATGTTGGATGCACCTGGTCCCGGATGCACCCCCTGCTTTATGGAGGGACCCTATATTCGATTGCAAAAATGGGGCGCTAATTTGCGATCCGTGCCCGGGGGACATCCTATCGACATTGATAGCGATTTATTGGGAATTACACGACCACTCACCAAAGATTGTATAGAAAAAGAGTATCCTGCTGCTGGAGTTGTCAAATCAAACAAGGTAAACTACTCGAACTGCAAACCCTTCACGGAACAATCACGAGTCACACATCCTGCCTTTATGTATAGGGATTTAGAACAAGTCGATTGGTGGCCACTCATTCTAAATCCACAAGAAAATGTCTGCATGGATTTCCAAAACAACTTAGATACCCGACTCTTAGAGAAAGATTACCATGTTACCAAACTACCATGCCCGTTATTCAGATAATATTTAGTAATTATTATATATTACTAAATATATAATGGAAATCGCAATCCCAGTTGTAGCATTAGGAGCATTGTATGTAATATCAAATCAAAAAAATAGAGAGAATTTTGAAGAGCGTGAAGCGAAAAAAGAGCAAGAATTACCGAATACATATATTCCACCGGTCAATTATCCGGTCCAAACTTATGGTGAATTAGGAGACAATGTTAATTACTATCAAAATCCTAATGCAGCCACAGATAAATATTATCAGCAGGATTCTTATGAGAAGGCGATTAATAAAGGATTAACCAAAAAGGCGGCTGTCTTTCACTCATTAACGGGCGAGCGGGTAACTGCTAAGGAACTCAAGCATAATAATATGGTGCCTTTTTTTGGATCTCATGTACGACAGAGAACGGCAAATTTGGATGGCAATGAAAGTATTTTGGATAGTATGCAGGGGGCTGGTTCACAAAATATTTGTAAAAAGGGTCAAGCACCTTTGTTCAAACCGCAGAAAAACATGGGGTGGGCGCACGGAACACCGAATACGAGCGATTTTTTTCAATCTCGTGTCAATCCATCAAGGAACATGTCAAACGTCAAACCTTTTGAGACACAAAATGTGGGACCAGGCTTAAATAAAGGATATACAACAGCAGGCAGTGGTGGTTTTAACGCGGGCATGGAGGCGCGCGACAAATGGATCTCTAAGACAGTGGACGAGTTGCGTATCAAAACCAATCCAAAAGTGACATATGAAGGGGTGACATTAGGTGGGGGCACCACAGTTCAAAATCGTGGGCTCATCGGGAAAGTAGAGAAACATTTGCCGGATACATACTATATCAATAGTCCTGAGAGATATTTCACTACTCCTGTAGGCGCAAAGGCTCCTACAGTGCGAAGCAAAACCATCTTGCAACCAGTTAGTCGACCTGGAACTACCCGGGAATATTTTGGAGATGGAGCGAGAGAAGGCGATGGTGTGCGGATTCGCGGAATGTATCAGCAAGCACACCGCAAAATCTTGGGAACCGAAAATACTGGACCCGCTGATGCCGCAGGGCATTGGGGTGCATGTGAGGAGAAGACAGCTACTCCGTGTGATTACGGCAAAAAGGGATATGATTTGCCAGTTAATGAGAGAAACTTTACATCTGAGCGCGGCGGACGTTTTAATGGTGTCGCCGGAAGTGTTATAGGCGCTGTTGTTGCACCTTTATTAGATATCTTACGCCCATCGCGAAAAGAAAATGTAATCGGCAATATGAGACCGACAGGGAATATGGCTGGACCATCCGAAATGTATGTATATAACCCAGCTGATGTTACGCGGACCACGACGAGAGAAACAACCGAAGTTAACCCATTCCCAATGAATATCAATAACCAGCGCGCAGGCGGCGGATATCAAACATCGGAGCAACAACCTGTGTCACAGCAGCGGGATGATACTAGTTGCCCATATTCCGGCAATGCCGGTAATACTGAAGGCACCTCCAACGCACCAGTATATAATGCTGCCTACAATGCTACCATTAATCCGAATAAATCAGATATTGCCAATGCGCCGCGCGGAAATGCCTTAGCAATGGGCAATATGGAGCTCTTTGAAGGGACGCAAAATATTCAAGTAAATAAGGTTGATAAAGATAGACTAAACCGCCAACTAAATCCAGGACAATACGGCGAGGTGGGCGTGGGATCCGAAACCTACGGCAACATGAGTCACCTTCCACCACTACCACAAGGCATTAATTGCCAGCGGACAGATCCCGGTATCTTAGATGCCTACCGCTGCAATCCATTTACACACTCCTTACATAGCAACGCCTAATTATTGTTTTTATTAATTTTTTAATTAAAAACAATAGCTTTTAATGTGTAATGGAAATACATGCATTCTTAAAAAAAAAATTAGTCAAGATGGTCGAAAATAAAAAAATACCTCATATTATTTTTCATGGGCCACTAGGTAGCGGAAAGCGACATTTATTATACTTTTTCATTAATTGTATTTATGACAATGAATATGAAAAAATTAAGCGTTATGTGATGTATGTAGATTGTGCGCATGGGAAAGGTATTCGCTTTATTCGCGATCAATTAAAATTTTTTGCAAAGACTAATATTCAAAATAAGCGTGGATTGTTCTTTAAGAGTATTGTATTACTGAATGCTGAAAAGCTAACTACCGATGCCCAATCTGCGTTACGTAGATGTATAGAACAATTTAGTCATACTACCAGATTTTTTATTGTTGTAAAAGATAAAAATAAGTTATTGAAGCCTATACAATCGCGTTTTTGTAATATCTATGTTCCGCTGCTGCGTGTGAATGGTCATAAAGTCAATTTGCATTTAAGGGACTATGATATAAAAAAAAATAATACTAGGTTGATCAAAAGGCTTGTAAAAGTACAGGAATCGTGTACTTTGTCAAAATGTTATACTCTGGCATTACAATTATATGAAAAGGGGTATAATGCTCTTGATCTTTTAGATGTAATAGAGACACATTTTGTTAATATTAATAATAGATATTTTTTTTTGGTTTTCTTTGATCGTATTCGTATGGAATTTCGCAATGAGAAATTACTAATGTTTTTAATTATTTATTTTATTTTTATGCGTCCTAACTATGATTTAGAAAATATTAAAATAATGTAAATGGACGATTATAATGTTTCGGTCTTATCAGAAGCCAAAAATGAATATTCTTTGCGCTTGGTCACAATATTATACCCTCTTGTTCTTGAAGGTATAAAGTCTATCCTTAAGGAAGCTTGGGAACTATGTATGACAAATGGTGAGGAACAGAAGTATCTAATGACTTTTCAAAACTTCTTATCGCGGGTGACAAAGTGGAACCAAACAATTATAGACGAGGAAACCGCCCGCATAAGTATAAAAAGTAAGTGTGTATATTTAGAAGATCTATTAACCTGTGTACATATTACGCAATTGAAAATTTTGACTAGTATTCGAGTAAGTCAACGTCAGAAAAAGATTGAGTTAGATATACCTAAGTTGAGTGACTTTATCCATAAGGTTTATATTAAATGTGCCCGTAAATTTTATGCAAGTGTTTATTTATTTGAGCAAAAGGTTGCACCTTTAGAATATCAGAAAAATATGCGTGAATGCGAGACTATTTGCAAAGAATGTATTTTGAATGTTATTCGCGACAATATGCCTGTTGAGCATATTTTACGTGCATATATGGATGAGAGCGTGGAGGAGGAGATTATCGAGGAAGTGATAAGCGCAAAAATGTCGGATGTATCAGGCGCAAACATTGAAGAAAAAATGACTGGAACTACGGAATTGCCTGGTGCTTCTGTTAGTACCCCTCCGGTCGTCGCCGTTAAAAAGACCGACGCGGACCCGAAGTTGGTAGATCAGAAGGAGGAATCTACAGCGCCTGCTCGAGCAGTGGTTCCAGTAGTCGGGGCGAGCTCGGCAAAACCCATGAATGATAAAGCGGAAACTACAATTAATGTTGAAACCCCAGTTACTAGCAAGATCCCGCCGCTGGCAGCACCCGTTGTCGTTGCAGCACCGGTCGCAGTATCGACTGCGTTACCCGTGGCAGTACCACCCGCAGTACCGGCTGCGTCACCCGCCGCCGCGCCCATTACTGACTCAAAAGGCTTGACCTTTAATAATGTTGATAGACATTATGATGGGGATACAAAAAAGGCGGAAATGATCACTGCTCCAAAAGATATTCAAACGCTCGAAAAAATAAGCGCTATCCGCAATGCACAGCGAAAGGAGGAGGAGGAGGAGGACGGGGAAGATAATCTAAAAATAGGGGGAGCGGTTGATGTGGACCTTGGTGTAAAGGTCCTTGCTTCACCCAAGGTGCGGTCATCACCTCCTCTGGATGAATCGGTCTTTGCTGACATTGAGACACTATAATGCGGTTAAAAGACTATAAAATTTTGTCTTGTATCGTTAAATGGTAAATTTCCTTCAAGCCGCAATTATAGCAGTTATATATGTATTATTTCTTTTCTTGGAGATGCGCTTTATCCTAAAAGAAAATAAACCAATGAAGCGTCTAATGCGTGACGGGCTATTAGTTTATTTAAGCGTTTTATTAGGCGATTTTGTGTTGAATCAACTAGGACCTCTCAAAAATGTTGGAAAGTATACTCCTGCGGTTTTTACAAATGAACCTGATTTCTGATTAAATTGAATTTATTATTACAAATATTTTAATAATAAATGACTTCTGATAATGATCATGGACACATCCTTTATAAAAAAGGTGATTTTAGTTTTATATCTACTCAGCCAGAATATACTACAATAAGCGAAGAAATGAAGATTATCCTCACGAAAGCATATTCTCTCTATGTTGAACATGATATGGAAAAATTCTTTAAAAAATATCCACCACCCTCCGAATACAAATATATGTGGTGGTGTCCCAATCAAAAAGGTTTTGTAGAGTGGGAGAGGGTCCGCCTTATTCTTGACAATCAAATATTTAGACCCGTCGATTTGCCAAGTGCTGATTTTGATTTAGTTACACGTATTTTGTCACATCTTGCTAATAAGGGATGGCAAGCAGTTATACAAGATTTTGGGGATATTTTAGATATTATTCTTGAAAACTATACAAATTATGAAATGATTTATTTAACATAAGTAGGAAGCTTGTCTATGTTAATGACGCGCTTCTTGTTTACCTTTCTTCCACTACTAATATATTTATTAAACATAGTATTTTCTATTTCTTTTTGGGGTGGACAATGATGGACGTGTCTGGCAATCATTTTATAGAGTTTAAATTCGGGATAGCGTTCATCGCCGTTCTTTTTATATAGAATATTTCGACCTTTATCATCCTTACACCATCTATTGATTAATTGTGCAATAGGATCGACATTTGATTCTATTTGTTCAAGGGGATCATTAAAGAAAAAATCAAATAATGAACAACCAAGTCGGCATAGATCGAAACTTTTATTGGGCTCTAAACGTGGTTTATTAGGATTAAGATAGGGTTCACAATTATATTGCGTTGCGGCATCTCCCTTGATGTGGAAACTATCCGAACACATAATATTTCCCTTAAATTTATATATGGCTCGACCAAAATCAATAATTTTATACACTTTGCCAAAAGTTGGTACTTTATAATATTTTCCATTGTAGTAATAAAAAAGAAATTTGGCGTCCGTATTTTTATACATGATATTATTAGTATGAAGATCATTATGGGTAAAATCAAATAATTTTTGGTATACAAGAAGTATTATAATTACCTGAAAAAAACAAGATCGCCACTCCTCCATTCTAAGATCTGGCATAATACTATCTAGGGTGCCCTCCAATGCTTCTAGACAAATAATTTGTACAGGAAAATTAAATAATGTTGCATTAATGCAATCATCCGATAATGTAGACATAGAAAGGCTTCCCATTGACGACGACTCGTCACAAAACTCTGTTCCGCTCGAGTCACCTGAACTTTCCGAGCTATGAGATGTATGCGAAGAGCGCGATGAGCAGGCGCTACTCTTGCTCGATGCGGTGCTACAGGGCGATGTAACTCCGTTGGTAGATATGTCCATAGTAAAGATAAGGTTTTTTGTGATATCTTGTACCCCAGAAATATCAGCGCTTTTCTTAAATAAATCTTTAAATATTGAATTATCTAGATGTTCGGTATGTAATGATTTTATGCTTTCCGTTATTTTTAATGGTTTTCTATAATGGCGTGTCTGTATGTCTTCGAGGAAATCCTCATAATTCTCTTCTAGTTGGAAGGTAGCGTCTTTATTTTTCCGAAAAAAATCAGACTCATGCAAAAATTCTAAATCATCGATAATATTATATTTAAACTTATTTTTGATACCAAGGAAAGACCCATAAAAATCAGTTCCGTGTATAAATCGGTGTGTATTAAGAACTTGGCTAGATAGGAAAGAAAAGAAACCATCTACATATGCAGAGTTATTGCCATCGCGAATTTTTTTGTGCCCTTCTTTTCCTTTAAAAGAGGGCAGGATATCTATGTCCATACCCTTATATTTTCCCGCTAGATACTTAACAGGGTCAATCAAGGGTGAGTATTTTAAGAAGGAAGGAACTTTTTTTTCTTGTGTGTCACTTTTGACTTGACATATCCACTTGTTATCTGTTTCTTTCTTTATAAATCGGCTAGCATGAAAGCGATTATTTAAATTTATATTGTTAAAATTTGTTTCTGATAAGCGAAAAAAGTTTTGGTAGATAGGTATATAATTTTGCATTTTAGTAATACCTTCTAAAGTTGTCGGAACTGCTGACTTTTTATTTTTGACATAACTGATCTCAAACATTAGATAATACTACATTCAAAGATAAAAAATTGTAATATATTGCGTATTTAACGTTGGTTTAAATTCTAAATGAAAGATAATGAATTTAGAATTGAAAAAATTTGATATGAAGGGCATTTCATTTAAGCCTGATGAGACGTCGGGTCCAGTTGTTGTTTTTATTGGTCGTCGTGATACAGGTAAGAGTTTTTTAGTTAGAGATTTATTATACTATCATCAGGACATTCCAATTGGAACAGTTATATCTGGCACTGAGGCTGGTAATGGTTTTTATGCCAAGCACGTTCCAAAGCTGTTTATTCATGATGAATATAATACTGCTATCGTTGAAAATGTGTTAAAGCGGCAAAAGATTGTACTCAAACAAATTAAAAAGGAGATAGAGGCCTATGGGCGTTCAAATATTGATGGGCGTGCTTTTGTCATTTTGGATGATTGTTTATGGGATAATGGTTGGGCTCGCGATAAGATGATGCGCCTCTTATTTATGAATGGGCGACATTGGAAAATTATGACAATAATTACAATGCAATATCCTCTTGGGGTTCCACCTAATTTACGAACAAATATTGACTATACCTTTATTCTTCGGGAACCCTATATTAATAATCGGAAACGAATTTATGAAAATTATGCTGGTATGTTTCCTACCTTTGAATCCTTCTGTCAGGTGATGGATCAGTGTACTGAAAATTATGAATGTTTAGTTATTGCTAATAATGCTCGTTCTAATAAGCTAGAGGATCAGATATTCTGGTATAAAGCCGACCCACACGATGACTTCAAGTTAGGTTCCGCAGAATTTTGGGCTCTGTCGGAAGGTGTTAATTCTGATGAAGAAGATGAAGCCTATGACCCCACGGCAGTGAAAAAAGGTCCGCGTATAAATGTCAAGAAGAGTAAATGGTAATTATTTTAATTGTCTTATTTCCTTAGCCTTCTGCATAATTCGAGAAATAAGTTTCTTTCTTTGTCGCATTTTATATAATAATATGTCCTCAGAGTCGGGTAATGTAGGCGTCCACTCTTTCCAAATTTCGTTTTGTTCTTGTGCCCACCATCGGGTATTTCCTTTAGAAAATGAAACCATTCCTACTATTTTTCCTCTATAGTGAACATTTACATCATAAATAGAATTATTTGTATGCCAAAATGATTTAGGGAATGTACATTCATTATAAAAGGCGTCTACATCTAATGCTTTGTCCATTATTATATTAATTATAATAATTGACTTTAAATTACTTCAATCTTACAAGGTTTTCCACCGCCAAGTCCAACGCGTTTCATAAATGTCTCTTCGGTTTCATTTTTAAAATTAAAATTGCATTTATGTTGTTCTGGAAGGCGATGTTTAGCACAAAAACATTGTTGACACCGACATGCCGTATCAGTTAGTGTTAATTTCTTCTTACATTCAGGATGGTTACACCGCTTTTTCTTCTTTTTCTTCTTTTTCTCTTTTTTCATTTTATTACGTATATTACTTGTATGATTTATTTAAATTTTTAACAATATATTACTTCAATTTTTTTTGTTTTTATCATCCGATGTTTCTTCTGTAATAGGTGGTAAATTAATCTTGACATTAGAAACTGGATTATCGCGCGCTTCACGCTCCTTGAATTCCTTCAATGCGTCAGGCTTGTCGCTAGTCCGTATATTTTCACCCTCAAAGAGTTCGCGCCTAATATCTGCAGAACTTACTATATTGCCAGTTCCCAACGATGACTCAATTGTAGACATCCCCGCCACACCTACTAAATTACCTTGTTCGTTAATATTTTGTGTTAATTTGTTACCTGTTTCAAGGGCCTTTTTCTTATTCTCCTCGATGGCGCGGCGTTTTGATTCTTTGACGCGCTTTTCGAAAGCATTGCGTGCCTGCTTTTCATTTGCATTTTTCTCTTTCATTAGTTGATTAAGTTCATCTTCCATATATTCGACGCGCCCGGTTTTATAGGCTTCGGGTTCCCACGGCATCCACATACCTACAGGCCCCACATACACATCATGATTTGGGTCTATTTCGCGCAGAAGTTTAGCACGAAGCTCGGCTTCTTGCTGTGTGGAATAAGAACCGCGAATCTTTAGCCCTCGAACACTAGTTTTGAAGTTATTTATAATATTGAATTGTTCGATTAGTTGTTCTTCTTTAGCATCTAGGAAGTTTTTGTAATCATCTGCAACATTTGTATCAGTAAGTTTAGCTTTTTCGCTTTTTAGGAATTCTTGAAAATCTGTCATTACAGCTTCAAAACCTATATCATGCTTATAGGACACGAAATTTAAAAACTGCGTAAATTTTTCTATAGATTTAGTCAAATCAAAATGTTTTAGGAACTCTTCAAAAAGATAGATATTTTTTTGTTTCAAGATATTTTCAGGTGATACAAATGATACACACGAAAATTTCTGTCCGGCAATTGGTTTATCTTCCTCCAATAAGTCAGTGTATTTAGGATTCTCGGATCCATTGGATTGCAATCTTCTCTCATAACCTTTAGACATTATATTACATATAAGACAAATGATATTTAAGTTTTGAAAAACATAATATATTTTTTTCTTCCCAATATTTATAATATGCTTCAAGAAGTGAATAAAATGTTAGATTTGGGTGAACTTATCAAACGTGCCGTTAAATATTTAGTCGAAGGATTCATGGTGGCTGTTGCCGCTTATGCCATTCCTAAGCGTTCTCTCAACCTCGACGAAGTTCTTCTTATTGCCTTGACTGCTGCTGCGACCTTCAGCATTCTCGACACTTACGTGCCAAGCATGGCGGTATCTGCGCGCACTGGCGCCGGATTCGGTATCGGCGGCAACCTTGTCGGATTTCCTCGTTAATTGAACCATTCCTATTTTGAATTATGATAAGAAAAATTATATTTTTTATCATATTGTTGAGATGAATTCCCATTTTAATTCTTTACAAATTTTTTTCCAAATTTCGTCCTGTTCAATACGTTTTACAGGATCTTTAAGCATTGGAAAATAATCCAAAAATTCTGTTTCATTTAACAATTCGCACATCTTATATAGAACGTAATAGTAGTTTAGAAAGTTTACTCGATCATCTGGACAATGTGTAGCATATGGGCGCTGGATCTCCATAAATAAATTACATAATATATCTTCTAATTTTTGCGACATTACAGGGGGCTTAATTCCTAACTTATCTTTTATGAAAGGAATATGCTCATAATACTTATTATATCCCAGCTTCTTTAGTATATCTTTAGCTTTTTTATTTGTCATTTGTTTTAGCTCTATTCTTTCCTTTTTGATTTGTTGTTTTATATCTTCCAGAACTTCAGAAGGTATTTGTGTTGTTTCTTTAGCCTGAAACTGCGCCAATATCTCTCGAAAGTGGTTTATTCTTTTATATGCATAAAAACATACTTCCTTCGGTGGTTCTTTATAGGATGGTTTTTCGTGTTCGATAAGATATGGTTGCTGGCTTGCGCAATTCTTACATACTAATATACCCTCATAATCCACTGGTACGAGCTCACCCCCGCAAGCCTGACACGCTTCATGATTTAGCTTATAATTATCTATGCTTAAAAATTTTTCATCTATTCCTTCCAAGTATTTTTGATTTTCATTCATGACATCTAGCGTCGGCGCCGCTATTTTCTTATTTTTATTGAAGAAAGAATGTAATATTTTCGTTTTACTATTTCCTTCTGATATCTCTCTTTTCTTTTCAAAATAATCAAAAATATAACGTGAGTTTTTAAGCAAATATTCTTTTTTTGCTTTTTTATGTTGTTTGATTTCTTTTGTTATAGTAGTCATAAGATCCTCTATATCGCGCCGGTCCTCGATTTTTATACAATTAGCGTTGAGTTTTCTCTGTAGTTCAATTCTTTGTTTTCGTAACTTGGGGATTCTTACTTGTTGTATCGTGTTAAACTGAGCCATTTTTTCGTGATGCTGGCTATCTATTGTCGCAGCCATCTTCTTATTCACTTTGAATTTTTTAGAAGCTTTTGGTTTAAAATGAGGCATAATACATATAATAACTACTTTTTTAATTATTAAATATATAAATAAATAAGTTTAATAATGTAGCCCCTTTTCTAAGTCAACATTAATGGCAACCATTGATGCCGCATCAGATTTAAAAGTTAGTATCATTCAACTGCAAAAAATGGCATTTTTATTTAATGCATTAGAAAATGGATGGACCATTAAGAAGAAGAAGGATTGTTATGTTTTTAACAAACCTCATAATGGTCAGAAAGAAGTTTATCTTGATTCATATTTGAAACGATTTATGGTAAGCAATCTTGATTTAAATAGTATAATTAATAATTAAGGTAAAATAACATTTCCATAATTTTTTTTTCTTTAGCAATATTATAACACTATGGGAGGAGGATTAATGCAATTAGTAGCTTACGGTGCTCAAGATGTTTATCTTACGGGCAACCCACAAATAACTTTCTGGAAAGTAACTTATCGCCGCCACACCAACTTTGCCATGGAGTCGATCGAGCAGACTTTCAATGGACAGGCCGACTTCGGTCGCCGTGTGCAATGCACCATTTCTCGCAATGGTGACCTTGCCTACCGCACCTACCTTCAGGTAGTGCTCCCGCAGATCAATGCATGCCCATCCAACCTTCAAGGATCGGCTCGCGACGCTCAGTGGGCTCGCTGGATTGACTACCCGGGTATTAACATGATTGACTACGTCGAGGTTGAGATCGGCGGGCAGCGCATTGACCGCCAGTACGGCGACTGGATGCACCTCTGGAACCAGCTCACCATGACCGCCGAGCAAGAGCGTGGTTACAAGAAAATGGTTGGGCAGACCACTGAACTTACCTACTTGACTGACCCATCGTTCTCAACTGTGAACACCCCGTGCGACACCGGCGCGCCGTGCAACGTGTGCACCCCGCGCTGCGCGCTCCCGGAGACCACCCTTTACGTGCCGCTCCAGTTCTGGTTCTGCCGCAACCCGGGTCTCGCACTTCCTTTGATTGCCCTTCAGTACCACGAGGTTAAGATTAACCTTGAATTGAACGGACTCGACTGCCTCTTGTGGGCTGTGGACAGCCTCCACGGCACCGGGACCGCCGGGACCAGCAACAAGACCGTGTTGGGTGCTTACACTAAGTCCCTTGTCGCTGCCTCGCTCTACGTCGACTACGTCTTCCTTGACACTGACGAGCGCCGCCGCATGGCTCAGAACCCGCACGAGTACCTCATCGAGCAGCTCCAGTTCACTGGCGCCGAATCTGTTGGGTCCTCGAGCAACAAAATCAAGCTCAACTTCAACCACCCGTGCAAAGAGCTTGTCTTCACTGTCCAGAAGGATTACTTCGTGGACTGCTGCAAGCAGTACGAGACTGGTGAGCAGCTGTACAAGGCGCTTGGTGTACAGCCATTCAACTACACTGATTGCATTGACGCGCTCCCCAATGCCTACCACGCCTTTAGTGGTGTCAACACCGCCGGGCGCGGCCAGTTCATTGTCAGCGGACTTTTCGTCGACCCAGGTGCGGAGGCAGAGAACGGCACTGCGTGGCCTACCGGCTCGTACGCCGATGGCTGGTACGGGACCAGCGGGGCCCCGCTCAGCAGCGTCGGGGATGAGTCGCTTGTTTCGGACTCGGGTGCCTTCGTGCTCGCCGAGACTGCGCTCTGCATGCACTGCTGGGGACAGAACCCAGTGGTCACTGCCAAGCTCCAGCTCAACGGACAGGACCGCTTCTCGGAGCGTGAGGGGACCTACTTCGATTTGGTGCAGCCGTTCCAGCACCACACGCGGTCGCCGGACACTGGTATCAACGTTTACTCGTTCGCTCTCCGCCCGGAGGAGCACCAGCCGAGCGGAACCTGCAACTTCTCGCGGATTGACAACGCCACACTTCAGCTTGTTCTTTCCAACGACACTGTCGGAGGAGATGACACCGCTAAGGTTCGCGTGTACGCCACCAATTACAATGTGCTCCGCGTGATGAGCGGGATGGGCGGGCTTGCCTACTCCAACTAAATATGTTTTATGGTTTATATTTTTTTAAAGTATGATGCAACATTTAATCTTCATACTTTATATATGACTGAAGGTAGTAATATGATATTGACATTTGTCTTGTTGACCCTTTTTGTTTATGTCCTCTTCTCACATAAAACACCCTCTAGCAACATTGTCGTTCTCCGTCCGCCCGGTACAGGATATCGTCCACGAGTAGGACCCGGTGCTGGGTGGCGCCCCGGCTTTAGACGTAGACGTCATCGACACCCCTGAGAAATAATTTCTAACTAACTTATATATTATGAATGCAATATTAGGCTTCGCACTCTTTTTTAGTATTATTGCTGCATTATTTGATACATATTACTATACAAAAAGAAAATGGCAGACACACCAAGCCGCTTCCACTGGTGGTGATATGCACATATTAGGGCAACGTATCTCTGTTCGCAAGCCACGCGAATTACTTGTTATGATACTTGTTGTTTTTATCATCCTTTCTATTTTTTTCTCTAGATAATTATTATATGAACATCAATCATATTGTCATTATCCTATTAGTGGTTATTTTATTATTTATGACTTTCTCGCCTAGACCCAAATACTATACCTTTCGCCGCAGCCCATACAGAGAATGCGAATACGGAGAGATGGGATGCGGACCCGATTCTTGGGCACCACGTCGCCCACGTCACCCTTCACAACATGGAGGTCACCCTTCACGACAAGGAGGTCACCCTTCACGACAAGGAGGGTCCAAATGGAATAAAGAAGTAAAGCACCGGACAAAACAACGACGAGGCGATGAGCGTCGCCAGCGGCACTCAAATAGTCGCCATAGGAAACACGAACCTTTAGTCGAAGGACTTGCTGCACCTGGATCCGGTGTTGCAGAAAGTAGCGATGCCTTTAATCCAAGCTGTCCACCTCCCTCGGTTCAACCACAAGCAACAACCCCGGGCGGAGCAGGGGAAGGACCACCATATCTCTCATACGATTGTTTAGATGATATGTGCACACAAGTACCGCGCGCAACAGGAACGTACTGGACTAAGGATTGTGACGGCAACTGCGCCCCACCGCCACCGGTATACTATCCAGGATATCCTGCCAATGACGGACCGGGCGGATACCCATCCCGCGGGGGAGGACCCGATCCAACGGCCGGACCACTATATTGCCCCACTTAAATTTATAGTATTAGCGCGTTAGTATTAGCTAATTTTCCGTTACATTCTTCAAGATGAAATAATATTAAAAATTGATTTAAAAAAAAAATAGTTAGTTATACCAAAGATGCAGATTTTCGTGAAGACACTTACAGGCAAGACAATTACTCTTGAGGTCGAGGCCTCAGACACCATTGAAAACGTTAAGACAAAGATTCAGGATAAGGAAGGAATTCCTCCTGATCAGCAACGTCTTATCTTTGCTGGCAAGCAACTTGAGGATGGACGCACACTAAGCGACTATAACATTCAGAAGGAGTCAACACTACATTTAGTGCTCCGGCTTCGGGGGGGTCTATGAAAAGATTAACTTCCAGAAACGTTCTAACACCCAACCTTCTTTTGGACCAACCTTATTATCAAGCATTTTAAGAATGTTAAAATAAAATTCTTTTGAACGACTCCTTATTTTATCCTTAGATACAATGAATTGCGCCCCCGCGCCAAATTTAAAATTCAGTGTTTCTTTCCTTTCATTAAACATTTTTTCATATACTTTTTTCAGAGGTAATGTTGGATCATATATACATCCTGATAATTTGCAATCAATAATTAATTCGCTAATGTATTCAAAATCTATATTTAGTTTTTTATTATTGATATATTTTTCAAGAGTTCGAAGTAGATTTGGTGAATGATCAAAAGGATTTCCTTGTAAAAAAATAGTATAATCATCTAAATTGTCATAATTATTGTAAATATATGTCAAATAGGTATGTCCTTCGCGACCCACATTTGGAAGATAAATTTCATTATTATATTCGGATGGTAATTGAGGACCTTTATTATAGATAATAACATTAGGAAGGGACTTTGTCCATTCAATATTTTCATTATATCGTGAAATAATAATTTTCATGATATAATTGTGTAGAAAAGGTTGTGTTACTTAACGCGGCGCCGCCGGCGGTACCTTTTTTTACGCGTTCCGCGCCTACGCCGCCGCTTGCGCCGTCTTATCTTTGCTGGCAAGCAACTTGAAGATGGACGCACACTAAGCGATTATAATATTCAGAAGGAGTCAACACTCCATTTGGTCCTTCGCCTTAGGGGGGATGTTATTTAAAATTGATTTAAAATGATGAGAAACTAGATATTGACAATGGACGACAATGGACGACAATCTACCACAACTCCCCGACGAATTAATAAGACACATAATTCAATATGCCCGACCTATATATCCGTATATGTGGGGATTAAATATCTTTAATGAGTGGAAGAAGAGTTTAGATGGGTGGGCGCCGCCGGGTGCCGGTTGTTCTTATTATATTGCGAGAATTAATATTCCCAATGCCTTCGTGGGGGATGTTAAATAATATTTTAAACCTAGTTTTATAAAATATTATCTATATTTCAACCTTTGCCGCCGGTACCTTTTTTTACGCGTTCCGCGCCTACGCCGCCGCTTGCGCCGTCTTGTTTTCAATGTTCGCCCCGTCATATAAGATTGCTTAGTCGCCTTTTGACATATCCCTATCGCACCCGATAATCTATACTTCTTCTTTAATCTATGTACACAGCGGTATACACGTGTGTTCTGTGGCATATACAATATTCTAATACTTTAATTATCTAGTAATATAGTAATGGCGACAAAAATTTTAGCAGATATTAATGAGATGGCATTTACATTAGCTTGTGGTAATCAGCCCATAGCAAAAGATGCCAAGGAAGTTTATTTTGTTGACGCAGAAGACAAATTACCTTTTGGGGCTAATAATTTTGGTCTCACTTGCAATTCCGTAAATGACGTTTTTTTAGCACCAGATAAAGACATGCTTGATAATGGTGAGCATCTTCGGTTATATTTAAACAGCGCAATCGTATTCGCGCGTCGTACGGCTAAAGTGGATGAATTTAAAATCGATATTAAAGTTCAACAAGCTATACAGGCCGCCGAGGCGTTAAAACAACAACTCGCTGTCCCGACCACCTTACACTTCCCACAAATATGGGGTGCACCTTTCGCGCCCACCGAACCATTATTTATACTCAAAGCAGGCTGGACGCCGAGGAAAGCATCTTTTGAGAATTTTTGCAAATTATGTAAAAAACCCGAGACACACAATAATAATCCCGCAGATACATTACTTCTTGTAGAAAATGCTGCCCACCAGAAATTTATTTTAGGTGTCAGTTTAAAAGCGACGTTTGGTAAGGCTGATATTACAATGTATAATGGCGGCGTTTGCGCATTTTATTTTATAGTTATTCATGGCGGAGATTTAGCTAATAAAAAGACGCATTGTCCATGTACTGGCAAGCGTTCCGGCAGTGCGCCATGTATGCAAGAGGGACTTATTAAACAACCCTATACTGACTGGGTCGATAACTTAGATATCTTTCAATTGCCTACCACCAAAAAACAAAAAAAGGCAGTATGGACGAAGCTTGTAACGAACGTAATAGAAAATGATATCAGCGACAACCGGCGAACGAAAGCACTAGCTCTCACGCAGCAAAAGTTAGACGCGCTAAGTGGCGTTCGCAACATCATCTGGGAAACAATGCTTAATACGTGGAGAGGAACCGCGTCGCCTAGCAGAAAAAGTTTTGAAACAACTTTGTCCAATGGTGTGGCAAGAAATATCATTGGTGGATTATTTCAATTTACACATACTAATATTGCAAAGGGTAAGCCAGATGTACCTTATGTTAAGTCAACTTCTTTTTTAAACTATATAGGTAAATTTGCAAAATTTAAAAGGGAAATGGAACGTGCGGGGTATGTAGATAATCCTATTGTATTAGCTACTTCCATTTCCGAAAAGTTTGAGACACCTGATTTAACTAAATATGTGCCAGATGGCAAAAGTATCGAAATATTAATTGTTAAAATAGCAGCTGTAAGCATTTTATTTTGCATAAAGGAAGGGGGTAAATTTATACAACATTTTACTATTCGGGCAAAACTAGAAAGTAAGCCCCCATCTGGCATTAAGATTGATATCAAACCAGTAGCACACACTGAGTATTCACCACAAAAAGGTGGCGGGCACATTAAAAATAGAATTAGCTGCTTAACTTTAGATATAGAACAAAAGGAAATATTAGAAAACATATGGGATATGACATATCCTGATTGTCCATGGAATGACGATTTGGACGAGGACCTTCCGAGCTTGGCAGAACAAGGCAACGCCAATGCACAAGAAGATGATTCATTTTATGCATCATGTCACGATGATGTTGTGCAGGCAGCCGGCGATGAGGGCGGTGGAGGTGGTGGCGATGAGGGCGGTGGAGGTGGGGGAGAAGTATCAGTTCAAAATTTCTTTGAAAAAATGCACCAGATAGTAGTGTTTTATAAAGAGTCCTTGGCATTGGATACCAAACAGACGCAGACAGACGCAGCTGCGCTGTCCCCGCGGGCGGGCAGGGCTTTGCGATACGGACGCAGGACTGCTTTAAAAGAAATGCACGCGAATCTGGATGCTATATTAAAAAAAATAAACGGCGCTATAAGAAGTGGGTGTGTGGCGGAGGAGGTTAAAGCAGCAAAAGCCGCGGAGAATGCAAGATTAGAGGGCGCAGAAGAGTGGGCGGCGTACGGGAACGACCCTAAGAAAGTCGCCAAGGTCAAGACCGCGGATGGGGGTTGTAGCATTCTGGGTGGGGGGCGCCGGCGGAGAAGGAGGCGAAAGAAAACCCGACATCGGCGGCGCCGTCGGACGCGTCATAAAAAAAGACGGCGAAGAAGCCGTAAAAAACGACATAAAAAACGTACTAGAAGGAGACACCGGCGACGCCATTAAATACCAAACAACCGGTTCATATTCTCCACCTCCGGTTTATGAACAGCAGGCATCAGAAGTTTATCAATCATCGTATCATCTCTCAATCGAATACTATAATCTTGAATAGCATTCGATCGACCAACACGACCAAACGCTTGAATAATCTTTTCCTGTGTGATATTTCCCAAATCTTTCCCCAAATAACCATGGCAAAATTGGTAGTTTGTTCCATAAATGAAATCAGATGATGCAATAATCAAATATAAGCGCTGCGTAGCTGCCAATTTCTTCATAATTTCACTATACATCACACAATCATGATCCTTAAACACACCAATACCCATTAATAATAAAATCTTCCAGATATCCTGAATTGGTAGCGATACAATCCTCTCCACGTCCTCTTCACAAATATCACTCGTAAAGGCTCGCGATTTTGCTGTATCATGCCCATGCTTATTCAAATGCAAGAAACTATTTGGAACATAATGTTTGTCTAACTGAATCGTCTTTATTTGCAAATATAATCCCTCCAGTTCCTTATTTTCTTCCTTTTTCTCTTTCCCTTTTCCTTCATTATCAGCCTCCTCTTGCTGTTGCAATGTTCGGATTTGTTTCTGCAATTTATCATTTATCTTCAGATTCTTAAGGATCTTTTCTAATTCTATCGCAGGAATATTTGCCGTCTGCAAACAAAATTTTCCAATCTTTTCCACATCATTTACTAAAAATATTGAAGGACCATCAGTCAGCGTATACGCGTCCTTCGTTGTAACATATATACTTGATTCTAACGCTTTCTTATTCTCACCCTGAAAATAATTATAAATATTCGCATAATGTTCCTCTACTTTCAAAAGCAACAGCAGATAGTATTCCTTCAAAGCAAAGACATTTATATCTAAGGGATTCTCAAAATACTTATCCATCAAAAATCTCGCTTTCACTAGTTTATGTTTATTCACATATAAGATAAATTTAACAATATGAGCTAAATTAAAGTGTCTGAGTATTGTTTTATATGCTTGGAGATGCCCAACACATGCTGTAATATCAGCGAAACTCTCATAATGTAAGTGAGGAAGTATATAATATCCTTTACTATTCATAATCGGAATTGTCTTCTTACAATCATAGCTGGAGATAGCATACAGACTAGAATTCATAAATCTCACCTTATGACTCTGAATACAAGGACGAATAGAGTTAGCAGATGGTAGGGTAGCAGATGACAATACAATATTGGGAATTTTATTTTGCATCCAGTTCCTTTTTAATAGTTCATGGTATTTATGTTCCTTGTAGTCAAGTGTAATAGTCGGTTCATCCCAATACCAGATAATATCCTTCGCCTCATTAAAGGCCAACATATAGTGCATAGCAGGCAGATATGATTGAACATCCGAAATAATGATTTGTACTTTATCACCTACCGAGTTATCAACACGAAATATCCCCCCCGTTCGCCGGTTTCTAACATAATCCTTCACTGCATAATAATGCAGCCGAATATCACTCGCATCACCACAACCAAAAGCAATCGCTATCGGTATATTCATAGAAACACACGATTTCGCCAATTGTAATCCGACATGCTTGGCAGCACACACAAATATTAACTTATGATTTTCAGAGAGACCAATAGGCGAAATAGTCTTGCCAGTTCCCGTAGGCGCCTGATACAACACTATTTTGGGATCAGGATCTTTGCAATGCGTAAAAAGTTGTTTCTGATGAGTATATAGCCTCATATCCGCCCATTTACTCAAGGTATCATTTCGCTCCATATATTTGGTAGCATTCCTGATAATATGTTTGCTCGTAATATCTTCTGCCAAGTGTGCAAGTACTAGATTAATAAACTCAACCACATATATATTGAGGTGATCAATACTATTCTTCATTAACTGGTGCAATGTATAATAATATAGAGGTTTACGTTTTTTACCCAATTTTTTTACTATACCAAGCAATATAAATTCATAGATCTTCTCTTTAATTGTTGCCAACTTTGTACTGCTATTTTCTATCCGAATTTTATCGGCTGTTTTCAGCTTTACCTTTGATAATTTCTTATCCAGAGATAATCTAGGAAAATTATATTTCTTAGTCAAGTTATCAATTAACGTTTTAAAATACAGAGTGTAGAAATATGCATGATAAAGTTTAAAGTTTTTAGTAATCTTCATAAACATAAGCAAACTTAATGCATCATTTCGCTTGATATTAACTTCATTATAACCATTTTTTACCAATTGAAGAATTTCCTTCTCCAATGCCGGCAGCGGAACTTCTATCGCTTCCCATTCTGCTTTGCTTAGTTTTTTCTGTGTTAGATCCATTTCTTACCTAATACAAGTATATAATAATTAAAATCAATTTTAAATAGGTATTATTATATATTTAAAGTCTTGTCTGATTATAGTAGAAATGGTAAAAATATTTAGCATTGAGGGTAATATTGGCTCAGGCAAGTCTACGTTGGTGAAAATACTACAAGAAAAGTGTCCACATTTTATTTATATGCTCGAGCCGGTAGATGAATGGGCAGAAATTAAAGATAGCACCGGAGAGAATATATTAACCAAATTTTATCGGGATCAAAAAAAATATTCATTTTCATTTCAAATGATGGCGTATATCTCTCGTTTAGCCAAACTAAAACGACTCGTTCAAAGACACCCAAATGCTACTATAATTACAGAGAGAAGTGTATTGACCGATAAGAATGTTTTTGCCAAAATGCTTTATGATGATAATAAGATTGAAGAAGTAAATTATCTAATATATTTAAAATGGTTTCATGAATTCATCGAGGATGTACCAATTACTGGTTACATTTATGTCAATGTTACTCCTGAAATAAGTTATAAACGTGTATTAAAGAGAAATCGACAAGGAGAAGACATACCTCTCTCCTATCTTATGACATGCAATACATATCATCTCAATTGGCTCAAAGGAGAGAAAAATGTATTAATGCTAGACGCAAAGCTTGATTTTGAGGAAGATTCTGTTGTTCAGATTAAAATGGTAAATAAAATTAAAGAGTTTGCGATAGAAGAGCCGAAGAATCTGCTATATACGTATCAACACGCTTCCCATTGTTAATATTAAAGATAATAGTATTAATATTAATAATGTCCGTTGCAGTTATCTTTACTGGTCAATATAGATGTTTTAATAAGACATCTAAAAATATAAAAGATTTCCTCCTCATGCCAAATAATGCAAAGGCATTTGTATATTGTGAAACTTCTCACTCACAACAAGATTTAAAACAAGATTTGGAGAGAAAATGGAGCGCGGAAACAATTGCAGCTTGCGCCGTATATAGAGACCGCCCCGCCGAATTTCATAATATTTATAAACACTTGGTAGGCACAAAGCCTGCTATTCAACCATGTAAATTTGCTCGAGTAGGGTTTGGACAATCGTATTTGTGGAATAGTGGCAGTATTCTTGAATATTATCAATATATGAAAGCATTTGATCTTCTCTCCGAATATGAAAAGAAAATAGGAGAGAAGTTTGATATTATCGTCCGAAGTAGACTCGACATTGTTTATGGGCAGCCGCTCAACCTATCGTCTTTTTTTAGTTGCGTAGATCCTCAAATCATGGAGAGAATAGCAGATCCTGTGAAGTATATAATGAATCTAGGTAATGAAACAATGTCCAAATATAACAGAGGTAATCCCGCGCATTATGGACATGTATGCGACCTATCAGGGATGAATTTTGATTGCCCGAGAGAAATACTAGACCATATCCAAGAGGCGTCATATATCTGGACGTTGGGGATGAATCAAGTATGGATAGGAAGGAGAGATACAATGGCAAAACTTCATAAGTTAATATATTCTTATGGAGATTATGATATAGGATTTAAGGATGGATTTAATTCTGAAACACAATTTACCCAATTCTGCAAAGCCCATAATATTAAACATTTTATGTATTCAAGTAGCATTGACGCCAAATATAGCCCATTTTGGGGTGACCAACAATATAATCGTTCTCTCCATCAATGTTTACAATCAGAGAATATGCCGAGAGAAGTGATTTATGCTATTCTGCGTTAGTTAAAAGATTAAAATTAGATATTTTGGGGGAAGCTTTAAATTTAAGAATATCTAATTCTCTGATCGTTGTGGGAAATGCCTCAAAACCATAAATATCTTGCAAACAAAGCCATTCAAATAATCCACCCGGATATATGAAAATTTTCATAAAACCCAATTTTATTAGCTGTTTGTATTTGTTAATTATTCTCTCATCATTTGTATTTCGCCCATAAATGATGACACGTAATTGTTTATTTTTTAAATTTTTATTAATTATATCTATCTCTTGCTCTATCGCAATCGTCCCTTGTATTAAACATGTTTGATTACTTTTGTCTAATGTATTAATTAATAAATAGGGTCTCTGTCCTTTTATAATCCATTGTATATCTTCAAAATTTACCTTATTGATAGTTGTTGTATTTCCCATTTTAAAAAGTTCTACTATAAAATCCATTATAATAAAAAATATTTAATTTAACATAATTAAACTAAGCCGCATATTGTCGTGTCCAAAATCGGGCTATCGTCTCAAACTCTTTTATGTCTTTTCGATAAACATCTGCAATAGCAATTACTAAAGGGTCGTCAGGATTTGGATCTGTCAATAATGAGCATATTGATAGCAGTACTTTACTGATTGTCAGTGCCGGTGACCATCTATCCTTGAGTATGTCTAGGCATATATTTCCTCTGGAGTCAATATTAGGGTGGTATATTCTTGTTCGAAATGTAATTTTTGGCGAACTGAATGGATAATCCTTAGGAAATATTATATCCAAGGAAAATATCCCGCCTTCATATGCCGATTCAGTAGGACCCATTAATGTCGCTTTCCATATAAACAGGTCATCTCCTGCAGGACCTGCGCTACAATTGGATGGAGGATCACTTTGGAACTCTTTTAATTCAATGCTAATTCTTTTTAGAGCCATTTATAATATAGTATAGTCTTTTTTCTAAATTTTTTCTAAGTAAATAATAAGATGCCTCATTCAAAAACTAAAAAAATACGTCGACGGGGGGCGCAAAAGGGAAAGCGAGGGAAAATCCGGGCGCGCATGTCAGCGCCTACTCGTCGAGGAACTATTCGGCGAACACCTCGTAAGTTGCAACAGCGTCGAGGACAATTACCTCCTCCACCATTACAAGTAGGTCCCTCGGTAGAAACTACGCGAAGATTTTTACAAATAGCAAATCATCACGCAATACATGGAAATTATGCAAAGAGTGCCGCGGCCTTTGCTATCGCAACTGCATCAGCAGGCGCTTTAGTCGCTCAGCACCCACACGCAGCCAGAGCTCCAATGGTTCCCCCAGAACACGATCATCTATCAGGACCAGGTGCAAATATATTTCCAGGATACTTTAAATGGCAGACACACCCGGTCCCACATCAACTACCAACGCTTTCAAGAAAGGAAAAGCGGAAAGAAAATCGCCGGCTTAGACAAGCGGGCAAAAAGAATACACAGCGCACTAGACGCCGACACAAGCGTGAACAAAAGGCGATTCGACACATTCTTGCCGCCAGCACCCATTCGAGAAATCCACGAATGGGAAAACTTAACTATCGACGCGGTAAGCGCGGCGGCAAAACTCGAAGAGCAGCTCGCATTAGTTAAACGTAACAACAATCTCTACCTGTTCTTTTTTAATACTCTTTGACGCAGAAATAGATAACTCTTCTCTCTTTTTCCGCGTTTTTTTATTACTCTTCTCTTTGCGTTTTGATGTACTATTACGCCTATTCATATCCTTTTCAATTGTCTCGAAATTATTCTCTAAATATGTTAATATTTCATTTTCCAATACCCACTTGAAAAAATTTAATTGCCCAATCGTCGTTTGAATATAATTATCATCATCATAAGGAATCGTAATCCTCTCCCAACGACAAAAGGGGTCAAAACGTTTCTTAGAATACGCCTTTAATTTTAATTTATAATCTACATACACCTTAAAACGTCGCGTTGAACATTTCTCCTTTATGTTATATACAATAAAATTTTTCTTTGCATAATTCGTAACAAACCAATCGATAAGACGCAATGACATCTGACCCTCACCATTAATTATAGGTAAAATTACATCTAAATAATTATTGTCTTTATAAAATTTTATTAGTTTTTGAAGAAGCAATGAATTCTGCGTTGTGTATGCACTTGTGCTTGACATATAGTTTATTTCCTTTAATGTTGTTTAAATGCTTATTTATTTAATTATTCTTGATTACTATCTTTTGGTCGTAGAAAATCATCTTGTACTTTGATATCTTCGACATAGTTATTTTTAACATGGAAGGGATTAATATTTCCTTTTGTCATAAGACGGCGAGCTGCTATTTTATTGTAACTTAGTTCGCGCTTATTTTTTTTAACAATTCGCTCTTCTAATGTTTCTTTTACTTCTTCTTCTTCTTCTTCCTGAATATCTTCTTTTACTATTTTTGGACTTTTAAGTAAAGATTCACCGGGTTTGCTCCATGTCCAATTAATAATATGATCTCCCATATTATCCTCATTGTTTTAATATTTGCATTATTAACTCATTGTTGTTTTATTATCCGCATTTGTTTAGAATATAAAAATTTCTTCTTATTTTGTGTTCTACGTTGAAGATTGCATTGCAAACAACTCATAACAACATTTTGTGTATTATGTCCCAAACTATTGTCTATTCTATCCAATGTCCACTGATATGGTTCTCTCAAATATTTATAGAATATTTGTACTTGATGTCGGCAATAATGACACTTCATCCGGGAGGAGACGAGTAATTCTGTCAGTTGCTCATAAGTGATAAAGCTTGTAGCATCATATTTATTTTTCTTTTTATCTTGTGCTTGATAACTTGTCAATTTTCGCCTTATTCCTTGTTGCAACTCTTTCTTCCCCTCAAACGCAATATCCATGAAAATTTTATTTACTAATATGTCCGGGGATATTTTTGAAAGGGCAGCAAAATCTGCATTATATCCCTTTCTTTCTTGTATAGGAGCACTCCGAATATTAATTATTTTATTATTCATATAAAATAATTATATTTAATGACAATTGTATTAACGCCGCTTTTTCTTTTTAGAAATAGGCTCAAATTCTACACGGATTGTTTCAAGTTTCAAGGGCTTCAATATCCAGCTAGCGAGCTTTTCAATGTTTCTAATTTGATGTTCGAGAATAAACTTCTCCAAGTATATGAAGCCGACAGCTAGCGCACCGCCGACTGTAATTGCAGCGGCTGTTGCCTTTCTATGAGGATCACCATGCAGTTTGGACCCATCATCCACATGCTCGGCAAAATAATTAAAGGTCTTCTCCATCCAGCTTCTAATAATCGTATTAGGCACAAGGTAAGTAACTAAGAGCATTACCATAGCCACCGACCAGCCATGTGGGATACTCTTAGTTCTGTAGACGCGATGCGCCACCACAAGGGTAACACCAAGCAATGCGAAATAATTAACCATCAATTGCGAATAATAAGCAATCGGACCTTGATCAGTCATACGATATAAATAGGAGAACATACCTGTCCCTAATATACCACCTCTGAAAGCCAGTACTGTCGCCATAAGATCAAGATTTGTTACCCAGACCTCAATCAATTCAATCCACCCCCGCTGGGCAAACCACCATGGTAAAATAATAGCAAATACCAAGAGAAACATAACTGTGCCAAAAATATATTTGGCTCCATTCAAAAGCATAGGTGCTGAAATTGATTCAGCGTCATCCATTGTAGCTTCCAAAGGAAAATCACAATGGTCCCAACGCTTTCCAGAACCCGAATCATCATAATAACCACAATTTTTTTCATCAACCTCACACCATAATGTTTTGTCCAGATCATCACACTCTTTGGCAAGAGCGGATTTGCTCTGCTCAACCGGACATTTGGGATCCGTATTGGATCCAAAAACACAGCCTTTATAACTTTTACCTTTTACTTTATATTCTCCCTTACAGGTACAATTATGAATAGTCTTAATTTTTTCCATTATATAAATATAAAATATAATTAATATAAAATTAAGACAATATATTATATAATGTCCAGTAAAGTGTCTGAAGAATGCGTGGAACTTAAAAATATCAAATATCAAACAATGCTTCTAAATAAAAATTCATCGAATAAACCAACAGCCCAAGATAATATTACTGATGTTTCTGAATTCTTAAAAAGGGAGCAAGGGCGTGATAAACATCTACCTTGGACTAAATTAGAAAAAGCTACTAAACTCAAAAAATTATCCGCATTCTCGACAACATTTCCCGCTAAATATAACCCCACACTTAAAGAATATTTATTCCAATGTCTTGAGAGAAAGAAATTACAACGTAAAAAGGATGTCGTTTATAGTATCAGCGAAGGTAAAATTAAATCTATTAATGGGCTTACATTAAACAAAGCAAAAGGACGATACACACTTAAACGCGCTGGTAAGGGTTCGACGCTAAAATGTCTTGCTCCAAAGCGTCAGCGCAAACAACGAAAAGCTAAAACAGCAAAAGCAGATAAGAAGTGACCGCCAGAAAAAAATAAAGATAACCGAATTTAAATTGATAAAGGTTTTAAAGAATAAGTTTATATATTTCACATGAATGAGTCGTTAAAAAGAGTGACTGATACATCTGAGGCAATATTGCATGCTATAGATGCATATTTGGAAGCAAATATACATATATATATATTTCCTAATTTTCTGGACAGAATATTCAATAATGTTGCAGATTTAATGACGACCACACTCGCGGAGACTCCTGATTTTGATGAAACGGCATTAATATCTTCGGTATTAGAAAATATTCAGTATTACCTTTCAACAATAGGTATACCGCGATCATATAAGATGTCAATCATTTTAGGTTCAGTAGATGAAGATGCTATTACAACCCAATTAGATAAGTTGCGAAACATCGCACAACCCGCCCAGAAATCACTTGAATGGTACCAGCTCCGTCATACGATGCTAACTGCTAGTTCAATTTGGCAGGCAATTGGAACGCAATCGGCGCAAAATCGTCTTATATATAAAAAATGTGCTCCACTTAATATTGGCAAATGCTCCAACGTTAATATTTCTTCACCAATGCATTGGGGGCAAAAATATGAACCTATTTCACAGCAGTTTTATGAACATATGTACTCTACAGAACTAGAAGAATTCGGTTGTATACAACATCAAACATACTCAGAGTTGGGGGCGTCACCAGACGGAATTAATAATAAAAAGGGTAATCCACGTTATGGTCGACTTGTTGAAATAAAAAATATTGTAAATCGTGAAATTACAGGTATTCCTAAAAAGGAATATTGGGTACAAATGCAAATGCAAATGGAAGTAATGGATTTTGATGAATGCGATTTTCTCGAAACACGTTTTAAGGAGTACGATTCTGAGGAAGAATTTTTGAAGGAAGGCGGATTCGATAATTGTGAAAAGTTTAAAGGAGTTATTATACAATTTAGTGCACAAGGCGGTCCTGTCTATAAGTATTCTCCTTTCTTGGCAAATAAAGAAGTTATTGATAAATGGATTTTAAAGTCTTTAGACGAGAATGAGACAATGACATGGATTAAAAATATTTATTGGTCACTTGAAGAATATTCATGCGTGCTTGTAACTCGGAATAGAAAATGGTTTGCAACTGCACTACCTCAATTTAAGAAAATTTGGAAAACAATTTTATATGAGCGAATCAACGGATTTACTCATAGAAAAGCAAAGAGCAGACAAAAACCAAAAAAATCAGAAAATATTATTCTAAAAATTCGTACCGAATCTTTTGAACAAGCAGATATCAGTCCTCAGGCGGCCTGCCCGCCATAGATACATAGTAGTTTACTCGTGTTCCTTTCTTGGGAGATATGGCAGGCGCCGGCGACATTTGGGGTTTTTTTATATTTATTTTTGAGTAGAGTCCGCCGCACATTTCAGGCAGCAATGTAGTACCATTGCACGGGCTGCTCCAATATTCTTTATTATTCGTGACTTGTGCATAGGAAGACATAGGTGTTTGGGGATATAATTTCCATTCAGTCGAATATCGCTCATTTGATAATCCCGGTGCACAATGACCTTTTGGCATCATTGGGCGATCGCCAAAAGGAGGAGATAATGCTGCCTCAGAAACCGCTTCTGGGAATAAAGCACCCGAAATAAATGTTTCTTTTGTTGTATACAATGACCCTAATATGCCTAAAATAAGAATTAGTACTACCACACTACCACTACACTCTTTGATACTTTTAATAGAAAATAAATTCATTATATAATCGAAATATATTATTTTTTATCATAATATATTTAAAATAATATATTTAAAATTATCTGGATATATAAGACTAATGGATCTCGAGATGTCAGTCATTAAACGCAATGGTCAAAAGGAAATTATTTCTTTTGATAAAATCTTAAAGCGTGTTAAAAATCTTGGTCGCGTCGACTCCAGGTGGACCTTCTCCGCCGTGCTCCGCGTTAACTATACAACTTTGGCAATGAAAATTATAGATCGTTTATATCATGAGATTAAAACAACTGAGATCGATGAATTGACAGCTCAACAATGCGCCTCTTTGGCAACTGAACATCCAGATTATGATATTTTAGCAAGTAGGGTGCTAATTTCAAATCATCAGAAAAGTACTCCAACCACATTTACACAGATTGTCTCCAACCTTTATAATTATAGAGATATACATGATAAGCATACTCCACTTATTAGCAAACAAATGTACGAAATTGTTTGTAATAAAAGCGAGGAAATAGAAAGTTTTTTCGTCTATGATCGGGATTTTCTAATTGATTATTTCGGATTTAAAACCCTTGAGCGCGCTTATTTGATGAAAATTAATGGAGTCATCGTAGAACGCCCACAACATATGTGGATGAGAGTTGCAATAGGCATTCATGGAGGCAATCTAGAAAAAGTAAAGATAACTTACGATCTAATGTCTAATAAATTTTTTACCCACGCCACACCCACACTCTTTAATGCAGGCACACCTCGCCCCCAATGTAGTTCTTGTTATCTTATAGCAATGTCAGATGATAGCATTGAGGGGATTTATGGTACATTGACGGATTGCGCCAAGATATCGAAGTGGGCAGGAGGAATCGGTATGCATATTCATAATATTCGCGGGCGCGGAAGTCATATTCGCGGAACAAACGGAAATAGCAATGGTATTGTGCCTATGTTGCGGGTATATAATAATACCGCGCGTTATGTAGATCAGGGCGGCGGACGGCGGAGCGGCAGTTTCGCAATTTATTTAGAACCATGGCATACTGACATTGAAGATTTTTTAGAGATGAAAAAAAATCACGGCGATGAAGAAGCACGAGCACGCGATTTATTTTATGCCCTTTGGATACCCGACCTATTTATGAAGAGAGTGGAAACTGATACTGAATGGACGCTTATGTGCCCAGATCACTGCCCCGGACTTGCAGATTGTTATGGCGATGATTTTGAACAACTATACAAAAAATATGAATCCGAAGGAAAAGGAACCAAGAAAATTAGCGCGCGAACACTCTGGTTCAAGATTCTTGATAGTCAAATAGAAACAGGTACACCCTATATGTTGTATAAGGATGCGTGTAATAAAAAATCTAATCAGAAAAATTTGGGAACCATTAAGAGCTCAAATTTATGTACAGAAATCATAGAATATTCAAATAAAGATGAAACAGCAGTATGTAATTTGGCCAGTTTAGGGCTCCCCATGTTTGTTAGGGACAACAAGACCTTTGATTATGAAAAATTGCATGAAGTTACAAAAATAGTAACTGAAAATTTAAATAAGGTAATAGATATAAACTTTTACCCTACTTCGAAAACGCGCCGTAGTAATTATTTACATCGCCCTATCGGAATTGGTGTGCAAGGATTAGCAGATGTGTTTGCTAAAATGGATATCGCATTTCATTCGGATGATGCAAAACAAATCAATATTAAAATTTTTGAAACATTATATCATGCTGCAGTTGAAAAGAGTTGCGAGCTTTCAGCAGAGCGCAGTGAAGCTATAAAACGACTTGTATCTACATATAATAAATTGTGGCGATTTTTAGACAATAACCCATCATGTAGACATTATGTTATTGAGGAGGGACTGAGAGATGTTGATGGCTATGATATTATGATGGATGATTTGGAAAAAGTTAAACCCGTCCTGAATGAAATTCTGCAGTGTAGAGATCACATCCATACCTTTCCTAATTGTGCAGGAACCTATAGTAGTTTTGTAGGCTCCCCGGCAAGCCACGGCTTTTTGCAATTTGACTTATGGAATGTTCAACCAAATAGTCGCTATGATTGGGATGCTTTAAAAAGAAGGATTAAGCAGCATGGAATGCGAAATTCTTTATTAATGGCGCCAATGCCCACTGCTTCTACCAGTCAAATTCTTGGCAATAATGAATGTTTTGAACCATTTACTAGTAATATATATACGCGGCGCACATTAGCTGGCGAATTTATACGGATAAATAAATACCTTATCGCAGAATTGGCAACTCTTGGATTGTGGAATGAAGATATTAAGAATAGTATTATCGAACACAAGGGTAGCATTCAACAGCTCGATATTATCCCCGAAAAGATTCGTCATAAATTCAAGATTGTATGGGAAATACCTATGAAATTTATTATTGAAATGTCACGTGATCGTGGAGCTTTCATTTGTCAAAGTCAAAGTCTTAATCTATGGATGAAAGATCCTAATTATAAAAGCCTTACCGCGATGCATTTTTTCTCATGGAAACAAGGATTGAAAACAGGTTTGTATTATCTGAGATCACGCGCAAAAGCATCGCCTCAACAATTTACTATTGCACCCAAGAAAAATAATGTCGAAGAAAATAATGAACCGCCGCAATGCGATATGTGTTCTGGCTAACAAATTAATTTAGAGTAAGATTATAAATGACATCCATAATCAAAACACAGAATAGTAGCATTGTTATCGCCTGTTGTGCTCAAAATGTGAATAAGTATTTGAAATACGTATTCAATAATATATATAAGATAACCCCTCTATTTTGCAAATATAAAATAATTATATTTGAAAATGGGTCAACTGATACGACCCCTCATACATTGAAAAAATATGCAGAAAGAGACTCGCATATTATATTAGTATCACAGAAGAATATACCTATTCGCAAAGAACTCCACCCTCAACGAGTTGCCTATTGCCGTAATCGTCTTTTATCTAATATTGCAAAATATTGCCTCGATTATGATTATTTGGTTATGATGGATATGGATGATGTTTGTGCGACCCCTATTAATATTGGCAATTTTTTGAGCATTTTTAATAATCCAATATGGGATGCAGTAAGTTTCAACCGCCCGGTATATTATGATATTTGGGCACTGCGCTTCGACGCCTTCACGCGAAATTGTTGGAATTTAAAAACATATAAAAAATGTGCGCAATATATCAAGCAAACACAACAACATATTATGAATAAATTAAAACATGTTGATATGTTCCCTGTAGAATCCGCATTCGGAGGTTTTGCTATTTATAAGATAGATAAAATCAGAAATTGCGTATACGATGGTATTAATAGAGAGAAATTCCGCGGATTGCGGTTTTTGGAAGATTGTGAACATGTCGCATTTCACAAACAAATGAGAGAAAAACACAATGCAGAAATTTATATTTGCTCTAAAAAACTTTTTGACTATCCCATATGAATAACATTTACATGTTATTTTAATATATTTCCACTAATATCTTGATGCATCAATGCCATAAAATAATCCCGGAATACCGGATTCAAAGTATAAATATCTTCATTCATTATCATCTTATAGAAACACCGAAAGCAAACAAGAACATCTATAAGTGAATTATGCAGATTCTTGGGTTTCTCGGCAAATAGCGTATCATATAGTTCAATCAGTTTGGGAGACTTGGCTTGCGTCTTCCCATTCCATCTATTAATACGCGTCAACTTACAGATAGGAGTACCATATTCCATCGTACAAAACTCTATATTACGTTTATTCGCAAATATATTTGGACAATTATTTCTATGCAATTCAACGCGAACGATCGTCTTATCAAAATTTAAATTATGAGCTACTATAAAAGCCGCAGACCTAAAATCACTTATAAAGTCCTCAAGTACATATTTGATATCTATACCATCTTTACGCATTCTCTCAGTTGTAATTCCATGAATCTTTGTTGATTGCTCAGGAATCGACATTCCTTCAGGCAAACTAACAATATAATCTTTGACACTAACTATTGTTGCCGTCTCTATGTCACAGATTAACCAACTCATCTGCACAATATACGGCCAATTAGCATCGTCTGAAATCTTCGCTGCTCGTTTAATAGGCAACCCCGTTGTCTCCGTATCCAAAATAATTGCTTTCATATATTTTAGTATACAAAAGCATACTAAGATATTAATCAATTTATATTAAATCTATTACGTTACCACTACCGGTCCACCACCGCCACCACCACCACAATCTTCCGGAGTGTCTTCAAGATATTCTACAAAACCCTCGTGATCACCCGCTAATGTATAAAGAGCAGCAGCACCCCACGCAGCATTTATAACAGTAAAAACAAACTGGACCCAATTCCAAACACCCAGAGGAGTGGAATTCAAGAGGTCACCGCCTCCAAAATATGCAAAGGCTAGCAGTGTAGCAAAGGTATCAAAGTTCATAGTATAGAAAATCGTCTTCTTGAGACTAACGTTGTTAGCAACAGAATAACCCATCGCTCCCAAATTAGTACAACACACCAATTGTGAAACCATCGAAAAATCACGCAAGGGACCCACCTGGTCGTCCGTCAAGAGAACCACGAAACCCGTCGTAAAAAAGGAAAACCACATAGTCAACATACCCGTCATACCAAGCTTGTCAACAATCAAAAAAATATGCTGGAACTTGTTCATTATGATATCATATCAAGCTGTCTATCTAAGTTACTTAGTTATAATTTAACTGATTCGACCTGAAGAACAAAATTAGGTAAAGTTAATGATATTTTTGTAGCATCATGCTGGGGATTTATACTAAAATTTAATATATTATTAGAATTAATACGTCCATTCAATTTCATATATTTTCCTCCCAAATACTTTTGCATTTCATCGCCTCTTATCAAGAAGTATTCTATTGTCTTTATTAGGCTGTCATCTCCACAATTTAGTGTTTTTTGCATTGCTTTACTTGTAACATCTGGTGTGACTCCGAGTAGTATGAATGTATGTGACCCTTCAATCTTGCTGTTATAATCAAACCATATTGATGAGAGATGTTGTCCTATAATATGTGTTTTATTGGCTGTCTGCCGTGATAGATGAAACTTATGAGGTGAGAAACTCCAGCTATTTTTCCAATATCCCAATAGGTACGTTAAGTCATTGATAGTTTTAGTATTCATGTTATATATCATATTATTGATATTAACTATATCAATTTTTTTCATAAATATGATAAATTACATCATCGCCATCAATAACTGCAAAATTCTTAACAAAATATAATTTAATATTCTTAATTGTGCTTATTTTGGCTAGTGCTTTTTTTCCAGTGTCTGTAACACAACTCCTGAATGCATGTATCGTTTTAAGATGTGTATTATAAGTTATTGCATTAGATAGTTGTTTTGCTTGTACATCGTCAATATTTAAATCGGAGAGATTTAAATATGTTAAGAATTGGCAATTGTTTTTTATTCGATGGATTATATCTATAAATGTCATATGTCCTATGGATAGTTTTTACAAATTCCGAATGAACGCCGATGCCATTGTGTAATTCCATGATTTTTAATACCTTCCATATGTTTTTTTGTTCCATATCCTTTATTATTGCGCAAATTATAGAAGTCTTCCAAATTACCATACTCATCGCAAAGTTTATATATATATTTGTCTCTCGAAACTTTGGCAAGTATAGAGGCAGCTGCAATAGAAGTAAAGAGATTATCACCGCCTTCAATACAAGTATGAGGGATTACTCTATTATCCAATATGTATGGTTTAAAATAGTTACCATCAACCAGAATATGTTGCGGTCTTACTAGAAGTTTATTTAAAGCCGTTTTCATTCCTAGCTGGGTAGCTTGAAAAATATTTATTTTATCAACAATGGTTTCATCAATAGTTACGATGGAATAGTCAATAGCATATTCTTTTATAAGATCAAAGGCGATTTGTCTTTTTCTCTCGGATATCTTTTTACTATCTCGCATTAATTCATGAGGAAATGAAACATCGAAAGGGAGGATTACGGCGGCGACGTAGAGAGAACCAAAAAGTGGTCCCCGTCCCGCCTCATCGATGCCAGCTTCCAACATATTTTCGATATAATAAGGTGCGAGTGTCATAAATAAGGTATCAAATCTTTATTTAAATCATGATTAAATAATTACTAGGAGGGCGGCACGTTATCTGTACTAACACCTATTTTAACATTCTGAAATTGTAATAGTTTTCGCTGAAGGCGTAATGGTCCATGAAGGTGAGAGAAAGCTTTGCGCTGCTCTTTCATGCGCGTCGTTGCGTTTGCTACTTCAATTAAAACATTATTTTTCTTCACTACTCTTCTCTCTTCGCAATACGTTCCCCATGCAGAAAAGTATTTCAACAATAACATTTTTTCGTAAAGATTTATTTTTTTTAGATAAAATATTTTAGGCGAATTATCTTTGTATGGATGAATCGTTTGCACCCCATTCACAAGATCTGGTTTATGGAAGGAGAGATGGCTGAATTTGGTATTAAAAAGATTAGCGATTGATTGGGGGATAGTTGGGGATTGTTCCAACATTTTATCAAATTCTAGTCGCTTCATATTAATAAAATCGGCGGGGTTACTGCGATGTGATTGTGCCATACTTAGTTCACAGCTTATCTCTCGAAAAAAAGAGAGATAACGTAAGCTAGAAATTTTATGTTTTTCGCTTTCTTCTTTAAAAGTAAACATTTCTTGAAAATTTGTCAATAGTCCTGCTGCAATTCCTGAAATTCCGATTAACCCTTTAATTGTAGGCGCAATAACTGGATTGGCCAATAGGGTTGTCGCTCCGGCAATATAGCCAAAAATAGATGCTGGGATAGAGATGTAGAGATTACGATGTCGAAAATAATTAACACATCGAGTATGTAGCCACGCATATCCGGAGGCTTTCTCTGCCCATTGAACTAATAATTGTTCTTGTTGTTTTGTCCACTTGATGCTTTTATCCATAAATACTTGAAAGTTTTTTTTTCACATATAGAATATATATACAATGAAACTTAATTTATTTTTGGTTATATTAGCCGTCCTACTTCTTTCTAATTTAGGACTAAATGTTAAAGAATATTTTGAAGAAAGAGAGGGTGGGAAGCGTCATTTTGATAATTTTGCTGAGTATGATACTGCTAAAGATCGAGATGCAGAAGGTGAATATGGAAAATACGGCGCTTACGGCGAGAAACCGCTTCATGTAACAGAATACGAGAGAGGGGGGGTAAAACATAACAAGCGCCTTCAAGACGATGAGTATATTTTAAAGTCAAAGATTGTTCCAACGCGTCTCCCTTGCGACAAGAAATGTCCAACGTGTCCGCCACCAACGCGTTGCCCTGAACCTGTTAAATGCCCCGACCCTAAAGCTTGCAGCCCATGCCCCGCGTGTGCTCGTTGCCCTGAACCCGCTTTTAGATGCGAAAAAGTACCTAACTATCATTCAACGAATACTTCATTTTTACCGGACCCCTATTTTTACGGACAACGGGATGCAAAAGCGCCAAGACCCTATCTTAACGACTTCTCTCAATTTGGTGATTAAATTGTATAATACAAATATATTGACATTATACAATTATACTCTTTTCTTGATACATTTCTTATCCATCTGGAATGTTTTACATTTCTTTTCTACAGGAACAATTTGAATAATGCACTTGGATTTTTTGCCATTTAAAGGTACAACGCACCCCTTTTCCTTTTTACGTGTTTTCTTATAAGACTTTTTACATAAACACTTTTTTCTTGTTTTTTGCGAATTTTGTGTACAGCGTGAGCGAAAATGCTCGTATCGATCCCGCACCTGTTCATATGTTAAATCTGATTTTTTATGAAGCATTTTGTTAACAACTTCATGAAAACCATATAACCATCGTGAAAATGTTTCTCGACTCTTCATATCCCTCATTGTAAGTGGGTGCTTCTTGAGATTTTTAGTGAGATTTTTTCGGCAATGCCCACACGGCAGTATATGCTTAAGACTCAGGATAAAATCGTGATATTTTTTTTTTTGCTTTGAGCTAGGATGCACTGGATAATTAAATGAAATGGTATGTAGGAAACACCACGCCCAGGGACCCCATATCCTTGTTACCATACCATCGCTGCTCTTATAATCCTTCTTTGTATAGGGGCGTCGTCGGCGCATGTTTCTCTTTCGTGTTTTTGCCATTACTATAATTTTAGAAAAAAAATTAAACAAATAAAGTTTGTCCACTTATATATTTGACTAATCTTTCATTAAACGCAGATTCAACAATAACAATGTTATATTGTGCAAACCATAAATGGAGGTAAAGTTCTTTATCATTTGTAAACTTGGGTTCATCTATATTGACTATATGCCCTTTGTGATCTCGAATGAACATAACTACATTTTATATAATAATATATCTTTAGGTATTATTCGTAAAAATTTTTGTTTCTTATGTCTCATACTATATTATATGTTTGAGAATCTTAAAGATAATGTGACCAATCTTGTCTACAATAAGAAATTTTTAATTATTCTTGTTGTAGCAGCTCTATTTACGGGAGTCGCTTTTTATTACTACAATAGTTATGTTGCCCCGCGCATGGATCCAAAATTTGCTACCAATAAGGAGTTTATTAAAGAACCGGATGTCGATTCAGTGGAGGTATATTATTTCTATACTAAATGGTGTCCTTACTGCAAGAAGGCGCGACCAGCATGGGATAGTATAAAAAAAACGCATAAGAATGTGAATGGCAAAGCGGTCTATTTTAAGGAGGTTGATTGTGAGAAAGATGAGAAGACAGCAGATGAATATGGTATTGAAGGATACCCGACTATAAAGTTAGTTAAAGGTAATGAGGTAATTGATTTTGATGCCAAGCCTACAAAAGAGTCACTTAAGCAGTTTTTGAAGAGCACAGTTTAGACTCCTTAAAGAATATTACCTTCTGATAAACTTAGTCCGGCATATACAAGTAACATCTGACATATAGCAGCACCTCGTGCAAAATTGCTAACTGGAACTATATCGCCATAGCCGACAGTAGATTGTGTTACCATACTATAGTAGAAAAAATCATAGAAAAGATGACCACTCGGTTGACGTTTAACACCTTTAAAATGAGTGCCGGGAGATTTAATCTCAATTATCCAATATAAAATGCCAAAAACTATCACCGCACTCAATTGAGATACTAAAAAATATATAGCGCTGCGCCCTTTTCCAAATATACCTTTTAAAGCCAACATTATATATTAGAATACTATTATTTCTGATAGAATAAAAAGGTTTGTGCGGCTTTCTCTCCATCTTCCAAATATTTTGCGCGTAGACTGCTATCCTGTAATATTTTTTGACATTCTGTCAGATTTATGGTATCACAAGGAATAATTAATTGATTTTTAAGATTTATTTCATGCTCTTTTTGTTGTTTGCTGAATAATTTTCTAAATAGATGCAATAAGTAGTCTAGAAATCCGTCTTCCTTTCCTAAGATTTTGCTTGATTTAAGAGTATTATATTTCACACCTAAAATTTCTTCTGCTTGTGCGCCATTCTTTAAACATAGATCAATGGGATAGTTATTGATAAGTCCTCCATCGAGGAAATAGGAAGTACCATACCAGCTTGGTTGAAAGAGGATGGGGATTGTTGAGCTTTGGTACACTGCCTGTATAAATTTTAAATCTGGGTGTGTTTTGTGAGAGATATCTACAATAGTGAAATCATTTAATTTAGTGGTAATTACATGGAGTTCAATCTTAGAGTATTCGTATAATTCCTTCATAGAAATATCATTATTTAGATCTTTTGATTGTAAGAGATTATTAAATGTTTTATAAAAGAATGAACTATCGAAAATACCTTTATTTGCAGCCATGGTAAATAATTGATCGGGGGAAAATTTTAATATTTTGTACCAAGGACGATCTCTAATGTATTCAAGAAGAACTTTCCATTCGAGTTTAAGACATAATAATCCTCCTATAACGGCACCAATAGAGGAGCCATAAATAGTCTGTATTTGATTAATATCATAAAAATCTTCTTTTTGCAACATAGAGAGGGCACCCAATGTTGATATACCTAAGTAGGCGCCCCCTTCAAGAACAATATGTTTGATTGGCATACTTAATAGAATCAGTTTATATTAAATTCTTTTTATCTATAAACTAATTAATGAACAGACTCATAGACAATATTAATTTGGATGATCTATATAGACGTACACGTGAAATAAAAGAGAATCGTATTAAAATTTATCAAAATATTTTGCAAAGAACCCACAAAAAGATAAAATATACTTCACGCCAAAAATTTAATGATCACTTCTGCTTTTATATAGTACCCGAATTTTTAGTAGGCATCCCTACTTACAACATCGCAACATGTATATCTTATCTTGTTGAACAACTCACGACCAATGGATTCATTGTTAAATATACTCATCCTAATCTCCTCTTTATTTCTTGGAAGCATTATATTCCCGCTTACGAAAGGATTGAGATTAAGAAAAAGTTCGGGATACGAATAGATGGGTTCGGGAATGTTCTCAAAGAAAAAAAACAAGAGGCAGCCGAACAACTATTACTAAAAGGAAAAGTAAAGACGTCCACCAATAATGCAATGATCAAGAAAGACTACAAGCCAATTGATACCTACAAGCCCACTGGTAATCTTATATATGGTCGTGAATTAATAAAGAAAATTTCTACTAAGTCGACATAAACCACTGAGAGCATATGCTCTCAATAACTTTGAAATTTTGAATAATATTTTAAACGTCAAACGCTTTTAAAATATTTTACAAGTGGCACCGTTGCACTTTTTTCCAAAAAAGTCTGCGTGAGAGCATATGCTCACAAAAATGTTACTCAAAATTTGTACACCACGTGATTGAAAATGCTCTTATTTCAATTTACAAGTGGCACCGTTGCACTTTTTTCCAAAAAAGTCCAAAAAATACTTTTCTTTTTTACTTATTTATTTTTTTGCCACCATATGGTTTCAAGAATTTGTGGTGACTATCAAGAATATGCTTCCATATTTCAAAGGGCGAGGTGAGAAAAAACAATCTCTGAGACTGAGCCTCTACATCCGACTTTGCGATTTTTTTTCTAATTTTAAAGGATAAATGATAAGAAACCAATTTACAAGTGTCACCGTTGCACTAATTCCGGCCAACCCGATGGGGGGGTAGGCGTTTTTGGACATTTTTAAAATGTCCAAAATCGTCTTTTAACCTTATGGGTTATTCAAAAAAATGAAATTTAGGACTTTTTTCCTTCAACACGTAGGAAACAATTAGGAAAATTTCTGGCGCCGCGCCCTTCAGTTCATTTTTTTATGTTAAGGAAAAAAGAAATTTAGGGACAAATTTATTATCCATTTATAGGATATGTCGGATAATGACAAGGATAACGAAAAATCCCCAAAAATATATAAATGCAAATATAATTGCAAAAAATGTGACTATCATAGTAACAATAAAAAGGATTTTAATAAACATTTAGCCACTGCAAAACATAAGAGGGGACAAATGGATAACGAAAAAATCCCTAAAAATCCCCTACCCCATTACTCATGTGCGGAATGTGGGAAGAAATATATGTGGAGTAGTGGCCTATCTAAGCACAAGAAAAAGTGTGGGAAGATGAAGGATGAGGAGGACGTTGCGGCGTTTGATTTGGCGGTGGCGAGAGAGGTCTCAGCGAAGCTTGCATTTTTGGAGGCGCGGGTAAAAGAATTAGAAAAAGGTTCACACCAGAATGTTGATAGTTCAGGTTCTGGAATAGTATTAGAGGTACGTGATTTGTTTCGTAATCAGAATTTGGCGATGAAGGAGTTGGTTAAGAATCAGAAAGATGTAAATGAGAATTTGCATAATACCTTAAAGGAAATTATTCCAACGATAGGAAATAATAACAATAATAGTATATCAATCAATGTATTTTTGAATCAGCATTGTAAAGATGCAATGAGTTTGACGGATTTTGTTGATAAAATAAAGATAAGTATTGAAGACCTACTCTATACGAAAGAGAAGGGGTATGTAGAGGGAATAAGTAATATATTTAGAAAAAATTTAACTGACATGAAGCCAACAGAGCGGCCTTTTCATTGTAGTGATACAAAGCGTTTACAATTTTATGTGAAGGAGGAGGATAAATGGGCTAAGGATACTAAACATACGAAGATGGACCGGACGATTCACGATATTTCGATTAAGCAGATAAAGCATCTAAAGGAGTGGGAGAATACGCATCCAGGTTATTTGGATAATGAGGAATTGCGTGGTGAATGGCATGGGTTAGTGGAAGCGATGTGTAGATCGAGTAGTGGTTCAGAGACTGATAAAATCAAGAAAAACTTGGGTGATACATCAGAAGTAAAAAATGAATTGATTGCGAAGAATACAATAATTTCGATTAAAGATTAATAATTATTGTATTAATTTGCCCATTTGTTCTTTTAATACGGCATGTTGTTTTGCCATTTTTTCTTGTTCTTTCTTTTCGACGATAGCTTCGAAAAGTTTAATGCCTGTTTTGAAATCTATTTCGCATTGAGTGTAGAGTTCGAGTATTAATTTACGTGTTTGTAAAACAATTGAATCTAATTTTTGATGGGTTAAAGTTGGATTAAGAGTATAGATAACATGTTGAGCTTCTCTCGGTGCAGCGCCTCCACGCCATGCCCGTCGCGGGTCGTGTGCTGCATAGGCGGCTTGGTGTGGTGCATAGGCGGCTTGGTGGTGTGGTGCATAGGCGGCTTGGTGGTGTGGTGCATAGGCGGCTTGGTGGGCGCGATATCGGGCTGCCGTACGCCCGCGCCGGCGAGTAGAGCGTGTGGGTCCCTTTTCAAGTGTTTTAATGAAAAGTTGTTTTAGTATTCCGACAAGTTTTTCCTGTCCTGCGGTAGCATTGGTCTTCATTTTTCCAAGATGCTCGGCATATGTCTTATACAATGGCGAAGTTGGGTCGTATGCAAATTGTTGCACAAGAAATCCGTCTGGTGTATGACAGGGTGGCTGATTGTGGTAATCCATCAACGGGATATTATCAAAATTCGATAAATTTGGAGGTGCAGTCGATTTGTTTGTAAAAGCTTTATAGAAGGTTCCCATATCTTGCTCAAATTCTTTTTTGCTTTTTTCGGTCATGCCTGTAAAGCGTCCCGAACGATAATCAAATTTATCCATGTAAAGTGATTTAAGTTCTGGAAATCCCGGTTCTGCGCCTAAACTGACAACGCGCTGCATTGGACCGATACTCTTATGCCCGGCTCCGGGATTATTAACATCGCAGATCTTCACTTTATAAAGTGCCTGTTGACCATTATGTGCATCTATGACAGGGGTAAGAGCATTTATACGATGTTGACAAAAACTCTTACCAGACACTTTGGTCATTGGAATTTTAACATTCGCATTATGATGAAAATGCGCCGGCATTTTTTTTTGGTCCAGCACTGAAACTCGCTGGTATTGCCCAAACTGATCTTTGTACGAGTATTCTGGATTGATTGTTTTAACTATCGCGGCAAAGATATGCGCTATTTTAATGTAATATTTGGATATTCCAATACATAAGCGTCTCTTTCTCACCTGATTTTTCACATCCAGACTTGAAAGATTTTTTCTATCCAGATAATGCACTTTTCCCTTTTCCATCTTATCTACCACTTGACCTAGGTGAGTATGTTGCGCTAAATATTCTATCTCTTGACTATCTAGATATTCATCAAAAATTTTAGACGTTAAGACCACAAGTTTATTGCAATATTCCTGGTTTTCTAGTTTTGCCAAATCCTGAAAATTTTGGGTTGTGATATATTTGGTAGCAATCTTATTCACCATTGAAGCCAGATTTCCCTTTAATTCCAATTTTTTTTTGGTGGCGGCATTTCCCATATATAATTAATATATATTTTATATTAGAAAATTGAATTAAAGGAAACAATTTATATATTTAATTAAATGCCTCCAGCGACAAAGAAGAAAAAGGCGACACGAAATCAATCAGGATTATGGTCATTATTTGATACTGAAGTAGGTGATGGCGAGCGGCAAAATATGAAGTGTCTCTATACAAAATCCCAAAAAGGTGAGCGTATTCATTGTGATTTATGTCAGACGAAATTAAATTTTGATGCTGAACGCTTTTTGATTTGTCCTAATAAAAAGTGTGGAATCATTTACAAAGATATCTTAGACCATTCTGCGGAGTGGCGTTATTATGGCGCGGCGGATAGTAAAACGAGTAATCCGACAAGATGTGGTATCCCTGTAGATCCTCTATTGAAAGTATCGTCATATGGTTGTAAAGTAATATGTGGAAGTCGCTCTTCATATGAGATGCGGAAGATACGGCGATATACAGAATGGCAATCAATGCCTTACAAAGAGAAATCTATGTATGATGAATTTCAGCGTATTCGTACTATGGCTCGTATGTCTGGCTTACATAACATGCTTATTGATGCAGCATTGCGTTATCATGCAAAGATATCTAAACAAAAAACATTCCGAGGATTAAATCGTGATGGCATTCTGGCGGCATCTATCTATATAGCTTGCCGTGTACATGATTATCCGCGAACTCCCAAAGAAATAGCAACTATCTTTAGATTAGACAATACGAGTGCAACACGGGGTTGTAAAAATGCTGTAACAATTTTAAATAAACTAGAGAAAGATATGATAAATGCTGATAAAACACATTTTCATCAAATGAAGCCTGTTGATTTTATTGATAGATTTTGTAGTCGTTTAAGTATAAATAAAGAACTGACATCTGTGTGTACTTTTATTGCCAATCGTATTGATAATAATTGCCTAATGCCTGAGAATACACCACATTCTGTGGCCGCCGGTATTATTTACTTTATAGCCCAAATATGCTCATTAAATATAAGCAAACACGATGTATACCTTGTGAGCGAGATAAGCGAGGTAACAATTAATAAATGTTATAAAAAACTAGAGAGTAGGACAGCGGACTTAGTGCCGTCGTCAATTCTTGTTAAATATACATGCAAATGAGAAAGAAATGCAATTAAAATATATTTAAAATATTCATAATGATTATTTTTATTATACCATATCGTGAACGTCCTGCAGAATTAGCAGTATTTCTTAGTCATATGAAATATCTTCTTGAAGATATTAAGGACAAATATTTTATATATATAGTTAATCAGACGGACGAGCGACCTTTTAATAGGGGTGCTATGCGTAATATTGGTTTTTTAATGGCAAAGAAACAATTTCCAGAAACATACAAAGATATTGATTTAGTCTTTCATGATTTGGATAATTTAATTGGAGAGAAGAATCTTGTTGATTTTAAAACTGACCGGGGAGTAGTTAATCATATTTTTGGCAGTTATAAACAATACAATATTGGCGGGATTTTTGTAATGAAGGGGGAAGATTTCGAGAGAATCAACGGATATCCTAATTTTTGGGGATGGGGATTCGAGGATATGTGTCTAGGAAGGCGCATAGCGGCGAATAAGATAGATCTTGCTCGTAAAAATTTCGCTTTTCGCGATAAACACGTTGTTCACTTGAATTTTTCACCACAGCAAGCGGTAGCAAAAAGGCTGTTGAATGATATGAATAAGAAATTATTTCGCCAAGGCAGTTTACAAAATAGTATTCCCGATGGTATTCAACAGCTAAAAAATTTGGATGTCGTCTGTAATAAAATTTCTAGTAAGATAAAAAGATATGATGTTAATAATTTTACTTCGTATATCCCTCATAATACTACAAGGACAAGGACGCAGTATATAGTTTCACCAGGTTGGCATAACTGGTTTAGGGAAAATATGAAGAAATTTGTATTTGGACGTGCGTAGTTTATTATTTTTAAATTTTATTAAATATAATAAATGACAAAATATTTTATAATTCCTTATAGAGATCGTTTGCCAGAAAAGGCAGTTTTTATAAATCATATGAGCAAATTATTGGAAGGTCAGGATTTTAAGTTAATTTTTGTACATCAAAAAGATAAGAGAAGATTTAATCGCGGCGCCATGAAAAATATAGGTTTTTTACATATTCGCAAAGCGAATCAGCAAACATATAAAAACAGCACATTTATATTTCATGACATTGACACTATACCATATAAAAAGGGGCAATTTGATTATGAAGCTACGGAAGGTACCATATCACATTACTATGGTTTTACATTTGCATTGGGGGGGATACTTGCTATTAAAGGGGGTGATTTTGAGAAAATTTATGGATTTCCGAATTATTGGGGGTGGGGTTTCGAAGATAATAAATTGCAGCGAAAATGGAATGAAATTGGCGGTAAAATTGATAGATCACAATTTATTCCTGTGCATGATAAAAAAATTCTTCAATTAGTTCATGGATTTCCAATGAAAATAATGCAAAGAACGATGAATATGAAAAATGTTACTTATTTAGAAGACGTGGCATCAAATGATGGAGGGTTTAATACAATACGAAATCTAAGCTATCATGTGGAAAATGTTTCTGATAATGTACTTATGCTTCATGTCACGCATTTTGACCCCGAAAAATCAGAAAAAGAAGGGATTTATAAGCATGGTATCCCAAGGAAGAAACATAAAAATAAACGTATTTGTGGAATGAGTGAAATACTCAAGGCTGGACGGAATTAGTATTTATCTTAAACCTAATTTTTCATCTTTTTTCAGCACCTTAGTAAGTACTTCTTTATAAGCTGTAGACACTTTATTTTTATATTTCAGCTCATTACTTTTGTAACCTACCATCATTTTTTGTTGCTCCTTCTTCATGATGTGTTTCGGAAATTTTTGTTTCATTTTGTTGAGATGCTTGTGTATGTGCGTACGCCCTTTATTTATCCATCGAGAACATACTTGATTCTGTATATCAAATGTATGATTCTGTTTTGGAGAGATATATCTGGGTGCGCCGCCCATATTCATACACCAGTAATCTAATAAAGGAAATAATAAATCCTCATAATATACTTTTGTGATCCAATCATCGCAGAACCAATTAATAATTTCAGGAGGATAATAGAAGTTAAACAGCTTATAGTGTTTTCTGGAAACAAATGATTGTGTATGTATACGTTTTTGCATCTTATCTAGAGGTCCTGTTACACCATAACCATTATAAAGTCGGAGCAATTTTATCGATTGAGAGACCCAACCTTTGTTAAGAAATTGAATGTCGTCACCGCACTGGTAAAAATAATCGCAGCCTTCTTGATATGCTTTCTTAAATAGTCGGTTCCACATTGCTGTGAGATGTCCTTTTTTAATATTTTTCATTGAAACAAATTGTATATCTACATTTTTCATTATATTAATAAAGCGTTTGAATGCCTCTTGTTGTTTTGGATCTGAATAAACGCGATCATTATCATCAATGCCAATATAATATATATATGAGTGTTCTTGACAATATGTAAGAAGAAATGATTTCATATTGATGTTGTAAAGGTCTGTTGAAGAATAATCTGCCCAATCTCTCTCTGATGTTGTGGATGGAATTAATAAAGCAACTTTGTATGACATCTGTATTAAATAATAAATACTATTTTTAATATTTAAACGTGTTGAAATATAGATAATTAATGTTGACTGAAGATAGTATAGTTAATTGGGTAAAAGGAGAGGATGGCGTATTGCATACAAGGAAGTATAGTAACTTATCTAAGTTAAGCGATTATGTTAATCGTGAGAATCTAATAGTTTGTCTAACTGGATATAATAATATTGTGAAGTATTTCTTTACCGACGTTCTCTCCAACTTTAAGCATCCTATAGTTCTTATTACTTTGGAAACGGATGGATTTACGATGCGGGATGATTATTTAAAGTCTTCTTTATTAAAGCATTGGTTTACGTGGAATAAACCTTATGAGCATCCCAAATTATCTGCACTTCCGATAGCGTTGAATCATGATCGGCATGTTCCTATCCTGAGTTCATTTCTCTCAAAAAAGAGAAAATATAATCCGACTAAGTTGCTACTTGTTAATTTCGACGTGAAAACCAATCCTATCAGATATACGTTATTGCGAAAGGGGTTGAAGGAGTGGAAGCGATTTGCGTCGACCAATGCATACTTGAAGGAAGATAAGTTTTATATTACTAAATCTATTATTGATAATAGATTGGGTGTCAAAGTGACGAATAGCGGCTATTATGATATGATTAATGATTATAAGTTTGTTCTCTCGCCGCCGGGTGCTGGGGAAGATTGTCATCGTACGTGGGAGGCACTATACGTAGGGTGTATACCTATAGTGCGAAGCTCTGCAATAAATGAATTATATGAAGGGTTGCCTGTATTGGTGATAGATAGCTGGGATGTTATTAATGAGGAGTTTTTGAATCAGAAATGGAAAGAGATGTCGGAGAGAAAGTACGATATGAGTAAAATAACCCCAGAATATTGGTTTGAAAGATTTTCGATGGCGTTGAAGTCATTATGAATTTTAAAAATTAAAGAGGCATCAATATTAGTATATAAAATGAGTAAAACTATTCATTTTATAACATACGCAGATGATAAATTTAAAGCAGCCAAAAGTCGATTATTGCGACAAGCGCATGATTTTGATGAATTTAAAACAATAAAGGGATATGGACCGAAAGATATCCCACAAACATACTATGAAAAATATAAACATATTCTCAAACGCCCGCGTGGTGGTGGGTATTGGCTTTGGCGACCTTTTATATTATTGGATGCATTGGAAAAAGTAAAGGATGGGGATTTTTTAGTTTATTTGGATGCCGGATGCACCTTAAATCCATTAGGTAAAAAGCGATTCCGCGAGTATATATCGCTATTGGATAATAGTGAGTATGGCATTCTGTCCTTACAGATGAGTGGGAACAAGGGTCCTGGTTCTTTGGAGATGGAAAAGAAATGGACAATACGCGAAATATTTGATTATTTTAAGGTAGATACTCAAAGCGATATAGGAACGAGTGGTCAATATTTGGGAGGCGTTTTTATTATGAAAAAGAATAAACATCTTGAAAAGTATATGAAATTATTTATGGAAGCGATAACACATGATCCCTTGATGTGTACGGATGATTATAATAATAAAAATCAAATACCTGAATTTCGAGAGAATCGTCATGAGCAAAGTATTACAAGTATATTGCGTAAGAAAATAGGTTCGGTAGTGATAGATGGGGATGAAAGTTGGATGCAACCTTTCGGGAGGGGAGAGTCATTGAAGTATCCCTTTTGGGCAACTAGAACACAGGTATAACAAAGATTTGAATAATATTTTAATTATTAAATTTTTTAAATAGGAGATCTTTTCTAAAATAATTATTATTAATCCAGAACTCATCAAGACCACGCCTTATACCATCGCAAGTGAATCCTTGTTTTCTTAGAATTTCTCTACATTTTTCAGTTCTTTCTTTATAAACATCGTGGGCAACTTCAATGATTATGATATAAACGGGGATATTCCAATCCATACCTTTTAATACCTCTAATTCGGAGCCTTCCACATCCAAAGACCATAAATCAATATATTTGACTCCTGCATCCTTTAATATATTCCTTAATTTTGTTGTTTTAATATTATATATTTCGTTTGTACTCAGTTTCCAATCCCTTACCCAATTATTAGCTAAGCTATTTACTACACCCCCTACAGCTGTTTCTTTTCCGATAAATGACACTTCGCCTTCTTTATTAGAAATGGCGATATTATAATTTTTACATTTAGGTCTATTTTTAATTAATTTTTGATAAAAATCAATACCCGGTTCTATTAAAATTCCAGTATAATTTAATTTTTCTTCTAGTAGTTTGGTATTACTATATAATACTCCATCACATGCACCCATTTCTAAAAAAACACCACTAACATCAGGAACATTTAAAAAATTTTGCAATAAATCTTTATCGGCGCGATGATCACGTACACATTGACTATAACTTTTAAGTGAAAGCATCTTTTATTAATATTTAAACCTATCTGTTTTAAGTGTTAATATAATGATTCCTATATACATCCCTTATTTGGATAAGTATAAGAACTCAGCCTTAATAGCAATTTCAACGAATTGGATTAGTAATTATGGTGTATTTGTTAAAAACGCTGAGGAAAAACTCAAAAAAATATTGAATGTCAAATATTGTATATTAATGAACAATGGCACAGCTGCCACACATTGTCTTTTATTGGCTTTAAAACATCAATATCCTAATATAAAGAAAATCTATATTCCAAATAATGTTTTTATTGCTCCCTGGAATTGTGTATTAATGGAATATCAAAAAGAGAATATAGAGGTTATGAAGACAAACCCACTAACACTTAATATGGATACTTCTGAAGAATATATTAAGGGTTTGGAAAAAAATTCGGCTGTATTAATAGTTCATAATCTAGGGAATATAGTTAATGTTCCACGATTAAAACGGATACGTCCCGATATTATATTTATGGAAGATAATTGCGAAGGAAATTTTGGAAAATACGAAGATATATATAGTGGAACTAGTGCAAGTTCGCTTTGTTCTGCTGTTTCATTTTATGCCAATAAAACATTAACAACTGGTGAAGGTGGGGCATTTTTTACCAACGATGACAAAGTATATGAATATATAAAATCTATCTATAGTCACGGGATGACAAATGTACGATATATTCATAATAAATTGGCCTATAATTATCGTATGACAAATGTACAAGCGGCATTTTTATATGACCAATTAAATGATTTAGATCATATTCTTACTTTGAAAGAGAATTTATTTAAGAATTATGATAAGTTATTGGAGAAAGCATTAAAAGAAGGTAAAATAATAAAACTAGAAAGTGAAGAAAATACGTTAAGTGCAACTTGGATGTATTGCATTATAATCCATGGAATAGATTTTAAGAATTTTGAACTTTATATGAATGAGAAACTTATTCAAGTTAGACCATTTTTTTATGACATAAGAAAGCATGATCATTTAAAAGATATAAAAGTAGATTATTCGGAAATAACAAATAGTGGAATTATGTTACCGAGTTATCCTGGTTTAAAAGGCGAACAGCAAGAGTATATCATAAATTTTTTGGTTGAATACTTAAATACAAATAGCACTATTTAATTATATGAGTGCATCACCATGGATTGCTAATGAAGTCACAAATTTTCTTAAAAAGAACATAAAAAAAAATACTTTTATTTTAGAATTTGGGTCTGGAAATAGTACAATATTCTTTTCGAAACTAACAAAAAATTTATTTTCCGTTGAACACAACAAAGACTGGTATAATAAAATCAAGAATAAATTAGAAAATGACGTAACATATATATTAAAATCGATAGACTACATATCACGCCCTCCTATAAATAAAACTTTTTATAATTGTGATACAATCGAACAATTATTAGGACAATCCATTCCAGATGAATATTTTGATATTATAATTATTGATGGAATAGATAGAGTAAATTGTGCATATGAAAGTATAAATAAATTAAAGAAAAATGGAATTCTAGTATTGGATGATTCTAATAGAATAGAAAATCCGGCTAGCGATGGAAGTTATGAGCCAATAAAATTATTAGTACAAGGATGGGAAGAACATAGATTTCGCTCAAAAGATCGAAACACTGATTATTGGATTAAACCTTAATAAACATAAATCTATCAGAATTTACCATTTTACACCTTTGAACATTTAAAACGCCGACTTTATCCCCAATTAGTTCATATTTTTCTATAAATTCTTGAAAGAATTTTTTTTATTTTCTTTTAGTTACATTTTTTTTTGGAAGAATCTTAACGTTTTTAATATCTATATATTTTTTCAATTTTTCAATTTTATCATTATTAATATCATATGATATAAATTTAACATTTTGATTTTCTTTAAAATATGATTCTATTTCCAAATAAAAGTTCTCTACAAATTCTATAAACCCTTTATCAGTTTTATCTGCAAATATATCAGGGTTGTATTTAAATAGCCTTTCCTGCAAGTTATTCCAATTTTTAAATGAAGATAATAAATCTTCTGGATTTCTTTTATTGAGTATATAAATAGCATCTGGGTTTTCTTTAATTATTTGCTTATAATCTACTATCTGTGGCCAGTAACAATTATTATTATTAATACAAATATCCATTTGAGTTATTACATCAGTTTCTAAAAAATCACATAATAATGGGTTTTTATTTTTTTTATTGTTTTTAATCATTGTTCCAATATATTTATTTTCTTTTTTCCAATGGTATGATTTATATCCTAATATTGTAAATAATTCTTGAAATGAAGATGTTCCGCATTTTGGCATACCTAAAAGTATTATCATTATAATATATATTTATTAAATTTATCTATCATTATACTAATTATTATTATAATGATAATATTGAGCGGATTAAGTTATTTAATATATTTTTTCTGCTGCCAACCAACCATTTCTTTCACCAACTTTATCCACTAAAATTTTCCACTTATCTAGATTAGAAAGGATTTCCTGTCTAATTTTACTTGTTGAACCCGTAGTATCATCTAGTATGATAACTTTTATATCATTCTTATATTTACCCCATTCGGCCTGTCTTGACCATCCGCCGCTATCTAATAAAAGAACATCAATATTTTCTATCTTGTCCAGAATTTCAATATGTTGAATATCTTTATTATATAAATAACTTTCTTTTTTAACGCCATTCCATGTTTTCCAATCTGGAAGTTCGGAGAATGAAACTAATGATTTATTTAAAATCTTTACTTTTTTTTCAGGAACATCTTTTAAATTTTTAATGGCAACATTAAAAAATGGTTTATGCGTTTCTAAACCAATTAATTTTGAATCATCATCGCGTTCTAATAAGCCTTTTAATATACAAAAAGTAGATCCATCGGCATATTTTGTTCCTGTTTCTACATATTGTTTATATTTTTTGTTTTTAGCTATATTATATAAAAATTTACCCATCCTTGTACCTATTTTAATTTCTCCAGAATTTTTCATTAATAAATATTATAGATTAATATTTAAGTATTTAATTCTGTACATATATTTAATTCTTTACACATATTTTCAATATTCAAATAGGCTGGATAATCACCATTATAAGGTTGTGATACTAATCCAAGATGAGTATTAGAATGAGTAAGTCTTATATATTTTTGTTGTTTTTTTAATGCAGATAAATATATGTTTAACCATTTTTGGTGATCAAAATTTCTGTTCTTATAAACCTTGTCAAATTTAAATGAACATCTATTAAATCCGACAAAGGCGAAATGATACAAAACACGCGCTGTATATTTAATTGTTTTACCATACCTCTGAAAGTCACAATGTCCATATATAAAATTCTTTTTATGTCTGGTAATACGTGGTGCTATATAAAAATCAGATTTATTATAGTAATTATATTGATTATATACGAATATTCTATGAGGTAAATCTATACTTGCTAGGTCGGGATCTTTATTGAATAATTCTTCAACCTCTTTTATTAATTTAGTCTTAAAAAACTCGTCTAAATCTGTAGCCCATACAACGTCAATATCATCAAGAACGAATTTTGATGCAGCCGCGAACATTTTTTGTTTTTCTATAAAACTTTCTCCATGATAATAATTTATTTTAGAAGGATCAAAGTTCTTTATTAATATTATTTTATTTTCAGAGTCTGGATAGGTTTCAATAAATTCTGTTGATCCATCACTAGAATTTTTCTTGTTTATAATATCATAATCTACAAATATTAATTGATTAAAATGCTTGTATAAAAATGGCAACTTTTCTTTTAAAAAGGGTAATTCATTACAAAGAATGCTAATATGACAATGCTTCATTATTAGTTATATAACTGATTTTTCTTATACAATTTTTAAAATATTATTTTTTTTTCAATATATACAATGAACCTGCATTCAATGATGTATTTGGTGTAAAATCATTAAATATAGGTACTCCAGCAGCATGATATATTTTTTGTCGTTGCCTTGGACCTGAAATTTGAATATCTAAAATTTGAATATGTTTGGTTAAATAATTATTTTCTTCATCGGTAAGATACTCGGAATAAAATTTACCAGTTTCTTGAAATTTATCAAAAACATAAGCAAAACAATCTTTAAATAATTCTTTATCTGGTAATTTACCAGTTTTTTTAAATGTATCAAACCAAGACTTTTCCATATTATTTTTTATACCCCATGCACTACCTGTTTGAAATCCCCAAATTGGGCACATATCTTCAACTATGTATATGCCCCCCGGTTTCAACTTTTTAAAAAGATGTGCCAAAGAAATTAATGTTTCTTTTTGAAAATGTGAAGCATCATCATTTATAAAATCAAATTCTATATTTTTATATAATTTATCTAAGCAGTTTTTATCTTCTTGAAAACAAAAACTAGCTTGTATTCTTGAATAACTATTTAATGTATCAAAAGGACAGGAAAGTTCAGCATCATTATCTATACAATATATTGTTCCTTTTGTAAAAAATTTATGCCACATTAATATTGAAGGTCCCCCTCTAATTCCCAATTCTAACATATTTATTGCTTTATTTCTAAGATGATGTAGATATTTATAGTAATATAATGTGTAACCATGTTGTACTTTATCAGTATGGGAAAAAGCCCCACTCGTTTTTACTGTTCTAGCTATATCACATAATTCAGTAGACATATGAATATTATATAAATTTATATTTAAATATTTAAATTTGTAATATTAATAATAATAATATGAATATTGCTATAATTGTAGATAATAATACCCCTTTATTAGAAAAATTTATCAATCAAGAACATCCGTCTCATTTTAGATATTATGCTTTGCGAGGTATAGAGGTCATTAAAAACCATAAGTTAACAATAATAGGTACAATTGGTGATGATCCGATTGCATATGGCCATATTGATCGTGAAAATGGTGTTAATTGGGTAGGATTATGTGTATTGGATGAATTTCAAGGCAATGGTTACGGAAAAAAAATATTTTCTTATTTACTAGACTATGTACAGACAAATAATATTAAAAATATACAATTATCAGTGGATATAGATAATTACAGGGCATTTAATTTGTATTTGAAACATAATTTTCAAATCGCGGATATCAAAAATAAACACTATATTATGAAATATAACCCTTCTATTGAATTACCAGTATCTATGGGTGAGGCGCTTGATAAACTAACGATTCTTGAGATTAAGATGAAAAAAATAACAGACGCTAGAAGAGCTGATGTAGAAAAAGAATTTATGCTATTGAATTCAAAATTAGAAAAATATAAGAAAGAATATATATTCTACTATAATATTCTACTAATAATAAATGAAAGTATATGGGATATGCAAGACCAATTTCGTGCTTCAAATAATCCACAGGAACAAAATAGGCTTTGTATTCAAATTATAAAAGAAAATGATAATAGATTTCGCGTGAAGAAAAAGATAAATAATCTCAGTAATTCGAATCTTAAAGAACAAAAGGGATATAAACCAAAAACAGCATTCGTCTTGACCCATCTAGGACTTGGAGATAATATTACTGCTATTGGTGCAGTCCGATATTTATCTACTTGTTATGATAAAGTTATAGTAGTTTGCAAGGAAAAAAATAAGAGGAATATGGAATTATTTTATGGTGACGACGAAACAATTGAATTATATCCTGTTGTAAATGATAATCATATAAGCCCGCGAATGGGATTTAATTATAATTCCTTTAAACAAATTACGAAAAATATGGATTTATATCTTGCAGGTGCACATTGTTTAACCAAACAATGCCAACCTTTTACAGATTTACCATTTAATTTTTATAGGGATATGGGGATCAATGAAAAATATTTTTGGAATTATTTTTATATACATAGACCCCCTCAATCCCAAGCATTATTTAAGAAATTAGGTTCTATAAATAAATATATATTTGTGCATAATTCATCAAGTATGGGAGTAGCGTTTGGAATAACGGAAATAGAAAAAAAGTGCAAATTTGATAAAAATAAAACCTTTGTGGTCAATCCTTGCATTAATATTTATAAAAAAGATGACCCGTTCTTTGAATTGGCAGAATGTTTTTTGAATCAAGCTTTGGCTTTCTATATTGATCTAATCATAAATGCAAATAAAGTTATTATGACAGATAGTTGTTTCTTTTGTCTGTCCATGAATCTCCCCCTTGTAACTGATGAATTCTATTTAAAATCTAGAGATTCGCGCGACTATTCGTATTTTTATAATAAAAAATATTATGAATCCTCATTAAAGAAACATAAATTTAAAATAATAAATTGAATTAAAATACTTCTAACAATTGCATACTAACTCAGCAGTATGTATCATCACCTCCGTCGTGTCTTCCGCAAACAACCAAATTCTTATAAACTGCACCGAACGATAAGTGGACTTGATAAAAAGCATATAGAATCACGTAGATATATTGACCCCAAAAACACGAAGTTGACCGAATTAAGGTCTTCTCTCAAATTTTTAAATAATTTTGGTGAAGATGTCTTGTCCAGATATTCGGCACCTATAGATGATAACACTTGTTTTGTAAACCTGTGGTGTGGTGGTTTGTGGTACCAAACTAAAACTCCACATCTTTCATATCAAAGGCAGTCGAGTCTTTCTGTTCTCTCGAAAGCGAATAATCCCCCACCCGCTTCTCAAAAAAATTCGTCTTCCCCTCCATCGAAATCATCTCCATAAAATCAAACGGATTACTCGTATTATAAATTTTATCATAACCTAATTGCACAACCAAACGATCCGCAACGAATTCAATATATTGCCTCATCAGTTTGGAATTCATACCAATCAAACGACACGGGAGCGCCTCGCAAATAAATTCTTTCTCGATGGTAACAGCCTCTTTAATGATCTCATATATACGCGCTTTTTTCATTCTCCTATTTAACTTTTTATATAGCATTACCGCAAATTCAGTATGCATACCCTCGTCTCTCGCTATCAACTCATTCGAAAATGTAAGACCCGGCATTAACCCACGTTTCTTTAACCAATAAATAGAACAAAACGCACCACTGAAAAAGATACCCTCAACACATGCAAAGGCTACGAGACGCGTCGCAAAAGAAGAGCGCTTGTCATTTATCCATTTTAACGCCCAATCGGCCTTCGTCTTTATACAAGGAAAGTTGTCCAAGGCGTGAAATAATTTATCCTTTTCCGTCTCATCTTTAATATACTTATCAATCATCAAAGAATATACTTCACTATGAATATTTTCCATCATTATCTGGAAACCATACGCCGCCCGCGCCTCCGGAAGTTGCACTTCACTCATGAAGCGCATTGCCAAGTTTTCTAATACAATTCCGTCACTCGCTGCAAAAAATGCCAAAATCATCTTTATAAAGTGTTGTTCCTTATCATTTAACTTCTCCCAATCGCCGCAGTCCTTCGAAAAATCAATTTCTTCGGCCCGCCAAAAGCAATCCATCTGTTTTTTGTAACTTTTCCAAATATCTATGTCCATAATTGGAAACATAACGTAACGATGCGGGTTTTCCGCCAGTAAGGGTTCGTGTGCAGTTTTTGACATCCTAAATATTCTATATGATAATATTTTATATTTGTTTAATAATTATATTATACTACATGTTATATACATATTGTTAAAAAATCTTTTATTTATTGGTCTCATGTAAGGAATAGATTATTTGCTTAAAAAATATTTCTCAAATATAGTATATATGGAAATTGCAGAGCGTGATAGAAAATTTTTATTAATTCAAAAAGCCATGAGAGCTAACCAAGAGCATATTGTGCAAAAGTTTAATAAATTAGAAAAAATGAACAAGGAGAATGAGTTTTTGAAGACTATTTATGAGGATTACAAGAGATACCATACCCATATGCTTGAAGAAAAGAAACGACAAAAATGGCAATTGGAATTGCTCGTTCAGTATTTAGAGATGTCGATGCATATGGCTGGTTTAACAGAAAATGCGGTACATAAAGCGAAGAGTGAACAATTACACATATTAAGTGAGTTAGACAAAGTGAGAGATGAGTTAAATGCTTTGGTGCATTATAAGGATTGATACTTTATTATTGATATAATATCGATGTATATATATAATGGCTTTACCACATAATCTACCTGCACAATTTCCGCCTGGACCGCTTCCTGAAGCTGGGGCGGGGGCAGATCATGAACCTAATCCTGCTGCAGCCTTGCTTTTGGCTGGCGCGCGTCCGGGCAATGATGCTCATTTTGGACCTAATAATGAATTCTTACCTTCGTCTAATGAGGTCGTAGATAGACAATTCTATAATAGTTTAAATCGTGTTCGTTTACTCGGCGATCGTGCAAACGCGCTAATTGGGCAATCATATAATTTTCGTCGGCGTTTGATGGACAAGATCCAACGCATGCGCCAATTGGTTTATTTTATGCGTGCTATTGTAACTAATATTCGGACTGCGCTTGAACATGGTGGCGGCGGAGCTGGCGATGCTGCCGCTGCAGCTTGTCGCGCAGAGATAGCGGATGCATTGGCGGCAGAGCGTCGCGGTGTAATAGACGCATTGGACCCATTAAGTGAAACTCTTTTACGATCCTTGGTAGAATTACTACAGCATCCGGGTTTAGATGTTGATGATATTCTGGCAGCACTCCAAGACGCGATTGCCGCATGGAATACAGAAGTACATCGTCTTGTTGCTATATTGCCAGCTAATCAACAAAACGCTCCGCCTGCGCCACCCGCGCCTCCAGGTGATGGTGGCATGTCCGCGCAATGGACAGCCGCAGGAGGACCCAACCCGCCGGGACAGCAGCCTGGACCTCTTCCAGCGCAGGCACCAGATATACGTGGCGATGATGAAATGCATGGTAATATTGGTGCTGCAGAAGCAGCAACACGAGCACCATATCCTTATGGTGCGCCGCCGGCGGCGGGTGATGCGAATTATGCGTATCAACAAGGACCAGTGTTGCCGCGTCAGCCTGCCGCAGCGCGCCGTGCTCAATTCCGGGCACAAATGGCGGCGCGTGCAGCAGCTGCCCCGGGCACCCCACCGCCGCCCGGTGCTGGCGTTCCACATGCGGGTCCACCGGCACCGGCGGCGGGGGGACAGGGCGGCGGTTGGACGCCAACGGGAGTTAGAAAAAGAAAATCACACCGAAAGAGACATGGTAAGAAGGGAAAAAAACATAAAACCAGACACAAAAAGAAAAAAAGGCATAAAAAAAGACGTAAAACAAGATATCGCCGCCGACGCACTAAGCATCGCCGCTAACCAGTTTAGAAGGCCATGCTCCATTCCTTTCGCGATAGTATAAGAATTTAGATGCTTTCTCTCGAGCTTTTTTCCGATCTCGGAGGATATTTTTCCAATGGCGCTGAAATATGCGGAGCCAACAGGTTTTAAGGATAGCCACGCACTCTCCAGTACTCAAATATTCGGATTTTATGATCTGTAGATCATGATATTGCTTTGCTAATACTTGTTTCCAATAACTTCGAATGGTTGGGTGTGCTGGATACCCTCCATCCTCCTCGAAATGTTTATAATTTATCATATCCAAAAGAGTTGTATATTCGCCCGTCTCAAACTCTTGGAGTGTAATTAACCAAGAAACGAGAAAATGTCCACTCCAATTGAGAGATGTTCCGTGAATATTAGGATGAATGAGCTCACATATAGCTAGTTGAGGTTGTTGCATTGATATCTTATGGAGAGAAGGGTATCTATTTATATTATCAATTTTTTTGTCAATGATATATATATGGCTTCTGGAATGAAACTAAAAAAGATATTGAGTAGTAAGTATGTTTTATATGGCGTTCTCCTTGTTGCTTTGGCAAATGTGGTAGGATATATTTCGGTTGGTGATTACGATTCATTGATATTTTTCTGCGTTATTGGATTGCTCTCGAGCTACTTTAGTAAAAATATGATTATTATTTTAACAATTTCTGTTCTTGCCACTAATATAGCTTTTGCAAGTGATCGTGTTCGTGAGAAGAAAGTGCGCGAGGGAATGAAGAATAAAGGAAAAAAAAAGGAGGGTCTTAAAAAGAAAAAGGAAGGATTAAAGGCAAAGAAGAAGGAACAATATACACAAAAAAATGTGCCGCCAAGTGTCCCAGCACCCGCTACTGAATCAGAAGAAGATGGTGCAATTGGCGAACGTATTGATTATGCGTCAACAATGGAAAAAGCATACGATAATCTCTCTAAGATGTTGGGACCGAAAGGATTGGATGGATTGTCAACAGAAACAAAAAATTTAGTTGAACAACAGAAAGGATTATTGAAAAATTTAAATAATATGGCGCCAGTGCTTAAAAGCGCCAAAGAAACCATGGATTCACTAGGTGGTAGTATGCCTAATTTAAAGAATTTGAATGGGCTGATGGAAAAATTTGGCTCGTTGATGGGCAAATAAATAATTATACATTATAGTGAAAAAGATATAGTGTATATGTATATGCCGAGACGATGCCCCAAGGGTACAATATGTATTGAAAATATGACATTTATATTTTTAATAATCCTAATAACTTTAGCGATTATGTATTATCTTAATAATCAGCGCTATAAGGCTGCACCAGCAAATATAGTCATTCAAAAAACAGCCACTCCTCCTCCCGCTCCGCGCTTTATCGGGCATCCAAGCGTTTTATTAAATCCCTATGCTCCACCTTTGAGAGATACAACCTTTTTTAGAAGTTCTTATGGTATACCCATCAATATACAAACACGAGGACTTAATACATCGTACCGACAAGTAGGTCTTCTTACCCGTATTAATGGCGCTGAAACCATCCTCCCAGTTATGGGAAGACCATTACATGTAAATCGCAACAAATGGCAATATTATACAATGAGTGATAAGAATAATAGTGTGAAATTGCCTATTAGCCTTAAGGGTAAAAGTTGTACTAATGAGTATGGATGTGACTGCCTGTATAATGGTGATAGCGTCTATGTAGAAGGTTATAATGATTCTTTTAAGGTGACGATGTATGATAATGATAATCCGCAATATATACCTTTTTTATAATTTATATATATAGAATGACAACTATAGCCGACCTAAGCAAAGAATTAGAGATAATAAAGAGAAAGTTAGAAATATTCAAAAAATTGAAAATAAATCATAAAATAATGGAGGATACCTATAGATATACACTTTATTCCATCGCACCGGGATATTTCCAATCATGGGCGCGCTGGTGGCAGGGAGAGAACCAAAAGAAAACATATACTCATTTAGGTACTTATTTTACTGAATTTACGAAGTTATTGGATAAACAGCTTGCCTATATTCGTAGAAAGAAAGAATCGGATATAGTTATCTTAGGTAAACGAACGACTATTTTCATCAATAGTATTATACCGGGTATTCATACGTTAAAAACTACTTATCCGAACTTTGATGATTTACATGCCAAAGTGGATAGTATAATATTAGTATTATTGGATTTTAATAATGAATTTCGCCGTGAGAGTTATGGTGCCGTGAAGCGTCTGCGTTCACAAAGTTTTGAAATGTAAAGCATTAGATTTATTTTATTATTAGTAGTATTAATAAAATAAGTAATTTATCTTTTTTATCAAATTAACTAGATACAGGTGTGCCTTTGACAGGTGTGCCTTTAACCACTGGAATTCCTTTAGCTACAACCTTTTTCTTTTTAGGTGTTGTAGTTTGCATCGCGTCGTGTACATGTTCTCTCATACGGGTAGCTGTAACTCCGCCACTCCCCAGCTCAACCCCTCCTTCTGTCGGCATAACTATTTTAACAATCATAGTGCGGTCTTTTTCGGGAACACAATTAAGAGAAGAGCGTTTGTGAGGCTTAGAAGCTGATCCTGGTAATAAGGATTCTTCGCCAGCTACCCCTGACCCACCGCCAGGTGGCGGAGTATCTCCAGCAGCTGCCGCGGGGGTGTCGCCGCCGGGAGTATCTGCTTCTGCCGCGGGGGTGTCGCCGCCGGGAGTATCTCCAGCAGCTGCCGCGGGGGTGTCGCCGGTGGGAGTTAGCACGTCGCCGAGATCATCCGGAGTCTTGGGGTGCGGTGGGTCTCCAACCACCTTTCCATCGGCAGGCGCCAATGTACTCGGAGAAGGTTCGGCACCCGGGTCATCAATATGTGGATCGGAGTCAATAATATGCGGCCAGCTATGCTTCTGGAGATCTTTCTTAAATTGTATTATTTTGTGCTTAACCACAGGTTTGTATTTAATAACTATATCACCACCTCCGCCGTGTTGGCGCCGACGTCGCCTTGAATGCCGCCCCCCTCCGCTCCGCGATTTTTTTTTGCGCGTGATGGGGCGTCCGTGTCGCTGTACAGCCGGAATAGCGTGCGAAGCGGCGCGCGCGGCTCGACGCCCGCGGGGTATTTTTTTTCGCCGGCGCGTCTTCTTCGAACTCTTCTTTTTCTTTGTCTTGTTCTTACCCTTCTTCTTACTTTTAAGTGTGCTGCTTTTTAAATTTTTGGCATCTTTCGACGTTGGTTTTTTTGAAGAAGAACTCACCTTGGGTGAAGCACTAGCAGGTGATGTGCTGCCCATATGTGGCGCCGAGGTAAAAGGAACCTTTTTTGCACCCGTCACAGGTGCTGGAGTTTTAAGCTTGATGCTAACGCGACCTTTTGTGTCAAAGTCTATACTAGGTAATTTATGTCTATGAATGGTCTCAATTACATGTTTTTTATGAGTAAGAAGCATTATCGTATCCTGGCTGACTTTAAAAGTTTCGAAAGGAACATATCTTTTTCCTTTTTGTAGCACCAATACATTTATTTCGGCTAGTGCTCGTTCGTGTCTACATTTATCTATTTTCTCTTTATATATTTTTTCAAGTTCTGCTAACTCTTTGCTTTTACCCTTGCAGTCCTTTTCTTCTATATGATGTATCGCCTTGTAGTCGGGGCATAGAGCTGCCCTAACTCTCTCTGGATCGCACCCTTTTTTGAAAGAACTTGGCAGTCTGCATTTTAATTTTATGGCATCTGCAGGCGTTGTTCCCTTTGGACAAATAAGTCCGCGGGGTGGCGCAGGTGCAGCACTAGCAGGTGATGTACCGGGCGACTTACTCTTTTTTGGTGCTGTTTTGGGGGTGAGTTTTTTTGGCTTACAATTTTTATCAGCGTTCGCCTTGCACGCGCCGAGACCAGCTTCCCCCGGGTTCATATCGCAACATTTTTTCTTTTCAGTTTGGCAACCCTTCGCCGCCAAGAATTGGTTATTTATTTTTTTCAACTGCTCCTTGTTTAGCCCTCGATAGCTATGTTTATCTTCGTGACAAGCCAAGCTCATTTTGTGATAATCTTTCTTAAGCTCGTTTCCACATTTTGCATTAGAGACTTTTTTAGCTGCAGTCGCGCACTTTTCGTATGCTGCATCAAATGAATATTTT